>OGYM01002697.1_pt1 | contig 11322 bp, 7 predicted proteins | sample 1576491 | NCBI WGS metagenome assembly OGYM01 (sample SAMEA3541515, study PRJEB24748) | human gut metagenome | biome: human gut; feature: human-associated habitat; material: faeces | place: China | collected 2012 | reverse complement strand
ATAGATGTTTTTTGCCTGTCCAATGGCGCTTCGAACGGAGTCGTTATCAGAGATATGCGGCTCGATTTCCGGAAGCTCCAGACCAGATTTGTCTCCAAGGCCGAACAGCTCTGCGTATTTCTGAATCCGCTCAACACCGTAGGCATCGTTGTAGGATCCGTCCTTGGTTGCCAGATCGTATCCGAGGTTGTAAAAGAACAGGTTGCAGGAATGCTGAATACCACCCACGACATTCAATCCTCCGTGTGCACTGTTGCCCCAACATTTTGGAGACGGTGTGATCTTTTCAAAAAGTCCGTTACAGAAGTAGATCGATCCGGTGTCAATTACTCCCTCCGTGAGTCCTGCAATCGCAACAAGCGGTTTGTAGGTGGAACCTGGCGCGGTACGCTGCTGGCTGGCACGGTTGTATAGAGGTGTTGTCTTATCGGCTAACAGCTGATTATAATAAGCGGTATCTACTTCGTTGGTCAGATAGTTGTTATCGTAGCTTGGATAGCTGACATATGCTTTGACATCTCCAGTGTTGACGTCAGTCACGATCGCTGAACCGGAACAGATATCTAGTGCCAGCATGGCAGGCGTAATCTCCTGATTCTGGATCTTTTTACGCATAAAGTCATAGGCACCGTAATTTCCAGCGAGGTATTCCTGATACTCGGTGTCACCGTCGACGTTCAAAATTCCCTGATCATACAGAAGCTGTACAACTGCATCTCCGGTTATCATTCCGGATTGTAGCATAACTTTGATCACGAGTTTGTCGAATTCACTGTCTGTACTTAAATATTCAATAATATAATCGCATAATGCGTTATAAATCTCGTCATTATCATAATAATCGCTTTCAACCTTCAAAGCGGACAGGTCGATCGCCTCCTGGCTGATTGCATATTTCAGATAATGTTCCAGAGACGTTACATTGTTTGTATAGTCGATAAACTCCTGATCGTCTTTGTCAATCATGGAGGTATGGAAAATATTGTTGTCGCTCAAAACCTCACAGATATATTCCATGTAATGCTGATAGTTCTCATCCAGCTCAGAAAGCGGCGTGAAGGTAGATGTCAAAATAGTATCCAGATTGTCAAGGGTTGCCTGTCTCTGGGCATCGATTGCCTGAATCGTTGCTTTTTCAGTATCCGTTGCATCTTCTGCGCGCATATCATCCTGTGACAGGATGTTGTTATTAAACAATCCAAAATAAACATCAGAGATCGCGATGCTGGCATTTTCCTTGGCAATTACGTTATAGGCGGGTGTCAGATACGATAAAATGATCGAGGTAATCTCATCTTCCAGCGTATCATAACAGTATTTCTGCAGATTTAAATCCAGAGTCAGATAGACATCGTTTCCGGCTGTTGCGGGTTTGGATTCAACAGTGTCAATAACTTTACCAAGGTTATCGACATACATCGTCTCAAGACCATTTGTACCGCGCAGATAGGACTCACAATACTGCTCAATACCGGTTTTTCCGATCATTTCTTCGTTTGTATACTGCTCCTCATCTGAAAGCTCTGCATTTTTTTCTTTCATTTCCTCATCGGAAATGGCACCGATATAGCCGATGACATGGGCGAAATATTTGGCGTCGTTGTAGCGGCGCAGGGATTTGACGGAGACAGACATGCCCGGAAGCTCATCTGCATGCTCTGTAATCGCTGCATTGCTTGTCTCACTGATGTCATAAGCGATGGTAACCGGAACATACTGCTGGTAACGGTTCATCCACAACTTGTAACGTACGCCGACAATCTTTAAATCTGCTTCTTTGCTATAAGAATCTGAAACATCAAATACTTTGGTATTCAGATATTCCATGATATCGTCCGCAGTTGCATTTTTCTGTTCGTCAGGCATGGAATCATAATCGGTTTTTGCATAGACATCCTTCAGGAAATTTTTCAACTGCTGGTCTTTGACTGTAAACTGGAAGTTCCCATTCGCATCAAGCTTGATCGGGAAATCCAATGTCAGCGAGTCACCGTTTTTCTCTAATATGGAGATCGTCTCGTCGACAATCTGGTTTTTCAATTCATTCTCGCTGATTTTCAGGTTCTTTGCCATCGTTGTCTGTGCGTTGTCATTACTGAAAACAACCGAGTAAGAAAGCTCATTGTAGGCGAGCAGGTATCCATTGCAGTCGTGAATATTTCCACGCACGGAATCGATCGTCAAAGTCTTCTTTGACTTGTAGACGAAATTCTCCATATGCTCTTCTCCCTCTTTGATCTGCAACACAAAAAGCTGATGTACCAGAATCGAGAAAAGTACAAGGACGACAACTGTAACCGGAAACAGACGGCTTTTTACATAGTCGACAATAATCTCTTTAATTGATTGTAATATCTCACGTAACATAGATTACTCATCTTCCTTTAAACGTTTGTTGATCTTTACATAGAGCTTGTAAATGATCACCGTTAACAAAGCGGTACATAAAATCTCCGGCAGAATCACATGCAGAAGGTATATACCGTAATTCGTTTTATTCTTTAATAAGAAACTGACAATGTAGATAATCGTGTTAAACAGGAAATCATCCACAATAATTACGATCAAAGGCAGTAATACATCTTCAATCATGTAGTTTTTGTGGAAGAATCCGTTAATATAACCAATAAACATGTACAAAAGCATATAGGGTCCAAGGATGCTGGAGAAAAATATATCCACCAGCAGACCGCTGCATGCACCGACCAGCAGACCTTCTTTTCTGCCACGCATCAGTCCAAAGGACATTGTGAGGATCAGAAGAAGATTCGGTGTGATCACACTTAAACTGTGAAATCCAAACACCGTCGACTGTAATACAAAATTTATGACAATCAGAATTGCCAAAGTTATGATTCGTTTCAGTTTATGTTTCATAATTTGCTGCTTCCCTTACATTTGCTTACTCGTGGGAGACGGTCTTTTTTTCTGCCGTAATGACAAGCACATCTGTGATGTTTGAAAAATCAACTGCGGGTGTAATATAGGCAGTCATTGTCAGGTTGTTTGTGTCATAAGAGGTCTTTGCCACATAGCCGATGATCAGACCGGAATGATACAGGTCTGAAATCGGCGAGGTTACAACCTTATCTCCGATTGATACATTGGCGTCCTTATCAATATTTTCAACAAGCAGATAACCGCTGTCATAGAGGTTCAGATCTCCCTCGACAGTACAGAGTGCATTTGCAGGCATGACCTTCGCACTGATATTGGAATTGTCATCGATGACTGCACGCACTTTGGCGTAATCATCAAAGCATTCCGTGATGATGCCTGCGACGCCATCGCCACACAAGACATTAGCACCCTTAAAAAGTCCCTGTTTGGTTCCCTTGTCAATATAGAATGTAGAAAACCACGAAGTGGAATCTTTTGCAAATACATGGGCAGCCGTCATCTCATAATCAGGATAGGATTCATCCAGATCATACAGATCCCGCAATTCCTGCAGTTCCAGCATTTTATTCTGATAGTTTGTGATCTCCTGCTTACAGGACGCAAGCTCTGCTTGCAGAGCTTCGTTTTCGTCGGTCAGTGTTTTGATTTCGTTCAGATTCTTCATTTTTGAATCCGTCCACAGACCGATCTCGTTGATCCCTTTCTGAATTGGCGTGATCAGCTTGCTTGTAAAGCGCCTGATTCCTGCGACCTTTGGTGCAGCTGCATATGACAATACGATCAGCACGATGCCGATAATCGTAAATGTAAGTAACAGATATTTTGGATGGATATCTTTTCTTCGATCAAATCTCATAAAATGCCTCTTTCCAGCATACTTAAATAATGATCTCCAGCGACGATGATATGGTCAGATACCTGAATCCCAAGCAGCTGCCCTGCATCGCGGATGCGAAGCGTCGATTGGATGTCTGCCTCACTTGGTGTAACGCGACCGGATGGGTGGTTATGTACCAGCACGATATGCACTGCCTCATAGCGCAGCGCGTGAATAAATATCTCGCGTGGTGACAGGTAAGTCTGATTGACCGTGCCAGAGGATAACTCCACTTCCTTGATTAAAGTATGCGCATTTGTAAGTAACAATAAAAAAGTTTTTTCAACGGATAAAAATCTGCACTTCTCCCTATAATACGCTCCAATTGTGTCAGGAGTATGAAATTCCAGTTTTTTTTGCAATTGTTCGAGATTCATCCGTTTGGATATCTCTGCCAGTGCAAGTAGCTGGATGGCTTTGACCTTCCCGATACCAGGGATTTTCGTCAGCTCCTGTGGCAGCAAAAACTGCAATCCAAGTAATCCTTTTTGCGTATCGTGTGCATTTAATACCTGATTTGCCAGATCCAGCACGCTGGCCTCTTTGGTGCCGGTTCGCATGATCAGGGATAACAGTTCCGCATCCGAAAGTGCGGAAACACCATACCGCTCTGCCTTTTCGTAAGGGCGTTCGCAGACAGCTAAATCTTTGACTAATATATGCATAAGCACTCCTTCCACCTCTCCGGGTGCGAGGCTTATCATCGCCTAGTCTAACATACTACAAGTCCTTTTTCTACCATTTTTTCAAGGGACATCATGATACCAAACTTTGCATGGGGATAGGTCAGTCCACCCTGAAAATATACGGCATATGGCTCTTTCATTGGAGCATCGGCAGAAAGTTCAATGGATGCACCGGATACAAATGCACCGGCAGCCATAATGACCTGACTGTCGTAACCTGGCATATCCCATGGGATTGGAGTTACAAAGCTGTCAACCGGTGCAGCCGCCTGAATTCCTTCACAGAATGCCTGGATATATTCCGGTTTTCCAAATTCTACTGCCTGAATGATATCATAACGAGGTTCTGTGGCATTCGGAACAGATTTAAAATGCAGGCGTTCATAGACATTGGCGGCAAAGATGGCGCCTTTTAATGCAGCTGCAGTTACAGTTGGTGCTAAAAACAGTCCCTGTGCGATTGGACGGGTTGCGTTCAAAGATGCACCGACTTCCTTTCCAAGTCCTGGTGTTGTAAGACGGTACGCGCAGTTTTCAATATATTCTTTCTTACCGCAGATATATCCGCCGATTGGAGCAAGTCCGCCACCCGGATTTTTGATCAGGGAACCAACCACCATATCTGCACCGACGTCGGATGGCTCAATTGTCTCAACGAATTCGCCGTAGCAGTTATCAACCATACAGATCACGTCTGGCTTGATGGATTTCACAAATGCAATCAGTTCACCAATCTGTTCGACTGAAAGGGTTGGACGTACATCGTATCCCTTGGAACGCTGGATCTCGATCAGCTTTGTCTTCTCGTTGATGTTTTTCTTAATGTTATCATAGTCAAAACTGCCATCTGGCAATAAATCAACTTTGCGGAATGTAATGCCGAATTCGGCAAGAGATCCCTTGGACTCCCTGATGCCGATAACTCCCTCTAAAGTATCATACACTTTTCCGACTGGGGACAAGATTTCATCGCCCGGACGCAAATTCGCGGACAGGGCAATGGATAGTGCATGGGTACCACAGGTAATCTGCTGACGTACCAATGCGTCCTCGGTGTGAAATACATGGGCGTAAATCTCTTCGACTGCTTCTCTTCCGCGGTCGTTGTAGCCGTATCCGGTCGTACCATTCAAATGGGACTCTGAAAATCCAGCTTTCTGCATAGCAGAGATTACCTTAATCTGGTTTTGTTCTGCAATGCGGTCGATCTCCTGAAATCTTGGAAGCAATGCCTGTTCGGTTGCTTCGCAGAAATCGTAGACCGATTCTTTGATGCCAAGACTTAAATAATAGTTTTTAATTTCATCGGTTGCACTCATAATATTCTCCTGTAATTGATCATTGTAAAATTATCGTATATTTTTCTCTGCAAGATGCGTCATGATTGCATCTTCCAGCTTCTGGTCTGTGTTTAAGATATCCTTGTCGAGCCAGATTACGTCCCGTTCCCGCCGAAACCAGGTAAGCTGACGCTTTGCAAAGTGTCTGGTGTCGCGTTTTAATATCCGGATGGCTTCTGGCAGATCGTATTCGCCGTTCAGGTATCCAAGGATTTCTTTATATCCAATCCCCTGCATGCTTGTATCCTCTGTGGTCAAATGGTAGGTGTCGACTAAAGAACGAACTTCTTCCACAAGCCCGGAGGCAAGCATTTCGTCAATGCGCTGCTCGATTGTCTCATACAAGGCTGCACGGTTTCTTGTCAGCACAAAATATGCAAAGTTATATGGAGACGTCTTCTCACGCTCGGTCTCATTGTGTGTCGAAAATTTCTTTCCAGTCTGATGGAAATATTCCAATGCCCGGATCACACGTTGCCGGTTATTGGCATGGATTGCTGCGGCGGATTCCGGATCACATTCTGCAAGCATCGTGTGCAGACAATCGTTTCCCTTTTCGTCTCCAAGGGTTTCTAATTCTTTTCGGTAGCCATCCTCGGTTTCTTCATCAAAGGAAATATCATATAAAAGAGCTTGAATATAAAATCCCGTTCCTCCAGTGATGATCGGGATATGTCCGCGCTCATAGATACCAGCCATCGCTTCTTCTGCATATTTCTTGAATTCCATAACATTAAAACTGTCCTTTGGTTCTAAGATATCAATCAGATGATGCGGGATGCCCTGCATTTCTTCTGGTGGAATCTTCGCTGAACCGATATCAAAATGTTTGTACACCTGAATGGAATCGGCGGATACGATCTCTCCGCCTACATCGTTTGCAAGCTTTAAGGAAAGCGCTGTCTTTCCGACTGCGGTTGGGCCGGTCAGTATGATTAAATTGTTCTTTTTTTCTGTATTTGTCATAATTGATGTAGGTATTGTTTCATTTTGTGTGTTCGTCCGCAAGGATTATGAAACGATACGGTGGAATTTCTTTTCCAGTTCGGTCTTACTCATAGAGATGATGGTTGGTCTGCCGTGTGGACACGTATATGGGTTTTCCAGACTGAGCAGCTTGTCAACCAAGGCATCAATTTCCTGAAAGGATAACTTCATATTTCCCTTTACTGCCGCTTTACATGCCATAGTAGATAATTTCTTGACAAAAATATCATTCGACATGTAACCGGAATTCTGAATCAGGGAGCCGACAAACTCTAAGAACATATCCCGTCCATGCAGACCAAAAAGGTTGGATGGAATTGCGTTGATCTTGAATTCATTGCCGCCAAATTCCTCGATATCATAGCCAATTTTCATAAACAAATCAAAGTTATCTAAGATTGCCTGCCGCTCTGCATAGGTAACGGTAATTACCATAGGCGGTAAGAGCTGCTGGGAAAACACCTGTTTATTCTTGAGGTTTTCCATCAGTTCTTCGTATTTTACCTTCTCATGTGCGGCATGCTGATCCATGATATAAAGATTGTCATTGTATTCAATCAGCCAGTATGTCTCAAATACCTGACCGATCACACGGTGCGAAAGCCGCGCTTTTTCCGTCAGAAAATCATCGTCAAAGAGCGTTTCCTGCTTGCCAACCGTGTATTTGTAGGCTGCTGAATTTTTGTCCATTTTAGACAGATCCGGCTTGTTGGATGGTTCCGCTGGCTGGACCTGTGTTGGCTCAGAATTGTCTGGCTGAGACGTTGTACTATTCTGTTGCACAGTCTGAAACGCGGTTGCTGCGTAATTGCCCTGCCGTACTGCCTGAGCAGTTGTTGAACCGCTCTGCTGCTGTATTGGCTGAGCTGAAGTGGTTGATTTGTTCGGCTGCGGTGCTTGTGCAGATGGTGCATATACAACGCCATCGTCGGCAACCATATCAGCGATGTTCGGAAGCGGTGTCCCATTCTTGGAAGCTTCCTGCTCTTCTGATTTCCGAAGAGATTCCAGAATCTTGTAGGTCGGACTGTAGCTTCCGGCACGGACGTTTTTCTGTGGAATCGTCTGTGACTGTGCCCGTCTCACCTCAAAAGGCTCTGCGGGTTTTTGCTCCGGGTGGGAAATCACAGGGGAGGCAATTGGTTTTTCTCCCTCTTTCGGTATGATCTCCTTGTGGGTCAGAGCCAGCTTTACGGCTGTACAACAGACCTCAAACAGCTTCTTCTCGTTATCATATTTGAATTCCATCTTGGTCGGATGGACATTGACATCGCATTTTTCCTGTGGCAGATCCAGATACAGTACGGTAAATGGGAATTTGTGCTGCATCACAAAGGTACGGTAGCCTTCTTCAATCGCGCGGTTTACGACGTTGCTTTTAATGTACCGGTGATTGATAAAATAATTTTCAAGTCCACGGTTTCCTCTTGCGATAAAAGGTTTGCCGATAAATCCAGACAGATGAATATCACCGTCAGTGTAATCAATTGGAATCAGATTGGCAGTGATGTCTCTGCCATATAACTGATAGATCGTATCCTTTAACTTTCCGTTTCCGGAAGTATCAATACGCGTCTGTCCGTTTGCAATCAGTTTAAAGGATATTTCCGGATGTGACAGTGCAATTCGCGTCAAAAGGTCAAAAATATAGGAACCTTCTGTCATGGCAGACTTCAAAAACTTCTTACGTGCCGGTGTATTGAAAAACAAATTCCGAACAACAATCGTGGTGCCGTTTGGCACACCGACATCTTTGTATTCGATTTCCTTTCCACCGTGGATGACATATTTGATTCCAGTCAGGTCGGTCGCGGTTTTTGTGATCATTTCCGTCTGTGAGACGGCTGCAATCGTAGAAAGTGCCTCACCACGGAAACCAAGCGACAGGATGGAATTTAAGTCTTCCACATGTTCAATCTTACTTGTTGCATGACGCATATATGCCATGCGCACTTCTTCCTTTGGAATGCCGCAACCGTTATCGGTCACGCGGATAAAGGAAGTTCCGCCGTCCTTAATCTCGACGGTCACTGCGGTGGAGCCAGCATCAATGGCATTTTCCAAAAGCTCCTTTACGACAGAGGATGGACGTTCAATGACTTCGCCGGCTGCAATTTTATCGATGGTCGCTTTATCTAATACTCTAATCATATGTTATGTACCCTCATAGTTGTTCATAAACAATGGCATCGGTTACTGCTGTTTCAGACGTTCCTGTAATTCCTGCAAGTATAACATTGCCTTGATTGGTGTCATATTATTCAGATCCATCGTTTTTAACTCGTTGGCAATCGTCATCTCCACAGGGGAAGAAAACAGAGAAAGCTGTTCATAGTCCGAAGATCTTGTCTCTTTTTTCTTTGGTTGCTCAGAAAGTGCCGGCTTGATGTCGATATCTTTTACCTTCGTTGTGATATCGGAGTCAATCAGCTCATTGCAGATTTCGCGTGCCCGTTTCAAAACTGGTTCTGGCACACCGGCAAGTCTGGCTACCTGTATACCATAACTCCGGTCTGCACCACCCTTGATAATCTTGCGGAGGAAGACAATGTCGTCGCCCTCTTCCTGTACAGCAATACAGAAATTATTGACGGAGGAAAGCTTTCCTTCTAATTCCGTCAGCTCATGATAATGCGTTGCAAACAATGTCTTTGCACCTAATATGTTTGGATCGGCAATGTATTCAACAACTGCCCATGCAATCGAAAGACCATCGAAAGTGGATGTACCACGCCCGATCTCATCTAAGATAAGAAGGCTGTCTTTCGTTGCGTTGCGCAGGATATTTGCAACTTCATTCATTTCGATCATAAATGTTGATTGTCCGCTTGCGAGGTCGTCCGATGCACCGACACGGGTAAATATCCGGTCACAGAGTCCAATATTTGCCGACTCTGCAGGAACAAAGGAACCAATCTGGGCCATCAGCGTGATCAATGCAGTCTGACGCATATAGGTGGATTTACCTGCCATATTAGGTCCGGTAATGATCGAGATACGGCTTTCGGCATTATTCAGGTAAGTATCATTTTCCACGAAGCTGTCGTTTGCAAGCATTTTCTCAACAACCGGATGCCTGCCGCCTTTGATATCAATCACGCCATCGGTATTTAAGGATGGACGGACATAATTGTTCTTGTCAGCGACATACGCAAGGGAACAAAGGGCGTCTAATTCTGCAATGTATCCAGCCATCTTTTGTACACGGACAAGGGCTGCGGCAAGTTTTTCTCTTAATTCCACATAGCAGTCGTATTCGAGCGCATATAGCTTATCCTCTGCGCCAAGAATCTTGCCAGAAAGTGTATTTAATTCATCTGTCGTAAAACGTTCGGCGTTTACCAGCGTCTGTTTGCGGATGAAATAATCTGGAACTAAGGATTTGAATGAATTTGTCACCTCAAAATAATAGTCAAAGACCTTGTTATATTTGATTTTCAGACCTTTAATTCCTGTTTTTTCCCGTTCTTTTGACTCCAGATCCGCCAGCCATGTCTTACATTCGGTTTTTGCCAGACGAAGCTCGTCAATCTCGTCGCGGTATCCCTGTTTGAAGATACCACCTTCCTTGATAGAAACCGGAGGTTCTTCCACGATTGCCTGTTCGAGCAGATCATACAGATCTTCCAGACTATCGTAATCCTCGTAAATTTCATTGATACGTTCACAAGGAAGCTCACGGAGCAGATTATAAATATCCGGCAGATATTGAATGGATGTCTTGAAAGCGAGTAAATCCCTTGGATTGGCAGTCTTCAGTGCGATTCGTGTCAGCAGACGCTCCAGATCGTAAATCGTATTCAAATATTCGCGCAGTTCTTCCCGAACGATCAGCTCTTTGTTGATCGCTTCGATTGCATCCAGACGTTTTTCAATCGCATCCTTATATAAGAGTGGCTGCTCGACAAATTCACGCAGTTTTCTAGCACCCATTGCAGTTTTTGTCTTATCGAGTACCCAAAGCAGAGAACCACGCTTCTGCTTATCCCGCAAGGTTTCAGTAAGTTCCAGATTCCGTCTGGTTGCGGAATCCAAAATCATAAAGGAATCCACAGAATACGTCTCGATATGGTTGATATGTGACAGGGAACTCATCTGTGTTTCATGCAGATACTGCATCAATGCACCACAGGAAGCAACACAAGCCGGGCTGTCCTTTAACCCGAGTCCCTCGATACTGTTGATGTGAAACTGACGCTTTAATGTTTCTTCGTCTGTTTCTAAGTTAAAATAATAGTCCGGTGCTTCGGTATGAGATACCTGCAACCGCTCACATACGGCGTGAATCTCTTCTACCTGTTCTACGCCAGCCTGATATAATACCTCGGATGGCTGGAATTTATTGATCTCATCAACGACCTTTTCTGCCTGTTGTATCTGGCAGGTCTTAAATACACCAGTTGACAGATCCGTAACGGAGATACCATAGTTTTTCCCAACATAGGAAATACACATCAGGTAATTGTTCTTGGACTCTTCCAGACTTTCGGAAGACAAATTGTTTTGTTTTCAGCCACTAAAATGACCTCCT
>OGYM01002689.1_pt1 | contig 11356 bp, 9 predicted proteins | sample 1576491 | NCBI WGS metagenome assembly OGYM01 (sample SAMEA3541515, study PRJEB24748) | human gut metagenome | biome: human gut; feature: human-associated habitat; material: faeces | place: China | collected 2012 | reverse complement strand
AACCAGTTTCAAACCATCATTAATTTGACCATATCCCATTAATTGGCAAACATGTAATCCCATATGTAATACCTGCAGCATATTCGCTGTGCCTAAAGGATACCAAGGATCAAACACGTCATCGTGCCCAAAACAAACATTGATGTTATTTTTGAGCATCTCTTTTACTCGTGTTACACCACGACGTTTTGGATAGGTATCAAAGCGTCCTTGAAGATGAATATTCACTAATGGGTTTGCCACAAAATGGATTTTTGACATTTTTAGTAATCGGAAAAGGCGAGATGCATAAGCATTATTATATGAGTGCATGGCTGTTGTATGGCTTGCTGTCACCTTTTCCCCCATGTCATATTTCAAGGCTAATGCCGCGACCGTTTCAACAAAACGAGATTGTTCATCATCAATTTCATCACAATGAATATCAATCTGCTTGTTGTACTTGCGAGCAATATCAAAAGCGATATGCATGGATTCCACGCCATATTCACGGGTAAATTCAAAGTGTGGAATACCTCCAACAACATCAGCCCCCATCTCCATAGCCTGATCTAATAGTTTCTCGCCATTTGGATAAGACAAAATACCTTCTTGTGGAAATGCGACAATCTGTAAATCCACCCAAGGGGCGATTTCTTTTTTGACTTCAAGCATGGCTTTTAATGCTGTTAATGTTGGATCAGAGACATCAACATGAGTACGGACATACTGAACCCCATTTGCAATCTGCCATTTTAATGTCTTCCATGCTCGAGATTTTACATCTTCATGGCTTAATAATGATTTACGCTCAGCCCAACGCTCAATCCCTTCAAATAAGGTCCCAGATTGATTCCAATTAGGCTGCCCAGCTGTTTGTGTTGCATCCAAATGAATATGAGGCTCTACAAATGGTGGATAAATAATACCTTCTTCACCATCGAGTATCTCACCAAAATAATTAAAAACCTCATTTTGAGAAAAAATTCGACTAATTTTTCCCTCTTCAATTAAAATCTGCCATAATCCTTCTCGATTATGAATGTGAACATTTTTAACTAACATCCGTTTTCCTTATTTCATCGCTAATTTTTTACCGAGTAATGGTGTTAAAACCAAATAGGTAACCGCCCCACCAATCACCGCGTTCACAGGGATAATGCCTGGTAGTAATTTACCACAAGCCACACCAACAATAACTGAAACGATAGCGGTCCAATTTATATTTAAGAATTTAGCTTGTTCAAAATTTTCATAGGCTTTATGGCGTAAAATATAATCAGCAATAATGACACCACCAACAGGAGGAATTGCCGAAGATAAGAAAGTCAGCCAACCGACAAAATTATTGTATAACCACAAGGCACATAAGGTTCCGATAATACCATTGACGACAGATAAAGTGCGGCTACTTAATCCTGTAATATTCGCAAAACCTAAACCTGAAGCATAAAGCGCATTATCATTTGTCGTCCAAATGTTTAAACCGAGCACAATAATGGCTGGGATAATAAGACCTTGAGCAACCATCACATCAGAAATATCTGACATTCCCGTTACTGCCGCGCCTGCTGCACCAAAAATAAACATTAATGAGTTACCTAAAAAGAAAGCAATCATACTAATAATGATTGCTTGCTTTGCTTTTCGACCAAATCGAACAAAATCGGCAGTTAATGAGCCTGCACTAATAAAGGAGCCCACAACTAATGTGATCGCCATTGAAAGAGAAATACTTTCTTTTGGCACAATATGTTGCAATACTTCTAAGCCACCAGCATTTGTGACGGCAAAGTAAACCGAGTAAGAACCTAATACGGCAATGGCAGGCACTGCAATAGTTGAAAGAATCGTCAGCGCTGAAATACCAAAGAAGACCGTAATCGTCATCAATAAACCTGAGCCAAGAATTAAATAATTGACATCAATACCGGTTACTTTATTAACTGGGATTGCAAACATCGCCACGCCAACACCAAACCAACCTACTTGAGTACCGCCAAGTAATAAAGATGGTAACCACGAACCTCTAATACCAAATGAATAGCGCGCTAAAATATGCGTAGTTAACCCAGTTTTGGCACCGATATACCCGAGGAAAGAGGTATAAATACCTAACATTAGGTTGCCCAAAATAACAGCAAGCCAAAAATCATTATAAGTTAATGATGTCCCTAATGTTCCCCCCGTCCACATACTCGCTGAAAAGAATGTTAAACCTAACATGACAAATGTTAACGCTATCGCACCTTTTCGCTCATTATGGGGAACGGGTTTTAAACTAAAATTTTCCGAACTCATTAAATAGTCTCCTTCCTAATAAAAATCGAGGCATTCTAATACTAAGAAAACCAAAAAGCAAACGTTTGCGCAAGCCATGTAATCAAGAAATAGATAAAAAAACACCCGCACTTTTGCGGGTATTTTATCGTTAGCTAAGAAAACTAGATACATAAGAAATTATAGTTTTTCCACTTAATATTGCCATGATTATTACTACAAACCAGCCAGCAAAAGCTAAACAAATTGGGTGTTTATAGCTACCAACAATATTGCTTCGATAAGCGGCTAATAAAATCAAGGCTAGTGCTATTGGTAAAATTAAACCATTTAGGGTTCCCACAAAAACGAGTACAGCAGCAGGTTTCCCCACAGTGACAAGAACTGCTGTAGAAACCACAATAAACCCAATAATCCAACAGTTTCTATTTCGTTCAATTGTCGGACAAAGGCTCGTGAGGAATGATACCGATGTATAAGCGGCACCAATAACTGATGTGATAGAAGCAGCCCAAATCACTACACCAAATAAGATTTGGCCAAAATGCCCTGCCACATATTCGAAAGGCGTTTCTGCCGGATTTTTAGGATTCAGCGGAATTCCTTTGGCGACAACACCAAGCACTGCAAGGAATAATACAATACGCATTGTAGAGGCGATTAAAATAGCCGATACAGAGCTACGACTCACTTCAGCCATCGCTTTTTCACCTTGGATCCCTGCGTCTAGTAAGCGGTGAGCGCCAGCAAAGGTAATATATCCCCCTACGGTTCCTCCAACTAATGTCACAATTGCGATAGGATCAACTTGCTCTGGAATAAAGGTACGGTATGCTGCTTCTACCACTGGCGGTTCTGTTTTAAACATGACATACAAAGTCAGTGCAATCATAATAAAACCCATTAATTGGGCAAAGCGATCCATTAACAACCCTGCTTCTTTACGTAAAAAAATTAAAATTGCAATGATGCCACTGATAACAGCGCCTGTTTCTGGGGCGATACCAAAGATAGAATTAAGCCCTAGGCCTGCGCCCCCTACATTACCAATATTAAAAGCCAACCCTCCCATCACGATAAGTGACGCAAGAAAATAGCCCGCGCCTGGAAAAACAGCATTAGAAATATCCTGTGCTCGTTTTCCCGACACCACCACTATTCGCCAAATATTAAGCTGAGCACCAATATCTAACAAAATCGATAATAAAATCACAAAACCAAAACTGGCTAATAAGGTGTTTGTAAAGGTTGCAGTTTGAGTTAAAAAACCAGGACCAATTGCTGAAGTCGCCATTAAAAATGCCGCCCCCAGCACTGCATTTCGGCGGTGATTGATTGATGCCATAAAGCACCTCCCTTGTTAAGTTGATGTTGTGTGTTGGATTTGTTCGGCTTATGCCGCTATTGTTATATAATTTTTTTCTAATTCTTCCACAATGCGTGCCGCAAATTGTAGAGAATGTTGATTATCGCCATGTAAACAGATACTTTCTGCTTTCACAGGCACAAGGCTCCCATCAATTGCATTGACTTGACCTTCTGTTACCATTTGTAACACTTGTTGAATGGCTTCCTCATCAGACTCCACCATTGCATTCGGTTGCGAACGAGGTACTAAACTTCCATCAGGCATATAGTGGCGATCCGCAAACACTTCAGAAATGGTTTGTAAACCTTCTTCCTCAGCTACACGTAACATTAAGCTACCCGCCAATCCCATTAATTTTAAATTAGAATCAAATTGACGAATTGTTTGTGCAATTAAACGGGCTAACTTTTCATCTTTCGCAGCTTGATTGTATAAAGCACCGTGTGGCTTAACATAACTAATTTCCGCGCCTTCCCCATCACAAATCGCTTTTAATGCGCCAAGCTGATAACGCAAATGCGCAATTAATTCCTGTTCAGGTAAATCCATTTGAGTACGCCCGAAGTTTTCTCGATCTGGAAAACCGGGATGAGCCCCAATGCGTACCTGATTTTCTTTCGCAAATCTGACCGCACTTTGCATTTCTTTTGCTCCACCAGCATGTAAACCACAAGCAATATTAGCGGAAGAAAGCAATTTCAATAATGCCTCATCAAAAGGAAAGCCTTCAGCAATATCAGCATTTAAATCAATTTTTTTCATCGACAATTCTCCTAATTTGATCGAGGTATATCTCATTTTTGCGACGTAATTTTGCGGCCTGTTCTAAACTAACTGCCTCAAATTGAATGGTTGAGCCTAAACGTACCTGTGCCAACGCACCTAGATCCGCATCGATCACGTTGGCAATTTTGGGATAACCGCCCGTAGTTTGCGCATCCGCCATCAAAATAATTGGTTGACCACTCGGTGGAACTTGCACGCTACCAAATTGAATCGCGTGAGACAGCATTTCCAAAGGTTGCTTTAGTTCTAATTTTTGCCCTTGAAAACGATAGCCCATGCGATCACTGCTGCTTTGCAACGTCCATTTACCTCTCCACCAATAATATTGGGATTTTCGTTTAAACGCCTGATATTCAGAGGACGGTAATGCATGAATCGTATGTTTAAGTGGAATAGGGGCAATCCCAATTTCACTACGCAAAATAGGATCATTTACCGTTTGCAGTTGATCGCCCACTTGTAAACCACGTCCTTCTATTCCTCCTATTTGAGCGCGAAGATCTGTACTACAAGAGTCCAATTCTTTGGGTAAGAGAAAACCACCTTGAACACATAAATAGCCATACATACCAATTTTGGCACGTAGCATTTTCAGCACTTGCCCAGCCCGTGCCTGATAACGCCAGTAAGCAAAAACCGGTTTATCATCTAAGGTCATTTCATAAAATGCCCCAGTGACACAAAAATTCATATCCTGCTGAAATTGCAATGTGATACCACCTAAAGGAACTTCAATTGCTGGGGCACCCTCTGCATTACCTAGTAAAATATTACCAGCACGTAACGCCAATTTATCCATTGCTCCGCATTGACTAATCCCAAATCGACGCAAACCAAAACGGCCCAAATCCTGAATTGTGGCACGGGATTGCACATCAATAACATGAATCATAGCTCAATGCCCTCCACCACAAATTTCACCGTATCACCTGCTTGCAATAAGGTTGGTTGCGCCTGTTTTTTATCAAATAGCGCATGCTTGGTATGACCGATTAATTGCCATCCGCCAGGAGAGGAAAAGGGATAGATGCCTGTTTGAGCTCCCCCAATACCAACAGAACCAGCAGGAACAAGTGTTCTTGGGACAGCACGACGTGGCGTGTGCAGGTTTTCAGGTAAACCACCTAAATAGGGAAAACCAGGTTGGAAACCTATCATATATACCGTATAAATCGGTTCGCTATGCATTTGAACAATTCGTTCTGGCGTGGTGTCATGTAATTTGGCTACTTCAGATAAATCTTGGCCTAATTTACCGCCATAAATTACCGGAATTTCGATATGACGACCTTGAAAAGTAGAGACTTTCAATTCTGTCCAACGTTGTTCCAAGCGTTGAATAAGGGGAGCAAAATCGACATAAAAATCTGTGAAGACCGTGAGATTATTCATTCCCACGACAACTTCTACAATATCTTGTTCAGATTGCAGTTGATTGGCAAATGCCCAGAGTTGACGTTGTTGTTGAAGTGAAGCTGGTGGCGGTAAAGAGCAAACCACCGCCGACTCGCTGATCGGGGTTATATTCATAGGACATCCTTTAGTGTAATGTTGTGTTATTTGTTATTTTTTTGTTACACCTCTCTTTTAAAGGATATTTATAGGTTTTGTCAAGGTTTTGTATCAAAAATAAAATGTGACAAAGATCTCATTCTTCACATTTTGATCTCAATCAAAAGTGCCAAATAACATATAATAAAAGGGTCTATTATTTATTTAACAATTATAAAAAAGGAATAAACATGAAAACATTGAGTGAATTTATTGTTGAACGCCAAGCGGAGTACCCAAATGCAAAAGGGGAACTTAGTGGTATTTTGTCTTCTATTCGTTTATTAGCAAAAATCATTCATCGTGATATCAACAAAGCCGGTTTAACCAATATTCTTGGTCAGTCTGGTGTCGAAAACGTGCAAGGTGAAAGCCAAATGAAATTGGACTTATTCGCCCATAACACCATGAATGCGGCCCTCATGTCACGTGAAGAAGTGGCGGGTTTTGCTTCAGAGGAAGAAGAAAGCTTTATCGCTTTTGATACTGAACGCGCTCGTAATGCAAAATATATTATTTTGACCGACCCACTTGATGGTTCATCCAATATTGATGTGAACGTTTCGGTTGGGACAATCTTCTCTATTTACCGTCGTGTTTCACCTATCGGCTCACCTGTTACCTTAGAAGACTTTATGCAACCAGGTAATAAACAAGTGGCTGCGGGTTATATCGTATATGGTTCGTCTACCATGTTGGTTTATACCACTGGTCATGGTGTAAATGGTTTCACTTATGATCCATCTATCGGTACATTCTGTCTTTCTCATGAAAATATGAAGATGCCAAAAGATGGCAAAATCTATTCCATCAATGAAGGACAATATCTCAAATTCCCACAAGGGGTAAAAAAATACATTAAATACTGCCAAGAAGAAGATAAAGCAACTAACCGTCCTTATGCTTCACGCTATATCGGTTCATTAGTGGCTGACTTCCATCGTAACTTATTAAAAGGCGGTATCTACATTTACCCAAGTGCAACCAACTATCCAAATGGTAAGCTTCGTTTGCTTTATGAAGGCAATCCAATGGCATTCTTAGCAGAACAAGCGGGGGGTATTGCCTCTGATGGTTACAATCGAATTTTAGATATTCAACCAACTGAACTTCACCAACGTGTACCACTTTTCATCGGTTCCGCAGAAATGGTGAAAAAAGCAGAAGAAATGATGAGAGAATTTAAAGAAGATTAAATTCCTAAAGTGCGGTCAATTTTGACCGCACTTTTTTAGCGAACAAAAAGGCGAACCTTCTCGGCTCGCCTTTTTCGTTTATTGTATCAATTAGTCTCGTTTTCTTGCGAGTAGCCACCAAATAATCGCCATAAACAAGAGGCTTGGCATCAGTGCACCTAAAAAAGCTGGCGCATTAAATACCACACTCATTTGTCCAAAAATTTCATTGACGACATAGAACAAGAATCCGAAGCAAATCCCCGTTACGATTCTCGCTCCTGCAGTGACACTACGTAATGAACCGAAGATGAAAGATAACGCAAGCATCATCATCACACCTACAGAAAGGGGCTGTAAAATCTTACGCCAATAGGTTAATTCAAAACGGCGAGAATCCTGTCCTGTTTGTTTTAAGAACGCAATATATTCATACAAGCCTGAAATAGATAATGACGTTGGACGTAATGAAACTGCGCCTAATTTATCTGGCGTTAAGCTTGTTGCCCAATCTTCGGTTAAGCGGTTTGTTGTGGTAATTTGCTCTTTTGATACCGCTGAATTATTCACTTGACGTAACTGCCATTGATTATTTTTAGCAGAATATTGCGCTTGATTTGCATGCTTCAAATGAGTGAGATTACGCTGGTCATCAAAGGTATAAATATAAATATCTTCTAATTGTGCATCATCGGTAATACGACGAACATACACGAAATTATTACCGTCTTTTGCCCATACCCCATTTTTCACCGAAAGCATTGAACCACCGGAAAGTGCACGTGTACGCATATCACGGGCAAACTGTTCAGTTTGTGGAATCCCCCACTCACCAATAATCATGGTAAAAAGCACCAGTGGAAGTGCCGTTTTCATGACGGCTAATCCAATTTTAAAGCGAGAAAAACCCGCAGATTGCATTACCACTAATTCACTGCGGCTGGCTAAATTACCTAACGCAATTAAGGCCCCTAACAAGGCTGCCATTGGGAAAAAGGTTTCCACATCTTTAGGAATGGTTAATCCTGTATAAGCCACCGCTTGCCAAATATCATAAGAACCTTTCCCTACGCTACGGAATTGCTCTACAAATTTGATAATTGCCGAAAGGCCAACCAATGTAAATAGCGTGGCAAAAATTGCCCCTAAAATGCTTTTACCGATATAACGATCAAGAGTATTCATCAACATTGTTATTACCCTTTTCTGAATACACGACGGAATTTATGCATAGCGGTACTATCCCAACTATTCAGCACAATTCCTAAAATTAAAAAGGCGATATTTACCAACGGCATTAATAAACCCGCATCAAGCTTACCTGCACCACCCGCAGATTTAAATGAGCTTTGTAATAAGAAGTAAATTAAATAAAGCAATAATGCCGGTAAGATTTTCGCGAAACGACCTTGGCGAGGATTTACTTTACTCATTGGTACGGCGATAAGCGCCATTAAAGGCACCGCTAAAATTAAGGTAATGCGCCAATGCAACTCTGCTTTTGCAGCTGCACTTTTATCTTTTAATAATTGCTCAAAAGATAACTCAGCAGCTTCATCACTTTCCGAGTTTGTCTCTTGATGGCCTAAATACGCTTGGTAATCATCAAAATGTGTAATACGAAAATCAGGAAGCACGGATGTGCCTTCTACACGCAAGGTATTCTGTAAATTCAAGACTTGGTCGCCATTCGGCAAAGCTTTTAATTCACCTTTTTCAGCTGTAACCACTGAAGGCTTAGTTTGGCCTTTGGCTTTCATTTGGAAAAGATAAACATCACTGATTTGATTACCGTTAATCTTATCAATGAATAAGACGAAATTATTGTTGCTTGTGGACATGAATTGACCAGAAGTCAATGCGCCCATGGTAGGATTCGCTTTAGCATCTTCAACAATAGCTACTTGTTTTTGAATGGCCCATGGGGAAAGCCATAAAGCATTGTAAGCAGCCAATCCCGCTGTGAGTAAAGAAAGAATTAACGCCACGCGAACAAGAATACGTTGGCCCACACCACAGGCTCGCATTACTGTAATTTCACTTTCTGCATAGAGACGACCGAAAGTCAGTAAAATAGCGATAAACAAACATAATGGCAACATTAATTGCGCCATTGTCGGCATCCCTAAACCGAGTAAAGAGAACACCAGATCGGCAGGCACTTTACCATTTGCCGCAGAACCAAGTACGCGCACAAGTTGTTGGCTGAAGAAAATTAAAAGCAGAATAAACAAAATTGCAATCTGGCTTTTAAAGACTTCCTTTGTTAAATATCGGGTTAATATCATTCTTTTTTTCTAACTAAAAAACACGGGAAACTGGCTAATTTAGATGGCGTATGATACCTTATTTTGACTGATTTAAATAGCAAATTAGCAACATAAGGAAATAACATGAAATATCAAGCAAACTCAACCGCACTTTCTCAATCAACCGATTGCCTCATTATCGGCATTTATGAGAACAATGAATTGACAAAAAGTTTCAATGAAATCGATCAAATCACACAAGGTTACCTCAGCCAGTTAGTTCAAAGCCAAGATCTTTCAGGCAAAATTGGCCAAACAACTCTGCTTCATTCATTACCTAATCTTGCGACTAAACGCGTGTTAGTCGCAGGTTGTGGTAAAAAAGGCGAAATGACTGAACGCCAATTTAAACAAATCATCCAACGTGTTACCCAAACATTAAAAGAGTTAAATATTCAACAAGCGGTGAATAATTTAACGGATGTGGAAATTAAAGATCGCGATCTATTTTGGAATGTGCGTTTTACCGTTGAAACCATCGAACATAATCTTTATCAATTTGATGAATTTAAGAGTAAAAAAGCGGATGCTATCTCACTTCAAGAAATCATTTTTAATACCGATGATTCACAAGCTCAGCAAGCCATCGCAGAAGCACAGGCCATTGCAAATGGTGTAAAAGCTGCGCGTAATATCGCGAATATGCCACCCAATATTTGTACACCGGCTTATTTAGCTGAACAAGCTAAAAATTTAGCCGAAACATCAACCGCACTTTCCCTCGATGTGATTGATGAAGAAGACATGACAAAACTTGGCATGAATGCGTATTTAGCCGTATCTCGCGGTTCACAAAATCCAGCTTATATGTCTATTTTACATTTCAACAATGCACCTGATAAAAATGCGAAACCTATCGTATTAGTGGGCAAAGGATTAACCTTTGATGCGGGCGGTATTTCGTTAAAACCAGCCGCAGAAATGGATGAGATGAAATACGATATGTGTGGTGCTGCTTCTGTCTTCGGTACAATGAAAGCCATTGCAGAATTAAATCTTCCACTCAATGTTATCGGCGTATTAGCGGGTTGTGAAAACTTGCCTGATGGCAATGCTTATCGCCCAGGTGATATTCTCACCACGATGAACGGTTTAACCGTAGAAGTGTTAAATACTGATGCTGAAGGACGCTTAGTGCTTTGTGATACATTAACTTATGTAGAGCGTTTTGAACCGCAATATGTGATTGATGTTGCGACCCTAACAGGCGCTTGCGTGGTAGCTTTAGGTCAACATAACAGTGGCTTAGTTTCAACTGATGATGCCTTAGCAGAACAGTTATTACAAGCCGCACAGCAAACTACTGATAAAGCTTGGCGTTTACCGTTAAGTGAAGAATATCAAGAGCAATTAAAATCCCCATTTGCTGATTTAGCTAATATTGGCGGTCGTTGGGGCGGTGCAATTACTGCAGGCGCATTCCTCTCCAACTTTACGAAAAAATATACTTGGGCACATTTAGATATCGCCGGGACAGCTTGGCTTCAAGGTGCAAATAAAGGTGCAACAGGTCGTCCCGTGTCTCTATTAACACAATTTTTAATTAATCAAACCAAGTAATAACACATAGGGCTAACATAACGTTAGCCCTAAAATTTTCTCAAAATCTGACCGCACTTTATTCCAATTCGAATTCAACTAGTAACGGATTATGATCTGACGAAGTAACCACTTCTGATGTTGCTCTTACCACTTTTACGCCTCGCGTAAAAATATAATCCAGCGGATAACCTAAAAATCTAACCCGCTCATCTTGAGAGAGCGTCACTGCATTTAGTCCATATTTTTGCATCATATTATTGACTAAATTCAAACGACGCTCATTCCATGCATTAAAATCGCCAGACATAATGATGGGGCCTTGATGATTTTCCACAAAAGAAAAGAGTTGCTCTAACTGAGTTTGA
>OGYM01002688.1_pt1 | contig 11357 bp, 7 predicted proteins | sample 1576491 | NCBI WGS metagenome assembly OGYM01 (sample SAMEA3541515, study PRJEB24748) | human gut metagenome | biome: human gut; feature: human-associated habitat; material: faeces | place: China | collected 2012 | reverse complement strand
GCACCGCGCAGCCCCGGCCGCCGCGAGATCGGCCATGGCGCACTGGCAGAGCGTGCTTTGGTGCCTGTGCTGCCCTCGCTGGAAGAGTTCCCCTACACCATCCGCTGCGTGTCTGAGGTGCTCTCCTCCAACGGTTCCACCTCTCAGGCATCTATCTGCGGCTCTACGCTGGCCCTGATGGATGCAGGCGTGCCCATCAAGGCACCCGTTGCCGGCATTTCCTGCGGCCTGATCACCGAGGGTGATCGCTGGATGACCATGCTGGACATTCAGGGCGTGGAGGACTTCCACGGCGATATGGACTTCAAGGTGGGCGGCACCCGCAAGGGCATCACTGCCATCCAGATGGACATCAAGATCGATGGCCTGACCTACGACATCATTGCCGAGGCTTTCGAGAAGTGCCGCAAGGGCCGCCTGTATATTCTGGACGAGATCATCAAGCCGGTGATCGCAGAGCCCCGCCACGAGCTGAGCCGCTACGCACCCAAGATGTTCAGCATGATGATCCCCACCGATAAGATCAAGGACGTGATCGGTAAGGGCGGCAAGGTCATTCAGGACATCTGCGCTACCTGCAACTGCAAGATCGACGTGCAGGAGGACGGCCATGTGTTCGTCTCCGCTGTAGATCAGGAGGACGCAAAGCGCGCCATCTTTACCATCAAGACCATTGTGGAGGACCCCGAGATCGGTGCCATCTACAAGGGCAAAGTGACCCGCCTGATGAACTTTGGTGCCTTCGTTGAGATCGCACCGGGCAAGGAAGGTCTGGTGCACATCTCCAAGCTGGACACCAAGCGTGTGGAGCGCGTGGAGGATGTGGTGGCTGTGGGCGATGCCATCGTTGTCAAGGTGACCGACATCGACCAGCAGGGCCGCATCAACCTGAGCCGCCGCGATGCCATTCTGGCGCTGGAAGCCAAGCGCGCCGAGCAGGCACAGCAGCAGTAAACCCTGACTGCATAAAAGAAACCGAAAAAGAGGACCCGTTGCATCTGCATCGGGTCCTCTTTGTTGTATCAAAAGAAAATTATACTGTGCGGTATTTGCGATCCAGCGCCCAGCCGAATGCAAACAGCACCACACCGCTGACAGCCAGCACCGGCACGGGCCAGTTCAGCTGACCGGTCTGCGGCAGACCGCTCATTACCGGGTTATCCGGGTGGCCCGGCAGAACGGGGTTGTCTGGATTACCGGGTGCTACCGGATGATCCGGGTGGCCCGGAGCCACGGGATTGTCCGGATTACCGGGAGAGACCGGGTTATCCGGGTTGTCCGGCGGGGTAGGCGTATCAGGATGATCGGGCGTATCCGGCGGCGTAGGCGGGGTAGGGGGCGTAGGCGGCGTGTCCGGCTTGGTGGGGGTGTAAGCACCCACCTTGGGGCTGGCATCCACCGCATAATTCCACTTGCCATCCTCCGCCATGGGCAGAGAGACAAGGAACGGATTGATCGGCTCATAGCCCTTGGAAGCCTCGGTCTGCACGATCAGATACAGTCCCAGTTCCAGATCACGGAAGGTCACGCTGCCGTCCTCATCCATGGTCTTCGCAGTGCCATCGGCGCTTTGGGGCAGATACTCCTGCAGCTGGGCCGCAAGGGTGCTGTCAGTCAAATCACCCAGCGCAATACCGCAGCCGTAGAAATCGCCGCAGTATTCGTAGCTCAGGTCGCCGTTTTTGCGCTTTACCTCGGCCACACGGTACAAAGTGAGCTTGCCGCCGCTCAGCGCCTTATCGTTGGCGCTGTCGTACAGCGTAACGCGGATGGTGCCGGTAGTGGGATTGCCGCTGCTGTCCACCAGCTTGATGTTTGCGCTGGTGGCAAGGGCAGGCAGCGCACTTGTTACCAGAAGGCACAGCACCAAAAGCAGGGCCGCAGCGTGCTTTTTGAGATCAGTGCGTTTCATGTTTTTCACCTCTTGTAGATTTGCGTTTGCGGTTGGAGAACAGCAGCCAGAGCAGCAGCACCAGCAGCAGGGGCAGTGCCATGATGGGGGCTGTGATGATAGGTTCGATCTTGACGGCATCGGCTGTTACACGGATGTGCTTGAGCTTGTCCGGCGTGGTGATGCGGCGTCCTCGCACCAGCAGGCGGTGCGTGTTGATGCCGTAGGGGGTGCAGGTCATCAGGGTGACGTAATCCTTGCCGTCCACCACCTTGAGGTTGTCCGTCTCGGTGGGCAGAACGATGGAGATGTTGTCCACCTCGTAGGTGAGCACGCGGTCCAGCACGGTGATGGTAAAGGTATCGCCCACTTCCAGCCGGTCGAGATTGGTGAACAGCTTGGCGCTGGGCAAGCCGCGGTGGGCCGAAATGACCGCATGGGTGCTCTTGCCGCCCACCGGCAGGCTGGTGCCCTCCAAGTGGCCTGCAGCGATCTGCAGCACGCTATCGCTGGTGCCGTGGTAGATGGGCAGCTCCACACCGATCTTTTCAATGGTGATGTAGCCCATAATGCCGGTGCCGGTCACATCCAGCGTATTTTCATAGGCCGGAAAACGACTCGGAAAATACAACGCGTCCGGGTCGGCGGCGATCTGCGCATTGAACGCATCTGCCGCCTCGAAATAGGCGGAGTAGTCGGCATCGGTCAGCTTGTCCACATCCTCGGCATAGGTGGCCACAGCACGGGACTGATGCAGCTGGTTGACGTAATCGCTGAGGGTGGGGTATAACATCACGGATAGACCCACGAAAAAGACGAGGATCAGGATGATGGTGCTTTTGTTCTTTTTCATGGGCTACTCCCTAATGTTATAAGGATAGGAGCGGGGGCCTTGCGGCCCCTTTGCTCCGGGTTCTTGGGGGAAATGGAGCTTACTTGTTCTCCATGCGCTTCTTGGTGACCAGCAGAACGATGGCCGCAACCATCAGGCCGCCGCCGACCACATAGAACAGGGTAGTGCCCATGCCACCGGTGGAGGGCAGAGTAGTGCCGGTCTTGTTCTCAACCTCAACGCGATTTTCAGTGCTGGTAATGTTGGTAGCGGAGTCTTCAGTGCCCTGCTGCTTATAGGTGATCGTTGCACTCGCGCTGGTTTCATTCATCGTGCTATGCTCGATCTTGATTTCGATGGGGCTGGTCAGAGGATTATAGCCGGTGGGAGCCTTGGTCTCTTCCAGATAGTAAGTATCGGCATCCAGACGGCTGATGGCGATTTTACCTTCTTTATCCGAAGTCAGGGGAGTGGCCTGCTCTTTCTCGGTGCCCCACTCGATCTTATCAGCGGAAATTTTTGCATACTCGGGGGTGTTGGAAGAATTCTGACGGTACAGTACGAAGGTTGCGTCCTTCAGGGGCTTCTTAGTACCGGCGCTATCCTGGAAGTATTTGTAAATATCGATCTTCCAGGTATAGGTCTTGGTGGAGCTGGAAGTGCCTCTGGTGCCATCTTTGTATTCCAGGGTAGCCTCATTCGGGTTGCCAGTGGAACCAATCACAGCCTTTTCGTTGATAACAGCGGTGTACTCAACCACCACCACGTCATTCGGCTTCAGAACGTTCTCTTTGAAAGCAAGCTCAAAGGTGCAATTAGGATCAACGGTGACGCCGGCACCCTGCTTCAGCGTATAGTGAGTATTCTCGTTCAGCGTATCACTAGTAGAAGTGCCTGCGTTGGTACGGGTCACGCTGGTGATGCCTTTGAAAGTCAGACCATCGGACATCTTATCGTGCAGAACATAATTCTTGGGGTCGCCATCCGTAACTTTGATCGTAGCGCGGAAAGTAACGGTATCGCCCACATCAGCGTCATTGCCCTTGCCGTAGGTGTTGGTGCTGTCCTCGAGCACTTCCTTATCCACAGTGGGAGCGCCGTTCTTTTCGTTGATGGTCACTTCCTTATCGGTAGTGCCGATGGAGCAGATAGCACCATTGCTCAGAGAGGAAACAACCAGATACCAGCCGAGGGGCAGGTCGGTAAAGGTAACAGTGCTGCCGGAAGCTTTTTGGGAACCATCGTTTGCAATGGTATTATCACTTGCCCACTTGCCGGCAGCATCTGCAAAGTTCTGAATAGCGGAAGAATTGTTATTCTTATCACTATTTACCCAGGTAACAGTGCCGGTTGCATTGTCAACCTTTAAGTCACTGGAACGAGTGTTAATAAAGGCATTCCAAGCTGCAACTGCCGTATAGCGGTATGCGTTATTGGTTTGATCGTATTCCAGCTCCAGAATACGATAAATCGTGTAAGTCTGGCCAGAAACAGCATTGTTGATGGTGATTTTGCCATCGTTGCTGCTAGATGCCGCAAACGCGGGTACTGCCATGGCACACAGCATGGCAACTGCCAGCAGTGCGGCCAGCAGCTTTTTGATTGCTTTCTTCATCATGATTTGCGAAAGTCTCCTTTCAAGTTTTTCTGATTTTTCTGATTCCTATTTTCAGGGTCTGCTTCCGGCGCAGAATCAATTTTGCCGCCGTGTCAGGAAGGATGCAGGCTTTTTAACGTTCCCTCCTCTCGCGTCTGCGCTTTCTGCAAACCCCGCACACCAGAGCGGCAAGCATCAGCGCGCCGCCGCCTGCTGTATACAGTTTGGTACCGGCCCCGCCGGTAGAGGGAAGTACGTAGCCGCCAGCTTTTTTCTTGTTGGTCATCGTCAGCAGACCGCCATTTTCGACGCCGGGGTTATTGTTGGCGCTGTAAATCACGTCGTACTGCTGGCCGGTGCCAAGCTCCTGAATGAAGTAGTAGTAACCGGAGTCGACCTGCTGGTAGACATACGTCCAATTTTTTGCACTGGTCAGCGTGATAGGCTCGCCAACCGGGTTAGTCAGATCACGGGTGCCACCTTTCGGGTAACGGTACAGCTGGACGGAGACAGAAGTCTCCGTAACCTCGTTGCCGGTCAGAGTTTTGCCGTTTTCATCCACCCAGAACTTCTGGATGGTCAGCTCGTTGCGCTCGTTGGGGATATACAGCTCCTGCGACGAGTTGTACTTGTAAACAAACGATGCATCAAAGGCCGGGATACCCGCAGCATTTCCATGAGGACCTACCGCAGTATTATAGGCGGTTTGTTTTTCCTCGTTCTCGGCAGTCCAGATAAAGAAGTATTCTTTGCTGGTCTTGGCATAACCGGCAGGCGCGGATTCCTCTACCAGTTTATACAGCGTATCTGTCGTGATGCCGTGTTCACCAATAGTAAGTGAGAGCGTGCCGGTTACATCTGTTTCGGGCAGCACGGTGCCGGCGTCCCACTGGCCGGTTGTGACATTAAATTTGTACATGCGGAAAACGGCACCAGCCAGACCGATATTCTCATTGTCGCTGTCTACCTTGTACAAGGCGAGCCGATTCTGTTTGACGCTTGCCCAGCCTTTGACCTCATCCAGCTTGGTGGATTCCTCACTTTCGCCGCCGCCCGAAAGCTGTGCAGTGTTCTTGAGCTCAACTTTTTGGTTCTTCGCATTGGTAAAATACTCGTACTCCAACACAAAAGCACGTTCATCCGGCAGAACGAAGGTCATGGTGTAAACATTTTGCCCATCACTGTTGACCGAAGAGGACGGATGGAAATCATACAAAGTATCCGGCAGGGGAGTGTCGCCCTCCTGCTTGGGATAGTTGTACAGCTTCAGGGTAGAGCGGTCAAGCTGTGCACTGAAGCCTTTTTGCACCGTCAGCGTATCGGTAAGGGTAACGGTGTCCGCACCAGGCACAAGGTCTTTGCCGGTGGGGTTGATCACGATGTTGTAATGTGCACGGCTGTCGTTGTTAGAGTTCGTTTCTGTGCCGGTCTTTTTCAGCACATTGAACTCGCGGGTGAAAGTTGCACTTGCAGAAGCTTTGGCTTCGCCCCAGGCTGCGGTGTTGGGGTAGGTCTCAAGCGTTTTTTCAGGGTTGGAAGCCCATTCCGGGTCGGTGACCTTGACCTTGTAGCGAATGATGATCGCCTGGATTTTTGCTATATTAGCTGCACAGATATGATGCTCTTGTAGATGTTCGATCCGGAAGGTCACGACATTATTCTCATACGTCCAGTTAAAGAATTTTTTATTTGTTAAATCGTAGGATTCATAAGTGTGGCGGTAGTCAGGGTTTGCCCAAGGTGAGACGGAAGAATTACCATAATTGAAGGTTGCTTCCGCATCCACAAAGGTCACACGGCTGTCCAGCGTATCTGTTACGGTGATGGTGTCCTCCGGGAACTCTGTCCAGTCGGCAATGTTCAGCGACAACTGGTAGTAGATGTAGTTGTCTTTACCGTCTTTGTAGCCGGTGGTAATGGTGCGGCCATAGACGCCGTCACCGGTAGAAGTATTGCTCGATTCACCCGTTGTGGAAACGCCTTTGCTCAATACGGGGGTAGGCTTTTTCTTTTCGTAGGTGAACTTGGTACTGCTGCCGTCTTTTATTTTGTTGGTAAATTCGACCTTGCTCCCCTCTGCGACACCCGCTACATACATGTAGGTGTGGTATTCGCTGATGGACATGGACTTGATGGCAGTACCGTTGTAGGTGCCTTTGCTTAGCGTGACTTTAAAGGACTGCACGTGCGAGCTGCTATCTGTAGATTGAATCAGTTTGGGATCGCTCTTGTTGGTGGGGTCATCAACTCCATAATAGGAGATCGCAATGTCGATGCCCGCAGCCTTAGCAGCCTGATAGTTAAGCGTTGTTCCGTCTACAAGAGTAAAGGAGAAGTTTTGCTCGATCTCGCTCTGCAGCTCGGATGCGATGCCATAATGATCCGTGTAAAGCGTTTTGGGCTTTTTGATCTGATCAATAAACTCGCAGGTGGACCAGTTGTTGGGAATCGGGGAAGAAACGCTCCACGCACCTTTGCAGAGATCTGTGGTGGCGGTTTCTTCCAGAGAACCCACCGTATTCTTGCTTACCTTCCATTCACGGTCGGTTACCGTGCCGGTTTCCTCGGCGGTATACTTGTCATCGATGATAGACTTGTTCTCCACTTTCGTGACACCGTCAGGAACCTTGGTCTTATAGGTGAACTTATACTCCTGACCCTTGGCCTCTTTGCTGAATTTATAGTCAAATCTGATGCTGCCAGGTACAGGTGTGATCTGATCAAATTCAGATTGCTGCCAATTGAGAGTTTGCGTAACGGTGACATTACCCACGATCTCGGCACCGGGCGTCTGGATGATATCCGAAAGATTTTTGCCGTTCAGATCGCCGCCATCCGGATTATAAACCGTGACAGTCCAGTACATATACCCGTCATCGGGGTTGTAATTGGAAGCTTTTTTAATATAGCTGTCGTGTGTAGCATAGACAGCTTTCTTATCGTTTTCACGAACCCACGCGGTATTGCAAAAAGTGCCATAACCGTCTTTGGTATTGTTGGTGATCTCTACCCGGTAGGTCAGCTTGTAGACCTCGCCCTTTTGCAGAGCAGGAAGATCCTTCAAATCAAAACTCTTGCCATCTGCAGCAAAAACCGGGGTATGACCCGTAATCTTATTGCCGCTCTTGTCCGTTAGGACAAAGCTGTTCTGGTCGTATGTGCCGCCGAGGGTATTATCGGAATTGAACTCATCGTGGATCGTGATAGGCTCGTTCCAACCTTGTTTGGAACTGACATCAATTACGTAGTAGGCATAAACCTTGCCGTTCTCTTCCACAAAACGATCATTGACACGACTCTTTTTCAGGCTGAGATCGGTCTTATCCTTTACGGTCACGGTAATACCGGTGCCGGGGAATGTGATCATGCCATTGTCGCCGATCTTATCGGTCTCCACATGGGCTTCCAGACCAAACGAACCTACAAAATACTCATCAGCTTTAAAATTGGTGTCAAATACCAGTGTTACTTTGCCGCTTTTGGAAACACTGTAGGAACCAACAACCTTGTTGTTCTGCTTGATAGGCATATTTTCAATCGCATCGCTAAGGTAGAGACCTTCAGGCAGCTGGTAAGTCAAAGTGCGGTCACCATCGGGATCGATCGTACCGGCCGGGATCATGTAATCGTAATCCAGCGTGATCTTATCGCCATCGGTCAGGGTCAGATCACTGTTTACCGTCTGGTTGTTGACCGTGATCGTGGTGCCGACAATAGAACCGCCGGGAACCATTGTATCAAGAACATTCGTGGCAGTGTCATCACTTTCCAGCGTAGCCACGCCGTAATCGGCCTGCTGCGCATTTGCCACAGACACCAGCGTTGTCACCTGCGAAGCATTCAGCGTGACTTTATCCACCTTGCCGTCCACATCGCCGGAGATCACGGTCAGGGTGCCGGAATCTTCGTCCACATCGCTCACGATGCCAACGGTGCTGGCATCCACGGTGTATTCCTCAATGTGGGGCGCGGTGCCGGTGGTGGTCGCAGCATCCATGGAGAGCAGGGCAATGTCTGCATCGGCGGAATCGTCCTGCACCTGCAGCGGTTCGCTCTCCACGGCCACAGCCTTGGTCACGGTGCCATTGTAGATGACGATATCACCGGGCATTGCGGCATCAGACGGCAGATCACCGTCAAAATCCATGGCATAGCCGCTGCCGGTCTCTTCGTTGTACAGCGCGCTGCGCAGCTGGCTGTGCAAAGACAGCACGCTGGAAACCTGCGGGATCGCGCTCTGGGGGATATCGGCATATTTCAGGCAGTAGGAAAGGAACATCACGTCCCATGGGCCGTAGTCGTTGCCGTAGTCGTTGCCGTAGCGGGTGTAGTAGCGCACGGTCTCGCCGTCGGCATCGTCCAGCTGGAAGTTGCGCTCGCTCTGCTCATAGCCCAGCTGGCTCTGCGCTACGGCCAGCAGATCGTCGGCCCAGTTGCCGCTCAGCGTGGTGCCGGTCTGTGCCAGCCATTCGTCCTCGTCCTGCGTGCCGTCCAGCGGGTCGGACAGGCAGTTCACCGTGTGGTGATGCTCCGGCAGGCCGCAGACCAGCACTTCCTCGTAGCAGGCATCGGTGTGGTGGTGCACCGGGGTCTCGATCACAGGATCGACCACCACGGGCTTTGCGGCCACCGGCTCCTCAAACAGGGCCACCGGGTCATAATCGGGGTTCACTTCTTCTACAAGCTCGCCCTCTTCCAGACCGCACACCAGCTCATAGGTGGTGGTGTAGCAGTTGTCGTCGTGGGTGTGCTCGAACAGATCACAGATCAGGCTGCCGTCCTCAGGGTCAAAGCAGTCGTCGGTGTGGGTGTGCTCTTCTTCCAGGCAGGTCAGCTCCTGCACTTCCTGGTAGCAGTCGTCGGTGTGCTCATGGGGCACAAAGATGTACTCCGGCTCTGCGGAATAGGCTGCAATGCCGGGATCATCCGCATCCACGCCGAACGCAACATCATCCATGTCGAATGTATCATCAAAAGACATGCCGTCGTCCGTCATAGTGGCGTTCCAGTCCTCCGGTTCGCCTTCCTCATAGCCGCACACCAGCTGCTTTTCATAGCAGGCAGCGGTGTGCTCATGCTCCAGCTCGCCGCACAGATATTCGGCCGTTTTGGCAATGCCCACGCCGTGCAGCTGCCAGTTCACGAACAGGCTGGTGGTAAGCGCCAGTGTCAGCAGCAGTGCAGTATAGCGTCTGGCGCGCTGGTGGTTCCGACGGAACTTTTCCTGATATTCTTTCACAATATCCCGCATGATTCCTAAACCTCCTTAGGGGATCAACCAGAAGCTGGATAAGGGCCATACCCGCAAAAAAACCTTGCCCACGATCTGACTTTTTTCCACACAGCCGATCACACTGCTGCGGCTGTCAATGGAGGTGGCCCGATGGTCACCCAGTACGAAATACCGGTTTTCCGGCACCTGATAGGGAAATTTGATGTCGCATTCGCCCAGAGCCAGTTCATCTACATAGGGCTCATCCAGCGTCTGGCCGTTCACAGTGACCACACCGTCCTCGTCCAGTTCGATCACATCACCGGGCAGGCCGATGATGCGCTTGAGCAGAAGTTTGTTCTGCCAGTAAAATCCGCAAAGGTCGCCGGTCTTCATGTCGCTGCCTTTGACCAGCAGAATGATGTCCCGGTCCTGCAGAGTGGGGTTCATGCTGTCGCCGGAGACCTGCAGCACCGGCAGAAACAGGGTGGCCAGCAGCACGGCCACAGCGGCCACCACCACCAGCGCATAAATGGTGCTGCGCAGTACCCGTCCGTACCGGCTGCGGTAGGCCAGACGGTCGCGCTCGGCCTTTACCTCCTCTGTGGAGGGGATGGCCGTAAATTTGATCTCGGTTGAGTTCATTTTACCTTGCCTTCTTCCGGCAGGATATCGGTGTCACAGCGGCTGCGCAGCAGCTCACGGGTGCTCTGCTCAAAAGCAGCCCGCCGTGCCGCGATCTCCTGTTCCGTTTTGGCCCGCAAGGCGGCACAGTCGGCCTCTGTCTGGGCACGCTTGTGCTCTGCTGCCTCGGTCAGGGCGTCACATTCCCGCTTGGTCTGTGCCTTCAGCTGTTCCGCCTCGGCCCGGGCCTGTGCCAGGATCTGGTCTGCTTCGGCCTTTGCCTGTGCCTGCAGGGCGTCCCGGTCGACCGACCGCACCGAAGCCAGATAGTCATCGGCGGCTGCCTGCGCAGCCTCAAACACATGGTTCAGTTCCAGAGCGGCCTGTGCAATGGACCCGGCACTGTCCAGATGGATCTGCCGCTGTTCCAGTTTGGCGGTCAGATCTGCATTTTCGGCTTTGAGCTGATCTTCGCTCTGCTTGAGCGCAAAGATGATCTCGACCAGTTCAGTGCGGCGCATATGCCGCAGTTCACGGTCTGCCATAACGGCACCTCCGTATCAAAAGCGTTGCAGGGCCGGTACGGGCCCTGCTGCGCGAAAAAGCGATTTTCGTACAGAAATTCGTCAAAACTCCGAACATCTATACATACAGCATTCTACCAGACGAAATGCAACAAAACCATAACAAAAATGGCGTTGCAGTGGGGTTTCAAAAAATATTTTTTGAAAATCGCACACAAAATCCTCAGGCTGCGCAAAAAGAGCACCCTGCGCGGAAAACAGGGTGCTCTTTTTACGGCAGAATGTTTACTTCTTGATGAAACCGCCCAGCAGATTGTTCAGCTCAACGACGGACTTGTAGATCACATTGATGTTGTTGATAATGGAACTTGCACCGGAGAAGATGCGGGCCAGCTGGTTAAAGACCTGACCAACGTTCAGGAATGCCTTGTAAGCGTCGCTGTCGGCAATGGTGGCACCGCCGTCCAGATAGGTCATCTCGTTTTCGTCGATCACGGCATAGCAGGCGGGCAGTTTCATTTCGGTCATCATAATGGGAATCCTTTCTTTCGTAAAATCAGTGCATGTTTTTCCAAAATGTAAAAATCAGACGGCGGCCACGACCACCAGCGTGACCAGAATGCCGGCCACCAGCAGGGTGCCCAGATGCTTCTGCAGGGCAGGACCGCCGGTCATGG
>OGYM01002685.1_pt1 | contig 11360 bp, 9 predicted proteins | sample 1576491 | NCBI WGS metagenome assembly OGYM01 (sample SAMEA3541515, study PRJEB24748) | human gut metagenome | biome: human gut; feature: human-associated habitat; material: faeces | place: China | collected 2012 | reverse complement strand
CTCTTTCATGCGGTCTGCGCTGTTCTGGCTGTTGAGAATGATAGGGACGATGGGCGGCGGGGCCGCAGCTTCGGCGGTGGGTGCTACCTCTGGCTGCACCGTCCGGGCCGGGGCCTCGTCCCGCAGAATTTCCGGCGCGGGATAGGCCATCACCCGGTATTCCTCCGGCACCGGCTGGCCCTCATGGACACGCTGCCACTCGTCGCCGCCCCCAAGGAGCTGAGCGCAATTCTGGAAGGTGTGCGCGCTCCGTATTGGCAATATGCAGTCCGAAACGAGGCAGGAAAATTCCCGCTTTCCATTCCTCCGGCATATCCACCATGCCGGAACGGTTCAGGTAGTAGTCACCCAACTGGCCCGTGCCGGTGACATCCGGCAGATGCACATAGTAGTCCACGTTGTCGGGATAGTCGATGATCTGGCCGATACTGTGAAAATCGCTCTGCGGGCTTGTCAGGGCGGCGTTCAGCTCCGAAAGCTCGGCTGCGTCCAGCTTTTCCAACCTTGCGGCAAGGAAGTTCAGTTCGTCCACGTCAGCGGACAGCACCAGATCGCGGGGCAGCTTAATGGGACGCTCCTGTGGGCTTCGGTAGTCGTACAAGAAAAAGTCCTGCGGATTGTCGGCACTGATCCCGATTTCCCGCAGGGCTTCTTGCAGCTTTTCGGTTGTGGTCGGCAAAGAAAACCAAAGGCCCTCTTTGCCTTGCTCATAACGCTGTCGGTTATGAAGCAGGATAGAAAACACTTCGCTCATGGGTTCACTCCTTTCATATTCATAGGGGTTTGGGGCTTTCCCCAACAAGCAAAATCCCCGGCCCGGCAGGGTGGCCGGGTCAGGGATTTATCGAAAGTGTGGCTACACTTCCTATGCTTGCTACGTTACTCCGTCAGCTCTTTTTCTCCACGCGGTAGTTGACGTACTTCCCGCCGGTATCGGCCAAAAGCACTGTCCCGTCGTAGGTTTTGCCGGTTTTCATGGAGCGCAGGCCCTTTACCTTTGCCTTTCCGTCTTTGAGCAGCGCGGCGGCGATCTTCGGAGTGAATGTCTTGCCCCGTTCCTCAAAAAATCGGTCATTCTTCCACATGACAAACTGGCAGCCTCGGTTTCCGCAGTAGTAGTTCTTTTTGCCCTCATAGACGCTTTCCCCGCAGCGCGGGCATTTGCCGATAACCACACGCTCGGCCTGAAACAACCGCTGTGCGTCCTCGCTGATCTGCGAATAACCAACAATCAGGCTCCTTGTCATTTCCGCAATGTCATGCATGAAGCCCTCCGGGTCGGCCTCCCCTTTGGCAATGGCCGTCAGCTTCGTTTCCCATTCAGACGTAAGCTGGGGAGAGGTCAGTATATCCGGCAGAACACAGGCAAGGTTGTGGCCGTCCCTGGTGGGAAGTAGCTGCTTGCCTTTGCGTTCCACAAAGCCCATCTGCACCAGCTTTTCTAAGATGGAAGCGCGGGTGGCCGGTGTGCCTAAGCCCTGCCTCTCGGCGTCCTCCGGCATATCCTCGGCTCCGGCACGTTCCATAGCCGACAGCAGCGTATCTTCGGTGTAGGGCTTGGGCGGCGTAGTGAAATGCTCGGTAACACTGGCCTCCACCGGGTCAAAGGTCTGGCCCTCGATGTTCTCCGGCAGACGGCCTCCGTCCGGCAGCTCCCGCGCAAGCTCCGGCGCGTCCTCGTCGGCGTCAATCTTGAAAGAAGCCTTAAAACGGCGGTCAATCTCTTTCCAGCCGGAGGTAAGGACGGTCTTTCCCTTGGCGGTAAATTCATTCCCGGCGCAAGTGAATGTGGCGGTGATGGCCTCATACACATGGGGCGCGGCTACCGCACACAGCAGCTTGCAGCACACAAGGGACAGCAGTTTCTTTTCGCCCTCGGCCAGCCCGTCAAAGCCTGTCTGCACAAACTCCATCGTGGGGATAATGGCGTGGTGATCCGACACCTTTTTGCTGTTCAGCACCCGGTGAAACTCCGGGGCTTTGTCCAATCCCGCCGCAAAGGAAAGCAGCGGCAACAGGCCGGACACGATGCGTTCCAACCTGGGCTGCATATCATCGGTCAAATACTGGCTGTCCGTGCGGGGGTAGGTCAGCCGCTTCTTTTCATAGAGCTTTTGGGCGTAATCAAGGGTCTGCTTGGCGGTAAATCCAAACAGGCGGTTGGCCTCCCGCTGCAAGGTTGTGAGGTCGTAAAGACGTGGCGGCTGCTCTGTCTTTTTCTCCCTCGCCACGGAAACACAAAGGGCCTGCTCCCCAGCGCAAGCCGCTTTCAGGCGGGCCGCTTCTTCGGGGCTGGAAAGGCGGCTGCTGGCCGCCTCCATGCCGCCCGCTGCGATATGGACAACGTGATATTTCTCTTTCTTAAAACCGCTGATTTTCGTCTCTCGGTCAACCAGCATTTTCAGGGTCGGCGTCTGGACACGGCCCACGGTCAGGGTCTTGTGGTATAGGATGGAGAAAAGTCTTGTGGCGTTGATCCCCACCAGCCAATCGGCCTGCGCCCGGCAAAGGGCCGATTGATAGAGAGCATCGTAGTCCGCGCCGGGTTTCAGGTTGGCAAACCCATCACGGATGGCCCCGTCCTCCATGCTGGAAATCCAAAGGCGCTGAAACGGCTTTTGACAGCCCGCCATCTGATAGACGAAACGGAAAATCAGCTCCCCCTCGCGTCCGGCGTCGGTGGCGCACACAAGGCCGGTCACGTCGGGGCGCTCCATCAGGGAACGTAAGACTTCAAACTGCTTTTTCTTGTCGTCCGGGATGATGTACTGCCATTCTTGCGGCAGAATCGGCAAATCCTCATAGCGCCATTTCTTAAAGCGGGGGTCATAGGCCCCGGCGTCGGCAAGGGAAACCAGATGGCCGATACACCAGCTCACCAGATAGCCGTTTCCCTCCATGTAGCCGTCCCGTTTCTGATCTGCACCGATCACGCCCGCAATGCTGCGGGCGACGCTCGGTTTCTCTGCAATTACCAACTGAATACTCATTCCTTATTCCTCCTTATCCTGCGCGGGTTCCTCGTCCTCCGGGGTCGGTTCGTCCTCGTCGTCCTCGTCCTCGCCAAAATCGTATTCGTCCAGCTCGTCGCCGCCCTTGGTGTCGGCCTTGGGCTTCTTAAACTTGAAGAAGTAAAGGGCCGCGCCGCCGCCGATCAGGGCCACCACAAGGAACACTACAAGGCCGCCCATGCCGCTGCTTTTCGGTTCATCTTCCTGCGGCTGCTCGGTTTCCTCCGGCTCCTGCGGTTCCGGCTCCGGGCCGGTACACTCGGTCATATTGGTTTTACATACCGGGCAATTCGTGTTGACGGCTCCCGCCGCGCACTTGGTCGTACAGGTACAGGTTTCCGGGGCGGCTTTGCCGTCCTCCAACAGTGCTTGCAGGTCAGCGTCGTCCACTTGGTTGAGGAAGTGAACGGCGGTTTCCTTGTCCTCGTTAGCGCGGTCGATCAGGATATAAAAGTAGTTGCCCGCCTTGGTGGTAACGGTGATAAGCTGCTTATCCCCATAAAAATCATCCACCAGTGTTGCATTGCCCTCCGGGGTAACAGGTACGCCCTCCGGCTCCATGCCGCCGGTGGTGGGTTCTTCCTCCTGCGGTGCCTCGGTGGTTTCCGGCAAAGGCTCCGGGTTGGGGTCAGTGCCACCGGCAAAAGCGGTGGTGGAAAAGGCCGTCAGGCAAAGCACGGCGGCCAGCGTCACGGTAAACGTGCGAATGATCTTATTCTTCATCGGCATTGTCCTCCTGTTCAAAATCCGGCTGCAGGGCCGGGGCGCTCTGCAAAGCGCCGCCGCGCAGGAACGCCGCAAATTCCTCCGGCTTCATGTTCAGGCCGCGCACAAGCTGGATGATCTGCAAATTCTCCTGTTCGGTCTTTGCCGCTTCCAGCTCACGAAGCTGCTTTTGCAGCTCCGCGATCTTGGCCTTGGTTTTCTCAATGTCCTTTTCGATACGGTCAAGTTTGTTTGCCATAGTCAAAACTCCTTTCTGGCGTCAAGGCAGACGCCCGTAACAATAGAAATGCTGCTGCCAATAACTCGAATTGAGGTTGGTGTAGGAAATAGGGTCGCCACAGTGCAACATCACGGAATTGCCCACATAAATGCCGACGTGGGAAACGCCGGGGGTGTCGTAGGTGCCGACAAAAAACACAAGGTCGCCGGGCTTAACCTGCTCCGGGGAAACAGGGGTACAGATATTGCAAAGGCCCTGTGCGCCCAGCCGTCCCACGTCCCATCCGCTGTGATTGATTACCCAGCTCACAAAGCCGCTGCAATCAAAGCTGGTGCTGGGAGAGCTGCCGCCCCACACATAGGGATAGCCAATATACTTTTCCGCCTCGGCCATCATTGCGGCAAAGGTGGCGTCCTCCAAAGCCTCCGGGGGAATGTCGTAGTAGGTCGGCTCCTTGACGGTGGAAGCGTTGGGATAGGTGCCGTTTGGGAACAGGTCAGGCCGGTTGCCCAGCGTGTGCATATACACCGCATACAGGCTCATTTGTTCCTCGCCCATGATGTAAACAGGCAGATGGGACATATCGAAGTTTTCCAGCTTCACGTTGCAGATGTAATAGGTGTAGGGAACTTGCACAGTATAGGTGTTGCCCTCGCTGTCCGTCCGGGTTTCGGTGCGGTATCGGGTTTCGGTTTCAATGGTTTGTGTCAGGGTGTATTGCTTCTCAAAGAGCATGGCAAGGTCGCCTTGCACGTCGCCCAGCGTATAGACGCCCTCATGCAGCGCCGACAGGATGGAAGTCAGCACATAGGGGTCATGGCTGATGTCGTCCAAATCAAAACGGTACTCGTCGTAGCCGGGGTGCAGGCTTTCGTAGTTGTCAAGCTCATACTGCAAATCGGCCTCCATGTCCGCATAGGCGGCTTCCGCCCCCAGCATATCGCTGTCCTCGGACAGATAGGACGTGGCCGCCACGCCGGTTCCTGCGCTGCCGAACATGGCCGTACAGGATTGCAGGCCGCCCATAACCAGCATGAGAAGCAGGCCCACGCCGCCGATCAGCAGCGCCCCTTTCCAGTGCCGTGCCACAAGGGATGCGACCTGTTTGCCTTTCTCTGCGGCTTTCCTGGCGGCTGATGCGGTGGTCTTGGCACTGCCTGATGCGCTCCGGCCCGCCGCCCGTGCGGCCTTGGCGTATTCCCGTTTGATATGCTGTTTCTGACAGAGGCGGGAAACCGGGTTCTTTACCGCCTGTGCCAATTCTGGGTTGTCCCGTAGAGATTTTCGATATACAAACTCGGCGTTGGCAGCCATGGACTTGCGTTCCGCCTTGGCTGCGGCCCGGTAGGGTTTCAGCTTATGCCGACGTATGGCACTTTTCAGCACCTTGCCCGCCTGGCGCTCGGCCAGTTCTTCCGCCTTATGACCGGCCTCCACGCCCACGTTTTCCTGCTCCACCTCATGGATTTTCCCATGGAGGTATAGCCTCGCCTCCTGCACCGGGCGACTGGCCGGATTGGGTTTGAGCTTTGGCGGGGCTTTCTCCACTTTTTCAAAGTGAAGTTTGCTTTTGGCCTTTCCCTTGGCCTCGTTGTATACGGTTTCCTTGGTAAGCACGCGCTTTTTCGGCAGGGCTTCTTTGGCCGCTTCCAGCTTGTCCGCCCGTTTTTCCGCCTTTTTGATATAGCGGGCCAGCTCTGGAGAGGCCCGTTCCCCGGCGGTAAATTGCAGACGGGAGGCCGGGGCGCCCGCCTGCCTTGCCATACGTTCCCCATTCCGGGCCGTCCGCTTTGCCTTATGCCGGTCACGGATGTCTACGGCCCGTTCCAGCGCCTTTTCCACTGTACCGTCCGGCTTGGCGGTATATTCCGGCTCAGTTTCCCGGCTGGAAATGCCCGCGCTCTCGCCGGTGGTCTGGTTGTCCAGCGTAAGCCCGGCGCGGGTCATGCGCTGCGTCACCTTATCACGGGGTTTTAAGGGCTTCATGGTGCGCCACCTCCTTTTGCGCCCTCGCGCCTCATACCGTGACCCCCTCGCCTAAGCGGGTGGTCATGATCCGGTAAAGCTGGGTGTGCTTCGGGATGGGGTTCTTAAAGGGCAGGATCACGTTTTCGTAAATCAAAAGCCCCTCGCCGGGTTCGGAGTTTTCCACATACCGTAATTGCTGCGGGGAGATATTTAACCGCTCCGCAAGGATTTTCCGATCGCCGCTGGCCTGGTTTAACAGGCAGATAAAGTCACTGTTTTCCAAAATGTTTTCAATCTCCGGCGACAAGAGCAGATCCTTGACGTTCTGTGTGGCACCTGTGGGAATGCCGCCCCATTTTCTGAAACGCTTCCAAATCTCACAGGAAAAGGCCGCTGTCTGTTCCTCCCGCAAAAGCAGGTGGAACTCGTCACAAAAGAACCACGTCGCCTTGCCCTGGCTGCGGTTCTGCGTCACCCGGCCCCAAATCTGGTCTTGGACAATCAGCATACCGATTTTCTTTAGCTGTTTGCCAAGCTCCTTGATGTCAAAGGCCACAATCCGGCTTTCAATGTCCACGTTGGTGCGGTGGTTAAAGACGTTTAGGGAGCCGGACACATACAGGTCAAGAGCCTGCGCCACCCGGTCGGCCTCCGGGATATGCTGGTCTAACAGGGCTTGGTGGAGGTCGGAAAGAATCGGCATATTTTCCGGGCGGGGGTCTGCCAGATAGGGCCGGTAAATCACCTGCACGGCCCGGTCAATCACCGTCTTTTCGATGGCTTCCAGCCCGTTCTTGCCGCCCATCACCAGCTCACAGAACGACAACACAAAGTCGGATTTTAAGGCCAGCGGGCTTTCATCCTCGCTGTAATTTAAGTTGATATCCAGCGGGTTCACATAGCTTTTGCTGGTGGGCGACAGCTTCACCACCTGTCCATGCAGCCGCTTGACAAGGGGGTAATACTCGGCCTCCGGGTCACATACATAGACGTCGTCCGGGGTGCAGAGGAACACACTCAAAATCTCGGCTTTACAGCTCATGGATTTCCCGCTTCCCGGCGTCCCCAGCTTCAAACCGTTGGGGCAGCGTGCCCGCTTCCGATCCAGCATAATCATGTTGCCGGTCTTGGCATTGACGCCGTAATACATGGCGTCTCCGCCCTGAAAAAGCTCCTGCGTCACGAAAGGCACGAACACGGCCACGCTGGAAGTCGTCAAGGAACGCTCGATCTGGATGTGGCTGGCCCCCAATGGGAGACTGCTCATAAGGCCCTGCTCCTGCTGGTAGTCCAGCCGCACAAGGGAACAGTTGTATTTCTGCGCCACGCCTGCGGCCCAGAACACATCGTTTTCCAATGCCTGCCGGGTGTCGGCGGTATTGAGGACAAGAAAGGTGAGCTGAAACATTCGCTCGTTCCGGCTCTGCAAGGTCTTTAACAGCTCCTTGGCGTCCTGCCCGTAGGTGGCAAGGTCGCTGGGAAGTATGTCCATATCGTAGCCGCTGCGGACGGCTCGTTTCTGTTCCTGAATCTTCATGGCATCCAGGTCGGTGATTTTCCGCTTCACCGTCTTGATAGCCTCGCTCTGGTCGATGGCCTGCACATGGAGGTTCACCACAATGCCATTTTCCGTATTGAGAAAGTCGGCCAGCATTTCGTCCGACAGTTCCGGGGACAGAATATTTAAAAAGCTCACAGCCCCGTACTTGCCGCCCAGCCCGAACAAACGGGCATGGCCGAAGCGGAACGACGACGGGGCAATAAAATCCTTGGTGGAGAGGCCGGAGGAAGCCAGCCACTTCCAATCGAAGGAAAACGGCTCCCCGTCCGGGTGGAACATGCGGTGCATGACTTCCAGCCGGGCCGTTGCGTCCAACCCCCACGCCACAGCCCCCATGCTCTTGAAATAGCCTAAGAGGTCGGTTTCAATGCGGTGCAGTCTGGCACGAGCCAGTTTCAGGTTGTCGGCCTCGATGGTATAGGTCAGGAATTTCCGCTTCATCAGTCCATTGTTCCCGCTTACCAGTTGGTTTTTCAAGATAGCGGAATACTCTGTGCGGATGTCGTCAAAATCATCCCCCTGCGCCCGGATTTCAAGGCTTTTGGCGTACTGCCTGGGGTCAATCTTGTGGTTGAGAAAGGAAAACTGGATGTGAATCGAGGCATCCAGGTAGTTGTAAAGGTCGCACAGGTTTTCAAAGATGGCTGTCTTGGTATCGGCCTGTGCAAGCTGATAGCTGATATCCGCAAACTCAATGCACTTGGAAAACCTGCGGGGCGTCAGGCGGCAAATCCCGTCCTGATACATGGCCTCATAGGGAATACTCTCCTGGGCGGAGTGGGGCTTGCCGTCGCCCTTATACTTGCGGATGACGGCCTGAATTTCTTTCTTTTCTGCGCGGGTCAGCTTTACCGGCGTTCTTTCCTGCGCTTCGTTTCTTTGCTTTTTGAACAATGGCATTTACCTCCTTTTCCATTTGTCGCTGCCGCACAAGGGCGGTATAAGCATTGTTGGTCTGGTAAGGCCGCTCTTTCGGCATGAGAAAGCAACACTGGACGATCTGCCATACCACCACTTCCAGGGGCTGGCCGTGGCGCTCATACAGCGCCATGAGAAAGCCCGGCAGCATGGCAAACACCATGAGAAGCGCCGCCGCGCTGGTGGGGACGCGTCCCCGAATCAATAAAAAAAGCGGGATGCCTACAAGCAGCGCACCGCCAAAACAAAGGAGCTGGCGTTTCGTCAGCCCGAATACCACCTTGGATTTCACCTTGGTAAAATCCTTTGGAACAGTTACATAAGCCAAATCAAATCACCTCGTTTCTTCTGGCGCGGACAGGGAAAAATCGCTGTCCACTTCATTGCCCCACACATCCCAGCCGGGGGTTTTCTCTCTGGCAAACAGCTCTGCGCGGGGCAGGTCGCCCGCAAGCTCGATGATTTTCTCGCGGGTGATATCGGGTTTCTTGCTGTGTTCCTCAATGGGAGAAATGATAAACTGATGGACGCTTCGGGAATAGCGTTTGGGATGTCCTCGCTTGCCAAGCAGACAGATTTCCGCATTGCCTCTTGTCCAGTGGCCCAACCCATAAAACCAGGTAGGGCTTTTCTTATTCCGTTTCAGCCAGACAAAGGCCACGGTCTTGAAGGTGAAGCCCCATGCCTGAATCAGCCGCAGGGCTTCCGGCAGCATGGGGAACGTGGCCCACAAAAACAGCAGGCAATCCTTGGCTGCCAGTGTTTCCACCGGCAGGGCGCACAGCTCGTCAATCCCCATGGTGGGATAGTGGTTTTCCGCTGCACCCTGTACCGTTTTCTGGTCATATCTCCACGGTGGGTCAGCGTAAAGAATGTGATAGGTTTCCTTCTGTGATTTCTCGATAAGCCTGTTTCCTCCTGTGTAAAAAGTGTAAGATCAATGGGCTGTGAACACAGCCTTAGACAAGCTGCCGGTTTTGAACAAGCCATAGCACAGCAGCACCGTATAGCCCATACAGCCCCAGATTGCGCCGGAAATGTCGTCCGCTGTGCCAATATCCTGAATCAGAACCGCGTAAATCCCCACAACCACCATGATTAAAAAGGCTTGGAAGCCCAGCGCCAGCAGGGATTTTAAGTAGTTCTGGCCCATGCCGCGCCACTCCGCATTGCCCAGGGTGGCAAGAGGGATCGGCCCAAGCGCTGTCACGGCGTATATTTCAATCATTCTCCCGTAGGTAACAAGGAAAATGCAGATGGATAACGCGTGCATCGTCAGGCCTACAACCAAGGTCTGGAACCACAGGCCCAGAAGCGGCCCAATGTCCATGGCCTCCAGTTGTGCTTCCAGGTCTGGAATCAGGGTGTCAAAGTCAATGCTGGTTTCCCCGATGATGACACCGGCGCTTTGATTCACGACGGCCTGGGTGGCATCAAAGACACCCATGACGATATTCCATGTGTTCGTCACAATGAGAATGGCAAAGGCACTCTTAAACATCCAGCGGAAAAACATAGAGCTGTCAAAATCGTGCATGTTGTTCTTTTCCACGATCATTTCAATCAGCTCATAGCACATCACCAGGGCGAGAATGGCCGCCGCAATGGGGACAATGACCGTTTCGGACAGGCTTTGCAGCATGGAAAAAATGCCGCCGTTCCAGTCCTGCGGGGTGCTGCCCACATCCGATGCGATTTCCCCAACCTTGGTATTCACAGTGCCAAAAAGCCCCGACAGGTTTCCTTTAATCCCGTCAATCAGGATTCCTTTGATCCATTCCGCAATTAAATCATCAATCATATGCGTTCACCTCCTTGTCCGCGCCCTCCTGCTACCGGGAGGGCGCGGCATATTGCTTGCAGATGGACGGATTGCTTATCCCAGCAGCCCGGACAGGAGAGGTACAAGGGTCATGCCAATGAGGGCCACGCCTCCGCCCGCAACAAGCTGCTTGATTCCCTGGCTCTTGCTGGCGGGATTATCGGCCCCGTACCCCTCCAACAGATTGACGCCGCCCCATACACACAGAGCGCCGCCCAGGCCCACAACGATGGTCTGTAACGTATCTACTGCACTATTGAAAAATTCCATACATGCCTCACTTTCTGCCGGTTTCCGGCGAACAAATTTGATTGCTTACAGAAAAAAGCCGCTTCACTGTGCGGCCAAATCTTCGTCCGACAGGTCAATGTCGTAAAGGTCAAAGGGTTCATCCTCCGATACCACGCGCCGTTTTTTCCGGCGCAGGGACGACAGGTACCTGTCCACATCAAAGGTGTTCTGTTTGTCGGCATCCGAGAGGTATTTATAGCGTGGGTGGCGAGTGATGTCGTATTTCTCACTGAAAAACGACCTCACGCCGCGCACCTGCAAAATACACTTGCCTCCGTCCATCGTTGCAATTTCGTCCTGGCTCATCAGCTCCTTTCCGAGTTTTTGGTAGTTCAGTCCGTGGGAGGTCTGTGCGCCCCGGTTCTCGCTTTGGTTATAGCTGTCAATGGTTTCCTTGCCCAGCACGTCCGCGATTTCCTTGGCGTTTTTACCTCTGCCACTCAAAAAAAGCGTACAATCGCAGTTGTCGGAAATGATTTCCGCCGAATCCCGATACAGGGCTTTCAACTGCGACTGGCTCTGTAAAATGATCGAAGCCGAGATTTCCCGGCTTCGGATGGTGGCGATCAACTTGTCAAAGTTGGGAATCTGACCGATGTTGGCAAACTCGTCCAGAATCATCCGCACATGGACGGGCAGCCGCCCGCCGTATTTGTCATCCGCCCGGTCGCATAAGAGGTTGATTAACTGGCTCTGCACCATAGCTAGGATGAAGTTAAAGGTCGTGTCCGTATCACTCATAATGAGGAACAGGGCCGTTTTTTCGTCCCCGATGGTGTCAAGCTCCAGCTCGTCGTCCTCCATCAGCTCCCGCACCTCCCGGATGTCAAAGGGCGCTAATCT
>OGYM01002671.1_pt1 | contig 11400 bp, 6 predicted proteins | sample 1576491 | NCBI WGS metagenome assembly OGYM01 (sample SAMEA3541515, study PRJEB24748) | human gut metagenome | biome: human gut; feature: human-associated habitat; material: faeces | place: China | collected 2012 | reverse complement strand
GTTAGAACAAAAGTTTTATTTTTAAATTCTTCTTTTTCTTCATATTCAGTATTGTTTATATAGGTTGTATTTACTCCATATTCTTTTAATTTATTTATTATATTTTTATTATTTATATCATTAAAATATTCTTTTATACTTGTGGCTATTATACTACCTATATCATTAATACCTGTTAGTTCTTCAGTACTAGCAGTCATTAAATTATCTAATGTTTTATAGTATCTTGCTAATACTTTAGCAGTCTTTGCTCCTACATTTCTAATACCTAGTCCATATAATAATCTTTCTAATGAATTAGATTTACTTCTTTCAATAGCAGCCTTTAAATTACTTATCTTTTTTATACCATAACCTTCTAGATTCATTAATTCATCTTCATATTTATTTATATCATATATATCGGTTACATCAGTAATAAAACCTTCATTATATAGATCTTCAATTACTGATTCACCCATTCCATCTATATTCATAGCTTCTCTTTCAGCAAAATGAATTATGTTTTCTATCTTTCTCGCAGGGCATAAATTATTAGGGCAATAATAGTCTGCTTCTTTTTCTTTTCTTACTAATCTAGTATTACATATAGGACAGTTTTCTATCATAGTAAATTCTTTCTCAGTACCATTTCTTCTTTCTTTTAATACTCTTACTACTTCTGGAATTACATCTCCGGCTTTACGAATAGATATAGTATCTCCTACTCTTACATCTTTAGCTATGCAGTAGTCTTCGTTATGTAGAGTTGCTTTGGATATTAATGATCCTGCTACATGGACTGGTGAGAAAATAGCATTAGGAGTTATTTTGCCTGTTCTTCCTACCGTAAACTTTATTTCTTTTAATGTTGTCAGTACTTCTTCTGCCGGAAATTTATAGGCTATACCCCATCTTGGTACTCTAGCGGTATATCCTAGTTCTTCTTCATCATCTAAGTTATTTACTTTTAATACTACACCATCTATTTCATATGGTAAGTCTTTTCTAATACTTGCTAATTTTTCAATATCTTTAATTATTTCATCTACACTACTTGCAGTAGTATTTAATTTATAATTGGTAACAAAACCTAATTCTTTTAGATAGTCTAATGATTCTGACTGCTCTTTTATACCATAGTCTCTAGGATTTGGTATAAAATAAGCCATAAAATCTAAGCCTCTTTTAGCGGTTATCTTACTATCTAATTGTCTTACTGATCCAGCTGCTGCATTTCTTGGATTAGCAAATAATGGTTCATTATTTAATTCTCTTTCCATATTTGCTTTAGCAAATGAGGCTTTACTCATATAGATTTCTCCACGTACTTCTATATCAATTGGTTTAGTTAGTCTAAGTGGTATTGATTTTATAGTTTTAGCATTTAACGTAATATTTTCTCCCACTACACCATTACCACGGGTAGCCACTCTTACAAGTAGGCCTTTTTCATAGATAAGAGAACCTGATAGGCCATCCATTTTAGGTTCTACTGTATAAGTTGGATGCTTAATAGTTTTTCTAATTCTTTCATCAAAGGCTCTTATTTCATCTTCATTAAATATATCATCAAATGATAGCATTGGAGTCTTATGAGTAACCTTCTCAAACTTACTTATTGCCTCTCCTCCTACTCTTAGTGTAGGAGAATCTTCTCTTTTTAATTCTGGATACTTTTCTTCTAGCCTTAGTAATTCGCTATAATAATCATCATACTCCTGATCTGTAATAGATGGACTATCTAAAACATAGTATTCATGACTTGCTTTATTTAATATGTTTACTAATTCTTCTATTCTTTTTTTTATGTTATCATTCATTTAATATCACCATGATAAGTATACCATAAAAAAGAAAAGAAGAAAAGTAATTACTTAACTTCTTATACTAACTTTTTAATAATTAATATTCTAAATCATCAAATGACATTTGTCCTTCTAATTCATAATTCTTTTTCTTTAGCGTTCTAATTTTAGGTTTAGGTGTTTTTAAACTATTTAACATTTTTATTCTATTTTCTTCTTTTTCTTTACTAGATATATTTATTTCTTTACGAATGCTATTTATTTCGTATGTAAAACAAAACATAGCTAGATCATGTAATGATTTATATTTTAATGAACAATTACCTGTTTTATAATCAGTCGCATATACTTCATTAAATACAAAACTTGTTAATGTCTCTTGCATTGTAAATTCATGTTCATTCTTTGTTTCTAATATATATCTAATACGACATATATTTTCATTATTGCAATAACTGTTTCTATAAAAACTTGTTAATTTATTTAAGAAATCTCTATCACTACTTTTACTTAATACGAAGTATCTTAGAAAATCAACATTAAAATATTTAGCAGCATCTTTATAAACTAAATCGTATCTTACTTTTGATAATTTATCTTTATCTTTATAACGTATTTCAATATCTTTAGTTACATCACATTCTTCAATTATACCTTCTTGTAATAAAGCTCTTTTTAGTACAATTTCATTGCTAAAGCAAGATGTAAAGTAGTCTATTTCTTCAAGTGAGTATGAAGTTTTCTCTCTAAATTTGGATATCTTCTTAAATTCTGGTAAACTAGAAATATCTAATTTATTATATTCTTTATTTTTTTTAATGGTTAAATAATAAGCCATACTTACCTCCCAATAATGAGATTATTATATACAATTGTTTGTTTTTTGTCAAGAAAAAGATACTATTTATAATTTTCTACTCGGTTGCCTTGCTTTTTTTTAAAAAATATAATATAATGTATATGAAAGAGAAATTAGTCATAATAAAAATGGCTAACACCTATTTGCGAGGTGTTCTCTTCAAACGTTTGTTATCAGAGTGACCCCCTGAGGTGCCCCGATTTTTCAATCTATTTTCTATGGTTACCTAGCACTATTAATGCTATGGTAACAAGAATAGTTAAAGCATATGCTATAACTAATTCCATTTACTAATAACCTCCTCCCCCTAAGGTTAAGAAATTACTTTCTATCATAAAATCACCTCTCCTTCCAAAGTAAAAACCTTAGAAAAAGAAGAGAACACCATAAGTATTAACCACGCCAACATTATATACTAATTTGAATATCGTTAGTCAAGGAAAATATGACTATTTTTTTAATATCTTTGTAATGCTTTTATTTATAAGTGTTTATGGAAATTTTGTATATAATACAAATGTATACAAATAATAAATATTTTAAACAAAGACCTTAGGCTTTGTTTAACAGTGAGAGACTATAGGCTCGAACTGAATAAGAAAAAAGATAATCAAATTAATGATTACCTTATTACTATATTAACTATTCTACCCGGAATAGTTATTATTTTTACTACTTCTTTACCTTCTAACCACTTTTTAATAATGTCACTATTTAAAGCCTCTTTTTCTAAGTCTTCTTTAGAAATATCTTTAAATACTTTAACAGTATCTCTTACTTTACCATTAACTTGAATGGCTATTTCAATGGTATCTTCAGTAGTCTTAGATTCATCATAAGTAGGCCATGGTTCATAAGTTATAGTATTATTATGTCCTAACATACTCCAAAGTTCTTCTCCTAGATGAGGACATAATGGACTAAGTATTTTAACAAAACCTTCAGCATATTCAGTAGGTAAATAACCTTCTTTATATACAGCATTAATAAAGATCATCATTTGACTAATTGCCGTATTAAAGTTAAGTGTTTCATAGTCATTAGTTACTTTCTTTATGGTTTGATGATATATCTTTTCAAGATTTTTATTTTCTTTATCAAGAACTTTGTTTTCTTCAAATAATCTATATATTCTATCTATGAATTTCTTTGAAGCATCTATACCAGCATTACTCCATGGTTTATCTGCTTCAAGTGGTCCCATAAACATTTCATATAATCTTAGAGCATCTGCTCCATGAGATACTACTATATCTGATGGATTTACGACATACTCTGGATATCTCTTACCCATCTTAATATTGTTTTCTCCTAGTATCATACCTTGGTGAACTAGTTTTTTAAATGGTTCTGGTACTGGTGATATTCCTTTATCATATAGATAATTACACCACATTCTAGAGTATAATAAGTGACCAACAGCATGTTCTGGCCCTCCGACATATAGATCTACTGGCATCCAGTGTTTTAATAATTCTGGTTCTCCTATCTCGTTATCATTATGTGGATCGATATATCTTAAATAATACCAAGAAGAGCCTGCTGCTCCTGGCATAGTGGAAGTTTCTCTTTTACCCTTCATACCATCTATTACTACATTTTTCCACTTGGTAGCATTCTCTAATGGTGCCATACCATTCTTGCCTTTATAATCATCCATTACTGGAAGAGTAAGTGGTAACTCTTCATCTGGTACTAATTTGATAGTACCATCTTCCATATGAATTACTGGTACTGGCTCACCCCAATATCTTTGACGAGCAAATATCCATTCTCTTATTTTATAGTTAACTTTCTTAGTACCTAATTTATTTTCTTCAAGATATTCTATCATCTTTTTGATAGAGTCCTCTTTATTTAAACCATTTAAGAACCCGCTATTGATGTGAAGCCCATCTCCTGTATAAGCTTCTTTAGCGATATCGCCGCCTTCAATTACTGGTATGATATCTAGATTAAATTTCTTAGCAAATTCATAGTCTCTTTCATCGTGAGCAGGTACTGCCATAATGGCTCCATTAGCATAACTTGCTAGAACATAATCACTTATCCAGATAGGTATCTTTTTGTTATTTACTGGATTAATAGCATAAGCTCCGGTGAATACACCTGTTTTTTCTTTACTAGCATTTGTTCTTTCTAGTTCTGACTTAGAGGCTGATAACTTGATATAATCCTCTACTACATCTTTATATTCAGGAGTTGTTATTTCTTTTACTAGACTATGTTCAGGAGCAAGCACACAGTAGGTAGCACCAAACAAGGTATCACATCTTGTAGTGAATACTGTGAATTCTTTATCGGTACCATCTACTTTGAAAGTAATATTAGCACCATAACTCTTACCTATCCAGTTTCTTTGGATTTCTTTAGTGGATTCTGGCCAATCTAAATTATCTAGGTTATTTAGAAGTCTATCGGCAAACTTAGGTATATCCATAGACCACTGTTTCATATTCTTTCGAACTACTGGATAGCCTCCTCTTTCACTCTTACCGTCTATTACTTCATCGTTAGATAGTACTGTTCCTAATTCTTCACACCAGTTAACGGGCATATCAATATATTTAGCATAGCCATCCATATATAGTCTTTTAAATATCCACTGGGTCCATTTATAATAAGATGGATCTGCTGTTGATATTTCTCTATCCCAATCATAAGAGAAACCTAATTCTTTTAATTGTTTTTTGAATACTTTAATATTTGACTCGGTGAAACCGCTTGGATGATTTCCTGTTTTAACGGCATATTGTTCTGCGGGTAGGCCAAAGGCATCCCAACCCATTGGATGTAATACATTATAGCCTTGCATTCTCTTCATTCTTGCTACTATGTCAGTAGCAGTATACCCTTCGGGATGGCCAACATGAAGACCTACTCCTGATGGATATGGAAACATATCTAGAGCATAATACTTTGGTTTACTAAAGTCTTTTGTATCGGTCTTAAATGTTTTATTTTCTTCCCAATAATCTTGCCATTTCTTTTCTGTCTTTCTAAAGTTATACATTTTTGTTACCTCTTTTCTTTGCTGTATTAGTCTTTTTTGGGACATTTTTATCTTTAGGAGTATCTTTTACTTTAATAGTCTTTTTAGGAGTACTTACCATACCATGTTTTTGATAGTATCTACCAAGTAGACCATATAGAATAATTATAAGTAATATTATTATAAATATTCCTACGATTAATTGCCACATCCATTTATCTAATAATTTAGATATTATTAGATATGTTGTATCTATAATAAAGGTATTAACAAAAGCCGTAGCATAAATAAATTTCTTATAGTTTATTTTACTTTGATCTAATCGGTAGAGGCTAACTAAGTAATAGAATTCTACGGGTACTTTATTGGGATTATATTTAGTTTTCTTTCTTACAAAGATTAACCAATATAATATAAATACTCCAATATATACAATTAAGAATTCTAATAATATTTTTAGTATATCTTTCATAAATGCCTCCTTATATATCTATGTATTATACTATGATTTTTCTATATATTCAAGTAAATTTATAAATACATTTATATATTTTTTATCTAAACCTTTTCTTTTTAGTTTTCTTATTTTTATTCTTTTCTTTCTTATTTCTAAATCACTAAATAGTATCTTATCTAATTCTTCTTTTAAGTTTGTTCTTATTTCTAGATCAAATAAGATATTTTTTATTTCTTCATTTATTATTACATCTGATCCTACAAGTATATTAGTACCTTTGATATTTACTTTGATTTCTCTACCTACGATAGCATTATCTATTTTTATGATAAAGTCATCTCTATCATAATAAGTGCTATAACTTATTGTTTTATCTTCAATATTTACTTCAGTTATATTTCTAGTATTTTTAAATCTAAGTAAGTATGTTCTTCTGGATAATAAGTTCTTACCTTCTTCTCTTGAGATAATAAATGTATAATTATCTAATTCATACTGATAATTAAACTTAGTTATCATGTATAAGCCTTTTTTATAGTTATTAGAATAGCCATCATCTTCGTAGAAGGAATACTCACCATTATCTAGTGGATATATATTTAGTTCTAATATACTTGGTATATATTCTTTAATATTTATACTTGTTGGTATGATAGAACCGGCTTTAACAAATACAGGATAGTCTTCATCACGATAGAAGTTATTATAGTATTTATTACCAGTATATTTTTTACCATTTAGGTAATCAAACCATATACCATTTGGTACATATATTTTCTTTATTGATCTTTTAATAACACTATTTTTTCTTTCAGTAATTGGGGCTATAAAGAAGTTTCTACAGAAGAAGTATTCATTCTTATATAGTGGTTCATCTATTATCTTAGGATAATCTATATAGAATGGTTTTACTAGTCCATGCCCAGTTTTATGATAGTTATAACTTTCACTATATAGATATGGTATTAGTTTATATCTTAAATTCATATAGTATATTATATTATTTCTAATGATACTATTCCATTTCCATGGTTCTCTTTTATAGTATACTCCGCCTTCACTAGCTAAGAGAAATATTGGTGAGAAACAAGAGAACTCAATATACCTTAAGTATAATTCGTCTTCTTCAATACCACCGTGATATCCACCAATAGGATGAGCTATAAAGGATAAGCCCATGTTATATCCTTGAGAATTATATCTTGGTAATAAATTTAATGTTGTCCAGTTTACTAAGGTTTTACCACTCCAAATAATAGGATATCTATGCATAGCTATATTTGCATTTCTAGATAGTGTTAATCCTCTTATATTTTTTATATTACTTAGTCCATGGTGATAGTGGTCTATCTTCCATAAATTTATTCTATCTAATGGATTATTATAATCAATACTATATACTGATACTCCAAGATTATTTAAGTTATTTATAAATATATTAAAATATATACCTATCTTATCATTAGATAATGGGATAAAATTTACTTTATCTAGATTAGTATAATTACTTATATAGTTATATTCATTAGTACCTTTATTTATATAACTAGTGGGATTAATTGTTACTCCTAGTTTTATATTATTGTTATTTAAATAACTACTTATATATTTTAAATCTATACTTGGTATTAATGTACTTCCATTATGCCAATAGTCTCCAAGTAGAAATACTGATATTGGAATATTATTTATATTGAATTTATTTACTAAATTAACTATATCACTAGTACTATAGTTATCGTTCTTATACCATATAGCTCCAAGAGCATATCTTGGTATTAGATTAGGATAACCTGTTAAAGTGAAATAATCTGTTAGACAGCCTTCAAAATCATTATTATACATAATTAGATATAAATCTTTTATATCCTTAGGTCTTTCTATGAAATTATCGTTTTCATCTAATACTAGAGACCCAGAATCATCTATTAGACATATTCCGTCTAAGGAATATAATCCTTTATCCAATATTATTTTATCTTTGATACTATCTATTGAATAATTAATGGCTCGCATATTTCTTATTTCTTTGCTACCTGCCTGCCATTCTTTATTGGTACCATTTATTACTGCTTTTATATTACTACCAAAAGTAGTTGATTTGAAATCACTATCTTTTACATAAGATAAAGTAAATATACCAGTATCTATTTGAATAAGAGTATTACTTTCAGTAATAGAATATGGTACTTTAGGGAAAGATCTATTTATTACTAAAGAAGTTGGTCTATCTTCAAATACACCATTAATACTATATTCTAATCTTATCATTCTAGGAGTTAATATTGTAAATCTATATTTATTACCTATAATATAAGATTCTTTATCACTAATTAATTTATTTTTACTATCTATATAGTAATTACTTACATTAGTCATAATATCCTTTCCTTTCTATTCTTTTTATCTACATATCTATTTTACTTTATAAGGCACCAAACTAGTGTTAATACCAAAATTTATTTTTCATTTTTCGCCTTTCCATGAATACTTATCTTCTCTTGGCGACTTTCGCCGCCCTTGCCCCTAACAGACTTCACCTGTTTGAGGGGTCCCTTACCAAGTTCTTCCTACCAAAGTTATCTCAAATTAACTGCTTACGCACTTAATTTGTATGGTTTACTACTTGAGCCATCTCCCCCCGACTCTATTCCTAGTTCAGAACTTAGAGAAAGGACTGGCACGGCCCCATTCGCATAATACGCATTGCCGTAGTTGCCCACATAGCCGCCCGAAAACACAATCCACGCATAGTACGAATTGCCGGAATTAGGGGTTAATAACCATCCAGTATTGCTTCCATTATTTGTTATAATAGCTTTCATCCAGTTGTTTGAGGTACAAGTTCTATTATCGTAATCGTATAGTGTTTTATCTTTACACTGATTTAAATCTGCCGCATAACCATAATCGCTTGGATATGCTAGTGCTATTTTACCTTTCCAAGTTGTAGGTCTTCCGGAATATACTGTTGTTCCTCTTTCATATTCATATATTTGATTTGAATATACTGAATTACTATTCCAGCCTCCTAGGTTATATGTTGTCTCTGCAATCATATTTCTTGTTTCAGCATTTTTTATTCCTGTACTTGTAAAATCACAATCTACTGTGGCATTATTTTGACCACTATAACATTTTCCTGACGCACTATTGTAATATAAACTCTGCCCTAGATTGTTGTCGTTAGAGTCTACTTTATAATAATCTCTTGGATTAAGTAGTTTCATTAATCTTGCTGTAGTCCAATCATTTTTACCATAATTATCTTCTGCTCCTGTACTAGTATTCTTATTGTCCCAAGAATATTTTCCTATTTGACTACCTCTTATTAATTTTAACTTACCATCAAATACTCCTATTATTCGCCATGTTTCACATGTACTAGATGTTTGGTTACTATAGTCAGAACAATTAAAGTATATATAGTTATTTGGACTTGCTCCATAATATCTTATATTACCACCATCTAAATCAGTTGTAGTACCACCTAGTCTATCATTCATAAGTGATACTGAAGGTGCTGTGTTATAAGTAATACTATTATTTGTTACTGTTGTCTTTGATGCAGTAGTATAAAGCTTGGTTATATATTCTGCGGCTGTTGGAGGCGGAGTATATGTATCAGTAACTAATGTTACTCCGCTAGGGACGACTAAGTCGCCACCATTTTCATAACCTAGTACTGTAGATAGTTCTATTGTTTTATTTGTACTATTTTTGTTTTCTAGATGTAGTTTGATATATTTCTTATCATTTTCTTCAATTGTACCAGTGGCTGGATCTTCTGATGTATCATACACTTTTACTGTAACTCCTGAAGTTGTTTGATAGGCTACGCCATATTTTACAGTACCTGGATTAGTGTTGGTAAGCATGTAATAGACATTACTTGAACCATTCGCAGGTATTGAAGCATAGGAATCGTCATTAATATATACATCAATACCGGTATCAGTCACGGTACCAATATAATTACTTAAAGCGTAAGTTTGATATAATTTTACTATTCCTAGTGAAATTGTAACTACTGATAAGGTAACTGAAGTAACAATTAACATTCTTTTTTTACTCATATAATCACTCTCTATTCTATAAATTAATTTTATCATAAAGATATATTTTATGCAATATTATTGTTATTAAAATTATTAATTCTCAGATAATTGATATGGATTACTTGAAGTACCATCTCCTACTTCTATGGCTAAATCTGAATCTAGAAAAACTACTGGGTGAACGCCGTAGGAGGCATATACATTACTAAGGCTATTTATATGGTTTGTTGAACTTATTCCCCAAGTACCATATGAACGAGCTGAATTTTGTGTTATTGTCCATTGGATAACGCCATTATACATCCAATCACTATTTTTACATGATGTATTGTCATAATTGTATAAATTTTGTGTACAGCTACTTAAGTCTGCAGCATAACCATAATCTGATGGATATATTAGACCTATGTTACCAGCTCATGGTGTTGTTCTTCCTGAATATACTGTTGTTCCTCTTTCATAAGCATATATTTGGTTTGTAAATATTGTATTACTATTTTCATAGCCTAATATTGTAGATAGTTTTATTGTTTTGGATGTGCTATTGGTATTTTTTATTCGTAATCTGATATATTTTCTTTCGTTTTCTTCTATTGTACAACTTGGTAAATCTTTTGAGGTACTATAATACTTTTACTGTAACTCCTGAAGTTGTTTCATAGGCTACGCGCAATACTTTACAGTACCTGAGTTTGTATTTGTTAGCATATAATAGACACTATTTGAACTATTCGCAGGTATTGAAACATAGGAATCGTCATTAACGTATACATCAATACCGGTATCAGTAGTACTACCAATATAATTGCTTAAAGCATATGTTTGATATAACTTTACTATTTCCTAGTGAAATTATAATTACTAATAAAATGATAGAAATAACTATTACTATTCTCTTTTGATTCATGTAATCCTGCTCTATTCTACTCTATATGTAATTTTACCATAAAGTAGTATTTAATGCAAATGATTTATTACAAAAAAAGATACTCAAATGAGTACCTTTTAATTTAATTATTCAATAATGTTAGTTACTGAACCAGCACCAACAGTGTGTCCACCCTCACGGATTGAGAACTTAGTTCCATTTTCAACTGCGATTGGAGCTATTAATTCAACTGTCATAGTAACATTGTCACCAGGCATAACCATTTCAGTTCCTTCAGGAAGTGTAACAACACCAGTTACGTCTGTAGTTCTGAAATAGAATTGAGGTCTATAGTTTGTAAAGAATGGAGTATGTCTTC
>OGYM01002668.1_pt1 | contig 11403 bp, 11 predicted proteins | sample 1576491 | NCBI WGS metagenome assembly OGYM01 (sample SAMEA3541515, study PRJEB24748) | human gut metagenome | biome: human gut; feature: human-associated habitat; material: faeces | place: China | collected 2012 | reverse complement strand
TGTTTTATTCATTAAAAAAGCCTATTGCACTTTTTACATGCAACAGGTATTCACATACCGGATCTTCACCGTATTCTGCAGCCGGATGAGCCTGCTGATCCCGCTCTCCACCTGGGAAAGCTCCCGTACGGCATCGTTATATTTTAAGAAAATGACGGTGATGGCAAGTGCTCCGATTCCCCCGGCCGCCAGATAACCAATCTTCACGTCAAAGGAAAAGGCATACTGTAAAACCAACAGTAACAGCAAACAGAAAATCACTGCCGTTGCGCAGACAATCGTCATCGAACGGGTATCCTTCATCAGATGCCGCAGTTCGATCTTCCGGAAGCCGTAGGCCTGCCGTTCACTGTCGAGACGGCAGCCGCCTATCGGGGGTAACACTTTTGGATGCCGATGTGCGCTACTATACCACCAATGAGAACGGTCAGATCGATCGCCTGATCCTGAACGATGTCACGGGTGATCTGTGGACTTACGGCGTGCTGGACGACGTGAAAAACCTCATCAACAATGTCACCTCTTCCAGTAGCACCACATCCACCGGAACGACGACCGGTACCACCACAAGCACCTCTTCCAGCACCGATGCAGCTTCCATCGCAGGCGATGTGGCCGAGATCGTGCTGCCCAGCACCGGCGACCTTTTGTGGGGCCTTGTGGACGGAAGCATCGGCAGCAGTGTGTGGGAAAGCGTGACCGGCAGCACCGACAAGCTGGCAAGCTATCTGCTCAAGTTGGGCGCAGCTAACACCAGCGGCGGTCTGAGCACTGTGCTCAACTATCTGGGAAGCGGTGCAGATTACGTGTGCTACGTGAACGGCAAGCAGACGACCTACAAGACCAGCACCAAGTACCCGGTGCTGGCGGGCGGCATTGCTGTGGGCATCAGCACTTCCGGCAAGGTCAAGTCCATGCGGCAGCTGATGCCTGCCGTGATCGACAAGGTGGGCGCGGCCTCGGTGATGAGCGGCGGCAAGAAGTACGAGACTGCCGACGATATGCAGGTGTATCTGTGGTATAAGGGTACCTACTATCCCACCACCCTTTCGCAGGTGAACGGCGAGGACTACACCCTCATTGGCTGGTTTGATAACGACGGCCGCGCAGCAGGCAGCAAGATCCGCGTGCTGATCGCGGTCAGGAAAAACTGAATCCGGCCCGGCCCTCCCCCGACGGGAGGGCTTTTTGCTGTCCGCACGACGCATACGGTCAAGTTGAAAAATGAATAAAATTTGCACATGGAATGATATGTTTTTAGGCTGAATGAGCAAAGAATCGAAAGAAGCCCCATAATCATATTGACATAATGGGTAATGGGGTGTAAACTACGTGCATCGGGTCGAGCAAATCTGAAAATTGAGATCATTCAGGGAGGAAACGGCTATGATGTGTTGTTGCGCAATGTGTTGTTGTACCGCAAACGCTTCCCGGACCGGCCGCCCTGCAGTATGGTATGCCGTGTGAGCATATCTGCATATTCTGTGTGGGAACACGCAGAAGGATCTGTCGCTGATCGCCTGGGAGCTTACTTGAAGAGGGAGCTTCCGGGCGTTTTGTTTTGACCCGCAAATCAGGATACAAGGGAGGAATCCGGCAATGGACTGGAATGCGATCCAGCAATATTTGCCGCTCTACCAGAAAGCCGCTGTACTTACCGTGCGGCTGGGCGTTGCAGGCATCATTTTTGCCATCATCATTGGCCTTGCCTGCGCAGTGATCCAGTATGACAAGGTGCCCGTTCTGCGGCAGATCGTGGGTGTCTACATCCAGCTGTCCCGCAACACACCGCTGCTGGTGCAGCTGTTCTTCATTTATTATGGCCTGCCCAAGGTGGGCATCCGCACCAATGCCGAGATCTGCGGCATTGCCGGTCTGGCGTTTCTGGGCGGCAGCTACATGGCCGAAGCGTTCCGCAGCGGTCTGGAAGCCATTGAGCCCATCCAGACTGAGAGTGCCTACAGCCTTGGCATGGATCGCTGGCAGACCATGCGCTACATCATTCTGCCGCAGGCCATGTCCACCAGTATGCCGGCTTTCATGGCAAATGTGATCTTCCTGCTCAAGGAGACCAGCGTGTTCAGCGCCATCAGCCTGATGGACCTGATGTTCACGGCAAAGGACCTGATCGGCATGTACTCCAAGACCATCGAATGTCTGTTCCTGCTGGTGGTGTTCTACCTTATCATTCTGCTGCCGGTGTCCATTGTGGGCAGCCTGATCGAAAGGAGGCTGCGCTATGCTGGATTTGGGTCTTGATGTCCTGTTCAAGGGCAAAAACATGGCCCGCCTGCTGGGCGGCCTTGGCGTTGCACTCAAGATCAGTGCCGTCTCGGTGATCATCAGCCTGCCGCTGGGCATCCTGCTGGGCGTGCTCATGACCTCCCGCAACCCCGTTATCAAGGCGGTTCTGCGGCTTTATCTGGAGTTCGTCCGCATCATGCCGCAGATGGTGCTGCTGTTCCTCGTTTACTTCGGCACCACCCGTGCCTTTGGGTGGAACCTTTCCGGCGAGACGGCATCCATCATCGTGTTTGTGCTGTGGGGCACCGCAGAAATGAGCGACCTTGTGCGCGGTGCGCTGATCGCCATTCCGAAGCACCAGTATGAGAGCGCCGAGGCCCTTGGCATGAGCCGTGCGCAGACTTATTGGTACATCATCATTCCGCAGACGGTGCGCCGCCTGATCCCGCTGTCCATCAACCTGATTACCCGCATGATCAAGACCACCAGCCTTGTGCTGATGATCGGTGTGGTGGAAGTGATCAAGGTAGCACAGCAGATCATCGAGGCCAACCGCACCGCCAGCCCCAACGCAGCGTTTGGCATTTATCTCACGGTTTTCGTGTTATATTTCTTCGTATGCTGGCCCATCAGTCTGCTGGCATCCTATCTCGAAAAGAAATGGAAGTGACCGTACATGGCAGAACCTATTTTGACTGTTGAACATCTGATCAAGGCCTATGGCGAGACCCCCGTGCTGGATGATATCAGCTTTGCCGTCAAGCCCGGCGAGGTCATCGTGGTAGTCGGCCCTTCGGGCTGCGGAAAAAGCACGCTGCTGCGCTGCCTGAACGGTCTGGAACCCACCCAGAGCGGCCGGGTGCGGCTGGGCAATGAGACCGTTGCCTACGGCGGTAAAAATCTGACCCAGCTGCGCCAGCGCATCGGCATGGTGTTCCAGAGCTACGAGCTGTTCCCGCACATGACGGTGCTGGACAATGTGCTTCTGGCACCCACCAAGGTGCAGAAGCGCCCCAAAGCGGAAGTGCAGCAGGAGGCCGAAGCTCTGCTGGACCGCGTGGGACTGCTTGCCAAGAAAAACAGCTACCCGCGTGAGCTTTCCGGCGGACAGAAGCAGCGCGTTGCCATCGTGCGCGCACTGTGTATGCACCCGGAGATCCTTCTGTTTGATGAAGTGACCGCTGCCCTTGATCCGGAAATGGTGCGCGAGGTGCTGGACGTTATGCTGGACCTTGCCAAGCAGGGCAAGACCATGATCATCGTCACCCACGAAATGCAGTTTGCCCGCGCCATTGCCAACCGCGTCATCTTTCTGGATGGCGGCAAGATCGTGGAAGAAGCTGCACCGGCCGAGTTCTTTGACCGGCCCAAGACCGAGCGCGCGCAGCGCTTCCTGCGCACCTTCACGTTTGATGCTGTGAAATGAGTCACAGATCAAGATAAAGACTGCGGGGGTTCCGCAGCCAATGGGAAAGATTTTGTAAAGGAGAATCCATTATGAAACGGTCTAAAATTTCTCGTCGGTCCTTCCTGCTGGGTCTGGGCGCAGCATCCGCTGCTGCCGTTCTGACCGCATGCGGCGGCTCTTCTTCTGCTTCCACCGCAACTGCAGCATCTGGCAGCGCAGCATCCGGCAGCAGCGTGGTCTACCGCACGCTGGATCAGATCAAGGAGTCCGGCACCATCAACATCGGTGTCTTCTCCGACAAGAACCCGTTCGGCTACGTGGATGAGAACGGCGAGTATCAGGGCTATGATGTCTACTTTGCCCGCCGTCTGGGCGAGGATCTGGGCGTAGAGATCAACTTTGTTTCTACCGAGGCTGCCAACCGTATCGAGTATCTGCAGACCGGCAAGGTGGATGTGATCTTGGCAAACTTCACCGTGACCCCCGAGCGCGCAGAGGAAGTGGATTTCGCTCTGCCGTACATGAACGTTGCACTGGGCGTCATTTCTCCGGACAGCAACGTTATCACCACTCTGGACAACTGGAACGCTGACGATCAGATGATCGTCATTTCCGGCACCACTGCTGAGACCTACCTGACCAAGGAGTACCCCAATATTCCGCTGCAGAAGTACGATTCCTATGCAACGGCCAAGAATGCACTGGAGAACGGCAACGGCGTGGCATGGGCCAACGATAACACCGAGGTCATTGCATTTGCAAAGCAGAACACCGGCTACACGGTCAGCATTCCCTCTCTGGGCAGTCAGGACACCATTGCTCCCGCTGTGAGCCAGGGCAACACCACCGTTCTAGATTGGCTGAACGAGGAGATCAAGGCTCTGGGCGAGGAGAACTTCTTCCACAAGGACTATGAGGAGACTCTGGTGGATACCTACGGCCTTGACTATGAGGATGAGCTGGTCGTTGAGGGCGGTGTGACCGGCGGCGCAGATGCCGCATCCAGCGAAGCTGCTTCTTCGGAAGCCGCATCTTCTGAGGCTGCTGCTTCCGAAGTAGCTTCCAGCGCAGCCGCACAGTAAATAAAAACACCGAGCGGGCAGGAGAGGGCTGAACCTTTCCTGCCCGTTTTTGCATTGCACCATCTGCCGGAACGTGCTATACTGGAACAAAACAACTCCTGTCCGAAAAACTGAAAAAGAGAGGATGTTCCCAATGAAACGTGCCTATACGAACGGGATCCTGCTGGATGGCACCGAGCAGATGCAGCCGGCAGCGCACAAAATCCTACTGACCGAGGATGATAAGATCATTGCCATTGTCGATGAGGGCGTGGATCTGGACGGTTATGAGGTCATCGATCTGCACGGAGGCTATCTGTGCCCGGGCCTGATCAACCTGCATGTGCATCTGGCAGGCAACGGCAAGCCCAGCGCAAAGCCGCGGGATAATGCTGCGCTGGTGCGCAAAATTCTGAGCAATGGCCTGACCCGTGCGGTGGCCTACAGGCTGGTATGCAGCTACGCGAAGCTGGAACTGCTGGGTGGCGTGACTACCATCCGCACCGTGGGCGGCATTGCAGATTTTGACACCCGCTGCCGTGATGATGCTGCAGCTGGCAAGCTGCTGGCACCGCGCATTCTTGCCGCCAACGAGGGCATTTCGGTGCCCGGGGGACATATGGCAGGCTCGGTGGCAGTTGCGGCCCATAACAATACCGAAGCACTGGCTCAGCTCAAAAAGGCCAGCGGACAGAAGGTGGATCTTGTCAAGCTGATGATCACCGGCGGCGTGCTGGATGCCACCGAAAAGGGAACCCCCGGCGAGCTGAAGATGAAGCCGGAAATGGTCAAAGCCGTCTGCGACGAGGCCCACAAGCTGGGCTATACCGTGGCGGCACACACCGAGTCGCCAGCGGGCGTAAAGGTGGCGCTGGAAAATGGGGTGGATTCCATCGAGCACGGTGCAAAGATGGACGATGAGACGGTCCGCCTGTATAAGGAGCGGGGAGCCTTCCTGTGCACGACCATCTCCCCGGCACTGCCCTATGCGCTGTTCGATACAACGGTTTCCGGTGCATCGGAAAAGGACCAGTATAACGGCAAGATCGTGTTTGACGGTGTGGTGGAAAGCGCAAAGACCGCCCTTGCCAACGGCATTCCGGTGGGCTTGGGCAATGACGTGGGCTGCCCCTACATCACCCAGTACGATTTCTGGAGGGAGCTGTGCTATTTCCATAAGTATTGCGGTGTGAGCAATCGGTTTGCCCTCTACACGGCGACCCTGCGCAATGCTCAGCTGGCCGGAGTAGGAGACGTGACCGGTTCCATTGAGCCGGGCAAGAGCGCAGATTTTATTGTGACAAAGCACAACCCGCTGGAAGACCTGCGTGCGCTGCAGCATCTGGAACTGGTGGTCTGCCGCGGCCATGTGATCAAAAAGCCGAACCCCAAGCGGAACAAAACGGTGGATGCCCTGCTGGACCCGTACCTCGAATAATACTGAAAAAGCAAGGAGAGACGATCGGTCTTTCCTTGCTTTTTCGTTCACATGCCTGCCATCACGGCCATGATGCTTTGCCAGCTCTTGTTGCGGGCAGCGGGCACAGTGGTGCGGCGGCGTGCGGGTGCAGAGCCGGAAGAGACCGTATTCATGGCGGTCATCGGCACCGACGGATGGAAGAATACGGCTGTATCACCGGCCAGCCACTGGGCGGCAAGGCGGGCTGCCTGCGGGTCGGCCTGCAGGGTGCGGCGCTCGGCACCGGCCAGATGATCCGCCAGCCAGTAGAGGATGGCACCCAGCGGCAGGCTGGGCAGAACATCCTGACTCCAGTAGGTCCAGCGGGCACCGGCCCCTACATGGCTTTCTACCGTGATCACAGCGCCGGTGCGGGCGTTCTGCGGGATGCTGCCCTGATAATTGATACCGGCGCACTGGCGAAGCTCGGCGGTGATGCGCTGGGTGCGGGCCAGATCCAGCCTGTCCTCACGGCAGTAGGCGCGGAAATCGGTCTCGTCGATCAGGCCGTCGGCGCTGGAAGGGAAGCGGCCCACCAGCTGGCCATCGGCGTTGTGGCACAGCTGCCAGCCCTTGCGGAACAGCTGGAAGTTCAGGCAGCGGCGACCCATGGTGGAGTAGCACAGAATGGAAGTGCTCTCACCGGGCAGCTGCTTCAGCTCCAGGCAGGCATCGTTGCCGCAGGTGTCCTGCAGCTTTACCGTTAAAAGCAGCTGCGCACCGGGGTGCTGAGCTGACATAGCGTTGTGCATGGCATCAAAATAACGGTTGGCATCCATGATCGGTTCCCTCCTGAAACTATAACACAGCAGTTCGTTGTATAACGGATGGGCACTGCGCCAAACGACCCGGTGCACAGCAGGCGGCTTACGCAGGAATGTTTTATTGACTGAACATAGTATAGCATACTTTGCAACAAAAAACAACTATAAGTTTGCAGAAAAACAAAATATTTCCGCGCATCCTGCAACAGTGACCCGAAACATGGTTGTTGCAAGAGTGAATCAGTTGTGTTCTGTATCAAAAACAGCCCACAGACGGCAAGGCCAAAGCCTCCCATCTGTGAGCTGTTCTGGTAAAATATGGTTCAATCGCCCAGTTCACGGATCTCGTTCTGGATCAGCCGCCCGGCCGCGCGGGCCAGTTGGTCCATGCCGCGGATACGGGCCATGTTTTTGCCGTAGATCTGTGCAGCGGCACCGGCAGAGCTGTCCTCACCCATGAACACAGCCGACACCCGGATGCCCATGCGCTGCAGCGCACGCACCTGCGCGGCAGTGTCAGCCACACCGGCAGCGTCCTCGTAACCGCAGCCCAGCGGGTTTTCTGCACTGGGCGGGATGCGGCGGCTGTCGTTGGGCGAAGCGTCCGTCAGCACGATGAGCAGATGCCGCGGCGCAGGACCGGGCGCAAACCGCAAAAGGTCGCCTGCGGCCCGCAGGGCAAGGCCGTCACGGTTCCAGCCGGAAGCAAAATATCGGTTGATGTTCTGCAGGTTTTTGTCTGCAAAGCCTTTGAGCACACGCAGTACGGTGTAGCCCCGCAGGCTGCTGAAGCTGGACACCCGCACCGGGATACCGCAGGCTGCAAGGCTCTGGGCCAAAATGGACCCTTGAGCTGCGATCACTTCCTGACAGTGCAGGCGGGAAGCGGATGCGTCCAATAAAAGGTCTACCGTAAAAGAGGGCTGGTTCTCTTCCTCGGCACACAAAAACACCCGGTCATCGTTCAAAAGTGGTGCGCGCCAGATGCGCCCAGCGTTCAGATTGCCACTGCGGGCAACACGGGCGTTGGGCTGCTGGTGCACAAGGATGCAGTTGCGGATCTGCTCGGTGAGCCGCAGCACCACACTGCGGTGCAGTTCCCGATTTTTGGCGTAATAAGCGCGGTTGCGGTCAGCCTGAAGTTCAGCCTGCTCAGCCAGATGCTTTGCTTCCGGGGTGGGGGCCTGTTCCGGGCTTGGCACGCCGGCACTGAACCACAAATGGCACCCCAGATGGTCGCCCACGCAAAGCTCCTGCTCAGCCTTGCGCAGCCGTTCCGGCGGGTAGAGAGAGCGGCCGAAGCAGCTTTCGATGTAGGCTCTGTCCTGCGCGGCATTCTGCTTCAGGGTGATGTGGGCCCGGCGCTTGTCCACCGCCAGCCCGCCGCCCACAGCATCCACGGAGCTTGAGTGCTCCACGGTCACGCGGTCCGTTTTGATCATCTGGGTGGGCATGGCTTTGGTGGCAAGCTTTGCCAGCAGGCCGTCCAGATGCAGATGCAAAGCTGCTCTCTGGTGCACAGTGCCGTCGAAAAGGTTGAATTTTGCGTAGATCGATAAAATTTCGGCTTTCAGCTGTTCCGCTGCCGGCGCTTTTTCCGGGGAAAGAGCCGCAGCAAGGCCGGACTCATAAGGGGTCATCACCGGGTCGGCACGGCCCAGCACACGCCGCCATCGTGCGGCCTGCATGGTGTACACCAGCTGATTTTTGGCCATCCACTCCTGCCGCGAAAGCTTGTATTGAATCGCAAAAAAGTAATCTGCATGGGCATGGCGCAGCGCTTCCAGAACCGGGCGGCGGGGCAACTCCAGCCGATAGGCTGCATTTTCCAGATACAGCCATGTCATGTCGTCCAGCATTGTCTGCCGCAAGTCACCGTCCCATGCATCAAAAATGTTGCGGATCAGCGTGTCACCGTAATATTTGTGGATGAGGCCCACGACCGTGTTCATGTAAAAATCGGTGGTGCCGTCGGTATAGCGGGCCAGAAACAGCGGCTCAAAGCCATAGGCTCCTGCAGCAGCCCAGACCTGATTGGCCGCACGCCGCTCCTGTGCGGTGTAACTCTGGGCGTCCATCAGCCAAAGAGCTTGGCGGCATCCAGCTTGGCCGGAATGCGCGCTGCGATCACATCACGGATCAGGCCCTGCTCGTAGGAGTCAAAGGCCTTGTTGGTGATGCCCATATCCAGTGCCGCGCCTGCCGGGATGCCGCGCCGGATCAGCCGCAGGGCATCCAGCATACCGCGCAGATCCAGCGCCTTGGTGGAAATTTCCGCACTGTCGCACTTTTTCTGCAGGTCAAGGAACAGCAGTGCAAACTGGCGCACATACTTGGAAGTAAGATCGGGGAACTGCGTCCGCAGCAGCTTTTCCAGATCGTCCTGCGTAATGGTGGGCATCTGGATGACCACGAAACGGGAGGTGAGGGCCTCGTTCAGCTCACGGGTGCCGGCATAACCGTAGTTCATGGTGGCAATAAAGCGGGTCTCCTCCGCCAGCGGGATGCGGTCGTAGCCGGGCACATCGATGGCGCGGCGGAAGTCCAGCACCGCGTGCAGCACGGCCAGCGCTTCGTTTTTGGCCATGTTGATCTCATCCAGCACACCAAAGCCGCCGCACTGGGCGCAGCGGTATACCGGGCCGGGCCGGAACACCACCTGACCGTCCGCAAAAGTGTCCATACCGATGAGGGATGCTGCATCCATGTTCACATGGAAGGAGATGTCCCACGCAGGACGGCCAAAGGCGGCGGCAAGATTCTCGGCCAGCACGTTTTTGCCGGTGGCTTTTCCGCCTGCCAGCAGCAGGTTTTCGCCGCAGAGCAGCGCCGCCAGCGCCTGCTCCCACACATCCTTTCCATAATAAGTAAAGGCAGGGGAGGGAATGCGTGGTCGCAGTGCGTCCGGCAGGGCATGGGCAGCGCGGTACTGTTGGACTGCTTCCAGCAGAGCGGGGTCTACCCCTTCCTTCTGCAGAGTTTCAAGGAGATCAGACATTTGTACAAACACCTCGATTTTGCCGGTTGTCTGGCACAAACCGGCTGTTCAGCTTTATCATAGCACAATCGTGGGGATTTGTGTAGGGGGCGGGTGGTGAAAAAATGGCAAAGAGAGGCGGCCCCAAACAGGGACCGCCTCTCTTCATGAAGAAAGAAGAAATGGAAAAACGCTTAAGTTGTGCCGGAAAACCGCGCTGAATCAGGCGTTATCCAGACCCGCCATCTGCTTGACGGCCTTCATGGCGAAGGTCAGGGTGCGGCCCATGGCTACACCGGCCATCAGGCAGGGGTAGTTGTTGGCAAAGAAGCTGCCGGACATATCACCGGTGATATACAGGCCCTCCATGGGCTGGTTGTTGTTGTCCAGCGCCTGACCCTTTTCGTTGATGGCAATGCCCTGCTCGGTGGTCAGCAGAGCCTCGGCATTTTTACCGCCGACAATAGCCGTTCCCTGATAAACGTGGTTGAAATCCTGATCATAAAGCCGGAAAAAACGGGCCGGATTCGACAAAATGTTATTGTCCGAAGGGTCGGGCGTCTCGATGACCACTTCGTTATCGCGCGAATTATAGGTCTGGCGCACTTTGCCGTCGAAAAAGACCTCAGCCCCGTTCACGCTCACATAATAACGATTCCCGCTCACGACGATCCTCCCCGGCATGTCGCCGAACTCCTGGTCCATCCTCACCGTAAACTGCACCTCATAGCTGTTATAACCGTTCATCCGGGTAGTCAGCGCATCGAGCAGGGTTTTGGACTTGGCATCGGCATAGGCCGCACCGCAGGCCAGCGATCCGGCCAACAACAGGCAAAGGAATCGGTATAACTTCAAATACGGCTTCATCTCCGGTGCTTTTAATCGTTCATATGCGCGAGCAGATGCTCCAGCGACATGACGTCCTGAATCAACACCTCACGCGGTTTGCTCCCTTCGGCACGGCCCACGACACCCGCCATCTCCAACTGGTCCATGATGCGTCCCGCCCGGTTGTAGCCGATCGAGAAACGGCGCTGGATCGACGAAGTGGAACCCTGCTGGTTCTGCACGACGAAGTGGGCTACCTCATCGAACATCGCATCGAGCTGCGAAAGGTCGTTCGCCCTATTGCCGCCCGCCGAACCGCCGTTATCCGCCGAATCGGGATTGTATTCGGGCAGTTCGTAAGCACCGAGATACCCGCGTTGGTTGCTGATGAATTCGGTAATCCGTTCAATTTCCGGCGTATCGACGAATGCACACTGCACACGCGTCAGGTCGTTGCCTGTCGAGACGAGCATGTCCCCGCGGCCGATCAACTGATTCGCTCCCGGCTGGTCGATAATCGTCCGCGAGTCGATCATCGAGGTGACGCGGAAAGCGATACGCGCCGGGAAGTTCGCTTTGATTACGCCCGTGATGATATTCGTCGTCGTGGGCAGTTTCAGTTTCAGCTCGTAGGTCATTCTGCTTTCCAGCGGTTTGCTGAA
>OGYM01002667.1_pt1 | contig 11417 bp, 13 predicted proteins | sample 1576491 | NCBI WGS metagenome assembly OGYM01 (sample SAMEA3541515, study PRJEB24748) | human gut metagenome | biome: human gut; feature: human-associated habitat; material: faeces | place: China | collected 2012 | reverse complement strand
GGCACGGACAAGTTTGCACTGCGGATAGTTGATTTGAAAATGCAGTCCGCGCAGTCATACATTTTTATTTGTTCATCTTTCGACAAAGTCAGAAACTCTTTAAAGGTTATCATGATATTTCCTTTTTCCTGTATTTCAGTCCGTTTGCACAAGGCGTTTCGGGGTCTTTATCCACTTTATTGCGATGCTCTTTGGTGGTTCCATCTGGAAACGCAGCGCACTTAGCAAATCCCCAATAGTGAACACAACTATTACATCTTCGCTGGCGAACACCAGGATACATAGAAATTCTAACTCTAAACTTATCATGCTCTGACAGTTCTTGATAGCGTTCCCCTTTTTCTTTTTCTGACAGACGGCTCCATTCCTCATATGTTAGATTTCTTTCAGCCACAACCTATTGCCCTTTCTCTTAACAATCTCAAATTCACACTCTCTTGGAAACAAAATTTCCTGTTCTTGTTCATTGTATGAACGAAGGTCTCTCGCTGTTTTGCTTTCTATCTCCATCTGAATATCCATTGTTTCATCATAAATTTCCGTGTTGGTTTTTGCGATAAAATCTTTTGTGATTTCAATTACACTTGCAAAAATTTCGGGCTGTAAAATACAGTCGGTGCAATTGATTATGCGGTGGCTGTGGAATGAGTAAAAACCCGTCACAACATTTCCGTCACGGTCAAGACCGACAGGATACTGCGCCTTGTTGCGGTATCTTGTGATATTGTCCGACGAAATTATCGGCTTGAAAACAACATTATCAAGACCGCCGATGCGTGTTACGGCATCCTCAACTCTTTGCTGTTTTATTTTGCCTTCTTCTTCATAAGAAATATGTCGCCATGTGCAACCGCCGCACTTCATAAAGTTTTCGCAGTCGGGGGTAATTCTCGCCTTTGACGGAACGAGAATTTCTTCAATTTTGCCGAAAGCGTAGGTTTTCTTAACCTTTAATATACGCACCTTGAGTTCGTCACCGATTGCGGAACCCTGTACAAAAACGGCAATGCCGTCATCTGTTCTTCCGACTCCGCTGCCCTCGGCAGTTGCCGAAGTTATTGTAAGGTTTACAATATCGTTCTTTTTTAAAGTCATTTTATCACTCTGCCATTTTATGTGTATTTTTAGTTATAATCCTATTCCCCTTTATTTTAGCATTTACTCTACAATTTGGCAACAATTAAAACACAGTATCCGTACAATACACAAAAATTGCACAAATATCAAATTAGGTATTTATTTTTTTGTCCATTCGTCTTATAATATGAGTGTTGCAGTTCTGTCACGGCATTGCTCTTTGAATGCAAATCAACCTGTGTTCCGACTTTAATACAGGCAAAGCGGAATGATTTTTCTGACAGACAAATATACTTATCCCCCGGCTTTGTCGCAAGGTATTTTCGGGTTTCCTCTGAAGAATGAACTTTCAGATTATCCAATACCAGACGAATCCGGTCAGTCTCCGGATATTTTGAATCAAGTATTTTTAGAAACTCAATATATTCCTTGCTGCTGTGTTTATCTTTTACAAGCGGAATTGCCTCCCCTGTTTGTAAGTCGATTCCAGCAAGCAGTGAAATAGTTCCAAGACGTTTATATTCATAATCACGGCTGACCGTCTTGTGATTTTCATCCGGCAAGAGGTCTTCTGTGGTATTGGCAATTGCCTGAATTCCGGGTTTTTCATCATAGGAAAGTACATGTACAACCTGTTCATCCTCCTTAAACGGAATGAGCTGTCCCTTCTCGTCAAACTGTAAAGACAATTGTTTATATACAAGAAGAACATTATGCATTTTCTGGTCAAAATCAGGGTCACGATTTTCGCAGTAATAAGTTATTTTGTTAGGCTTAATATCCGCTTCTTCCAGTATTGTGCGGACCTTTGACTGACTGATTGTTGACAACCTTGTATGACCTGCTTCTTCGGCAAATTTATTAATATGTTTTGTAAGAAGAGCACGCGTCCATACTTCTGCTGAATATCCAAGATTGACAGGCTTCTGACAGGCGATATTTATTATCCAGGCTTTTTCATCATCGGTTATTTCAGCATTCCTGCCACGACCGGGTGCATCAAACAGAGCATTTTCCACACCACCCTCAAGGTATTTATTGATACAGAGCATGACGCTTTTGCGATTCATTCCTACTTTGTCTGCAATATGGTCAACTGAAATACCTTCTGCTTTGAGTAGTAAAATTCTTGCCCGAATTACTGTCTGGGCTTGAATTGTTCTTGCACGCATCTGAGTTTCAAGATATAAACGTTCGTCCTCGCTAAGATTAATAGTGGATGCTTTTCTTCCCATAGTTTAATGCTCCTTTTGATTTGATGAGAACAGTATACTACAGAAAAGAAATATAGTCCATTTATTTAAAAACTTTTGTACTAGTGAACGAGATTTTGTAACAGACATTTCAAGAGAAGTAATTATCAAATTAATGGAACATAAAATTTTAAATTAATAGTAACTACCTAGTGATGTCAAGGAACAAGGCGAAGCCGATACGCCGTCAGGGCAGTCCTTGACAGAACGGACGGTATCCAATTCAACCATGCTATATAGAGGACTTGAAAGGTCACGAACCTTGCAAGTCCTCTTGTCTGTTATCTGGAAACTTTCCGGAGATAAAACACTTCCTTTTCGATTTCACGGACAAATTCATCACACAAGACAGGCTGACAATCACTCGCTACATAGCAATTTTTTTCGGACGAATAGGCAAACGAAAAGATTTCCGTTTCCAATGTCTTTTCATTGATTCCATAATAATATATCTGAGAAGTGGCAAGTGTCATATGAATACTGGAAAAATCCCTTGTAAATATCTCATATGATTCTGGTTGAGTAAGTTCTTTTGGATATTGATAATACTCTTTTGAATCTTCCCGTAAGAAAATAGGTACGATATGCATTTCATTTAAACTGACATTTACATATATTTGATATCTTGGGATTAATGCCCCATACTGTGTCTGAAATCCGATATATGCCGTGTCGGTATCATTCAATAAATATTCCATTTCTTTGTAAAATACATATCCCGTAGTCTGATTATCTGTAGCACTGATATTTTCCATAGGCACATTTTCACCCATTAACCAGTTAATATTGATATCCAGTGCGTCAGCAATCAGTTCCAATTTATCCTTTTTGGGATTGTAATTTCCAGAAAGATAAGAACTAAACGCACCCTTTGTAATTCCTGTTCGCTGTACCATTTCCACTTGCTTTACATTTCTTACATTCATCGCAAATCTGATTCGTTCTGCAATCGTGTTCATTTCGATATCCTCTACTTTCTCTGTGTGGCTGATTCATTTATTCTGTACTCACTATATCATAAATACTCTGCAAAGAAAATAAAAAGTTTATAAATTTCTAAACTTTATATTGATTTTCGTTTTGCTCAATGTTATGATTTAAACAGTTTAGAAATAACTAAACTTCAAATATCAATGGATTTCAATACTTATTAAGACGACTGTCCTATCGGTGATACGGGGAGAAAGGATAATGCTTATGCAGATTACATTAACAAAAGAACAGATCAAAGAGGTATTCGGGGAACTTCGTTATATGGGAGCTGATTATTGCTACCGCTATGACAAAGATACCAGAAAGAAAACCGAAGATATCGAAGCGGTCAAACTTCATCTTGGAAGTATGAAACTTGGTAACAGTGTTGATATTCGACTGGAAATGACAGAAATCCCAACTATCGAACCATATTCTGTAGTGGAACTGGATACACCTGTCTATGCTCCATATGTTCAGAGAGGAAATTATCCTACATTGGTAGAACGAGTGACCTGTAAAGGGATTCTTTGTATTTCCCAGAAAAATGCATAGTAACCAATGAACTTCCTGTCTCTTGCTGTCCGTACCAAACGGACAGTAAAAGAGACAGGGATAGTGGCTCTGCCACTATCGGCAAAGGAGGATTATTATTTGGAAGAAAGAAGTAAATCAGTTCTTTCAGAACCCTCCTATACTAACAGGAGGGTAACACGACAAAAAGACAGTCTGACAGCCTTAATTGACTGGTGTCAGATTACAGTAAAAGATGTAGATTTATTTGCTGTCATAACGGATATCCTAAAAATACCTCTTTCACTTATGGAACTTCAGAATAAAGGGAAAGGAATTGCCGGACATGAACTGGTTGCCGGATTTGATAATATCAAAATTCTAAAACCGACTGGTAAAATGCAATACAATGGATTTCAGATATTAATGAGTGGTTCTGGCTGTAGAAATTATGAGAACTTTCTTGTGATAAATAAAGAAACATGGTTTGATTTCTTCGCAAGGGTCTGTCAATATCATGTAAATTTCCCACGAATTGATTTGGCAATAGATGACCATAAACCTTATCTTAACATTACAGAACTGATACGTTTAACAAAGCAAGGATTAATATCCAGTCAGTTACGCAATTATTCTGAAAATGCTTCTGGTGAATTAAGTGAATCAACACCTGTTCATAAAGGAAATACACTTTATCTCGGAAGTAGCAACAGTGATTTCCGAATTGTTTTCTATGAAAAAGGGTACGAACAGGCAGAAAAATTTGGCAAAGAATTAGACCTGAACTGGAACAGATATGAACTGCGATTCCGACAGGAACGGGCAAATAAAGTTGTACAGGAATTAATCGCCAGACGTGATGTTGCAGAGATTGCAATGTCTGTACTAAATGGTAAAATCCGTTTTCTTGAACAGCCGGAAAACAAATCTACTTCACGGAAAAGACTTTATCCTACTTATCCCCCTTGGGAATTATTTATGCAAGATATAGAGAAAATAAAGCTAACAATTCAACCGCAGAAAAAGACACTTAATAGTATCTGGAACTGGTTAGAAAGTTCCGTTGCTCCGTCTTTAAAATTATTTTCAAAAATCGGAGAACTGGATAACTGCGATTATATACAGGTATTAATCGAACAGGCAAAGATGAATGATACCCAGATAAAAATTTATGAAGACTACAAAAAATCTTCCAAACTACCAATAATAGAAAGGAGTTATTCTGATAATGAGTAAGCGAAATATCTGAATGATTCGCCCATAATAACAGATAAATGACAATATAAATTTAAAATTAAAAAATACAGGGCATTAACTATACATAGAAAAAATTAAAGAGAAAAAAAGATATTTTGAGACAATACCCTTATCATATTGATGTAATTTATGACTGAACCCAACGCTTATGACGATACAGATTTATTGAATTACGCAATCCAAACAGGTATAATCTCTTTAAATACCATGCTGAATGATATAGCAGATATGGAAAGAAAGGAAATACTTGCACAGCATGTTTACGCAATTACAGTAACAACAGACAAATCGGGAAAAGAAATTTATTCCACGTATCTTCCACAACAAGACAGAAACCGACTTTACAGACGCAGAAATACCCGTGAAGAACTAGAAAATGTCATTGTAGAGTTTTACAAGGCTCTACAGGAAGAAATTTATATTGATGATGTTTTCTATGAATGGATAAACCGCAAACTGGATTTCGGCGAGATACAGAAAGCGTCTTATGACAGATACGTGAACGATTACAAAAGATTTTTCCACTACACTTCTGTTTCAATTACCAAAAAGAAATTTAAAAATGTCACAGAAGATGATTTGGAAGTATTTATCAAATGCACCATTCGTGACCTTACACTTACCAGAAAGGCATATGCCGGATTACGGACATTGATTCGTGGTATCTTCAAATACGGTAAGAAGAAAAAGTATACTGCAATCAGTATCACTGAATTTTTTGGAGATTTGGAACTGCCGAATAATCTTTTTAAACGGAAGATTATAGACAAGCAGAAAGAAGTGTTTATGGAAGATGAAATTCCCGTAGTTATTCAACGTCTGAAAGCAAAGCCGGATATTTATAACCTTGGTATTCTGCTTACATTTCAGACAGGTTTACGTGTCGGTGAACTAAGCACTCTAAAGAAAGAAGACTTACACGGACGCATTATTAAAATCAAACGTACCGAAGATAAATACCGAGACGAAAACAATAAATGGATTGTAGCTGTAAAAGAACACGCTAAAACAGATGCTGGTAATCGGGATTTAATCATATCCTCTACCGCACTGGATACGTTGAACCAAATATTGGAACTGAATACATCGGGAACATATTTATTTGAGCATAATGGAAAACGTATCAGAGGAAATACTTTTAATAAAAGACTGTCCAGAATATGTAATGAATTACATATCCCACATCGTACCATGCACAAGATACGAAAGACTTACGGAACAACCTTAATAGATAGTGATGTAGATGAGGGATTTATTACAGAACAAATGGGGCACAGTGATATCAGTACAACCAAAAAATTATATTATTTCAGCAATAAAACAACGAAAAATAAAGAAAAACAGATTGAAAATGCTATCTCATTTTAGGAATGATTCTTGTTTGACTACATACTTGACTACATTGGAATTATCCAGAAAATGAAAAAAGCCAGAATCCTTGAATTCTCAAGGTTTCTGACCCTTTAGTCAACAGGGGATGAGAGAATCGAACTCCCACCAAAGGTTTTGGAGACCCCTATCATACCATTTGACCAATCCCCTATTCAGTTATCACTTTCGTCAAGCGACTTATTAAGTATACTTTACATGTATTAATTTGTCAATAATTATTTAAATATTTTATCACTTTTTCTGTAATCACATTCTGGTATTTTCCTTTTCTCCAAATTACCCCGATTCTCTGCTCAATCGATGGAAATACCGGAATCCCAATAATATCAGGATAAGTTTCTACCATGGATCTGTAAAGAAATGCTCCGATCGCCGTCTGCTCCGCATTCACGATCGCAAGATCTAATTTTTTTTCCAGCACCTGCTCGCATGCCTTGACCGAACCGTATTCATATAAATGAAAATCTACCTCCGGGGTCAGAGTCAGCTTGTTATTATTCCGGTAAAACAAATTCACTCCGAACTCTTCTTCCAGTGCTTTTATGGCATTTGAAACCGAAGGCTGGGTTACAAATAACTCTTTTGAAGCTTTCGTAATATTATGATATCTTGCCGCCACGCAAAAGTATTCCAGCTGGGTCAGTTACATCGCTTTTATCTCCTCTAAAAAATTTTTCACTCTTTCAAGTTCCATAGCTTTTTCTTGTGATACCATATTTTTTTCAAAATGTACATTTCCAGCCTTTTTCAATATAATCCAGGTATAGCAAATGGTAATGAAACGGCCGGCTTATTACTCTTTGATCTACCACAACCGGAACACTCCGGTTCAAAGAAAAAGTTAATAAAGGATTGGAGGTAACTATTATATGAGTCCCTCAACAATAATGCTGTTGTTCCTCTTATTTGCGGTGATCATGTTCGTATTTGAAAAGATTCCGCTGGGAGTTACTTCAATGATCGTCTGTATTGGCCTGGTCGTGACCGGAGTTTTAGACATCAAGGCAGCTTTTGCAGGCTTCATTGACAGCAATGTAATTTTGTTCGTTGCAATGTTCATCGTTGGCGGTGCTTTATTTGAAACTATAATGTTATAATGATCTGAACATCTTTCTGACCCAAAGATTGCAATGACTAAGGATTACAATTTCCACAGGGCTCATATCCTTCATCGATCAACGTCTGTCTTGAACCCGTATATTCACCTTTATTTTTAGCCTTGATCTTCTTTGCACCGGAACATTCCGGTTTATGAAATTTCTTTGTATTCTTATTGAGAATATACGTCTGCTCCTTCGTATCTTTTGCCTCTGCCTTTGACGTTGCCGCAGAATCTGTCTTTGCATTTATCTTTGAATCTGATTTTGAATCTGAAGGATCTGCTTCTGTACCGTCTGCCCATTTTCCTTCTGGCTCTGCAATCTCATCACCTTCCCAGTTTTCTCCGGTTTTATAATCAATCACTACATACGGCTGTACATTATATACATATACATTAAAGCTGATTCCCACTCCATCATCTTCTACTGACTCTGCCTGCATCTGTACTCCTGAGGCAACCAGGTCATCCCCCTCAAAAACCGGTGTCACACGGTACATCACATGATTGTCGGTTTCTTCGATATACGCTGCCACCTCATCCTCGAAAGGCAGCATACCTTCTACATTCATATAGCGTGTGCCTGTGATCAGATTCTCTTCATTTGCATTCTCACCTGTCAACTGGAATCCGATCAGGTGACAACGGTTATACACATATCCACCATCCACGGTATCATAGGATTTATTCCTCCAGCCGGTCGGCTTCACACTGCTGATACTCTCCCTCGCTTCTGTCGGCATCAGATCCTGTCCGATGCACGCTTCTGCCGTCTGACATCTTCCAAGCTCATCCAGTTCACTGTAATCCTCATAGGATACTGTCGTAAGCTCTTCTTCCGTAAACTCCGGCTGATTATCATTTACCTCCACATATGGCTCTCCTGAATATGCCGGAACATCATCAACCGTCACATAGGATTCACTGTCTGAACCCTTTTCTTCGGCAGAATGATCTTCCGCAGCCACTTTCGTGCCTGACTGAGTATTGCTGTCTTTCCCTGAATCCGTCTGCCCCTGGTTACCGCAGGAAGTCAGACATACTGACAGGATCAGCAGCAATCCGGTCAGAAAACCATAAGTTCTTCTCTTTTTATCTTTCATATTCGTCTCCCTATTCATCCGTACTGATCTATACGATCATTCTTTTTTATCCCCCGGTCTTGGAAATCTTCTTTCTATAAGAATATAAAGATTCTTCCGGGAAGCTTTCGCATCTTTCATTAAATGAACAAATCTATTATATAACACGAATGTATGTTCTTTCAATCTTTTCTGCAATCTTTTTACAGCCAAAAGTTCTTTTTCTTTGTATTTTCAAGCCGGGATTTTTATGCTATGATTACAGAGTCAGCTTCTGACAGAAATGAGGTATCATTTATGAATATACGGCATAAAAGAAAAGAGAAAGAAGAGTCAGTTTCCACAGCAAGAGAATTATTTCAGTGGGTAGCCGCCATTGTTGCTGCTGTTCTGATTGCACTGGCTATAGATAATTTCGTTATTGTAAATGCACAGATTCCTTCCGGATCTATGGAAAATACGATTATGACCGGTGACCGCGTCATTGGAAACCGGTTTGCATACAGTTTCAGCGATCCGCAGCGGTTTGATATTATTATTTTCCGCTATCCGGATGACGAAAGTCAGTTATTCATCAAAAGGATCATCGGACTTCCCGGAGAAACGGTTGAGATCCGGGATGGAAAGATCTATCTGAATGGTTCTGATGAGCCACTTGAGGATGTGCAGACGAAAGAAACCATGGTCGGATCTTTCGGTCCGTATACAGTACCGGAGAACAGTTATTTTGTCATGGGAGACAACCGCAATGACTCCAAAGATTCCCGCTACTGGACCAATACTTTTGTTACAAAAGATGAGATTCTCGGAAAGGCGATCTTCCGCTACTGGCCAATTTCTGAATTTAAAATTCTTGAATAAGATTTTTCAAAAAAGGTGTGCGAAAATGAAAATCATATTTCGCACACCTCTTTTTTTATTCTGATAATCCCGTTTTCTGATATCACCAGATCCATCCGCTCATCATGTTCCTCTGTTGGAATTTCATCACACATCAGACTTTCTCTGCACAGAATTGCTTTTTCACAGTCTTCCGGCATTTTCTCAAGATAACGGTCATAATACCCCCCGCCATGTCCGAGCCGTTCACCCTTCCGGTTACAGGAAATACATGGGATGATCGCAAACTGGATTTCTGTCGGATCAAGGATGATATCACATTCTTCTCCCGGCTCCAGGATTCCGTAGGATCCAATTTTTAACTGTTCTAAATTCTGAATTTCATAGGCATCCATTATTCCTTTTCCGGTACATTTAGGAACCCCCAGTCTTTTTCCACTGTCCAGTATTTCCTGCAAAAGCGGAATGGTATTAATTTCTTTTTCTGTACTGACATAACAGAAAATTGTGTCGGCATTTTTATATTCTGCAAGAGATTTTATCTGATGCAGGATTTTTTTATCCGACTCTTCAGTTTCTCGTCTGGATAGTTTGGATATTTTTTTCTTTACTTTAGTCCTTAATTCTTTCTTTTGTTCTTTTATTATTTCATTTTTTGTATCCATTTTGCACATTTCCTTTTTAAGCTGAATTTTTTCCTGCATTTTCTACCAGAAGTTGATCCAGCTTCCTGCGGTCTTTTTCCCGGATCTCATATGCTCCGTCCTCTCCCTTTTCGACATGGAGCTTCAGTTTCTTCTTATCCCCATACCGAATCCCTTCCTGCAAAGCTTCGTTCAATACATCATAATAAATCTGATATACCTGTCCCTGCATCTCTTCTTCCGATGGAATTTCCATTCCTTTCATTACCTCGTTGGTGATTGATTGTGCATACTCTTCTGCCCTGCTTTGAAATGTCTCATATGTATCAGAAAACAGTGTGACCGGTCTGATCTCAAGTTCAACTATATAACTTCCGTCTTTCTGCTTTTCACTTTCTCCGATCTGATAATTAACCTGCCTGACGATTTGTGTAAAAAGTATCCTGTACTTCTTTTCCAGTTCCTCTGAAATAGCTGATGAATGGAATTTCTCCATGGTTACATCCAGATTTTTTTCAAAGACAGCCTCCGCTTCTTTTCTGGAAGTTCCCGTCATTTTACTGTACTCCTCAGTTTTTTCCTTATAAGAAACATCCAGCACAGCCTGCACATAACGGACAGGATCAAAGCGATTCATATAAAAATAAATTCCCGCTGCCGCAGCCACCATGATAATCACAGTCAAAATACATCCCAGGATTTTCTTGCTCTTCCACTTATTCTTTTTATTCTTTTCATCCATAAAAAATCCTCCTCTTTTCATAATGATCTGCATCAGTATAGCACTTTATCATCATGAAAAAAGGAGAATCCTGTCGCATTTTTTCTTTTAATTTTTGTCATTAAATCGTATCTTAATATACGATTTAATTTCTTCTACGCACTTTTGGAATCCAAGTTTTCCACTGTTAAGACATAAATCATAATTCCTTGCATCTGCCCATTCATTTCCGGTATGATATCTGTAGAAATCACCTCTGAACCGATCCGTCTTTTCAATATATTTCTGCATCTCTTTTTCTGTCATGCTGTTACGCTCTAAAGCACGCTCCAGGCAGAACTTCTTATCTGCATGTATAAAGACACTGACTACATTCGGATTTTCTTTCAGGACATAATCTGCACATCTTCCTACGATTACACAGGATTCCTTTTCTGCCAGATCCCGGATCACCTTTGCCTGATAATTGAACAGGTTATCATCTGATACAAAATCTCTGTCTTCAGGAGTAAGAAGCTCTCCGTCATACGGACGGCTCAGAATCTTAAACCATGGAGCTTTCTTGAT
>OGYM01002666.1_pt1 | contig 11419 bp, 9 predicted proteins | sample 1576491 | NCBI WGS metagenome assembly OGYM01 (sample SAMEA3541515, study PRJEB24748) | human gut metagenome | biome: human gut; feature: human-associated habitat; material: faeces | place: China | collected 2012 | reverse complement strand
AGATGTGGCCCTCGCTGTCGGTGCACATGGTGCGGTACTCCGGGTACTGCTCAAAGACCTTCTGGAGATTCGGCATATTGTTGTCAATGTAGTCTTCCAGATTGAGGATGACACCCTGATCTGCGTAGCGCAGCAGATTGCTGTCGGTAAAATCAGCAGTAAAAACAAAATCCGTCAGGGTGTTGGGGTTGGACATATTCAGGGTGATCTTATCGCTCCACTGGTCGGACTGGATGGCGGTCCAGTCGATGTGCACATTGGTCTGCTCTTCCAGACGCTTGAAGATCGTGCGGTTGTTCGGCTCGGGTTCGCTGCCCACAGGGAAGCTGGTCATACCGGTAAAGGTGACCTTTTCGGACAGCGGAAATGTAACGGCACCGGTCGTGTCCACAGCTGCGGCAGCAGAATTACCGCTGCCGGTGGATTTGCCGCCGCCACAGGCAGACAGAGCAGCGGCAGAGCCCGCCAGAGCGCAGACCTTGAGGAAGTTGCGGCGAGAGATCAGCTTTTTCATGGTATTTTCTCCTTTTTTATGTTTCTTTTTTCGTGTAACAGATGAGCGTACCGGCTTATAAAATTCTGGAATATCCTCAGCCTTTAATGGAACCAGCCATGATGCCGGCATCAAAATACTTCTGGAAGAAGGGATACATCACCAGCAGCGGCAGACTGGAAATAATAATGGTTGCATATTTGAGCAGCTCTGCCATCTTCGCACGTTCGGCAGTACTTTGGATATCTGCGATCATGCCGGATTCCGGCTGGCTCTGGATCAGGATGGAACGCAGCACCAGCTGCAGCGGCTGCTTCGATGCGCTGTTCAGGTAGATCATGGCATCAAAGTAGCTGTTCCACATTGCCACGAACTGCCACAGAGCCAGAACTGCCACCACCGGCATACAGACGGGCAGCAGGATCTTGAAGAAGTAAAGCATCTCGCTGGCTCCATCCACATCCGCAGCTTCACGCAGCTCACGCGGGATGCCTTGATAGTAGGTACGGGCAATAATCATGTTCCACACGCTGAATGCTCCCGGCAGAATGACCGCCCACATGGAATCCAGCAGACCCAGATTGTTGATGAGCAGGTAGGTGGGGATCAGACCGCCGCTGAAAAACATCGTGATCACAAACAAGGCATTGAAGATCTTTTTGCCTTTGAAGTCCGGCAGCGACATGGGATAAGCGGCAAGCATCGTCACAGCTACCGAGACGACGGTGAAGATGATCGAGTAAAGTACTGCGTTCTTGAAGCCGACCCAGATCTGCTTGTCCGAAACGACACGCTGGTAAGCATCCAGACTCCACTTGCTGAAATCAAAGGAGATGCCCTTGTTTTGCAGAGTGACCGGGTCCATAAAGGACGCGATGACGATGTAGATCATCGGAACGATGATCGCCAGCAGGAACAAGCCCAGAAGTGCGTAGCCGCAGTACAGGATGATCTTATCTTGTCTGGTGTAGAGGGCCATTTTTGATTTTTTCTGTTTTGCCATGGTAAACCCCTCCTTACAAGCCCTTGCCATCGTTCATTTTGGCAACGACCTTGTTCACTGCGATCAGCAGGATGACGTTGACAACGGTGTTGAACAGACCGACTGCCGTGGAAAAGCTGTAATCGCCGTCCAACAGGCCCTTTTTATAAACGTACGTTGCAATGATCTCGGCAGTGTTCAGGTTCAGGTCAGTTTGCAGGGCATAGGCCTTTTCAAAACCGATGCTCATAATGTTGCCTGCCTGCAGGATGAACTGAATAACGACCATATCCTTAATGGCGGGCCACTCCACTGTCATGATCTGCTGGATCAGGTTTGCGCCGTCGATCATAGCAGCTTCCTTCAGATCTTTGCTGGCGTTAGAAAGGGATGCGGTGTACATGATGGATGCCCAGCCGGCACCCTGCCAGATGCCGCTGATGATGTAGATGGGGCGGAACGCTTCCGGCAGCGTCATGAAGTTGATGCTGGTGTGAAGCAGGCCGTTCACCGGACCGGTGACACTCAGCAGCACCCGGACGATACCGCACAGCACGATGACCGAGATGAAGTTGGGCATATACAGCACCAGCTGCACCTTCTGCTTGATCTTCTTGCTCTCGATACGGTTGAGCAGGAATGCCAGCAGGATAGGGATCGGGAAGCCCCACAGCAGACCGTAGACGCTCAGCTTCAGGGTGTTGATCAGATAGCGCTGGAAGTCCGGCGAGGACATGAAGCGGGTAAAGTTTTTGAAGCCTACCCACTGGCTGCCCCAGATACCTTTGAAGGGATTGTACTTCTGGAACGCGATTAGCACACCGCCCATGGGAGCGTACTTGAACACCAGCGTCAGCACCACAGCAGGCAGCAGAAACAACAGGTAAAGCTGCCAATGCCGTTTGATGTAGACCCATGTGTTGTGCAGCTTGCGTTCTGCTGTCAGCACAGCCGTTTCCGGCGAGGCCGTCTTTGCTTTCATGAATCATTCTCCTCCTTTTTGATTTGCTTGCCGTTTGATTTGCGTTTTACATTTGCACCTTTGGATTTTACGTTTTTTGCTTCAATTGTGCAAATGTAAAATTCTGTGATTCATTTATACCACTCAAGCAAGCGAATGTCAACGATAATTCATGGTATACATCAAAAATTATTGTGGATTTGTACAGATGCACAAATTTAAAAGTGCGCTAATATGCAAAATGATGATTTGCATTTTTGCATTTGACTAATTTGTGCATTTGCACTATACTGGAGTCATAAAGAATAAGATCCGTCACCAGACTTTATCTATAAAAGAAAGAACATCCGCCCCTATATTATAAAGAAAGAGGATGACTTATGGCAACCAAGGTCACCATTCAGGATATTGCAAACGAACTGCAGCTCTCCCGCAACACAGTTTCAAAGGCCATCAACAACACCGGTGTGCTGGCAGATGCCACACGGGAGAAGATCCTGCGCAAAGCCGCCGAAATGGGCTATAAGCAGTTTGCCTATCTGCCGCTGTTTCAGGAAGACGCTGCAAAAACAGCAGAGCCCTCCATTCTGCCGAGTGACAAACGGGAGATCGCCATGCTGACGACCCAGTTTCTGAGCAACTCTCACTTTTCCTCCATGATGCTGGATCGTTTCCAGTCGGAAATCGACCATCTGCACAGCGGCATGACCATTCATCGCATTTCTCCCATAGAGCTGAAAGAGAAAAAACTTCCATCTTCTCTCAACATCCAGCGCACAGCCGGCATCATCTGCATTGAAGTATTCGACTATGACTACGCACAGATGCTGTGCGATCTGGATGTTCCGCTGCTGTTTGTAGACACCCCTGTGATGGAGATGCGTCCTCCTCTTAAAGCCGATCGCCTTTATATGGAAAACCGCATTGAGATCCAGAATGCGGTGGCCCACATGGTCCAGCGCGGCAAAAAACGCATCAGCTTTGCGGGGGATAAAAATCACTGTCAGTCCTTCTTTGAGCGTTATATGGCTTATAAGGATGCAGTGGAGCACTTTGGTCTGACAGAAGGCCTGAGCACCTGTGCGATGCCATCTGGACAGCAGAACTATCCGGTATCCCTGTACGAAACCATACGTCGGTTCAAAACGATGCCGGATGCCTTTGTCTGCGCCAATGACTTTGTTGCCATGGATCTGGTCAAGGCATTGAATGAGCTGGGGTATTCGGTTCCCGATGATATCTGGGTCTGCGGTTTCGATGACAGTCAGGAGGCTTCCTACTTTGCCCCCCGTCTGACTTCGATCCATATCCATGGACAGATCATGGGCTACACCGCTGCCAATCTGCTTATGACCCGCATCGAAGAGCCATCGCTGAACTATCGCACCGTCTATACGGAAACCAACCTGATCCTGCGCGAATCCACAGGAGATTGAGCGAAAGGAGAACCCCCATGCGTGACCTGTGTAATACGGACAAGCCGTTGTTTGCTGTGCTGACGAAATTGACTTACAGTGCTTACCTGAACATCTTATGGCTCGTGTGCAGCCTGCCCATCGTTACCATAGGGGCTTCTACGACCGCATTGTTCTACGTCACGCTCAAAATGGCGGAAGATCGGGACGATGGTCTGACCCGGATGTTTTTTAAGGCGTTCCGGGAAAATTTTAAGCCCGCCACAAAACTCTGGCTTATCCTGCTGGCAGTCGGCAGTTTCCTGGCTGCGGATGGCTTTGTGCTGCGCCGAATGTGGAGCGAAAACATTTTCTGGACGCTGCTCACTGCAGTGCTTATTGGTGCGGCAGTTCTGTACGGCATCGTTCTGCTGTATGCCTTTCCTCTGTTGGCACGGTTTGAAAACACCACCTTCGGCATCCTGAAAACAGCGCTTCTCGTGGGTGTCCGGTATCTGTTTTGCACCCTGCTGATGGCGGCAATCTATGGCATCATGGGGTACGTCATTGTGTTTGTGTTCACGCCTGCATTCCTGCTGGGCATGGGCTTCTGTGCCATGCTCTGCTCCTTTCTGATGCTTCGGATCCTCTATCTGATCGGTGGAGACCCCGATGCAGTACACGAGGAATACGACCATGACAAAAACTGACCGGGATACGCTCCGCTCCCTCCATGGGCGCAAAAAGTGGGAGCACATCTGGGCATATTACAAGCTGCCCATTGCGATCGTGCTCATCGTTATCTATATCCTCGGGTATGCAGCCTACCGTCATGTGACGAAAAAAGAGGATGTGCTTTACCTTGGTCTGGTAAATATCACTGCCGGGTCTGATCTGACGGAACAGCTTACCACCGGCTTTGCCGAGGCGCAGGGTCTGACCAAAAAGCAACAGGTCGATCTGCTGTCCGGCTTGCTGCTCAGCGAAAGCGAACGCGCAGAGGAGCAGTATGTATATGCTTCGGAGATGAAGCTGCTGGGTGCAGTCAGTGCCCAGCGGTTAGATGTTGTTCTGATGGACGAATATGCACGGGACCGACTGTTGGCAGATGATTATTTTCTCGATCTGCGGACGCTGGATGCGTCTTTCCGTGCACTGTCGGGTCTGAACGCCGGTGGGACCGTGCTGGATATTTCGGACACGCCGTTTGTCAGGCAGGCAGGTTTTTCTGGCAGGGTCTATCTTGGGGTGGTGCAGAATGCACCGCACCCGGAGCGTGCAGCCGCTTACATTCATTATCTGTTCCAGCGGTGATCGTTGGGTTTCACATCAAAAATAAGGAGAAGTATCATGGACATTTTAACGATTGGTGAAGTTTTGATCGACCTGACCCAGACCGGCAAGGATGCGCGCGGCATCCCTCAATTTGCCGCAAACCCCGGCGGTGCCCCGGCAAATCTGGCTGTGGCTGCTTCCAGACTGGGCGCACAGACCGCCTTTATCGGCAAGGTGGGTGCGGATGCCTTTGGCCGCTACCTGAAAGAGGTTCTGGCAGAAAACAAGGTGGACGTTTCCGGCATGGCGGTGGATGCAGACCACCCCACCACCATGGCAGTCGTGTCGGTGGATGCTACCGGCGAGCGGGATTTCAGCTTCTACCGCAGCGCCAACGCTGACGTGATGCTGTGCAAAGATGTCGGTGAGGTTTTCTCGATTTCTTTGGTGTTTAATTTGGCTTGATATGTAGCCTGAATAGTTTGAGGCACACTAAACGGCTGTCTAACATAACCTTTATGGCTACTATTGGCATAGCGTACATAGATTTTATCAATTACCAGTTCAATGACTAAATCATAGGTTGCCATGTTGAGATAGCCTGTCTTCGCAACTTTTTCAAGCGCGCCTAAGGCTTTGGTGAAATCCGATAAATATTTTTTCAGAGACTCCACCGCCGGTGTGGCTTGCTGTGCATAAGGTGGGGCTTTATATGCGTCCGCATCTTCAATCGGTAAAGTAGCAATTAAGGCGTTACGTCCGTAAGGTGAAATATCCAATCCATGCAGAAAACCATGCATATAACAGCACCATGCATTTGCCGCATCAATGTCTTCTGGATTGTCGTTATACAAATCATATAGCGCACTGAGTTTATTGCTGTGCGTTGCAATAAAAGCGCTATGAGCATTTGCAACATTCTTAAAGAATGTGCCAAAACGAGTTGGGATATAGGCCATTTTATTAATAGCATTGACTCCCGGCAGCTCATCTTCCAATTGTAATTCCGCTTTTAACACATTCAGTACATCGGCATCGCCATTAGCTTTTAAATGCTCCGAGTTAATATAATCAGAAAAGACCTTTTGATATAGTTGGGAGAATTTGATGGGGGCCGGTTCAATGGTCCGTAAACCCTGGTCGCGCAATTCTGCATTCGCCATTTCAAGGCTATCCCGAGCAGACTTGACCGCTTCTTTATATTTATGTAGTGCGTGAGCATCAAGAATTCTTGCGGTCGAGATTGCATATTCATATTTCGCTAATACTTTATCTCGCTCTGCCGTTAGATATAAATGATATCCCGACAAATCTCTTGTTGTTCCTACAGGGTCTTCTAGAGCTACAATCACACCGTTTTGGCTATGCATGAGTTGATTTTTTATCTCTTCCCAGCCCGTCGGTTTACCTATCGGGGTAAAGCGATAGGCATTTGAGGTTAACGCCTGGTCAGTCATCATTTTGGTTTGTGGCGAAAAGTCTTTAACCGTTTGCTGCAAGGTGGACATATTAATTGAGTAGCCTTGCGGATTTTTTAGCTGAACATTGCGCATCCAATGATTTCTCACTAAGGGATCGGTTTCTATTTTTCTTAGCAAACTCATGGGGAGGCCTACATCGGCAAACATCATATACGCACTTTCAATGGCTTTATTAAGCTCGATATAAGGCGTTGGTAAGGTGACTGTATTTGTATAACCGGTTTCGTAATCATTAAATAGACTAAAGGAGTAGTTTATTCCGTACGCTTGGTTTCCTTGGTTAAAATCCACATCTTTTGAACGATAGCGGTAAATATACCAAGCCTGACCATCGGCCGCTTCTGCGCTAATTTCAAAACATCCTTTAACTTCGGCATTCACTGCTAAAATATAAACATAACCATCACGTAAACGGCGCACATCATAATTCTCATCGCCAGATGAATTCTTCGGAAGTAGTGGTATCTCCCCTTTAGTTTTTATGTTTTCAAACGCCTTATCGGTTAGGGCGAACCTTGTCGGATAAAGCCGAATAGATTCTTGGCATGGTTTAGTTGCTTCATCGGCAGGTTTTGCTTGTGGTTTATAATCTTGTTCTTTATTTGCCATTTTCTTATTCCAAATTTAAGAGATTAAATAATTGTATTGCACGGGCTAAGGGTGCCGGGAACTCTTGTTCTAATTGTTTTTCAAGTGCTGCAAAATCTCGTCCGTTTTTCACCGCACTTTGTTTGGCAACAGCATATTGCACGATTGCTGTTTCGTAAATATAGTTTTTGTTTCTAGCTTCATCTAAATTTTTAATTAATTGTTCTTGCTCCAGAGGGGAATAAACATGAGGATAAGTTTTTAAAATATATCCAACCATTTTTTCTCTCGTTTCCAGCCACTTTTTATCTTTAAATCCTTTTATTTCAAAATCAGTTAGGATAATGGGAATGTTTCTTGTGTCTTCTGGTAATGCTTTAATTTGATAATAATAAAAACTGTCTCCAATGCCAGAGCCAAAAGCATGAATAATGCGCTTTTCATAACCAAAAAACTTATTAAGTTTTTCGGGGCTGGTGGCGATAACATCTAGATAATTACGTAACACTTTCGGGTCATAAAAACGGAAGAAAAACCACTTTCCATTTTCGTCTTTCATTACTGGAAAGTGGCGAAGATGGTGTAATACGGTATCAAAATCATAACGGGAGTGGATAAAAATGCCTAACTCTTCATGCCAATTGAATCTTGTCATTGCACCTTCATCACTAAACAAGCCCATTAATTCGCTCTCAGCTTTATAGTCTGGGTAAGGGATAACTTCAACTAAATAAGGGCCTATTTCTTTGGTGATTTCCGCAAACTCGCCTTGGAATAGGTTTTCAATTCTACAGTGAAAGCGTTCTGGTTCTAAAAGTTTATGTTTATTCGCGTCTAAGATGAAATAACATTTTAATTCCGGTAATGGTTCACCAAACAGTGCGATATCTTTTTTTAGTGTGTTTTCATCCCAAACAGGTGAGGGGAAAACCGGCTCCTGGTGATTTTCAGACCAACCCAGTTGAGTCATATTGGGCGGAATCGGTGTGTTAGGGAAGAGCAGCTTAAAAATCTCATCAGGTGCAAAGATTTTCGGGTGGCGCTCAAACTGTCTATCTAGCAATTCCACATGGTTGATTTGATGACAAAGTAAGTAATTAGTCTCACTAGCAAAGTTTTCTTTTGGTTTATCCCCAACTAATTCTACTACCCGTACTTCACCTTCTTTTAATCCATTAGCTTGATACGCAAGCCACATCTGCCCATGTCGTTGAAAAAAGATTTCAGCTTTCAGAGGGGCTAATTGATACTGATAATGCGTTTGTTCTGAGTTAAAGGTGGTTTTTACAAGCTGCTCAAATGTTTCTCGGCTATCGGCAAAAGCCAATAATGCGACAAATTTATCCGTACTTGGAGATTCTTGTAGGTATGCAGTGGAAATCCAAAGGGATATAGACATAATGTTCCTTTTAAAATGATTGAAGAGGCAAAATGCCTCCTGAAATCATAGCAATAACTGCTGTGCAGTTCAATTCTGAAGGTTGAAATATAAATCTCAAGAAAATAACTTAAAAGATGACCGCACTTTATGAATGAAAGCCAAAGTGCGGTTAAATTTTTAGACGTTTTGTATCATAAATTACGCAATCTCAACTTGGTATTCACCATTCTCAAAATTGATCGCGATATTTGACATTTTCTCACCACTCGCGATGCGTTGAAGCAATGCCAAGGAAAGTGGTGGTAAAAGTTGTCCTTCAAGAATTGCATCAACCAAACGGGCACCATTTGTATCAGCTTCACATTGTTGCTCAATGTGTTTAAGAATATTTTCTGCGATAGTAACAGTCGCTTTATAACGCTCAGCGATTAATTTCTCTAATTTCGCTAATTTTGCTTTTACAATGCGTTGCATTACATCGGTGGTTAAATAGTGATATTGCACAATTTGCATACGCGCAAGCAGTGCCGGTTTGAAGAATGTGAGAAGCGAACGACGTAATTCTTCATCACTTTTCACGGCAAACTGATCATTTGCAGCATCAAAACCACAGTTTGAGGTGAGCATAAAGAGAATATTTTTACAGTCAATTAAACGACCTTCACCATCAGCCAGTTCGCCTTTATCAAAGGCTTGATAGAATAAGTTAAGCACATCTGGATGGGCTTTTTCTACTTCGTCTAATAGCACGATAGAGTAAGGTTTTTGACGAATGGCTTCAGTCAATAAGCCACCTTCACCATAACCCACATAACCTGGAGGCGAACCAATTAAACGTGAAACAGTATGTTTTTCTTGGTATTCAGACATATTGATAGTGGTCAGGAATTGTTTGCCACCAAAGATATGTTCTGCAATTTGAATTGCGGTTTCAGTTTTCCCAACACCACTCGGGCCAACAAGTAATAATGCGCCTAACGGGGTACCAGCACGGCGTAAGTCCGCCATAGCAGTAAGCAAGTTTTTGTGAATTTGCTCAATGGCTTGAGATTGCCCCTTGATATTGTCATTAAGAATATCAGGAAGCTCAGTGAGTTTAGTGAGTTCATCACCAGTCATGCTATTCACCGGAATACCAGTTAAATCAGCAATCACCGCAGTAATTTGTTTGCTTCCCACTTCAGCATGAATTAAACATTCTTCAGGTTTGATTGCTTCATATTCCGCTTTTTTCGCTTGTAATTGAGCGATCAATTCTTGTCGTTCTTCTTCGGTATATTCTGTTTCAGAATCAGAGAGCTTGGTCCGTAAGGATAAAATTTCTTCCACTAATGCTTTTTGAGATTCAAATCGAGAAGAAAGCACATTTTTTTCTTCGGCTAATTCAGTGAGTTGGTTTTCTAGTTTTGTTTTCACTGTACTATCAACCGTTTCACCTAGCTGATAATCACGATCAAATTCAGCAATGGCAACATTGATTTCATGGATCTTATTATCTAAGTAGCTTAAGCGTTTTGGTGGTGTGTCTTTTGCTGTAGAAACGCGCGCACAAGCCGTGTCTAAAATATCAATCGCTTTATCCGGAAGCTTTTTCGCCGCAATATAACGCGCAGATAGTTTTGTTACGGTTTCAAGTGCTTCACCCGTGATATAAACACCATGCGCTTTTTCGTAGAGTGGTTTTAAACCACGTAGAATAACAATACTTTCTTCAATAGATGGTTCGTCTACTTTCACTAATTGGAAGCGACGGGATAAAGCAGGATCACGTTCTACATATTTTTTATACTCAGACCAAGTCGTGGCTGCAATTGTGCGAAGCTCACCTCGAGCAAGAGCCGGTTTTAAAAGGTTGGCTGCATCGTTGCCACCTTCGCTGCCACCCGCACCAATAAGTGTATGGGCTTCATCAATAAAAAGAACAATTGGCGTTGTGCTATTTTTTACAAAATCAATCACCGATTTTAAGCGTTTTTCAAATTCCCCTTTGATTGATGCGCCAGATTGCAAAGCAGCAAGATCTAGGCTCCACAGTTCAACATTTTGTAAATGAGGAGGAACTTGTTTATTGACGATGCGTAATGCTAATCCTTCAATTAATGCACTTTTACCGACACCCGCATCACCAACTACAATCGGATTGTTTTTTCTTCTGCGTGAAAGAATATCAATCATCAGATCGATTTCTTTGTCTCGAGCAAGAACCGGATCAATGTTACCCGCAGAGGCTTTAGCAGTTAAATTTTCAGCAAAACGTGCTAAATCAGATTGATCTGTGCGTACGGCTGAAGGGGCCGCGGTATTTTCTTGTGTGGTTTGAGATTCTGCGGAGCCTTTAGCAAATACCAGTAAAGATTGGCGTAATGTTTCTTTGTTAATTTGATTTAAGTAGCTCGCAACAGCAGTTGGCAAATAGCGCGATGCATTCAATACCAATGCTAAGAAAATGCTTGCACTGCGAATTTGTGTCTGTTCAAACTCAAGTGATCCGAGTAACCATGCTTCTTGCAACATTTCAATCAATAATGGCGAGAAGCTTGGTACTGAGTCAATATTAGTGTGAGATGTTTGCGTTTTGCTGAGTAAAAGTGCGGACAGTTCTTCGTGAGAAATGTTAAGTTTATTTAAAATAAAGCGAACGTCTGAGAATGGATTTTCCAATGACTTAAGTAATAAATGGGCTGGAAGCACTTCCGATTCACCGCAACTAATTGCATAAGCGGCAGATTCTTCTAACATTAATTTAGAAACGTCATTTAATGCCCCTAATGTCGCGGCTAAGTTAATTTTGATCATTATTTGAGATCCTTATGTTTAATAAAGCATTTGAAAGATAAATAAACCTAGGTATTTTATTTTTTTAT
>OGYM01002663.1_pt1 | contig 11428 bp, 9 predicted proteins | sample 1576491 | NCBI WGS metagenome assembly OGYM01 (sample SAMEA3541515, study PRJEB24748) | human gut metagenome | biome: human gut; feature: human-associated habitat; material: faeces | place: China | collected 2012 | reverse complement strand
ACTGGTTGTTGGTAACAGAAATCGTGACCTTGCCGCACTTTTTAGCGAAGTATTCGGCGCTGGTCATATCGTTGCAGCCCATATAGAGCGTCATATCAAAGGAGCCGAGCTGATTTTCCCACTCCTTCCCCGGATACTTTTCCTGCCATTGGGAAAGTGACTGTACCGCCACCTGCACGGACATATTGAAGCCGCGGATGCTATTGAGGCTGTCCGCTACGCCGTCCAGATAACCAATGTTGCAGTATTCGTCCAGACAGAAATTTGTCAGTACCGGCAGCCGACCACCCGCGCATTGCAGGCGTGCGAAGTTGGAAAGCTGCGGCAGCGCCAGCGAGAAGAACAGAGACGACAGGAATCGGTACGCGCTGTCCTGCGCGGAGATAATGACGAAATATGCACACGGCTGTTTTCCAGGGAGCAGAAGGTCTACATCATGGTTGCGCGTGATCTTATCCACCAGACGGCTCTGGAAGACTGCCAGCCGGTTGCCGAGGCCAATGACAATGTTGCCCCAGAGGTTTTCCTTTGCCTTGAGGAACAGCCCGTGCGGATACTTGGCCGGATGCTCCGGCGGGAGGGCTTCGAGCTTGCGGTTGATCTCCTCGATGCTCTCCGTCGCGATCATGCGGTACACATCGCCGAGCCCACGCTGCTCAATGGGCAGCAGATTCCCGTCGGCATCGCGCAGATTGACGACATAGTGAATGAGAGCCATGAGCAAATTCAGTTCCGCACGGCTCCAGAAGTCATTTGCTTCTTTCGGACCAGATGTGTTCTGCACGATCGTGTTGGCCACTGTCTGCACGAGCTGCGGCTGGGTGTCCAGTCCATACAGACAGTTCCAACCGTCCGAGTGTTCCATGTCCAGAAAATTCACAGCTTTCACATAGAAGCCATGCTGCCGGAAATATGGGGAAAGACGTTCAAAAAGTTCGCCCTTGGCATCCGTGATGAATGCGGACTCGCCGCGCTTTGCGCAGCCCATGAGGAACGGGATGATAAAGCCTCTGGATTTGCCGCTGCCCGGCGCGCCGATGCAGAGTAGGTTATTATTGTCTCCGGCGACCATCCGGTGCGCGGCATAGAGTGCGTAAGCATCCGGATCGTCCGGATGCTTTTTGACTTTGCCGAGGATCATGCCCTCCGCTTTGCCCGCAGGCGACAGCTCCAGAAACTCACGCATTTCCTTCTCCGTCAGAAAACCGGACGTACCATGCGTGCCGTCCGGGAGAATGTCAAACCCGCGCGGGTCGTGCGTGTATTTGTAGCCGGAGAACCAGATATAGCCCTTTTTCGTGATGAGGCAGATAATGAGAACGATCACCAGCGTTGTCACGATCCCGAAGCCGGTGAACACTGCGCCCCAGTTTTTGAACGGATTCAGTACCCAGATGCTTTTGATCTCATCCTCGCCGGTGTGAAAGGTCGATGCAATTCCAAGCCTCAGAGAATTGAGAAACATCCCATAAAAATACCAGCCGACGATCACGGCTGGCACGCGCATGGGCAGCTTGGCTTTGTTTCGGGCAAACCAGCTTTTGAATCTTGCTTCCGATTTGTCCTCCAGCTTTTCAAGGAGCTTTGAGAGGCGGAACATCCAGAACACTTCCTTCCGATGTGTAAAATGGCAGGTCAGGCGGCGTGTATGGCGCGGTACTTCCAAGCAGCTCCCGCAGCGCCGATTCCGTAATGGTAAAGACACGCGCTTTTCCGGTTTCGCGGTAGCGGTGATTCAGAACAGCATCCACCTGTTCCGGAAGCGCGGCCAGCGCAATTTGAGAAAGGCCGTCCAAACGGGCAGCGTCTACTGCCGCGTCAACGCGCCGCAAGTCCATATCCGCCGCCATGATGAAAGGCGCGCCCTGATACAGCGCGTCATACATGGGACGGTTTTCGGGCGGCGGAACATACTTTGACTTCAGGATGATTTTCGCCAGAAGTTCGCGGTAATTGGGTGCGCCCATGATGCGGAGCTGCAAACAGCCTGTGCCATTGCACGGCAGCAGAAAGAGCGGCAGCTTCAGGCAATCGTAGACCTCTCGGTAGGATTGCAGGCGCGTGTTCCGGTTCTCTTGCACAGCCTCCAGTTCCGCGATGATTTTCTCGTAGCTGGACGCGACAAAGATCATGGCACGCTGCTTTGCGGGAATTGCCGCCGTGTGATTCTGGAACGCGGTCAACTCATCCGTCAGCGCGACGCAGCCGATACCGGGGCTGACCCAGTGGATCGCACACATGAGGTCGCCGGTATGGAGCAGTGCGGCCACGCGGGTGCTGCCCCACGGATTGGAGCCGCGATTGCGGGCGATCATGGGGAGGAACATCGCCTGTTCGCACAGCGCGGAAACATCTGTCGTAAAAACAGAAACACCGGCCTGATACGCGGTGGTCATCAGCTTTGCTTGCCGGATACGGCGGATGGTATCGGCGGCTTTGTAAGCTGGGGCGACCGCGGCAGGGAGCTTTGGAAAGGCAGCGTCAAGCAGCCGGTTCCCGGAGGCGGTCAGCATGTAGGCTTGCGCAGGGCAATATAGCTTTATCAGGCAGAGGATTTCAAGGTTCTGAACCTCAACCTTGGAAAACACACCGGTCAAATCTTCTGCCAGCACAAAGCGGCACCAGCGGAGAAAGCGCAGGATATCAAGGTCGCGGGTCGTAAAAATCATGGCAGCTCCCGTTTTCCTGCGAGGCACCGAAACTGCGCTTGCGCCGGTTCCGGCGCAACCACAATTTCGGTGCTTCTGCGTGACTTTTGGCTGCTTGACCGATGGGTAGCCGTAGATGCCGGTTTTTCGCCACCCGCCAGACTCTTCAAATTGCAAAAAAGCATAGAATTACACGCGGTTTGACCCATCGGGTCTGTCCGAGCCTCAGACAAGGCAAAAAGAAGTCGCTGAGCGCAGGGTAACGGATGGCTCCAACGGCCGGTATGCGATCCCTTTTCGATGGAACCGGAAAAATTCTTCCTCCGATTCCGGCAGCACCAGACTGATATGGCAGACATTCTCCGCGCTGCGGCTGGACATCATGTGGACGGATAGGTGGTACTGGTCGTCATCGTCAATGACCAAGCCTTTCAGCGCATTGCTCACGGCTTTCCACCCCTTGTTGTCCTGATCGAATACACGCCGCCCGTCCACATCGCTGTGTTCGTCGATCACCAAAAGCATTTGCTTGAAATGCAGGCGGAAGTTTGTGCGCTGCATATACGCGGTCAAAAGCTGCCGCACAGTATCCGTCAGCCAAGTCGCGGGCATATACCGGCAGTGCGGCAGGAGCGTATCGAGCTGCATATGTACCCAGCCCGCGCCCGCGATTTCAATGTGCCCGGACGGGAGCTGGAACTCCAGCCCGTCGCGCCGCCCGTATCCGCCAGCGCCCGGCATCTGTGTTTCGCAGAGGGCGCGCAGATAGAGCGTCGCGGATTCAAAGAAATACGCGGTTTCTTCCAGCGTGAGCTGTAATTTCTCGCGGCTCATTTTGCCGCCGTCCACAAGCGCCGCCAGCGTATTGGCTTTCTGCAAAGCCCTGCTGACGACCGACTGGATCTTCTTCATTTCCTTTGCAAAGCGTTCTTCGTTCATACTTCTCGTTCCTTTCTGTTCAGCAAATCTGTTGGCGATGTTGTAATGGCATCGTATTCTTTTTGTGTCGCGTAAAACGCGATGGGTACATGGTTATAGCCAATGCACAGAAGCCCCTCGCCGCGGCGGAATCTGGTGATCTGACGGACTTCTTCCTCGGAGAGATTCAAGACGTTCTGAATCAGCCGCGCCTCCTGTTCCTCCATCTGCATAACGATCTTGATGCGGCTGGAATCCAGAATGCCTTTGCCGTATTTGCCGTTATCCAGCGAGAACAGATCCTGCATACCCTGTGTAGATGTGATCGCGATACCGCCAAGGCCGCGGATGGTCTTGACCATCTCCTGAATGTACCCAGCCGCTAGCGGATTGGAGTTCGCGCCGACCAGCGACCATAGCTCGTCTGAGATCAGCGCGGAGAGCTGCCCGCCGGCACCGGAAATGAGGTCATTTGCAATGTCTGTCGCCCAGAAGATGCCGGGTAGAAGCAAATCGTCCGGCATACCCGACGTGTCAATAACGATATATTTGTTGTCGAGGTCGATCTCGTTGCGGCTGCCCATCGCGGAGGCCGAGCCGGTCACATACCGCGCCAGCACAACGGCAAGATGCTTCGTGTCTGCGCTGCTTTGCAGCACGTCGTACCAGTCCGCCAGAATGGGCATTCTGCGAAAACCCCCGTCCTCGTTCAGAACGGAAGCATTGTCAAACGTGATGCCGTACCGCCGATAGCATTCAACCAGCGACGTATCGAGATAGTTCCGGTCCTCATCGCTGAGGTCGCGCTTTTGCAGGCTGTACCAGATGATAAGCCGCGAAATTTTATCCGCCAGCACTGAATCATCCCGGGAAGCAAGCCCCTTGAGACCCGCATAGGTGTCGAGCGATTTTCTGCGGATGGCCATGATATTCGGGCAGTCCGGAGAGGACGGCGACATTCTCAGATACAGTCCGCCAAGCTGCTCGCAGCGCGGACGAAACTCATGGCCCTTCTTCGGGATAATGTAAATGACACGTTTCCCTTGCTGACGTAAACGCCCGCCGACGCATTGGAGTGTAAACGTCTTGCCCGCACCGGACGAGCCGCCGATCCAGATGTTGCCGTTCGTATATTTATAGTCGTCGTAGGGGTTCAGAAAGACCGGCGAACGATTGTACATATTGAGACCGAGGAAGATACCGTTGCGGTCGGATAACTCATAGGACGCGAACGGGAACGCTGCCGCCACGCCGCTGGTAAGTGCGTTACGGCGTGACTTGCGTTCAATGTCCGGGTCGAGATAGAGGATAGGGAGCATGGACAAAAACGCCTGCTCCTGCTTGTACTCGCAGCGGCGGGCAATCATGTCCACGGAGACGCATAGCTTTTCAACTGCCGTGACGCGATGCTCCAGCGTTTCAGGATCACCGGCTGTGACCTCGATGAGCGTGTGCATATAATAAAAATCCTCGCCCTGCCGGTTCATCACGTCCTTGAGGTACATCCCGGAGGCAATGGCGCTGTCCAGCTCCTCGAAGTCCTGCCGGGTGTCCGCAACGTCACGCATCCGGCTGCGGTTCATCATGGTCTGCTGGGAGATCTTCGCCAGAATTTTCTCCTTGGATTGCTTGTCAAAGTGGAACGAAATGCTGACGCCTTCGCCGGCCTCGACCAGCGGAGCCAGCCAGCTTGCACCGACAGTCGTGGAATAGCCGTAGCCTGTAATGTAAAGATAGGCATGAAAAATGCCGTCCACTACAATGTAGTCCCGGCTTTTGGTGTCCACGCTCGTAGGCGAAAGAATGTCCAGAATTGTTGTTGAGCCAGCCTCCAGCTCGCTCAGATCCGGCGTTTCCTCACCGAACAGCAGCCGCTTGAGAAACGGCTGCTTCTTCGTCTGCTCCTCGATAGGCTGCTTCTCCTCCGGCGGCAGGCCGGGCGGCGGGGCAGGTTTGTTCTTGCGGTTCTTTTTCAATTTGATATCTCCGTTTCAATTAATATGTGTATCATTTATCTGTGTTTTACTTGAAAACATAGACAAATAATCGTATAATAAATCAATCAAAGGAATGAGGTGATTGCTAGAAATGCCCAAAAGCATTGACGGACTTATGCGTTATTTGCGCGATAAAAAGGGAATTGAAATCAGTGGGTCAGCACAAAAACGGAAACTAAGAAATATTGGATATTATCATGGATATAAGGGCTACCGCTTTGTGGGTACTTCTACTAATACTGTTCCTTATACAAATTTTGATCAAGTTCAAGCGTTCTATGACTTTGATATGCGGTTAAAAGCCATACTGTATCCTCAACTTATGTTTATTGAAACTGCGCTGAAAAACTATGTGTTGGAAGAACTGATCCGATTTGGAAACAGCGATAATTTCAATTACATTTACACAACGCTGTTGACTGACCATGTGCGTCTGCAAGTTGGATCGGGCTCTTATAAGGATGCACTAAAACGGCGGCTATCCTTGCGAGACCGTGTTTATTCTGCATTAACCAGAGAGTACGATAAAAACGCTATTATCCAGCATTTTTACCACAATGATTCAAGCGTTCCAATATGGGCGATTTTTGAGGTTTTAACGCTTGGAGAGTTCGGTACGTTTTTCTGGTGCTTAAACTATGACGTGCGCAAAGCAGTATCGAAATCACTAGGGCTATACCAAGCAACGGATACGGATGCTTTTTTAACAAAGAAGATTATCTTTGCCATCCGAGATCTTCGGAACGCTGTCGCTCATAATGACATAGTATTTGATACACGGTTCTCAAAATCCAGAATTAGTGGATCCGTTTCTAGTACACTTGAAATCGAAACAGGTATTCAAAATATTGGTTTTAGCAGCATAGTGGATTATGTAGTTCTCGTTGCCTATCTGCTGAAAAAGCTCGGAACATCAAAAACCGACATTAAGAAATTCGTTTCAGATATTCAGAATACAGTTGAAACTTTCCGTGCAAGTGTTCCAAGCAATCTTTTTGCAAAAGTTGTATATACGGATACACGTCGAAAGCTACTACAATTAAAGGAATTCATTTCTTGCTAAATTATTTCTTAAATTTCAAAAGAAATGTTGCATATTTGAGACTATTGTAGTATACTCTAATTAGGAATTGCGGTGTTACTCTGCGGAGGACACCTAGGGGGAGTGGATGCGTCCGCTCCTCCTTTTCCTTTTATTCCCCATACACCCCATCTACCTCCGTTGCCATTCTGAATACGTCTGTTGACCTCAAACCGGAGTATAATGAGGTCAACTATGACCATGATGACCCCGAAAAAGACATTCCTGACCCCATTCAAGCTCAAAGTGACCTCAAACGGCTCAATGGTGACCTTAATTGCGAAAGCGGTGACCTTAAAAATCAAGCTATGCAGGATGGTTCAGTTGGAGCGCAGAGAAACTTCGAGTTACGGTTGATTGACGTTATCCGGCAGAATCCCAGCTTGACGTATAAGGCATATGGCGAGAAACTCTCTGTTTCGCAGGCGACGATTAAACGGTTAGTTGCAAAACTGAAGGAAAATGGCAGCATACGTCGTGAAGGATCGCAGCGAAAAGGAATGTGGATCATAACGGATGATGAATAGCAACCGCCAGACATTAGCCCCAAAAGAGGAACGGACGCATCCGTTCCTCGTTTTATTCTCCATACACCCCATGCACCTCCGTGGTCATATCGAACACGCCCTCCGGGAGCTTGACGCGCAGGCTGGTGCCTTTGTTGATCAGTTCATACAGGAGCTTCAGCACGAAATCATCCGTGTAGCGCGGCTCTAAGACTTCAAGTTCGCAAATATCCAGATAGCGCCGAGCGGTGTCCGCTTCTTCGTTCAGGCGCTGGATAATGCCCTTGACGGTGTTGCGTTTGGCGCGCATCTTGGCTTCGTACTGGAACACGAGGAAAAACCTATGCCGGATGGACTCACTGGCAATGCCGAGACCGATCTTTTCAATATTGTCCTCTATCTCCGCACGGCAGTTTTCGCTTTCTTCGGTTTTCTGGAACTGCCGCATCTGCTCGACATACTCGCTTGTGTCTGGCGGGAGTGTGCGTACCTCGCAGCTCATGCTGTCCGGCGCAATTTTCAGATATGCGGCGTAGGATGTAATGATATTCTGCTGATCGGACGGGGATTTCAGATAGAAGTTGACCGGCAGCACCTCAAGAATTTTGATGAACCGATTGTCCTTTGTGATGACCACGCCGCCGATAATATTCTTGACCGGCAGCCATGCCTGGATGCTGTCACGATAGGTTGCGCCGCCGTGACTGGATGGCGCAGCTGTGCCGAAAATGGCGTCCTTCATGCTCATAGACGCACCTCCCCGCGGTAAAAGATCATGCGCCGATGCTTGCGCCAGTTTATCCACGCCTTGAGCCATCTGGTGAGGCTGTCGCCGCCAATGCCAATGAGCGCGAAACCGCCCACAGGAACAAGGATCGCCATTGTGACGATGATCTTCGGCATAAGCGTCAGCGGCAGAAGCGCCAGACAGAGAAAGAGGATGGGAATGCACAGCAGCACGGTTTCGACTGCGTTGCGGATCTCAAACACGCCGAACAGCTTGCCCGCGTCCGTAAAATTTACGGGGATATGATAGGTTTCATAGCTCATATTCGTATTCTCCCACGCGCTCCATCAGCGAATTTTTGCAGGAATCATAGTCCTGCCGCAGCGTGCCCAATTTTTCTCCGCGCTGGGCGATGATCGCCTCAAAGCCGCTCTGGATTTTTTGCACAGTCTCCGCCGATGGTCTGTTTTCGCTCAGCTCCAGTTCGCTGATGCGCTGCGCGGATACGCCGCAGGCCCGGCCAAGCTCTACCATGCTGACATGGTGCCGCAGGCGGAGAATGCGGAATCTTCTGACCTTCATAGGTTGCCTCCTTTAGTCGTCATATTGTATGTACGGGATCTTGCACCAACCCTGCCAGCCGCGGCCTTCGACCTTTGTGCGGACGACACCGTACTGGGTTCCCATCGCTTCAATGGCATAGCCGTTCCCGACGTAGACGCCCCAGTGTCCCTGCTTCCAAAGACCAAGACCGACAATATCGGGCATCGTGTCCATGCCGCCGTACTCGGTGCCGTTTTCCTTGGCAGACGCATACATCCGGTCGGCATTGTAGTCCGGCATCCCGTTTGTATTGTAGTCAATGGTCAGTGTGTCGGGATTCAGCCAGCCGTAGCCTTTGAGAAGTCCCACGCAGTCCGTTGTGCGTCGGCCGAGCCAGTGCTCGCGGATAAACGCTTCCGACGCGCCGATATCCGGATACTGCTCCAGCTTGTATTGGAGCATAGATTCTGTCAGGACGGTTCCAAACGTCCCCCACACATACCCCCAGCCGTGTTCCCACGCCTGTATCGCATAGGCGGCGAGATCATGGTTGTTTTTTGTGCGCGGATTCGTAAAACCGGAGATATCAATGGTGTTGTCGGCGCTGCCGCCGCTCTCCGCACCACCTCCGCCACCACTTCCACCGGGCGAGGGCTCGGTCGGGCCGGTGTAGCCGGTATCGCCCGCGTAATTTGGCTTGTATGCTTCAAATTTATCTTTGTATTTACCCAGCGCGTCGCTCTCATAGATCGTTTCAAACAGCGCGCCTGCCCACGTTTTTGCATCCTCATCGAACTCCAGATCATCCATGAGCTTGTCTTTATCGAGCGGCTGGAAGATGATACGGAGGACAGTCTGGTTGCCGGAGGATTCCAGCCGCGTTGTGTGCTTGAGATTGGAGATCAGAAGTGACTGAACTTCCTCCGGCTTCATTTCTGACAAGTCCTGCTTGTGGGCAACAGAGTTGATAGCGATGTACCAGCAGAGATCTTCTTCATCGAACTTGCTGGACACCCGAATTTCATCGATGGTGACGCCCTGATTCTCATACGCGGCTGCCTCGCCGGTAATAATGGCGTCCTGCTGCGTCTTTTCAAAGTCCTCCAACGATAGATATGCGCCGCCGATGGAAAGCGCCTGCTCCCGCATGGTGATCTGCGGGTCCTTTTCGGACGTTTCGTAGCCGAAAAACATATTTGGCATAGCGGAGATCACGAACATTGGGATCACGATGATGGCAATGAGAACGCCGACGGCAAACTTGATGATCGTCGGCAAGAGCTCCTTCGCAGCGGCGGCAGCCGCGCCGTGAAGCCCTCCTGCGATCGCCGCCCGCACGATGTTGACAGCTGCCTTGACCACGCGTGCCGCATTCGCCATGACCTCCGCAGCGGAGCGGCGGTTCCGGTCATTCATCCGACGTCACCTCCTGGTTGTTCTCCTGCGGGCGCTTCGTCGTCTTCTGCGAGGCTTCATGCAGATCGAGATGCGACGGAATGGATTCCGGTGTTCGGCCGGTCAGCGGAACGAACGGTTTCTTTGCCGCCTTTTCCGCAGCAGGCTTCTGCGCCGCCGATGCTGCTTCCGTGTTGATCCCAACTGCCGTGGGCGCGATTCCTGCGGTGCCGGGGCGATGATAAAGCGTCTGCTCCTTCTTCTGCGGCTCCGGCTGTGCGCCGGCCTTGCGTTCCTGCGGTGCCGGACGCTTGGCGGAAGGTTCCGCTGCTGGACTTCTTTGCGGCCCGCGTGATTCCTGCGATACCGGAGCCGATGCAGTCATGCTGCCCATAGCAGACGGGGTCGCCGGTTTCCTGCTCTGCCGTTCGGAAGAAGCGGCGGAAACAGGAGAAGATTGTGTGCCAGTCTGCGGTATCGGCTTTTCTGCGCTGCCGCTTTGTGCGGGAATTGGGCGCTGCGAAGCGCGCTGTTCTGCCGGACGTGCCGCATCAGACCGCGCGGTCGAGCGCGGAGGCGTACCAGTTTCGCGGTTGGAAGACGGCGCTGCCGGGGATACCGGCGTCGTGGGCGCAGAATGCTCCCGATTTGTAGAGCGGCCATCCATGCGGGCTCCGCTGGACGGCTGCACCGTGACGCCGGACTGCTGGGCTGAAACATGGTTCTGCTGCGTGATCTGGGTGTTTCCATTCGTGGAAACGCGTGTCGTCTGCTGCACGGGCTGGGTATAGCGTCCGCCGATGGACGTGCGCTGCGTTCCTGCTGTACCGGGGACTGGCGTATTCTGCGGGCCACTTGATTGCTGCGGCCGCGTACCAGTTCCTGCGGTATCGCGGGCGGGTGCGGAATGAGAATCTGGCTGTTTTCCTGCTACACCGTTTTGTGCGGGAATTGGCGGTGTGCTGCTGTGCGGCACAAACGGATTTCCTGCCATACCGGATCGCGGAGAAGCAGGCGAAGCCGGATGATCTGCTGCTGGCTGCGCGCCTGCCATGTTCGGAGTCTGCACAAAGGTGCTGCGCTGCTGCGTCGTTTCTGTATGCGCAGACTGCATCTGACCTTTTCCTGCGCTGCCGACAGGTTGTGCCGGGCTTCGGGGTGTGGCAGACGTAGATGCAGGATTGTTTGGCATTGCATTTGGAGCAAATGCCATTCCGGGTGCTCCGCGTTGTGTATCAGGCGGCTGCACAAAGGTGCTTCGCTGTTGTGCAGACTCGGCCTGTACCGTCTGCCCCTGTGCGTTGCTGCTGTGATACGACTTTCCTGCGCTGCCGGTTGGCTGATTGGCGCTGCGCGGCGGATTTTGGCCTGCTGCTTTTCCTGCCGCGTCGAACAAAACCGCGCCAGCATGATTCTGTGCCGCCGCGCTGCTGCGTGGATGGGATTCTGACTGGGAATGTACGGCCTGTTCCTGCTGCGTATTCTGCGTGGCCGCGCTGCCCATGACAGGCTGCGAAGCTCCTGCGGGATGATACGGCGCACCGGGCGAGGTTTTTGCTGTCGTTGGCGCGGATGCCTCTTTGCGTGGCAGCTGGCAGATGGCTCCGGGGCAG
>OGYM01002657.1_pt1 | contig 11469 bp, 8 predicted proteins | sample 1576491 | NCBI WGS metagenome assembly OGYM01 (sample SAMEA3541515, study PRJEB24748) | human gut metagenome | biome: human gut; feature: human-associated habitat; material: faeces | place: China | collected 2012 | reverse complement strand
CCAATATAAACTCTATTTTCCGCTAAAGGGGCTGATGCACAAACCTTCGTGCATCAGCCCCTTTTTATCAGGTAGATTCTCTTCTTACAAAGCCGCCGGGCACGATGACGGTGGGTGCGATGGCGGGCTTATGCGCCATCTTGCGGCGGAGCTGTGCCACCACGGTTTTTGCCATGCAATCCAGATCCACCCGGTAGCTGGTCAGCTGCGGATTGCAGATGGTAGAAAAGCGATAATCATCGTAGCCAGTGACTGCCACATCCTGCGGCACCCGGTAGCCGTTGCGCTTGAGGGTCTCCACCAGATTGTAGGCCACCTCATCGCAGTTGCAGACAAAGGCATCCGGCATTTCATGGGGAAGTGTAAACGGAACGAATATTCCCCGGTCGTCCCGGTCTTCGAGCCGCCAGTCGTCCCGGATGGGAAGCCCGGCGCGCAGCAGAGCCTTTACATAGCCGAGATAGCGGTCCATGATGGAGCTGGTGGACTGCACGCTGCCCACAAAGCCGATGTTCCGCCGCCCGGTGGAGATGAGGTGTTCCGTAAGCGTATAGCTGCCGCTGGTGTTGTCGCTGAGCACACAGTCGGCGGCAATGGCATCGTCGTAGAAATCCAGCAACATAAAAGGCACGCCGGTCTGCACGGCGGTGGCCAGATACCGGCGGCTGATCTCGCCCATGAAGATCAGGCCGTCCACCTTGTGGTTAACAAGGAAATTGGGCATGTTGCAGCTCTTTTCTGCCTGCGGGAGAACGATCTCCATCAGCACCGAGATGTCCTGCTCGGCAGCGCACTTAAGCACCGCCCGGTACAGATTGGAATAAAAGGCGTTCTCGTTGAAAAAGCGGTCCGCCACCAGAATGCCGATGGTCTCGCCGCCGGTCTGCGTCTGCGCGCGGACAGGCACCTGATACCCCATTTCCTTGGCGGCAGCAAGAATTTTTGCCCGCATCGCCTCGCTTACGCCGTCCTTGCCGGCAAGCCCTTTGGAAACGGATACTGTGCTGATGCCCAGCCGCTTGGCAATATCAGCCATGCGCACTGCTTTTGCCATAAGTTATCCCAGCTTTCTTTCTCGATTGGATCGTGAGGTAAAAAAACGTTCCGTTTACTTTATGGTAAGCATAACAGTTTTCGGGCGTTTCGTCAATAAAAAAGCGACTAAAACCCGAAAAAGACGCAGAAAATCGGGTATTATTTAGGCTAATTTAATTCCAGTTTATTAGCTTAATTTTTGTTTAAGCTTTAAAATGGCTGTTGTATCCCGGATTTATGGGGCAGTTTTCACAAGGAATATTGCCGAAACGCCACCAAAACACCGAATCTTTTTAGTCATATTGACAGTTTGCCGCAAAAGGAATATACTTAAGCCACAGAAAGCGAAAGCAATCGATTAGCTGAATTAAGCTAAATGCAACTTTTGCAAAACGGAAAAGGTTTCAATCAAGAAGGAGGATACCCCTATGCGTAAGATCAATCGTCGTAGTTTCCTGAAGGCTACTGGTATTCTGGCAGCAGCATCTGCTCTGGCTGCCTGCGGCGGCGGGTCCAGCTCCACCGCCGGTTCCACCGGCTCCACCGCTGGTTCTAGCGCCGGTTCCGCTGCCGGTGCGGATGGTGCCAAGGCTTACAATGAGCTGACCGTTGGCACCGACAACACCGACTTGAAGGCTGACCTGAAGATCATCAGCCACCGTACCGACCTCATCGATGACGGCACCTTCGATGGCTACATTGCCGCATTCCAGAAGCTGTATCCCAACATCACCATCAAGTACGAGGGCATCACCGATTATGCCAACGACATGACCACCCGTCTGACCTCCAAGGACTGGGGCGATCTGTGCATGATCCCCACCGCCATCCCCCTGACCGAGCTGGGCGACTACTTTGAGCCTCTGTGCGCACTGAGCGACATTGAAAACGAGTACAACTTCGCTTCCAACCGCGCTTATAACGGCACCGTGTACGGCATCCCCTCCACCGGCAATGCACAGGGCATCGTCTACAACAAGAAGGTCTTTGAGGCTGCCGGCATCACCACCCTGCCCAAGACCCCGGACGAGTTCCTGGATGACCTGCAGAAGATCAAGGACTACGATCCTTCCATTGATCCCCTGTACACCAACTACGCCGCCGGCTGGACCATGACCGCATGGGATGCTTACACCAGCGGCGGCGCAACCGGCGACCCGAACTGGATGAACATTACCATGCCCCAGACCAAGGATCCGTTCCAGAAGGGCATTCTGGGTGCGGACGATATGGGTCCCTACGCTGTGTACTACATCCTGTACGAAGCAGTGAAGCGCGGTCTGACCGAGGCCGACCCCACCACCACCGACTGGGAGGGCTCCAAGCCCCGCATCAATAACGGCCAGATCGGTGCCATGGTTCTGGGCAGCTGGGCCATCGTGCAAATGCAGGCCGCCGGTGACCACGCCGACGACATTGGCTATATGCCGTTCCCCATCACCGTCAAGGGTACCCAGTACGCCAGCGCAGGTGCAGACTACTGCTACGGTGTGAACAAGAACACCACCGATGACAAAAAGCTGGCTGCCATGCTCTACATCAAGTGGCTGACCGAAAGCTCCAACTTTGCTTATGATCAGGGCGGTGTGCCGGTGCTGAAGAGCCAGGAATACCCCGATACCCTGAAGGCATTCGACGGCATCGACCTGATCGAGGATGCCCCCGCCCCCGCAGAGCTGGCAGACCTTGCCACCGAGGTGCAGCAGGAGGCTGAGCTGATGCTGAATGCCGACCAGACCCACGTCATGCGTGTGGTGGAGGCCGGCATCAACGGCGATGAAACGCTGGACGACATCGTGGCCGACTGGAACGCCGCATGGAACAAGGCCGTGGATGCCTGCGCACCGCAGTAAGCGATCTATCGTTATAAATCAGCAGGGCGGGCCCGTGTCCGCCCTGTTTTTGGTGAAAGGAGGTCTTTTGTATGGCATCTTCCGCAACCGTATCCGCGCCTAAAAAGCGCAAGAGCTTCAGCGAATACTTCCACAGTATGCGCGGGCAGCAGCTCATCGTCACGCTGGTGTTCCTGTTTGTTCCGCTGGTGCTGCTGTTCATGTTCACCTATCTGCCCTTCTTCAAAATGGTGGGGTTCAGTTTCTTCAAAATGAAGTACATCGGCAGACGCACCTTTGTGGGTCTGCAGAACTACATCTCGGTCTTTACCCGCAAAGACTGCTTCCACGCTCTGAGCCTGAGCCTTTACTACATGGCAGGTTCGGTGGTGCAGATGGCGCTGGCGCTGCTGTTTGCCACCATCCTGAGCTTCAAGTGCAAGGGCAGCAAGTTCTTCCGGGGTGCACTGTACTTTCCCTGCCTCATCTGCGGCATCTCGGTGGGCTTCATCTTCAAGTTCTTCTTCACCCACGGCTTTGTGCTGGATACCCTGCTGAGCTGGGTGGGCTTCAACGTGGATAAGCTTCCCTTCTGGCTCCGGGATGAGTCCATCAACAACGTCGTGCTGGTGGCCTGCTCCATCTGGAAATACATCGGCCAGAACATCGTCATGTTCATCGGCGCGATCGCTTCTGTGGACCCCGTTCTGTACGAGGCTGCTGAGATCGACGGTGCCAACGCATGGCACCGCTTCAAGGACATCATCCTGCCCTCCATCAGCACCATCGTGGTGCTGAACCTCATCATCTCGGTGTCCGGCGCACTGTCCGCCTTCGAGATGCCCTATGTTGTCACCGGCGGCGGCTTCAACACCTCCACCTACTTCGTGGTCATGGACAAGATCGCCCATACCGACCAGAAGGTGGGTCTTGCATCCGCCATGGCTGTGGTTCTGCTGCTGCTCATCGTGATCGTCACCTACGCCCAGAAGGCTGTGGAAAAATGGCTGGAAAACCGCAGCAGCGGCGCAATCAAGTGAAAGTGAGGCAGAACGTATGAACGCAACCAAAAACGAGATCGCTTCCATCAAGATGAAGCGCGTCCTCATCAACATCTGCAAGTATGTGCTGCTGATCTTTGCCGCTTTCGTGGCACTGGTGCCCATCGTGTCCTGTATCTTCACCGCCTTTAAGACGGAGGAAGAGTATGCCAACACCAACGTCATCACCCTGCCCAAGAGCTTTTTGAACTTCGATAACTTCATCATCGCATGGAACAAGGCCAACATGGGCAAGGCGTTCCTCAACAGCTTCATCATCCTGATCTGCGTGCTGGCAGGCAGCATCATGATCAGTGCCATGCTGGCTTACGTGCTCAACCGCTTCAAGTTCCCCGGCAACAAGCTGATCCGCAACCTGTTCACCATCGCCACCCTGATCCCCGGCATCGCCTCTCAGGTCACGGTGTATCAGATCATGACTGCTCTGCATCTGGTCAACTCGATGCCCGGCTACATCATCCTGATGATGGGCACCGATGTCATTACCATCTACATTTTCCTGCAGTTCTTCGAGAACCTCTCGCCCACACTGGACGAAAGCGCCATCCTCGACGGCTGCACCTACTTTGGTGTGTTCTTCAAGATCCTGCTGCCCCTGCTGAAGCCCGCCATCGTCACCAGCGCCATCCTGAAGGGTGTGTCCACCTACAACGAATACTACATGGCAAACCTGTATCTGCAGGATAAGACCAAGTATCAGGTGGTTGCTACCTCGCTGTATGTGTTCTCCGGCCCCATGGGCAACCAGTACAACTACATCTGCGCCGGTGTCATCATCACCATTATCCCCGCCCTTATCGTGTTCCTGCTGTGTCAGGATCAGATCTACAGCGGCATGGCTGCCGGTGCGGTCAAAGGCTAAAATTGCGACATCCACCTTTCTCCTTCATCTGCTGCTTCTCCCGGTTTCTGTGCAGGAGCCGGGAGAATACAGCAGAAGGAAAACAAACAATCTTCTATTACAGGAGTTTATCTTATGAGCAACGTAAAAATGTTCTGCGACGCACTGCCCAACACCCCCGGGCAGGAAAAGCCCGCCGATGTTACCGCCCCGGTATGGCGGTACAGCGAGAACCCCATCATCGACCGCAACCCTGTGGAAGGGGTGGCACGCATCTTCAACAGTGCCGTGGTGCCCTACGAGGGCAAGTTCATCGGCGTGTTCCGTGGCGAACAGGTCGACGGCATCCCCTACATCTATCTGGGACGCAGTGAGGACGGCATCCACTGGAACTTTGACAAGGACAAGATCCCCTTCGTCAACGAAAAGGGCGAGCCGTTTATGCCGGTGTACGCCTACGATCCCCGTCTTGTGAAGGTGGAGGATACCTACTACATCATCTGGTGTCAGGACTTCTACGGTGCGTCCATCGGCATCGCCAAGACCACCGACTTCAAGACCTTTGTCCGCATCGAGAACCCCTTCATTCCCTTCAACCGCAACGCCGTGCTGTTCCCCCGGAAGATCAACGGCCTGTACACCCTGCTGAGCCGCCCGTCTGACAGCGGCCATACTCCCTTCGGTGACATCTTCCTGAGCCAGAGCCCGGATATGGAGTTCTGGGGCCGTCACCGCCATGTGATGAGCAAGGGCTCCAACTGGTGGGAGAGCGTGAAGATCGGCGGCGGTGCTGCCCCCATTGAGACCAGCGAGGGCTGGCTGCTGTTCTACCACGGCGTTACCGGCACCTGCAATGGCTTCGTGTACTCCATCGGCGGTGCCATTTTGGACAAGGACGAGCCCAGCAAGGTACTGTACCGCTGCGGCAACTTCCTGCTGACCCCGGAAAAGTGGTATGAGGAGCGGGGCTTCGTGCCCAACGTCTGCTTCCCCTGCGCCACCCTGCAGGATGCCGACACCGGCCGCATCGCTCTGTACTATGGCTGCGCCGACAGCTATGTCGGTCTGGCCTTCACCACCGTAGACGAAGTGGTGGATTACATCAAGACCCACGATAACGCAGGCCCCACCGATCACGAGGTGGGCATCCGCTAAGCGTCAAGCGCAACCCTCTCTGTCAATGCTTCGCATCGCCATCTCTGCAAAAAGAGATTTTACGTCCCCTACCGGGCGCTGGCACGGCGCAAGCCGTGACCGAGAGGGTTTTACTTTGTACAGAAAGGAAGTTCTGTATTATGTCTTCCATCAAACAGGCAGCAGAAGAAATGCTGCTGCAAACCATCATTCCCTTCTGGAAAGGGCTGCGGGACGAGGAAAACGGCGGCTTTTACGGCTACATGGATTTTGACCTGAAGCTGGACAAACAGGCCGAAAAAGGCTGCATCCTGAACAGCCGCATTCTGTGGTTCTTCTCCGAGGCTGCCATGCTGACCGGCCGGGCAGACCTTGCCGAGGATGCCCGCCACGCCTACCAGTTCTTCCTGAAAAACTGCTACGACGAGGCAAACGGCGGCGTGTACTGGAGCTGCGATTACACCGGCAAGCCGCAGGACACCACCAAGCACACCTACAATCAGGGCTTTGCCATCTATGCCCTTTCCGCTTACTACCGGCTGACCAAAGACCCCGTTGCGCTGGCCTACGCAAAAAAGATCTTTCATCTCATCGAGCAGCACTGCACCGACAGCGAGGGCTATCTGGAGGCCTTTACCATCGACTGGAAGCCGGAGAGCAACGAAAAGCTCTCGGAAAACGGTGTCATGGCGGCAAAGACCATGAACACCCTGCTCCATGTGTTCGAGGGTTACGCCGGGCTTTATCAGGCAAGCCGTGACCCGGAGGTGGAAAAAGCCCTGCGCCGCATCCTTGCTCTCTACGAGCACAAAATTTACAGCCCGGAGCTGCACCGGCAGCTGGTGTTCTTTGACCAGCACTACAACTCCATCATCGACCTGTACAGCTACGGCCACGATATCGAGTCCAGCTGGCTCATCGACTGGGGCTGCGACCTGCTGGGGGATGCAGCGCTTTCCAAGCGCATCCACGCCATCAACTCCGACCTTGCCGCCCACATCTACAAGGAAGCTTACATTGACCACTCGGTGGTCAACGAGTGCGACCGCGGCAAGGTGAACACCACCCGTGTGTGGTGGGTGCAGGCCGAAAGCGTGCTGGGCTTCGTGAACGAATACAACAAGAGCGGCGATGCAAAATACCGTGATGCCGCCGCCGATATTTACCACTACATCTGCAGCGTGATGGTGGACAAACGCCCCGGCAGTGAATGGTTCTGGGAGGTGGATGCAGACGGAAAACCGTCCAGCCGCAAACCCATCCTTGAGCCGTGGAAGTGCCCCTACCACAACGGCAGAATGTGCATGGAACTGATAAGGAGGAACCCCGATGTCACAGTCTAAACTCCACCCCGAATACCTGCGCCAGAAGGCTTTGCAGGATGCCTATTTGGCCCGCAAAAACAAAAAGACCGATTTCTACAACGGCATCTACGACCGGTGGAAAAACCCGGTGCTGACCCGTGAGAGCATTCCCCTTTCGTGGCGGTTTGATCTCGACCCGGAGACGAACCCCCACTTTATGGAGCGTCTGGGCGTGAACGCCGTGTTCAACTCCGGTGCCATCAAGCTGAACGGCAAGTATTACCTTGTGGCACGCATTGAGGGCAACGACCGCAAGAGCTTTTTCGGCGTGGCAGAAAGCGACAGCCCGGTGGAGGGCTTCCACTTCTGGGAAAAGCCCATCCTGCTGCCGGACACCTGCCCGGAGGAGACCAACGTCTACGATATGCGCCTGACCCAGCACGAGGACGGCTGGATCTACGGCGTGTTCTGCTCCGAGAGCAAGGATAAGACGGTGAATGACCTGTCGGCTGCGGTGGCTGCCGCAGGCATCGTCCGCACCAAAGACCTCAAGACCTGGGAGCGTCTGCCGAACCTTGTTACCAAGCGCAGCCCCCAGCAGCGCAATGTGGATCTGCTGCCGGAGTTCGTGAACGGAAAGTATGCTTTCTATACTCGCCCCATGGATGACTTTATCGACACCGGTTCCGGCGGCGGCGTAGGCTTTGGTCTGTGCGAGGACATCACCCACGCCGTCATTGACAAGGAGATCATCACCAGTCCCCGCCGCTACCACACCATCACCGAATCCAAGAATGGCGAGGGTGCCACCCCCATCAAGACCGAGAAGGGCTGGCTGCACATTGCCCACGGCGTGCGGAATACCGCCGCCGGGCTGCGGTACGTCATCTATGTGTTCGTTACCGCGCTGGACGACCCCAGCAAGGTGATCGCCGAGCCCTCCGGCTTCCTCATCGCTCCCCGCGACTGGGAGCGTGTGGGCGATGTCTCCAACGTCGTCTTTACCAACGGAGCCATTGCCGACGAGGACGGCAGCGTGTATATTTATTATGCAGCCAGCGACACCCGTCTCCATGTGGCTTCCACCACCATTGACAAGCTGCTGGACTTCGCCTTCAACACCCCCGCCGACCCGCTGCGCAGTGTGGACTGCGTAAAGCAGCGGTGCGCCCTCATCGACAAAAATCTGGAGTACCTCAAGAGCATCGGCGAGTAAACCGCCCCTCTGAGACCTTCACCCGAAAGGAAACGCCATGAAAAAGACCAACATCGATAGCCCCTTCTACCGCACTATGGGGAAGATCGGCGATCTGCTTTTTGCCAACCTTCTGTGGCTGGTGTGCTGTTTGCCCATCGTCACCGCCGGAGCCTCCACGCTGGGGCTGTTCACGGTGGTGAACAAGATGGCGGCCAAAGAGGACTATACCGTGCGGACGGACTTTTTCAAGGCGTTCCGGCGGGACTTCAAACAGGCAACAGCCCTCTGGCTGGTGGTTCTGGTGATCGGCTTTGTGGGCGTGACCGGGATGCGGACGGCCACTGCGCAGGATACTGCTTCCAACGGCATTCTGGCGGCAGCGTCCTTCCTGCTGCTGGCGGGCATCGGCTTTCTGGGCTGCTGGAGCTTTGCGCTTCTGGCGCGGTTCTCTTATCCCAAAGCCCTGCTGGCTCTGGCGGACGGCGCACGGATGACGCTGGCGAATCTGCTGCCCAGTGTAGGCATCCTTGCGTTTCTGGCATGGTTTCCGCTGCTTGCCAAGGCGGCCCCGGCGTGGTTCGTCTATCTGCTGCCGCTCTGGCTGCTCATCGGCGGCGCAGGGTCAGCGCTGGGCATGGCCTGCCTGATGCGCCCCGCCTTTGCTCAGCTGGAAAAAGCCGGGCGCAAGGAAGAGGAACCGGAAGAAGAATCTGACACGGAGGACAGCGTGCAATGATCGTCCGCACCGAAACTGTCCTTATTGGAAGAAAGTGTGATTTCATGGAAGAAAAAGTCAAACAACAGTATGACCGCTGGCTGGCACAGCCGGAAATGCCCGCCGACCTTGCCGAAGAGCTGAAAAGCATCTCCGGCGATGAGGAGGCCATCACCGACCGGTTCTACCGGGAACTGGAATTCGGCACCGGCGGTCTGCGTGGGGTCATCGGCGCAGGCACCAACCGGATGAACGTCTACAACATCCGCAAGGCGACGCAGGGTCTTGCCAACTACCTGAACGCTTCTGACCTGCCAAAAAAAGTTGCCATCGGCTACGACAGCCGCATCAAGAGCGATGTGTTTGCCAGAGAAACGGCGGCGGTTCTTGCGGCAAACGGAATCAAGGATCTTTATACGCTGCAGAAAAATGGGAAGCTTTCTTTAGACGATTTCATTTCCATAGCAACGCAATTAAAAACAAAAACCGGAAAAGCAAGCGTATTGCCCGGCATTAACGTGTTCAACGTTCATAAGTGGTTTGCTTGGGCGTGCGGCGGAAAATTCATGAGCAGAACCGCCAATACTATCTCGCTGTCCTCAACGGTTGACAGCAACGCCGTTAAAACCGGCTTTGAAAAGGCACAGGCGCTGGTTAACAGCGGAGTTATCGAAACAAATACCGACACCTCAAACTGGCTCTGGTCAAGAGAACAGTTTTCCAAGGGCAATTATCCGATTTTGCTGGCGGGCGATCTGGAAACCGCTTTAAAAAATGCAAGCTTTACTGTCGGAGCCTGCAGAATGCCCTCCGCAAGCGGCGGATATATGAATATAACAGATACGATCCAGTGGTGCGCGATGCCTTACAACGTAAAAAATCCCGAAGATGTGGCTTTGGTATTCAACCGAATGGCTGACGTTATATTTATCGTAGATTATAAATCGCGTTATCAGGATATAGCGACCGATGATATTATGGAAATGATCAATGAACAGGTGAAGGATCAGGCAAACGGAAAATATGAATTGGATTATTCCGGTATTTTCCTTAACGATATCTGGGATAACGGCGTTGGAACGGCGCTGCGCTCCATGACTACCGGTGCCGCGACTCCGGCACAGACCATTCAGACAGTCAAAAACCTGTTTGCTTCCTTGATTACTAATAAATTCGGCAAGTAAAGCCAAACTTTCAGCGAGGTAAAAAAATGAAGACAAAAGGGAAAAGAATTATGCCTGTTCTCTTGGTGGCCGCGATTATAATTACTACCGCTATCGTGTCTGCGGCGGTTGTAACGGCGGAAGAATTGGACTATACCACCTACTGTATGATTGATTTTTCCTCTTATACTCTTAAAGCGGTGTCAAGTACCGTTCAGTCGGGAAACGCGCGTAGCAACGCGGGCGCTTTTTCGGTCGAATCGGATTCGGACGCTGCGGGAGGAAAATATCTGAAATACAAAAGAAATTCGACCATCACGTCCGCTGTGCAGACGCCGGCTGTTTACATGTTTTTGCTTAATCCCTCCGGAAGCTATACAAGCTCCGGCGCGACGATACTTAAACCGAACGCCGGTTATACGCTTACCATGAGGTATAAGGTTACGGGATTGGACGAAAACCAGGTATATCAGTTCCGTATTTACAATACAGCCGATAAAAAATATTCGGTAGGCAATGCGGATGTCTCGACTTCAACAATCGTTTTTGCTTCCACGGGAAACAAGCAAAACTGGGTCACGGTATCCTATAATTTCACCGCGCCAGCCGCAGGTGTGAACGGGTATACCTTGGCAGGTTGCTTTGTGCCTCACACCTCAGTTTCCGATAATAGCAATCGGGTGGATTATTACGCTAAGAACTGGGAGCTGTCCGTCGATTATATCGATATTGTGGAAACAGAAGAAATCAATCAAATCGATTTTTCAAAATACAATGCGGATTTTTCTCAGAATAAGCAGACCGTCAGGAACGATGCTGGGGAGTTTTCCCTTGAAGCGGACGAAAATGCAGAGGGCGGCAAATATTTGAAATATGTTCGCAGTACGAATACGTCTCTCGAAGAAGGGGAAAATCCGGCACTCTATATGTTTATGCTTAACCGCCGGGGAGGTCACAGCAAAAATCTTTCCTATTCTTTGGAAAGCGAAAAAGAGTATTCTTTCAGTATTAAATATAAAATTACCAATACCGACACAAACGCTTCGTCGCAGCGCTGGCAGTTCAGACTTTATATACACAGGACGGATATTATACGTCCGACCGTTACGATGAAGCGTCGGCCGTCAAGGTTTTTCAGCACATCGGAAATACCGACGGTTTTGTTACGGAAACCTATCGGTTTACC
>OGYM01002654.1_pt1 | contig 11477 bp, 9 predicted proteins | sample 1576491 | NCBI WGS metagenome assembly OGYM01 (sample SAMEA3541515, study PRJEB24748) | human gut metagenome | biome: human gut; feature: human-associated habitat; material: faeces | place: China | collected 2012 | reverse complement strand
GGCACAAAGTCTACTGATTTTTTCGGAAGATCGGAATATTTTTCAGCTGGTTTTGTGTGTCTTGGAAATCCCTATTCTTTGTTTACAGCGGCGCAGTTTTTGCGCTTGCCAATAGGCACACGGTGGCTGCTGCTATTTCTCACGATGCCGATATTCTTCTACAGCCCGTAAGACTTCGTGCATCAGAGCTCGTTCAGATGCAGTAACAATGAAATCCGCAGTTTGTTCTCTGGAAAGTATATCTGCAAAAAGCGCATCTATGGAACAATGGAGCGCTGCTGCGATTCTGGCACAAAGGACTACGCTTGCTCTGGCCTTCCCCAGCTCAATATTCGATATATACTTCTGGCTGCAATCTGCCCGCCAAGCAAGTTCTTCCTGCGATATTTTTCTTGATTTACGCAGTTGATAAATATTCTGTCCGAGACGAAGGTAGAATGCGACTTCTTCGGCTTTGGGGTATCGTTTCCACGTCATGATTGTGCTTTATTTGCGTAATTCATATGGGCATCTCTACGTTTGATATTTCTGTTTATTCTAAAATTCCATCTTATTTTTCGGCAGTCATTAGCGTCGGCTGCATCTTTTTCTCCCACGCATTTGCAATGAGCCGATGGCCCGCAGCCGTGGGATGAATGCCGTCTTGCGTCCAGTGTTCCGGCGGAAACATTTCACACGCTTCATCGAAGATCTTCTGGAGGTCTAAAAATTCTGATCCGAATTCGGCTGCAAGGCGGCGCGTGATGGCATTGCGAAGCGCGACCTCCTTATAGAATCTATCCCATTGTGTACCATCTGTCGCTGTTCCATGCGTCAGATACGCACCGAGCAGAATGAGCTTCGTTTCGGGAAGCATCCTTTTTGTGTATCGCAGCAGCACCCGATACGTCTCCTCGAACAGCTCTGCATCCACGCCATCCTGATGGGACTGCTCGTGCCAGACGTCGTTGACTCCGATCAGGATCGAAATAACGTCCGGACGCAGATTGATGCAGTCCTTTTTCCAGCGGGTAAGCAGATTCGTCACGCGGTTTCCGCTGATGCTGCAGTTCAGCACCTCAACATCCGTGCGATTCAGGCACAGATCCGCCTAGATCAGGCAGGAATAGCCGCTTCCCACAAAAGTGCCGCTGTCATAGCTGCTGCGCAGACAATCCGTTATGGAGTCGCCTTGAAATAGGATTCTCATATTTTTCTCCCGATTTTTGAAGTTGCTTGTTGTCATAACAGAATGCGCTTTCTATAGGGACTCAATTCGGACATCAATTCCCACATTCCGGAATTTCTCGAGCTCATTTGGATCCGCGCTGGCATCCGTGATGAGAATATTGACCTGATGCAGATCAAGACTCGCAAAACTGAAAGTTTTACCGATCTTGCTGCCGTCTGCAACGACAATCACAGGCCCAAGGCAGCGGTTAACCATGTTCTGATTAATCATCGTCTCCTGCAGGATCGCCGTCGTGACACCGCGGACGGAATCAATGCCATTGACGCCAAGAATACAGATATCTGCGTAGACCTTGTTTACCAAATCGGCTGCCAGTTCGCCCACATAGGAGCGCGTCAGCTTCGTGTATGTACCGCCCGTGCAGATGATCGTTCCATGCATCTGTTCTTCATATTGATAGGCCAGCGCATTGTTGGTCACGACAGTGACATCCTGACTTGTGATGGATTTAAGCACCTGCAGGACGGTTGTCCCGGAATTGATGAAGACCGTCGAGCCATCACCAATAAATGCGCCTGCTGCCTTGGCAATGGCGGCCTTCTCGGCGTGATGGTCAATCTCCTTTTTTTCAAAGGGGGTGATACCGCCCGAAAGGGGCATCAGCTGGACGCCGCCAAAATTGCGGATAACCATATTGGACTGCTCCAGTGCGTCCAGATCTCGCCGGATGGTCAGGGGCGATACGCCGCACAGCACGCTGAGCTCGTCTACCTTGGCTGTCCCGTGGTTGTGCAGATACGTCAGGATCGTATCGCGGCGGGTTGAGATCACAAATTTGCTCTGCTTCATGGGAACCTCCTAGCATCCATCTTCTGCTACTTTAATTGTAACACTTTTTGAAACTTTGTCAATAAAAAGTTCAAATAATTGAACTGATCTTTGCAGCCGCACCGCTGCGCGGCTATTTGCGCAGCGATTTTCTGTCTGTTAAATGAATTTCTTGAACATATTTTTGCTCGAAAATTCTATTTTATGAGCGTTTTGTGCAATTTGCAAAAAATAAACGCGCGTTTTTTAGCTATAAAACGCTCAAAACGGAATTGACAAGAGGCCGTTTCGGATTATAGAATATAAACGTACAATAAATGTACGCACTACATGACACGAAAGGATTGGAAACATGAAAAAAGTAATTTGCATGCTCCTTGCCCTGCTGATGATGCTGGCAGTTTTCGCTGGCTGCGCCAAGCAGAGCGAAACGCAGACCACCGACACCCCTGCGCAGACCGATACGCAGACTCCGGCCGAAACGACCGACGAGCCCGCTCCGGCCGAGGATACGGCTGATCAGCCCGCTTCCGAAGAGCCCATCACCCTGACGTTCTGGACCCCGACCTGGAGACAGGCTGCTGAAGAAGCCATCATCGCTGACTTCGAAGCAAAGTACCCGAACATCAAGATCGAAGCTACTTACCTCTCCTCCGCCGACATCAAGACCAACACCAAGATCGCGGCTTCGTCCAACACGCTGCCGGATATGTGGTACAACTGGGGCGGCGCTTTCGCTGACTACTATGCAGAGAACGGCCTGTGTCTCGATCTAACGGACTACGCCAACGAGCACAACTGGTCCGACCGTTTCCTCGCCGGCGCTCTTGAGCAGGCGAGACGGCATCTCCGTTGCGCAAGGTCTGAATCTGTTCCGGATACGGACGGTTGAACGTCTGCTCATACAGTTCGGGAGTCTGCTCATCGTAGTAACGGAAGAACACATACTGCGAACGTGCGCCGATACGATGTCCTTTGGTGTACTGATAATCATAGCTTTGAGGCGCCTGCTTGTCTTCCAGAATCTCATTCTGGTTATAAGAGAGGTTAAAAGTAGCCCAATAACGGAAGTTATCGCCAATCTTGTCGTTCCAGTTCAAGGACAGTTCCCATCCCCAGCTCTCCACTTCTCCCAGGTTGGCGTAAGGCACGGTGAAGCCCAGCAGCCCCGGAGCCGTTCCGTCAATCAGCAGAATGTCTTTACGGTGCTCACGGTAATAGTCCACCGAAGTACGGAGACGGTCGTCAAAGAAATTCATGTCGACACCATAGTTTTGTTTCAAGGCTGTTTCCCAACCCACATCGGCATTGTTCTTGGCGGTTTCTCTTGCTCCCAGACTGACTGTACTGTTTTCAATACCAAAGCTGTATCCGTATCCGCCGTTACGGTTAGGCAGACTGCCGTTATTCACTTCATACGGGTCGGCCAGGTAAAGGAAACGGAGGTTCAGGTCGCTCGGCTTGTCGTTACCTACCAGACCCAGACTGGCACGCAGTTTCAGGAATGTCATCCACGGCTTCAGCGGCTGGAACCATTTTTCCTCACTCATAATCCATCCCACAGAACCTGCCGGGAAGGTACCGAAGCGGCGTTCCGGCGCAAAGTTCTCGGAACCGTTGTAACCGATGTTGAACTCGGCCATGTAACGGTTTTTCCAGTCGTAGGTCACACGTCCTACCAGACCTACATACCCACGGGGAATGTCACGGTATTGAGAGCTACTGCTGCCAAAGTAATACTGCTTGGACTGGTTGTACAACAGCAAGGCCGTCACATTATGGTCGCCGAAAGAACGGGCATAGTTCAAGCTGGCCTCCATGTACCAGTCACGCGACTTGCCGGTGCTGTAAGAATAACTTACATCCGTATTCTCGCCTGCCTTACGGTAAGCCAGACTTCCGTCTTCCTGCAACACGGGAGTATAAGTGGCTACGGCACCACCCGTACCGGTCTTTGTCACTACGAAACCACTGTTGTAAGAACCTTTCAACTTGACAGAAAGTCCCTTCGTAATGAAATCCAGTTTCTGGTCGAGCATCAGGTCGGCCGTCAGTTTGTTATTGCTGACCCTATCAAAACCGGCACCATAGTATGCCATACCATTACCTCCGGTAAAAGGAAGTCTTTCGTCACTGTAATCGGTAGCTGTGGTAATAAACTTTCCGTCTACAATACCCGGACTGGAGAACGGAGTGGCATAGTACATGTTCTTAATCATACCGGATGTTCCCTGGCTGGTATGAGGCTTGCTGTTATTATCTACATTACCTGCCACGTTGAACGACAAAAGTGTCGACTTGGTGACGTTAATATCAAAGTTCGCACGATAGTTGAAACGCTTGTAAGAATAACTTACATCATACGGCAGATTGAAACTGTTGAACAGACCGTCCTGCGTATAAGCTCCGGCCGAAATGAAATAACGCACCTTGTCCGTACCGCCCGACACACTCATGTTATGCTGGCTCTGCAACGCCGCGCTTTTCATGATGTAATCGGCCCAACGGGTATCCGGGAAACGTATAGGGTCGGAATGGGTACGGAATTTCTCCACAATCGTCGGCGAGAAAACCTCGTCTTGTCCGTCATTCTTCATCAACTGGTTATAGAAAGTGGCATACTGATACGAATTGGCCTGTTCCACCATCTTTGTCGGCTGAAGGATACTGGCAGAAGTAGAGAACGAAATTTTCGGCTTTCCTTCCTTACCGCGCTTGGTAGTAATCAAGATAACACCATTCGCACCACGGATACCAAACACCGCCGTAGCGGAAGCGTCCTTCAACACGGTCACGCTCTCGATTTCGTTCGGGTCAATGTCCGTCATGCTTCGTTCCACTCCGTCCACCTGAATCAGCGGAGAAGAATCACCGAAAGTAGCTTTACCACGCACCAGAATGTCGGCCGCATCCGCACCCGGCTCACCGGAATACTGCACCGTGGTCAAACCGGTCATCTGACCGCCCAGCACATTAGTGACCGAACTTACCGGCGTACGCATCAGTTCTTCCGAACCGACACTGGAGATAGCTCCAGTCACACTTACCTTTTTCTGCACACCGTAAGCTACCACCTGCACTTCGCCCAGCATGGTAGAATTGTCGGACAATGTTACTTTCATGTCAGCTTTTGCCGGAACGGTTACCGAATTATAACCGATGAACGAGATAGTCAGTTTCTGTCCCGGTTTGGCATTAATCATAAACACTCCATCAATATCTGTAATAGTACCGGTTGTGGTACCTTCAATGATGACATTCGCACCGATAACGGGTTCACCATTGCTGTCGACGACCGTTCCCTTGATATTGCCCTGCTGCTGAGTAGCCTCTACAGCCGCATATGCCTTTTCTCCTAAAAGCGGAGAGACAGCTACAGCCGAAAGAAGCATCGCCATGGGGAGAGCGGTTCTTTTTATATAATTCTTTTTCGTATTCATATTACCGTTTTACATTTTTGATTTTAAAAAGCTAACATCATGCGGAAACGTCCAGCTTTACTACCTTCATTACGACGACCGTAAATAGCACTTTCAGTCGTTATATTATGTTTATCCACTAGTTCCTTATTAGTTGCATGTTCATTCGAAGTCCAATAAGCATTTACAGATTTATGAGCTCCATCAGTTCCTACCTCTCCTGAAATAAGTTCTAAACCTTTAACTGCTACTATTTTTCGATTAATTATAGTCAATCCTTTTGCAACCTCATCAAACTCAGTCATTGATGGAAGAAACCAACAGCTTGAAGATGAAGGAGAACTTACCTGCTCTCTATACGAGTTTATATATTGTAATGCATTATTACAATTATTCAAACTTGGAGACATCTCCAATAATATTGTATTATTATACCCTAACATACCAGGTATACGCTCTGATTCTCTAACTAAATTAGAAACAAATTTTCCATTCCATTCATCATCACTTTCAAACCATGTTCCAAAATACCCTGAACGTTCAGTTGAGAAAGTTACTGTATTATTATCCTGTGTTGCATTTTTTAATGCTATAACTAATCCATGACAACAATTTGGATAATCACGCTTTAAAGCATCTTGTTCTTCTGAATATGTTTCTGGTAATACTACAGAAGGCTGAGGATTGCCCACATAACATACAACACCTATCGCATTGTCTGGAACCGTTGTAGCATCTACACTTACCAGATTACCGTCCGCACAGAGGTAATCACCAATCTGCAATGTATAATCCAGCTTATTAGCATCATTAATAGTATACATTTTAGCCTTACCACTAGCCAGACTTCCTGCAGCACTAAATGACATTTCTTTGGCTCCCTGATAAGTACCAGAAATAGAATACTCAGCTTCAGGCTTTACCAAAGCCATATAAGTACCACTAGCAGCATCGTAATATGGTGTTGTTTTCACATCATTTATAAACAGCTCTTTAGGAGCTACATTCAAACTATAATCATCCAAACCTCCATTCGTGAAATCATAGACCAGATTAGGCATTTTCAACACAGCTAAAGCCATGCGATGTTCCATTGAAAAGGTTACCTTACCTTGCAAACGCCCATCTTCTGCCTTACCTGCACTTGTCATTAAATCACTTTTTGTATACTTTGCACTTCCCTGATCAGCTGCAATTTCCCAATTACCAACAAATTCCGCAAACGGATCTTCTGCAGCAGGATCAAACGCCACATTCTCCTGATATGGATAATAAGCATAAAATGTGATATTTTTGAAACGCTCACTATCATACTCTATAGGATTTCCATCCAAATCCCATACCCCCTTTTCATTAAGAGTAAATTTGCGATTGGAAATTCCATCTACCAGTTGACCATTTTCTACACCATACATTCCAATAGCGTCCCCTTTTACGAAAGTTGTTTTAAAATTTTCGTCTATGGCACGTCCATCCGATATCCCTTGAAAGCCCATATCGGAAACACTAATCTGAAAAGTCTGTGTTGTAGAACCATTTCCCAAGCTTTCTTCCTTCGTGCAGCTTGTAAAAGCAAGCAGACCAGCCAAAGCACATATTGAAAGATTATTATAAATTTTCATCTCTTATTCATTTTAATATATGAACCTATAATTATTTTACCACTGGGACAATTTCTTCATTTTCCATTTCACCCCATTCAGATCCATTCACATATGCTTCAGTACCTAAAGCTTTCGCATCAGGAGTTTCTTCTTTATTTACTTCTGTCCAAGGGTTAATATCAGTACCTGAAATTTCCAAAACTGTAGGATCGGCTGTCATATAGTCATTGGCAGTCAACGTATAATTATAAGAATATCCTGATTTCAATTCAGGCCAATCAGTAGTAGGCAACTCCAAGTAATAATAAATCCGTCGACCATCTGCTGTAGTCATAGCAGCTTCAATCTCCAATCCTTCTGCACTTATCGTTTGAGGCAATAAATAAGCCGTAAAAGTATAATCATTATCAGCTGTCAGCATTTGTCTCAAATCCCCCAATGCTGCATCTTCAGTTACAGCTGCGACACCAGTCGTAGTATCGAATGTACCTTTCAGCTTCATTCCAACCAAATAACATTCAATGCTAGTCAAGGTTACAGGATTGCCATCAGGATCTGTTCCAGGAACAAACTTTAAGTTCACCCGGCTCATCACATGGTTAAAATTCAAATGCACATTGGGTTCAGCCTTAGTAGCTTTAGTTGCTGCATATAAATAATCATATTTAACACGTTCTTCTGCATTAGCCTGATTATCGCTAGTAATCTCTACATTCTGAACAGGAGGAGTCGTTCCTTCTTCCCCCATACAAGGATAATAAGCTGTTACATCATATTCTTCATTCCCCAATAACCAAATCTCATCAAATGCATTAATAGAGGTAAAAGAATTATCACTTGCATTGTAACGATAAAATACATTGCGCTGTGTAGGACCACAAGAAATACTCACTTCATCACCATCATCCCAAGTCACGCCTGTAACACGAGATACATCTTGAGCATTCTGTTCATTAATTGATGCGCTAAAGGTAACTTTCGCACCTTCCTCACCAGCAAATTTCACTTGGGCGTCCTGTTTACACCCTGTCAATAGGAAAGCGGCAAACATTGCCATAAAACTAATGTTTTTCATACATACATTTTTAATAAAATTGTTAATTACATTTTTTGTTTATATACACTTCTTCTACTATTTCGTCTATATTTAAGGTTTCTATTTTTGATTTGCATTGCAATATTATAGATTAATTAAATCTATATATAATTAGAATTGTACAAATACATGGAAAATTGTACAGAAATGCCTTTTAAGGTGTTCTAAAAGAGATTATACAATAAATTTTAATCCTGAAAGTTCCAATAGTAAGATACAGTTTATATACTTTTTCAATTCTCTAAAAAGCACATAAGTATCCTCAATCTATTCATAAGTAATCATATTATTCGAAAAACAAATTCCAGACATGTGTAATTCTTAATAAAAAAAATCAGAACTAAAAAATACAGAAGAATATGACATAATAGAATTATAGAAAAAAGAAAAACGTCTAATGAAAAAAATCAAAGAACTTTTCGCCAGCCGCGCCCGTGCCAATGACCAGCACATCGCAGGTCAGGTCGGTATAGGTTTCCTTCTCCGCCGCCTCGACCTTCGCCAAGTCCGCGTTCGTCAGCCCCAGCTCCGCCAGTGCAGCCGCCGCGGCCGCTTTCACCGCGTCGGATGTCACCGTCGCCGCCGTCACGCCGTCCACCTCGACGGAGTTGTTTGCCAGCATCTGCTCCGCCAGCACCTTCGCCGCCGCTCCGCCGCTGGAATCGGTCTGCGACGTCGCGTCGATTTCCACGTTCACCAGCTTGTCACCGTCCACGCTCAGCGTGACCGTCACGTTTCCGCCGCCAAACCCTTCCGCCGTCGCACTCGCTGTCTTGACCTCCGCCAGCGCCGTCGCGCAGGCCATCGTCAGCACCATACATAGGCTGAGCAGCAGTGCCGTCAGCTTCTTCATGATGAAAAACCCCTTTCCTTTTTTGAATGTCTCCGTGCAGGGAAGACACTCTGGTTGCTCTTCGCAACTTTGTGAAAAATATACCATACATCTTTCCAAAACACAAACATCAATTCCGGAAGGGGGCTATAAGGATTTCTTATACTATTTCCAGATGAAAATGCGCGGCGCAAGCAAATAGCGCAAATGAATTGGAAAATCGTATTATTTTTCTCCGCAATTTTTCCTTACCCCTGGAAAAACGCACCGCTTTATGCGTCTAATCCATTGAAATCACCCTGAAATTGAAATCACCCTGAAAATGAAAGGAGGGCAAAGCATGGAGCAGCAATCCCCCAATGAACGCCGCTTAGAAGATTGGATGCGCACCTACGGCACCGCCATCCTGCGCACATGCTTCGTCATCCTTTCCGACGCGCGTGAAGCTGAGGATGCCATGCAGGACACCTTCCTCCGCGCTTGGCGCGCCATGGACACCTTCGAGCAGCGCAACGGCGCGAGCGTCAAAACGTGGCTGATGCGCATTGCCATCAATGTCTGCCGCGATTATCAGCGGAAACGGTGGTTTCGGCACATCGACATGCGGCACGCGCTGGAGGACTTGCCGCAGGGCATGATGACCGTGCTGCCAGAGGATCGGGAATTGATGCTGGACATCCTGCGCTTGCCCGACGACCTCAAAAACCCGCTGATTCTCTACTATTATCAGGATATGAACCTTCAGGAAACCGCCGATGCACTGGGCATCAGCAAATCGACAGTACATACGCGGCTCAAAAAAGCGGAACAGGCGCTCAAACTTTCGCTGACAGGAGGTGACTGCTATGTCTGATAAACTCAAGCGGGTGCTGGATACGAATTTAGCCGGACTGCACGTCACCGACGCGCAGATGAATGCCGTCCTGCGCCGCGTTTCGCAGGATGAAAAGCGTCCGCGCGTGATTCGCTGGCAGGCCATCGCGGCGGTGCTGCTCGTGCTGGTACTGGGCGCGGGCGTCCTGCTGCAAACCGGGATTTTGTCGGACGATTCCCCGCAGCTCACTGCCGACGTCACCCGTCAGGGCGATTTCCTGACGGCAGCACAGGTGAAAAAGCTTCTGGCCAGCGCGGCGGATTTGCAGTTTTCAGTGGATGAAGAGGCGATTTCGGCGCTGATGACGCAGGTCGAAAAGGACGGCGGCTGTTCACTCTCCACGCTGCTGGAAATTCTCTGCCCTGTGGGGTCGTCGCTGGGGCAGTGGGATATCCGCGCGCAGGTGGCGCTCAGCCAGACGCTGGAAAGAATCGGCTATCAGGGGATTCTGCCGGGCATGACGCGCGAACCGCTCTCCACCGAAATCACCGCGCAGGACGCCCTTGCCCGCGCAGTTGCCTACATCCGCACCAATGACGACCCGCAGGCAGATTTCACCAATCTTGATTTCTATCGTGTAGGTATCCGCTTCCTTTCCGGTGTTTATGACGGCACCTGTGAGGGAGCGTATTACTGCGTAAATTTTGATGCGCTGGATGCGTTCGGCACGACATACGAAGTCGCGGTGAACGCGGAGGACGGCAGCATTTGCCGAATGCGGCGGGAACGCGGTGCGGGCAGCAATCACACGGCGGACGAAGTGACCCGCGGCTTTCGGCGTATTTTCGGCTACGACATGCGCACATGGACGCCCCTGCAGCTGCGTGTGTACATTCTGGCGCTTTCGCGGGCGGATCGCTCGTCAATGCAGACGGTGCATGAGCTGTTCCTGAGCGTCGGGCGCGACGGCTTCCCGGATGTTCCGGCGGAAGCGCTGACCCGCGAAGAAGCCATTGATGCCGCGCTCGCCATTCAGGGCAGTTCATCGTCCGACGTGCTGGCGGCAGAGTACCTTGCGGGCGCGTCCGGCGACTTCTGGAAGATTGCCATCCGCCAGCCGAATGCCCCCAGCGGGCAGAGCATCGTGTATCTGGAGCTGAACGGGCTGACCGGTACGCTGCTGACAACGACGTACTCCGGCAATCTCTACGGTTTGCCGCAGGAGTTTTTCCCCAGTCAGCTGCTGTCCACCCTTGACCGCACGGACTTCTCCCATGGCGTACCCGCCGTGGATGCCGAAACGGCGCAATCTGCCGCCAGTACCGCCATTGAGCGCCAATATCAGCGGAATATGGCGGAAGAAGGCTACACCTGCTTTATTGAAAGCGATTTTGAGGACACGGCAGGCGGATTCTCCTACTACACGGGCGGCGGTGTCGTGATTTTCACCAAGGATGCGCAGAACACGTCGCAGGGCGACATTTACTGGGCAGCGCTGAACTGGTACGGCGAAGTGCTGGATGTCGGCTGGAACCGCAATCCGTTGGATGCAGCGCGCTTCACGCTGCTGATGCAGGGCTATCTGCCCCCGATTTACCAGCGCGAAACCGTCCAGCAGCTGCAAGCGCTGCTGACCGGCGGCCTGACGGACGAAGCCGGTCTGCGCCAGATGGAAGGAATATTAACTCAAACCAACAATCCAAACTTCTTATT
>OGYM01002649.1_pt1 | contig 11496 bp, 9 predicted proteins | sample 1576491 | NCBI WGS metagenome assembly OGYM01 (sample SAMEA3541515, study PRJEB24748) | human gut metagenome | biome: human gut; feature: human-associated habitat; material: faeces | place: China | collected 2012 | reverse complement strand
ATACATTCTTCATGGTCTGATTCTTTTTTTAACCGCGCTTTTGCTTGGTGCATGCGGTAATTCCAAAAATGACAGTGTATCTAAGGAGCCTCTTTCCCATACTTCTACCGAAAAGGGCACCTGGGACTCTGCTCCAAAGGTGCTTACTCCAACTGCCGACGGCACACAAACCTATACATGTGATGTAGCCAGTATCGATGCTTCAAACAGCGGCAGCGGCTATATCATAGTGAATTATCACGGTTCTAATCAAAAGGTCAAGCTTCAGATAACCGGGCCTGACAGTGTCACGTACACTTTTGATCTGCATGGAGGAAATGAAGTGTTTCCTCTGGTTGCTTCAAGTGGTTCGTATACTGTAACCGTGTTTGAAAATGTTGAGGGGACACAATATGCCACCGTGCTGTCGCAGGTGATTTCTGTCTCCATCACCGATGAATTCGGACCGTATCTGTACCCTAACCAGTATGTAAATTTCACTGCCGATTCTCCGGCTGTGAAGGAAGGCAGCTCACTGGCGTACTACTGCAGCAGCGATACTGAGGTCGTGGAAAGTGTATACAATTATATCATTTCAAACTTCAAATACGACTATAACAAGGCTAAAAATGTCAAAAGCGGCTATCTGCCTGATGTGGACAAGGTCTTTACCGAAAATACCGGTATATGCTTTGACTATGCGGCAGTCATGGCCACTATGCTAAGGACTCAGGCTATTCCCACACGTTTAGAGGTAGGATATGCCGGTGAAGAATATCATGCCTGGATCAGTACTTATATAAAGGACAAGGGCTGGATAAACGGCATCATTGAGTTTGATGGTACCTCATGGAACATGCTGGATCCAACATTTGCATCTACCAGTGATTCGCCAAAGAAGTTCATAGCACAAAAAAGTGATTACATTACCAAATACGTCTATTAGGAGGACATAAATGTCTAGAAAATCCAAGATTTTAAGCAATGCAGAGCTTTCTGCCTTCTGTCAGCAGATTTCTCTTATCATAGCAGCCGGGCTTCCTACATACTATGGTGTTTCCATATTATGTGATGAAGCACCTGATAAGCAGACACGTGATCTACTTGAGCAGATATATAAGCCAATGGAGCTTGGTGCAACGCTTCACAGTGCACTTAAAGATACAGGATACTTTCCAAAATATATGATAAATATGATACAGCTGGGTGAAGAAACCGGCCGTCTTGAAGAGGTCTTAAACTCACTCTCAAAGTACTATGACCGCGAAGACGAAATAGCTTCAGGCATCAAAAGTGCCGTTGCCTATCCTCTCGTGCTTTCTGCCGTGATGATTGCCGTTATTGTCGTAATGATTGCCAAGGTTTTACCTGTATTCTCACAGATATATGCAGAGCTTGGAAGTGAGCTTACCGGCACCGCTGCCGTGCTCATGAAGCTCAGTGAATACATCAACAGATATCTGCTTATCATTATAGCTGTCATGCTCTTTGCCGCACTGGTTCTTTTTATATTTTTTAAAACACGCTTCGGAAAAAAGTTCCTTATGAAAACTGCTCTTTCCATGTCAATCGCATCCAGCCGCTTTGCAAACTGCATGTTTTTAGCACTCTCAAGCGGACTTGACACAGACCGTGGTCTTGATCTGGCACAGGCTCTCGTAAACAATCCTGTCCTTGATTCTAAAATAAATGACTGCCGTAAAAATATATCTAACGGCGAGACATTTTCGGAGGCACTGCTGCACTCCAATATTTTTTCAAAGATGTACTCAAGCTGGATTGCAATCGGCAGCAAAACCGGTTCTATGGACGAGGTCATGCAGCATATATGTACATCCTGTGAGGATGACACAGATGCAAGGCTGTCACGATTCATATCAGTGATTGAACCTGCCATGGTTATCCTGCTTTGTATATTCATTGGCTTCATACTTGTATCATTTTTACTCCCACTGCTTGGAATTATATCAAGCATAGGATAGCTTACGGAGGCACAACATGCTGTTTTTTGTTCAGAAAAAGAAATCAACCCTATGGAAATTCATACCAATTGTGCTTTTAGCCGCATGTACCGTTTTGTTTGGTATTTTCTCTTCAAAGCTGTCAGATGACAATACCAAAAGAAGCAAGAGCACGCTGGAACGCGCCCTCACACGAAGTATCACACAGTGCTATGCTCTTGAGGGAACATACCCTCCGGACATAAATTATCTAACAGACCACTATGGTCTCACCTACGACAGCGACTATTATTACATAGACTATCAATACATCGGCTCCAATCTGCGTCCCGATGTGACAATAATAGAGAGGAAATAACCCATGTTCAAGCTAAAATCAAGATCACATCAGGCTGACAGTTTTTTTGTGATGCTGCTGTTTTTTCTTTTTGCGCTGACTGCTTTTATCCTCGTGCTGATTGGCGTAAAGCAATACAAGTCCACTGCCAATGCCATGAATTACAACTACGAGGTACGCACTGTCACATCTTATCTGCGCGAAAAAGTCAGACAGAATGATTCTGACGCTGCAATCAGTGTAGAAACAATAAATGGCACGAAGGCTCTATGTCTGAAAAACACAATAAATGACATCGTGTATAATACCTTCATATACTACTATGGTGGTTCTCTAAGAGAGCTCTATGTACAGGATGGTTCCTCATACAGTCTGGACAGCGGACAAAGGATTGTCGAAATCGGAGGACTTGACATGACAGAAACCACCGACAAAATGATTACCGTAACTATCACCGATACATCCGGTAGCACTACCGATACCTACTGCTCCGTCAATTCCGACTAACAATCGTCCGACAATAAATGCAGCAATATCACGTACACCGCTCCACGATATGCCACTCGATGCCACACAAACTTACATACCACAAGGAATAAACCATGATTTCAACAAAGCTTAAACAATCGAAAAACAGAATATTCCTGCTTGAGATTACCATTAATCTGCTGCTTTTTTCAGCTCTTTTGATTGTGGGACTGCTTTTCTTCATAAAGACCCACAAGCTGACAGAAGAAACTCAGGTGCTGCATGAGGCTGTTAATGCATGCAGCAATGCAGCAAGCGCATACGAACAGGAGCATGGCGATTTAAACGCCGTATCATCGCTTTTTGACGGCTCCATCTGTGCAGATGAAAAGCTATTCATTTATCTTGACAAAAGCTATCATCCATGTGATAAGGATGATGCCGCATACAAGGTTATTGTAAGCAGGCTTGGGCAGGATGCCTACGGAGTACAAAAGGCTGACATAGAGTTTATAGCAGCAGACAGCCACTGCGTATACAGTATTACCGCGTGCAGCTATACTGCACTTTCCTCTGATGGAAGGACGGTGAGCACCCCATGAAAAAAAGAAGAGAGTTTTCAAATTTCGGTTTTTCGACCATCCTGCTTACCTTTTCCATGATATGCATTGTCACGTTCTCGGCACTCGCCTTTGTCACAGCAAACTCTGACTATAAGCTGAGCAAACGCGTTGCTGATAACAACAGCTCGTATTACCGTGCATGTGAAAAGGTATGGGATGAGATATCACAGATTGATGCCATTCTTGCATCCGCCTACGATGGCAGTCCTGATAAAACAGCATACTATGAGGCCATAAAGACTGCTCTATCAGACAACGATACTGCCATAAATAAAAACCTAGCTGAGAATGAATCAAACGGCAAGGTTACCGGTCTGACCTATACCATCACCTGTACTGTAAGTGATACGCAGACTCTCACTGTAAAGCTTGATATCAACTATCCTGTCCACAGGCAGGATGCTTTTTATAAAATAAAACAATGGAAGCTCAATACCGACACAGCTTTCGAGGAAAATGATACACTAAACTTAATTGGAGGAAACTAAAATGGATGTTAAAAAGATATTAAAGGAAGCGACTGACAACGGAGCATCGGATATTTTCATAGTGGCCGGCCGCCCTCTCACATACAAATCAAAGGGAGTGATGGAGTGCCTCAATGAAATCAGAATGATTCCAAAAGAAACCTTTGAATTTGTCACATCAATCTATGCTCTTGCCGAGAGAGATATTTCAAAATTCGAGGAAACCGGAGATGATGACTTTTCCTTCGCTATACCGGGAGTATCACGTTACAGAGTGAGCACTTTCAAGCAGCGTGGCTCTTACTCTGCTGTCATCCGTGTTATCTCATTCACACTGCCAAAGCCAAGCGATTTACATATACCTGACTCTGTTATGGAGCTTGCGGAAACTAACAACGGCATGGTGCTGGTTACCGGCCCAGCCGGAAGCGGTAAATCTACCACACTTGCATGTATTATAGATCAGATCAACCATGAAAAGGAAGAGCATATTATCACTCTTGAGGATCCGCTTGAGTTTTTACATCGGCATGACAAATGTATTGTGTCACAGCGTGAAATCAACACAGATACAGAAAGCTATCTCACTGCACTTCGCGCCGCACTCCGCCAGAGTCCTGACGTCATATTGCTTGGAGAAATGCGAGACTATGAGACCATCAATACAGCTGTCACAGCAGCTGAAACCGGTCATCTCATATTTTCATCACTTCACACAATTGGTGCCGCAAATACCATTGACCGAATAATCGATGCGTTTCCTGCTTCCCAGCAGCACCAGATAGCCATCCAGCTTGCATCTGTGCTGCAGGCTGTTGTCTGCCAGAAGCTTTTACCTGCCACAAACGGTGAGATGGTTCCTGCTTTTGAAATCATGGTACTCACGCCTGCAATAAGGAACTTAATCCGTGAAGGCAAGGTCCATCAGATTGACGGTATCATCTACACCTCTGCAGCTGAGAATATGATTGCAATGGATACAAGCATCTTCAATCTGTACAAGGCCGGTGTAATCAGCAAGCATGTGGCAATCAGCGAGGCTACCAATCCTGAGATGATGTCAAAGAGAATTAATTTAAACTAACTTCATACTTGACGAATATATAAAACCCCGGCATATAAACCATGAAACAGGTTTATATGCCGGGGTTTTTCACTTAGATAAATATGTTAATACAAGCAAATTAACGTTATCTATACTTCGATATTATACGTTAATCTCTGCCTTTACTCCACTCTCATCCTTATGTGCTTCAAGCACCGGATTAACTACATCACGCAGATATACTTCTACCTGACGAGGTGCACGTCCCACATAAAGCTCAGGCTTAAGGTTCTTTTCGATATCATCTTTTGTCAATCCGAATGCAGGATCTGCAGCGATTAAGTCTACGAGGTTATTCTCTTTTCCCTCTTCCTTTACTGTCTTTCCTGCCTGCATTGAGAGCTGTCTGATCTTCTCATGGAGCTCCTGACGATTTCCACCGTTCTTTACAGCATCCATCATGATGTTCTCTGTTGCCATGAATGGTATCTCTGCCATAAAGTGCTTTTCAATAACCTTTGGATATACTACCAGTCCATCCACCACATTGAGGCAGAGGTCAAGGATTCCGTCTATTGCAAGAAAGCCCTCAGGTATTGAAAGACGCTTGTTTGCTGAATCGTCAAGTGTTCTCTCAAACCACTGTGTAGCTGAAGTAATTGCAGGATTCATTACATCTGCAAGAACATATCTTGAAAGAGATGCAATTCTCTCACTTCTCATAGGATTTCTCTTATATGCCATGGCTGATGAACCTATCTGATTCTTCTCAAACGGCTCCTCTACTTCCTTAAGATGCTGGAGCAGTCTGATATCGTTTGACATCTTTGTAGCTGATGCAGCAATGCCTGCGAGTACATTTACCACTCTTGTATCTACCTTACGGGAATATGTCTGACCAGACACCGGATAACAATCCTTAAAGCCCATCTTCTTTGCGATCATCGGATCAATCTTGTCTATTGTCTCATCGTCTCCGTTGAAGAGCTCAAGGAAGCTGGCCTGTGTTCCTGTAGTGCCCTTTGAGCCAAGGAGCTTTAATGTTCCCTGCACATACTCTAAATCCTCGAGATCCAGCATAAACTCATTTAGCCACAGTGTGGCACGCTTTCCAACTGTTGTCGGCTGTGCCGGCTGGAAATGTGTAAATGCAAGAGTTGGCTGATTCTTATACTTATCAGCAAAGTTTGCAAGCTCTGCAATAACACTTATAAGCTTTTTGTGAACAAGCTTTAATGCTTCATTCATGATGATGATATCTGTATTGTCACCTACATAGCATGAGGTTGCTCCAAGATGTATAATTCCTGCGGCCTTAGGGCACTGCTGTCCATATGCATAGACATGGCTCATTACATCGTGACGCACAAGCTTCTCACGCTCCTTTGCCACATCATAATTGATGTCATCCACATGTGCCTTTAATTCATCAATCTGTTCCTGTGTGATAACCGGCTTGCCATCCTGTGAAAGCCCAAGCTCCATCTCAGTCTCTGCAAGAGCAATCCAGAGCTTTCTCCAAGTGGTAAATTTCATATCCTGCGAAAAAATATACTGCATCTCTTTGCTGGCATAGCGCTCAGAAAGAGGACTTGTGTATCTGTCTGTACTCATATTGTCTCCTTTATTAGCGATTAAGCATTTTTCTCTCGAGGTCTATTTCTTTATCAAAATACTCGCCTCTGATATCATCCTTCGGTGGCTCCATCGGATATTTTCCTGTGAAACAGCCCATGCATATTGGCAGTCCCTCTACCATCTCATGAAGTCTGTCAATTCCAAGGTAGCCTAAAGAATCTGCACCTATAATCTGTCTGATATCCTCAATAGTCCTGTTGTAAGCGATAAGCTGCTCTCTTGCAGGAATATCTGTACCGAAATAGCAAGGCCATAAAAATGGCGGTGAACTGATGCGCACATGCACCTCTGTGGCACCCGCCTCTCTTAACATACGCACTATTCTGTCTGAGGTTGTTCCTCGCACAATTGAATCATCAATCATAACAACTCTCTTGCCCTTAACAGCCTCCTTTAATACATTGAGCTTTATCTGCACGCTTGATTCACGGCTTGACTGCTTAGGCTTGATAAATGTCCTGCCGACATAACCGTTCTTGACAAATGCCGTGCCATATGGAATGCCCGACTCAAGTGAATAACCAAGAGCAGCGGCATTTCCTGATTCCGGTACTCCTGTCACGATATCAGCCTCAACCGGTGAATCCATTGCAAGGAATCTACCAGCCTTGATACGGCTGCCATACACGCTTACTCCGTCAATATGGCTGTCAGGTCTTGCGAAATAAATGTATTCAAATACACATCTGGCCTGTTTTTCAGGGGCAAGTGCCATAGTCATATCAGACTCAATGCCCTTTTCAGGAGTGATGGTAATAACCTCTCCCGGCTCTATATCCCTGACAAACTCTGCACCGATTGTATCAAGCGCACAGGTCTCAGATGTAACGATATATGCATTGTCTCTCTTTCCGATGCAAAGAGGCTTAAAACCAAATGGGTCTCTGGCTGCAATAAGCTTTCTCGGGCTCTCGACAACAAGCGCATAGGCTCCCTTAAGCTTCTGGCAGGCACGTCTGACCGCCTCCTCCGCTGTTTTTGAGTTGAGACGTTCTCTTGCGATATGATAAGCTATAACCTCAGAGTCGATTGTGGTCTGGAAAATTGCTCCTGTATACTCAAGCTCCTTGCGAAGCTCCTTTGCATTAATGAGGTTTCCGTTGTGTGCCATGGCAAGTGTGCCCTTGACATAATTTAATACGAGAGGCTGTGCATTCTCACGTGTTGATGAGCCAGCTGTTGAATAGCGCACATGTCCCACTCCGATATCACCCTTCATAGGCTCTAAGATATCAGGAGTAAACACCTCATTTACAAGGCCCATACCCTTGTGTGTGGTCACCTTTCCTTTTGGTCCGTGTGTATCACTCACTGCAATACCACAGCTTTCCTGTCCTCTGTGCTGAAGCGCAAAAAGGCCATAATAGATAGTGGATGCGACATTTCCTCCATCAAAATCATACATGCCGAACACACCACACTCCTCATGAAGCTCATCAAATACATGGTTATGCTCGTCAATATCAGAACACCTTTTTAATTTTGTACCGGTATGACTTTTTGTATCTATACTAGTATTTATATACTGATTTATGTTATTGTCCTGGTTCATAATATCTCCGTTTATAATTGCGAAATAGTAACGCGGAATAAATAATATATTAGCGGCTGAATTTGCTTCCTGTAAGAAGCTCAAATGCCTCTTTATATTTCTCTACAGTCTTCACAACAACCTCATCAGGTAAAAGAAGGTCATTGTCAGGATTTGCCTTGAGCCAGTCTCTTACATACTGCTTGTCAAATGAAGGCTGTCCCTGTCCAGGCTTATATCCATCAAGTGGCCAGAAGCGTGAGCTGTCAGGTGTGAGCATCTCATCGGCAAGCACTACCTCACCCTGCTCATTTAAGCCAAACTCAAACTTGGTATCTGCGATGATGATGCCCTTTGTAAGAGCATACTCTGCACATTTCTTGTAGAGAGCAATTGTATAATCGCGAATCTTCTCTGCGTACTCTCTGCCCTTCTCAGGATAAATCTTCTCTAATACTTCTACTGATTTTTCGAATGAGATATTCTCATCATGATCTCCAAGATCAGCCTTGGTAGATGGTGTATAAATAGGCTCAGGGAGCTTATCAGACTCAACAAGTCCCTCCGGAAGTCTGATTCCGCAGACTGTACCGTTCTCCTGGTAGCTTGCCCAGCCGCTTCCTGTGATATAACCGCGGACGATGCACTCAATCGGAAGCATCTCAAGCTTACGGCACATCATGCTCTTTCCTTCGAATTTCTCCTGCTGGAAGAATTCCGGCATGTCTTTTACATCTACGGAAATCATGTGATTCGGGATAATGTCTTTCGTCAGGTCAAACCAGAACTTGGACATCTGTGTCAGTACTTTGCCTTTGTTTGTCACTTCATTATGTAAGATAACATCAAAGCAACTGATACGATCCGTTGCAACCATAATCAGACTGTCTCCATTGTCATAGATTTCACGGACTTTTCCTTCTTTAATCGGTTTCATCTCCTGCATTTTTTGCACCTCATTCTTAAATTTTATGGTGGAATCCAGAGCCCCCCTATATCACAAATGTACAGCTCTGTATCCTTCTATCTGATAAATTACCACTTACCCGCCCTTATTGTCAAGACTCGCCTCCCCGTTTCCTCCTTAAATCCCAACAATTCAGCATTTTACCCTGTAAAGGGCAGTTTGGCATGAATTTTTCTACGCCGTTTTCTTCCAAAATGGAATAGTAAAAATGCAGCGTTATCTGCCGTTCTTCCCTGCTTAAAGAAGAGTTGGCAGATGACACCGCATTTTATCAATTTACCATTTATTATGTATATGCCTCGGATTCTCAGCCCGACACACTCTTACTTATTTCAGAGCTGCAAATCCACGCTCCAGATCCTCGATGATATCGTCGATGTTCTCGGTACCGATGGAAAGACGGATGGTGTTTGGCTTGATTCCCTGCTCTGCCTGTTCCGCCTCATTTAATTCCGCATGTGTGGTAGATGCCGGATGGATGACAAGGGATTTTACATCCGCTACATTTGCAAGTAAGGAGAATAACTGTAAATGATCGATAAACTCCTGCGCTTTTTTGTCATCGCCTTTGATCTCAAATGTGAAAATGGAACCGCCGCCGTTCGGGAAATATTTTTTGTATAATCTCTGCTGCTCCGGATCTTCGGAAACGGATGGATGATTTACTTTTTCAACCAGTGGCTGTTTCTCTAAAAACTCCACAACCTTTAATGCATTTTCCACATGACGCTCGACTCTTAAGGATAATGTCTCTAAGCCCTGTAAAAAGATAAATGCATGGATTGGAGAAAGTGTTGCTCCGGTATCCCTTAATAAAATAGCACGGATTCTTGTCACGAATGCTGCCGGTCCTGCTGCCGCTGCGAAGCTGACACCATGATAGCTTGGGTTTGGTTCCGTGAGCTGTGGGAATTTTCCGGATGCAGCCCAGTCAAATTTTCCACCGTCAATGATGACACCACCGATTGTGGTTCCGTGTCCACCAATGAATTTGGTTGCGGAATGAACCACGATATCTGCGCCGTACTCGATTGGACGGATCAGATATGGCGTGCCGAACGTATTGTCGATGACAAGTGGAATTTTATGTTTGTGTGCGATCTCTGCGAGTGCTTCGATATCCACTACTTCAGAGTTTGGATTGCCGAGTGTCTCAATGTAAACTGCTTTTGTGTTGTCCTTGATAGCGCCTTCTACTTCCTCTAAGTTAAAAGGATCAACAAACGTGGTCGTAACGCCAAAATCTACTAATGTATGTGCCAGCAGATTATAAGTGCCGCCGTAAATATTTTTTGCAGATACGATATGATCACCTGCCTGTGCAAGGTTTTCAATCGTGTATGTAACGGCTGCTGCACCGGAACCGACTGCAAGCGCTGCCACGCCGCCCTCTAATGCTGCAATACGCTGTTCAAAAATATCCTCTGTCGGATTGGTCAGTCTTCCGTAAATATTTCCTGCGTCACGCAAACCGAAACGGTCTGCTGCATGCTTTGAATTGTGGAATACGTAAGAAGATGTCTGGTAAATCGGAACTGCTCTTGCATCGGTCACCGGATCTGGTTCTTCCTGTCCAACGTGTAACTGTAAGGTTTCAAATTTTAATTTTCTCTCTTTTAATGTACTCATGTGTTTTCCCATCCTTTTTCTATGTTTTCATTCTTTTTGCCTGCCTGTTTTTCTCAGGTTCTGCTGTTGGAATTATCATATCAAATCAATCGAAAAAGTGTTAATCCATAAAACCATGAGCCGATTATAGGGAAATCCTATAGCAGTATTATTCCCTGTCCTGTTTTTTCCTGCACTCCCTGCACAAGCCATAAATAATGGAAGGAATACCAGCCAGCAGATCGGTAACGGTTCCCAGCACTGCTGCAATTTTCTTTCCACGGAAATACTCACCTGTAAACAAGGCAACCGGCAAAGAGAACGGAATACACATCAGCAGAGCAAGAATTGTAGTAAGCAATGTTCCGGTAATAAACGGAAGTGCTCCGTAGCTTTCTTTTCCTGCCGTCGTTACCCAGTCGTCGGAGAAGATAAAATTCCAGAAACCAAAATGTTCGAACGCTCCGGAGGCATCGGCAGTGAGGGAATATACGATTCCCCCACCGATGTCCACCGTCTGGAAGAGGAAGAACCTCAGCTCCACGTCGTCTGGAACGAGACGCTGGGCGAGATCCACGTCCAGCTCATGGGCGAGATTCAGCTCGAGGTGCTCAAGAGCCTGCTGGCCGAGCGGTACGGGCTGGACGTGGAGTTCGACTCCGGCGGCATACTATATAAGGAAACCATCACCGAGGCCATCGAGGGCGTGGGCCATTATGAGCCTCTGCGCCACTATGCCGAGGTGCATCTGAAGCTCGAGCCGCTGCCCCGGGGCAGCGGGATGCAGTTTGCCGCCAACTGCCGGGAGGAAGAGCTGGATAAAAACTGGCAGCGCCTCGTGCTGACCCATCTGGAAGAAAAGCAGATCGGAA
>OGYM01002646.1_pt1 | contig 11507 bp, 6 predicted proteins | sample 1576491 | NCBI WGS metagenome assembly OGYM01 (sample SAMEA3541515, study PRJEB24748) | human gut metagenome | biome: human gut; feature: human-associated habitat; material: faeces | place: China | collected 2012 | reverse complement strand
CCCCGCCAAGCTCTATGAGTTTCTGGCGGGGGCTGTGCTGCTTTTTTATTCCTTCTATTTTTTATATGCCGTCCCCCAAATCTCCATTGCATCCATGATGGGACGCATGGATCCGCCTAAGTCGGAGAGAGCGTATTCCACCCGCGGCGGCACTTCGGGATAGACGGTACGGGTAATGATCCCATCTACGGCGGCTGCAACTGCGGCAACTGCCACCTGAAATATCTTGGAAAAATTGGACGATTCGCTCGTAAAAGGTTGACGCGGCTGCGTTCGGGGGTATATCATATTTGTATAGATCCTTGCGCGGAGGGAGGAACGCACGATGATCCGAATCGGCATTGTGGACGATGAAAAACAAGAAAGAGACCAACTGAAACAGGCACTGGCGCGGTTTGGCGCGGAGAACGGCACAGAACTGAACGTACAGGAGTTCGACTGTGCGGCAGTCTATCTGGCGGCGCAAGACCGTGATTTTGACATTTTATATCTGGACATTGATATGCCGCAGATGTCCGGCATGGAACTGGCCGAAAAAATCCGGGAGACAGATCAAGACGTCATCCTCATTTTTTGCACGAATTTGCAGCAATTCGCGCTGAACGGGTACAGTGTCGGGGCGCTGGGCTTTATTGTAAAGCCGATACAGTGGTACTCCTTCCATATGTATCTGACGCGGGCGCTGAAGGTGCTGCAAAAGCGCGCCGGTCAAAAGACTGCGCCGCCGCACATTGTCGTCAAGGACGGCACCGTGACGCGGCTGCTGGATGCAGCGGAAATCGCCTATGTGGAGGTGCGCCAGCACGACCTGCTGTACAACCTGTGCGGCGGGGACGGTAAGACCGAGATCATCAAAAACCGCGGTTCGATGCAGGAAATCGCGGCGCAGCTGACGCCCTACGGCTTTGTGCGATGCAGTGCCAGTTATCTTGTGAACCTGCGCTGTATTACGGCGGTAAGCCGTATGAATGTCTATATCGGCGGAGCGGCACTGCCCATCGGGCGCACCTACAAGGACGCCTTCACCGAGGCATTCTCCCGATATATGGCAAAAAAGGAGTGGGAAGACCCGTGCCGGTCATAAATTGGATACTGAACCAGCAAATCCAGCTGGGTATGATTCTATGCGCCTGCCTGTTTGTCCCGTGGGGGCAGCGCCGCAGCTGCTTCGTTCCGCGGTTGGCGGCGGGTGTATGGGTCTTTCTCGCATTGACGGATGCCTTGACATTTCTGCCGCTTTGGGCAAAATTGCTGCTGTATACGACGCTGCTGTTTGACCTGATATGGTTCAGCTTTGACTGCAGCCCACTGCACGCCCTGTTTTATACAACCTGTGCCTACGCGGTGCAGCACATTGCCAGTAAGCTGGCCTATATGCCCATTGTTTGGCTGATTCAGCATGGGCGCACGGACAGGCGCGTTGACTTTGTCATTCTGCTTTTCAGCAACCTTGTGGTCTGTCTGGTCATCTACCTGCTGTTCACCCTGCGCATCCGGCGCGGGCGCCTGCTGTTTGACAATGTCAAGACTGTGCTTTACTCCGGCTTTTTCCTGATTGCCGCGGTCTACCTGAGTGTTGTGCTGGAGGATGTCCTGGACGGCAGCGCAGAGTCCTACCTAACCGCCTATCTGGCGCTGAATGCGTTCTGCATCCTGTTTGCCATCACGATTCTGGCGCTGGAATTTTCAAATTGCAGCATCAAGAGTCTGGAACACGAGAATGAAATGCTGGCGCAGCTGCTGGAATGTGACAAGCAGCAGTATGAGCAGGCAAAAAAAGACATGGAAAAAATCAACATCCGCTACCATGACCTGAAACAGCAGTATTCCCGCGCCACGGATGAGGAACGCGCCCGTCTGGAAGAAGAGATGAACAACCTGAACCTGCGCTATTTCACCGGGAATAAGGCGCTGGACATCACACTGACCCAAAAATCGGCACTCTGCGGGCAGGCAGGTATTCAGCTGGTCTGCTCGGCAGACGGCAGCTGTCTGGAGAATATGAAGCACTACCACATTTACTCCCTGCTGGGCAATGCGCTGGACAATGCCATTGAGTGTCTGACGCAGGTAAGCGATGCGTCTAAGCGGGTCATCACACTGGACATCAGCCGCTGCCGTGACATGGCGGTCATCCGCGTGCAGAACTACACCCCCGCACCGCCGACGCTGCGGGACGGCGCTATCGTCACAACCAAACAGGATACCGAGGAGCATGGCTACGGCATAAAAAGCATCAAAAGCATTGCCGAGCTGTACGGCGGCACGGCAGACTGCTTTGTGGAGGACTCGATTTTTTACTTAGTTGTCACCTTCCCCTGCGGGAAAAGCCAAAAAGAAACTGCATAACCCAAAAGCGACTGCCGAAAGGCGGTCACTTTGCTTTTGTCATTTGTGCCGTGTTTTTTGACGTTTACGCCAACTCCATTGACCCGGTCAACGCTTCCCTTTATGATAGTTTTGTGAAAAAGATGCGAAAAGCTTCTGCAAAAGGGAATGCGCAGCCCTTGGCAGCAAGCGCATCGGATCATTCATCTGTGACAGTTTAGGAAGGAGAAAAACCCATGGCACAAAAGGAAACCTCAAGCAAGTCCCGCCGTTGGCTGGGCTTGTCCGGCGCGGCTGTGCTGGTGGCCAACCTTGTCCTGACCGGAACGACCATTGCGTTCCAGCAGGAAGGCGAAGTCAACCACGCACTCGGCATCGAAGGCTCTGGCGCCTCTTACGGCGGCACGGAGTTCTCCGCTGACGGCAGCCTGTCTGACGCAAGCTACGCAAAGTACATCGAAGCCGCTTATCAGTTCTGTGAGCAGGAGGAGGAAGAGGGCAGCGTGCTGCTCTACAACCGCAACAACGCCCTGCCGCTTTCCGAGTCTGAGCGCAACGTCACGGTCTTTGGCCGCGGCAGCATCGACCCGGTGTTCCGCAGCACCGCAGGCGGTTCCTCCACGAACCCGGATTACCAGAAAACCCCCGTTGACGCCCTGCAGGATGCCGGCTTCAACGTGAACCAAACCGTGCTGGACGCCTACGCCTCCGCCACCGCGCCGAAAGAAAGAAGCGTTTCCAGCGTGGGCGAATATGACCCGGCGCTGTTCACCGGCAGCGTCACCGACTCGTTTGCGTCCTACGGCGATGTCGCGTTTGTTACGCTGTCCCGCTTTGCCACCGAGGGCAACGACCTTGCGATGGTCAACGACGAGGGCAAGCGTATGCTGGAGCTGGACGACAACGAGAAGGCGATCTTCCAGAAAATCAAGGACTCCGGCAAATTCAAGAAAACCGTCGTCCTGCTGAACTCCGTCTTTGCGATGGAGATGGACTGGCTGGACAAGTACAATGTTGACGCTGTGCTGTGGGTCGGCAACCCCGGCTTCTACGGTATGCCCGGCGCCATCCGCGTTGTGACCGGTGAGGTCAACCCCTCCGGTCACACCACCGCCACCTTTGCCGCCAACTCCCTGTCTGCGCCCAGCGCCGAAAACTTCGGTCTGCACGCCTACAACTACGGCAGCAAAACGCCCCGCGCGGCAGGCGACAGCTTTGTCAGCTATAACGAAGGCATCTACGTCGGCTACCGCTACTACGAGACCCGCTACGAGGACACCATCCTCGGTCAGGGTAACGCCGATTCCACGGTTGGCACCAAAGCCTCGACCGACGGCTGGAACTACGCCGAGGAGGTCTGCTTCCCCTTCGGCTACGGTCTGTCCTACACGACCTATGAGTACAACCTTGACAAACTGGACTACAACAGCGACACCGACACCTTTACGGCGACCGTCACGGTGAGCAATACCGGCGACAGGGACGGCAAGGCTACGGTGGAGTTGTACGCACAGACCCCCTACACCGACTACGACAAGCAGAACAACGTCGAAAAGTCCTCGATCCAGCTGCTGGGCTATGACAAAATCGACGTGGCCGCAGGTGCATCCGAGACTGTCACAGTCGATGTGCCCGGCTACTTCCTCGCGTCCTATGACGCCAACGGCGCGAAGGGCTACATCCTCGATGCGGGCGATTACTACTTCGCCGTCGGCAACGGCGCACACGAGGCACTGAACAATGTGCTGGCCGCCAAGTGCGGTGACGCCGTTGCGGGCAAGCTGATCGATCAGGACGGCAATGTCGTCACCGGCAACACCGCCGCCGTGGCCACCTGGACCCCTCCCAACACCGAGGTCGATACCCAAAAGTACCGCAACTCCCGTTACAACAGCGATGTGGAAGTCACGAATACCTTCGACGACGCTGATGTGAACTACTGGGCGAACGACGACGAAAAAATCACCTACCTGTCCCGCAGCGCGTGGGATACGACCTACCCCACCACGCTGGAGACCCTGACGGTCAACGATAAGCTGTACAACGGTCTGAATATGCAGACCTACGTTAAGGCAGCCGATGCCAAGAGCGTTTCCGACTTCAACCTCGGCGTGGAGCTGGATGAGAAGATCAACTTCAGCGATATGATCGGCGTCGCCTTCGACGACCCGAAGTGGAACGACTTCCTTTCTCAGCTGACGCTGAGCGATCTGCTCATCAACATGGGCGACTCCAAGGGCATCAAGGCTGTCAAGGCTGTCAACAAGCCCGGCTGCACCATCGTCGATGGTCCCGAGGGCATGAACGGTCAGTTTAAGTACGGCGACCGCCGCAACTGCACCGGCTGGGCTACGCTGCCTATCGTCGGCGCAACCTGGAACCACGATGTGCAGACCCGCTTTGGCGAGATGTACGGCGAGGATGCGCTGTATGCGTCCATCCCCATCGCCTACGCGCCCGGCGCGGACACCCTGCGCTCTCCCTACTCCGGTCGTACCTCTGAGTATTTCTCCGAGGACGGCGTTCTCAGCTACTATGCTGCCAAGGCCGTTTCCCACGGTATGCGCAACAAGGGTCTGATCGGCACGGTCAAGCACTTCTTCCTGAACGAGCAGGAAGCCGGTCGTCAGGGCATCTCCACCTTTGCGAACGAGCAGTCCATCCGCGAGATCTATATGCGCGCCTTTGAGGGTTCTCTGGCTGAGGGCGATTCTCTCGGCGTTATGACCGCTTACAACCGTATCGGCGTTATGTACGCTGCCGCCAACCAGGGCATCCAGCACATCCTGCGCGACGAGTGGAACTACGGCGGCTACATCATCGACGATGCTCTGACCGCGTCCGAGTATTCCTCCGCCCCCGAAATGCTGATGGCAGGCAACAACATCTTCTGCCTGGATACCGCCCGCCCGAACGAAATCGAGAAGCTGATCACCAGCACCGATGACGGCGACCTGCTGCAGAAGGTCATTGACTCCAACCATTATCTGTACTACATCATGCTGCAGTCCTCTATGGGCGGCTCCGGCGCGGAGGACGTTGTCGTTTCCGACGCAGCCCCGTGGTGGCAGACGACCCTGCGCGCTCTCGATGCTGTGTTCTGCGCACTGGCCGTTGCCGCTGTCGTGATGTATGTGCTGCATACCTACACGGACGTTTTCTCCGAGGAAAAGCGGAAGAATCGTGCCGCCAAAAAGAATTGATGGAGGTGGAACCCGATGAATAAAGGCTTGAAAAATAAAGGGCTGGGCAGCTGGTTCTGCCTTGCCGCAGCGCTGGTCGCGCTGATCACCGGCATTGTATTCCTGCTCACACAGGCCACGGCTGCCCCTCTGGGTCACTCCGGCACGATGGCCGGCGTGGTGCTGCTGGTCGGTGCTGCCGCTTCGCTCGTTTTCTTCTTTGTTTCCGTTCCGTTCAGCGCACTGATTCAGGCGGTCATTTATAACATTGCCCTGTATCTTGTCGTTGTGCAGTTGTATTTCGTCTTTGCCGACGTCATCAACCATGTCACCTTTGCGGGCGGCAACGCCGGCCTGTGCGTGTTTTATATGGTCGGCACGTTCATTGCCTGCCTGCTCAGCGTGATCGCCTGCTTCTGCAAGCAGACGAAAACCGGCGAGGCAAAAGCCACCGGAAAACAGTTTGCTGCCGCCGGTGCGGTGGTTGTGGTCGCTGCGGTCTGCGTGGGCGGTTTCTCCCTGCAGAGCAGCAGCCTGCCCTCGAACGGCGATGCGGAGGTTGCCCCCGATGCGGCGCAGACCTCTGCCGAGGGTCCCGTTATGAACTACAACGACAACGAGTTCACCTCCAAGACGCTGGATGACCTTGTTGCCATCCCGCAGGAAACCTGGGAAGCCAAGGAGCCGAACGGAGAAGTCGCCTACTTCTTCGAGGGTCAGTACACCGAGGGCTTCAGCACCATCGTGGATCCGGCGTGTCTTGATATGTACTGCTACACCGACGGTTCGATGTGGGGTTCCTTCAGCGGTCCCAGCACCTCCGTGGGCGGCGACTCTATCTCCCATGTTTACGGCTACTGGTACAACTACGATGAAAACGGCGAGAAGAACTTCGTCATTCATCTGCTGGGCAATCAGGACGCCGACGGCACCGTGCGCCCCACCGATGTGGATGGCGGCGCAGATGCGGATATCTTCGTCTTTGACACCGACCACGGCGTATACAGCATGGAAGCCAGCCTGAGCTATGGCGTTATGGGCGGTGCGTTCACCCGCAACATCAACATCTACGGTCAGCCCTATGCCCCTGCCAAGAGCCTGACGATCGATGCCTCCAACCTGCGCACCTTCTACACGGGCGACATCTTCAACCCCGGCGAGCTGGTTGTGACGGCTACCCGCGCCAACGGTGCGGAGGAGTCCATCTGGGGCGGTCGCTTGACCTTCACCGGTTACGACAGCGACACCGCAGGCACCAAGACCGTGACGGCCTCCTTCCTGGGTGCAACCGCTACGTTTGAAGTGCAGGTCGAGGATCTGGTCACCGAGCAGTACACCGGCAGCTATGAGCTGGTGCAGGGCGAAACGCCCACCGCAACGGATGCCGTGCTGCTGGTGGATTACTCCCACAAGGTCTGCACGCTGACTGCCGCCGACGGCTCTGCCTCCATCACCGGCACGCTGGTGGATGTGCAGGACGATGCCCTTACCATGACCCTGAACGGCAGCGATGCCCTGACGGTGCCTATCACCGAGGGTGAGGACGGCAGCAAGCAGATGACCATCCCCGCCCACGACGAAATCGTTTCCGGCTGGGGCTACAGCAACACCTACTCCATCAACGAGGCTGTGGTCACGCTGGCGGCAGAGTAAGCATTCTTTGCTCTAACAACGGTATTTGCTGAATAAAAGCCGCGTCTGATGTCTGCTTGCAGGCGTTGGATGCGGCTTTTCTTATGAGAAGGGAAAATATATGCAAAATACAGAACTTTTGCTGAAAGAATTGACCTTGGAAGAAAAATGCGCCCTGCTTTCCGGCGCGGAAACCTTCAAAACGCGGGGTATGCCCCAACACGGCATCCCGCAGATCTGGCTGTCGGACGGTCCCCACGGCTTGCGCAAGCAGGCGGGGGAGAGCGACCACTTGGGGCTGAATCCCAGCGTGCCCGCTACCTGTTTCCCCACGGCGTCGGCTGTTGCGAACAGCTGGGATGCCGCGCTGGGCGAGGAAATCGGCGCAGCCTTGGGCGAGGAAGCCGCCGCGCAGGAAGTGTCGGTGTTGTTGGGACCGGGGCTTAATATGAAGCGCAACCCGCTGTGCGGGCGCAGCTTTGAGTATTTCTCCGAGGACCCGTATCTCGCGGGCAAGCTGGCGGCGGGATATATTCGCGGCATCCAGTCCAAGGGCGTAGCTGCCTGCCCGAAGCACTTTGCCGTCAACAGTCAGGAAACGCGGCGTATGGCTTCGGATTCCATCGTGGACGAGCGCACCCTGCGGGAAATTTACCTGACCGGGTTTGAAATTGCCGTCAAAGAGGGGCATCCCCGCAGCATTATGTCGTCCTACAATCTTGTGAACGGTACCTATGCCAACGAGAATAAGCACCTGCTCATGGAGATCTTGCGCGGTGAGTGGGGTTTTGATGGCGCGGTCATCACCGACTGGGGCGGAAGCAACGACCACGCGCTGGGTGTGAAAAACGGCTCCACGCTGGAAATGCCCGCGCCCGGCGGGGACAGTGTGCGCGAACTGTTGACGGCGGTGGAAAGCGGGAAAATCTCTGAATCCGACATCGACGCCCGCCTGTCAGAGTTGCTGCCGCTGGTGTTTGATACCAAGGCTGCGCTGGACGCTGCCCCGCGTGAGTTTGATGCGGCAGCCCATCATGCGCTTGCCCGCCGCGCCGCCGAGGAAAGCCTTGTGCTGCTGAAAAACGAGGGCTCTTTGCTGCCGTTGGCGGCGGGCAGCAAGGTGGCTGTCATCGGCGACTTTGCCAAGAATCCGCGCTATCAGGGCGCAGGCTCCAGCATGGTGAACTCGACACAGGTGGATGTGCTGCTGGATAAGCTGATCGACTCCGAGTTGAACGTCATCGGGTATCAGCAGGGCTTTGACCGCCACGGTAAGCCGGATGCTGCTTTGCAGAAATCCGCCTGCGAACTGGCGACACAGGCGGATACAGTTATTCTGTGCATGGGTCTGGATGAAATCGCCGAGAGTGAGGGTCTTGACCGCAGCAATCTGCGCCTTGCGCAAAATCAGGTGGATCTGCTGCAGGCTGTGGCGGCCGTCAACCCGAAAATTGTCGTGGTATTGTACAGCGGCAGCGTAGTCGAAACGCCGTGGCTGGACAACTGCCAAGCCCTGTTGTACGCCGCCTTAGGCGGTCAGGCGGGGGCGGGCGCCGTTGCGGATGCACTGACCGGCAAGGTCAACCCCTGCGGCAAGCTGGCAGAAACATGGCCGTTGGCCTACGCCGACGTCCCCAGCGCCGCCGACTTTGCCACCCGCCGCAAGACTGTGGAGTACCGCGAAGGGCTGTACATCGGCTACCGCTACTTTACCACGGCGGAAAAAGCTGTGCGCTTCCCGTTTGGCTATGGCATGAGCTACACGACGTTTGCGTACAGCGATATGGTCGCCGATGAACAGGGGGTCAGCCTTACCGTAACGAACACCGGCAGTGTGGCAGGAACGGAAATTGTGCAGCTGTATATTGCTAAAAAGAACAGTGAGCTTTTCCGCCCTGCAAAGGAACTGAAAGGCTTTGCCCGCGTAACGCTTGCCCCCGGTGAGAAACAGCGCATCACCATCATGCTGGACGATAAGGCGTTCCGTTTCTGGAATGTCAAGGCTAACCGCTGGGAAATCGAGGGCGGCGAGTACGAGCTGCTTGTCGGCGCAAGCGTGGAGGACATCCGGCTGTGCGAGAAAATCTCCGTACATGGAACGGCTACCGTGCATCCGTATGAGGATAGGGACTTGGATTGCTATTATAAGGGCAATGTGCTGCACGTTTCCGATGCAGACTTTGAAAAGCTGTTGGGGCATCCCATCCCGAATGGCAAAACCAAAATTGACCGCAATCTGACCTTGGGCGAACTGAACCACGCACGCAGCCCGCTGGGCTGGCTTGTCTGGCTTGTGCTGACGATCCTGTTGGATGTCAGCTATAAACGCGGCAAGCCGGACCTGAACATCTTGTTCCAGTACAATATGCCCCTTCGCGCCTTGGCAAAGATGACGAACGGCGCCATCAGCATGGGCATGGTGGACGGTATTGTCATGGAATTGCAGGGCTTCTGGATCCTGGGTCTTGTGCGGGTGATTTATGAAGCAATTAAGAATGTGGTGCTGAATGCGCAGATGGAAAAGCGTCTGCGCGGCGCTTGATGGAGGTTGCATTATGCAGTTTTGGAATGATTTTGCGGCTAAACACCCTGCCGCAGCCAAGTGGGTGCGCGAGGGCGGTCTGTTCGTCATCGTGTCGAACCTGATTACCGTGTTCAAGTATCTGCTGCTGCAATTTTTGCCCGCTGCGTTCAGCAGTCTGCCGGTGGTGGATTTCGGCTGGCCCGGCGTGGATGTGACCCTGTTTGGGGAAACCTTCAAGTGGAACATCCTCGGCTACGATGCCGCCCACGGCGGGCTGCCGTACTTTTGCGCTTACATGATTGCTATGGTGATTGGTGAGTGCATCAACTTCCCGATCCAGCGCAATTTCGTGTTCCGCAGTAAGGGCAATTTAGGCAAACAGATCGCGTGGTATGTGCTGGCTTTCTGCGTTATCACCTGCATCGTCAACTCCATCAACTGCGTATGGGTTGCCGTAGCCGGGCTGCTGGTGCCGGACTTTATTTATAACATCGGCACGACGGTTTTGAACGGCGGCGTGTCTATGGTCATTTTCTTCTTTGTCAACAAAATCATCTTCCCTGAAAGCGAGAAGTGATGGAGAAAATATCACTTTACGAGCGCCGCAGATAACGGATTGCAGTTTTGGATGATGAGCAAGCCCTGCTGATGAAATCCGTCATAGGTGGATTGTCGCCGTGAATTGTGCACGTCTCGTAAGCAATTTGCGCTTACTATTGACCGACTGATAATGACTGGAGTAAAAAGAGCCCGGAGGGCCTTACCAAATCGGTAAGGTTCTCCAGGCTCTTTTTTCTCGCCGGAAAGTGCATGCAAATAGGTTACACAGAATAACGGCACAACACGGAAGGGAAGAGAACTTATGATTAGACCAATTCTGAAAGATTGTACGAAATGCGCATGAGGACTGCCAGAGTGAATCGGAACTGATTCACTCCCACGCCCTGGCGTAAAAGGCATAAACGTAAAATGCCTGACAATCATTTCATAACCACCTGCATGGATGGTGCAGCCGAACGGGGATATATGTCTGCCTCAAGGCTTATACATTCTTCACAAGCAGTGCCTGATACGGTTCCAGTTCTACATCCGCCAGCCAGACGGGCTGACCGTCTGCGGAACGGTAGCTGCCGCCCAAAGCGTCAAGACCGGCCCCTGCCGGGTACTCGGTAAAGTTGAACAGCCCCACCAGCGTTTCCTCGCCGTGCTTGCGTACCAGTGCCAGGACGCCGGGGTTGTGGGTGTCCCATGTGGTTACCCATGCGTCCGGGGCAAAGCACTCGTCTGCTCGCATTTTGCGCAGTTCTTCCATGCCCTGCCACAGCTTGTTCGGCAGCGTACCCTTTTGGGTGCGCTGTTTTGCGTTTTCCCAGTTAAACGCACTGCGGTGCAGGTTGCGGCTGTCGTCTGCCCGATTGGGGTCGGACTTATAATCCCAGCCGTTGAGCTGGGCAATCTCGTCGCCGGAGTTCAGCATCGGAAATCCCTGCAAAAATGCCATGACGCTATGCAGCAGCAAGTCGCGGCGGACCGCGTAGTCCAGCGCAATCACATCGCCCGATTCCAGCGCCTGCTCCACTCCGCACAGGCTGGCGGTGGTGCCGCAGCTGCGGGCATCGCCGGTAGCAGGGTCGTAGTTGTACAACTCTCCCTTTGCCCAGCTTCCGGGGAAATCGCCCGCATAAAAATGGTAGAGATACTCCTTGTGCTTTTGGGGGTCAATATCAAAACGGTTCTCAGCCGCTTCATCCAGACCCCAGCCGATATCATCGTGGCAGCGCAGATAGTTTACAAACCAGCAGTTGCCCGGCAGGGCGTGCAGGGCGTCCAGCTGTGCCTTC
>OGYM01002625.1_pt1 | contig 11597 bp, 10 predicted proteins | sample 1576491 | NCBI WGS metagenome assembly OGYM01 (sample SAMEA3541515, study PRJEB24748) | human gut metagenome | biome: human gut; feature: human-associated habitat; material: faeces | place: China | collected 2012 | reverse complement strand
GGATACCATGCTACAGGAACGGAATCATCTGGTGTGACTACATCATCCGAGACATCATCGGAAACAGCAACACCAAAATCATCAGAAACAACAACACCATCGGAAACGACAACACCGAGTGAAGGCAGTTCGGAAACTACTGGTGGTCAGGGAACTGGCAGTGGTCAGAATAATGGTTCTGGAAATAGTGGAAGTGGTGAGAGTACAGGTGGTCAGCAGGGAGCATCTGGTGGAAACAGTAGCCAGAATGGAACATCTGGAGACAAAACAGATGGTACAGAGACAAAGCCGGATGATACGAAACCAGATAAATATGAAATTACCATTGTCCATATGTTTTATAAAAACGATGGAAAAACAAAAGCAGACAAAGCAGATGAAAAAGAGACAGTAACTGTTGCAAAGGATGCGAAAACGGTGTCATCTGCAAAAACATATGACGGATATAAAGCTTCCAACGGTACAACCTTTACCATTCAGAATGGTGCAAAAGAATATAACATCATGTGGGTTGCAACAGCAGCAGATAAGGCTACTTATAAGGTAACACATAATTTCTTTCAGGTTGATGGAAAGACCAAAGCAGAAGAATCCAAAAGTGAAGATATCACAGTAGATGCTACTGCTACTGAGATACAGGCATCTTCTTATGAAGCACAGGGATATAAACTGGTAGAAGGTTCCACGAAGATCAAAGTGGCAGCAGGCACAACAGCATACACATTAAACTGGGTAAAAGCTGCAACCGCAGCCAGTGCATCCGTCACAGTACCACAGACGGCAGCTTTATATAACAGCACTATTAATAATGCAAATGCAATTGGTCTCACAGCAACATTGACAGACGCAGGCAATATTATCACAAATATTACATGGGCTAGCAGCAACGAAAAAGTTGTAAAGGTATCTAATGGAGCGAAAACAGGATGTACACTGACAGCAGTTGGAAAAGGAAGTGCAACTGTAACAGGTACGATCACATACTTATCCAAACCGGGCGATACCAAGACAACCGCAAGTGACAAGAAAATCACATGTACAGTTACAGTCAATGATTTTACTGGAAATACAACAACCCAGTTAAAAGATAAATCCGGTAGATTACTTTACAAAGATTCCGAGTGTAAAAAACCAGCAACCGTGGCAGATTACAATGCAAACGGAACTTACTATACCGAGCCGGTTTACACCGGATGGCAGACCATTGATGGAAAAGTATATTACTATACCAGCAACCATCAGCGTGTAACAGGAAGTCAGGTGATCAGCGGTATCTCTTACAACTTCGGAAGTGATGGAGCATTACAGCAGGGTTCCGGAAAGAACGGTATTGATGTATCCAGCCATCAGGGAAATATTGACTGGGCATCTGTAAAGGCAGCAGGTATCAATTTTGCAATTATCCGTGTCGGTTACCGTGGATCACAGACAGGAGCATTGGTAGAGGATTCCTGCTTCAAGAAAAATATTCAAGGTGCAACTGCAAACGGCATTAACGTTGGTGTTTACTTCTTCACACAGGCTACAACTGAGGCAGAGGCTGTTGAGGAGGCAAGTATGGCATTGACCTTATGCTCCGGCTACAATCTTTCTTACCCGATCTTTGTCGATACAGAGAACGGAAGCGGAGCAGCCCGTGCCAACGGATTAGATAAAGGCACCAGAACAGCATGCGTGGCTGCGTTCTGTAAGACCATTGCAAACGGTGGAAGAAAAGCAGGTGTTTACGCAAGCAAGAGCTGGTACAACAATAAAATTGATGCATCCGCATTCAGTAACTACTTTATCTGGGTTGCACAGTACAACACAACCTGCAATTACAAAGGAAAATATAACATGTGGCAGTACTCTTCCAAGGGAAGTGTTCCTGGAATCAAGGGAAATGTCGATGTAAATATTGCATATTAATTTATGGGTTTTAAAAGGATGACCGGTATCTGTTCAGATACCGGTTGTTTTGCGCATAACAATCAATAAGGAGAACAGGTTTGCCATATTATAATAGGAAAGAGTATCCAAAACAGATATGGGTGTCGCAGATACCGGAGCGTGAAGTTTCTTTGTTAAGAGAAAATCTTGCAGGAATAAAACAAACTACATTTGTATTAATAAAAAAAGAGGAAGCCTTTCATCAGCTGTCAGAGAAGCGGAGCAGAGATATCATTTTTCTGTCTTCGAATCAGTCTCTTTTAGACCTTGCCAGAGATGTGGACGTCCCGGCGATTGCCTATCAGAAGCCGGAAACGGATACATTTCTTCATGCCGATATGGTCGTCGAGGGGTTCGAGGAAGTCGATATGACGTTTTTACAGTGTATGAGAGACATTTCAACATTCCATGGACGATTCTGGAGACGGAACGCTGTATTGTGAGAGAACTGGAACTTTCTGATCTGGATGCTCTTTTTTCCATGTATGCAGAACCCGGAATGACCGATTATATGGAGGGGTTATATGAATATGAGGAAGAGCTGGAATATCAGAAAGCCTATATCGAAAATATGTATCGTTTTTACGGATACGGAATGTGGCTCGTTTTTGAGAAGAAAACGGGCACACTGATCGGCAGGGCTGGTGTGGAACATCGGGAAGAGTTAAATGGAGATATGGAATTGGGTTATGCGATCCGGACATCTTTTCATCATCAGTGTCCGACCGGATCGTCGTCTGCTTCGAAGGCCGCATCATGGGCGAATTCTCCGGCAGCAAGCCGCCGATCAACGAGATCAGCCTGGCCATGACCGGTAAGTGAGGGGGAGAGGTATGGGAAAAGTGAAAAAAGCGTTCGGCGCGTTCCTTGTGCCGTTGCTGTCCGTTCTGCTCGCGTTCCTGATCGGTGGTATCATCATGGCTGCCCTCGGCGCGAACCCGTTCCTTGCCGTGAAGTTCCTGTTCCAGGGCGCGTTTGGCTCCAAGGCCGGCATCGGTACCACGCTCACCAAGGCCACGCCCCTGATCTTCACGGCCCTCTGCGCCTGCTTCGCGTATAAGTGCGGCGTGTTCAACCTCGGCGGCGAGGGGCAGTTCCTGATGGGCTCCATCGCCGCGTTCCTGACCTGCTATTTCACCGGCCTGACTGGCTTTGCCGGCGTGCTGCTCGCGCTGCTGGCCGGCGCGGTGGCCGGCGGCTTCTGGGGCATGATTCCCGGCGTGCTGAAAATCGGCCGCGGGCAGAACGAGATGATCATCTCCATCATGCTCAACTATGTCGCGACGCTTCTCATGGGCGTGATTTACACCAGCTGGATCCGCGACGCGTCCGTTCCGCAGACGCCTGCCATCGACGAGGCGGTGCATCTTCCCCGCATTGTCTCCGGCATGCGCTTTACGTGGGGCCTAGTGATCGCAATCGCGGTCGGTCTCATTCTCTACTATGTTCTTTTCTGGACAAACGCGGGCTTCCGGCTGCGCGCAGTCGGCTATAACATGACAGCCAGCCGCTTTAATGGCATTCCCGTCGGGCGGTACATGCTTGCAAGCTTTATTGTCTCCGGTACGATTGCGGGTCTCGGCGGCAGCGCGGAGCTTCTCGGGACGCAGTTCCGACTCATCAACGGCTTCGGCGCGGGCTACGGCTTCGACGGCGTTGCAATGGCGCTTATCGGGCAGCTGCATCCGATCGCGACGATGCTTGTGGCGCTGTTCTTCGCGGTTTTGCGTGTCGGCTCGACGACCATGCAGGCGGCAACCGGCGTTCCGACGAGCGTGTCGGATATCATTCAGGCGCTTGTGATCGTCTTCTCGGTCGCCGGTATGGCGCTGACGAAGCTTCCGGAATTTGAGGCGTGGAAAAACCGCGTCTTCGGCAAGAGAAAGGAGGGCGCGGCGTAATGGATTGGATTTCGAGCTTACTTCTGGCGACCGTCCGTCTGGCAATTCCGGTGCTGCTCATCTCGCTGGCAGAGCTTTATGGTCAGAGAGCCGGCATGGTGAACATCGGCCTCGAGGGCCTGGCGGCCATCGGTGCGCTGGTCGGCTTCCTCGTGTGCTACATCACGGGCTCTAATTGGCTGGGCCTTCTGTGCGGCGCGCTTGCCGGTATCGCGGTCAATATGATCTACGCGTTTTCGACCATCACGCTCTGCGCGAACCACACGGTCTACGGCATGGCCATCAACATCTTCGCGCCCGCGCTCGCGTCTTTTATCTACCGCGTGTATTTTGGCACGGGCTCCGACCTCAAGCAGATCGTCAACGAGCTGCGCAGCAAACCCGCGCTCACGGCCAAGGAAGAGGACCTGCTCGTGACAATGGAGGCGGTGTATGAGTTCAACCTCCGCGGCTTTGAGTTTGCGCCCATGAGCCTGTATGAGAGCGATGCGACGAAGTTTCTCATCCGTGACGGAAAGCTCCTGCCGCCGTTCGTGGCCATCTCCGGCCTCGGCGAGAGCGCGGCGTGGAATCTCGTGGCCTGCCGCGAGGGCGGGCGCGAGTTCGTGTCGGTCGAGGAGCTCTCGGCCGCCTGCCCGAAGGTCAGCCAGACGCACCTGGAGCAGCTGCGCAATATGGGCGCGCTCGGCGAGATGCCGGACAGCAGCCAGATGAGTTTGTTCTGATTTTGAGACATTCTGCAGTTTTTGTTTGCAAGACGCGGCAATCCTTGGTATGATAAGCGTGAGCCCTTATCCATGCATAATTCGGTGCGACCGAAAGAGGAGGTTATGCAATGAAACGTTTTCTGGCGCTGCTGCTGACGCTGGTGATGCTCGTTTCTGTCTGCGGTCTGCAGGCGTTTGCCGCCGACGGTGATACCACGGCGGATACCGGTGACGAGCTGGTCGTCTATACGCGCTCCGGCGCAACGCGGACATTCCATGTCGGCGATACATTTTCGTATACCTATTGGTTTCGGCTGACGAGCGGCTCGGTCAACAAGATCACGGGGCATGTGCTGTATGACAGCGAGTGCCTGACGGTCAACGCCGACGGGTGCAAGTTCCCGAATATGTCGTCTGCCTCGACCAAGAACAACGCGGGCGACTTTGTGTTCAGCGATTCGTTCACGACGTCGTCCGGCGGCGTGTTTGCCACGGCGGCGCCGCAGGTCATGGCGAACATCTCCTTTACCGTCACGCGCGGCGGCACGGCCTACCTGACGACGCTGCTCGAGCGGCTGGAGATCAAAAGATCTGACACCAAGTCCGAGCTCGTCACGAATTTCAAGAACAAGACGTGGTCGCCGGCGATGTACTCCACGTTTGACTATCTGCAGGACGAAAAGCCGACGGCGGCTTCCTCACCGCTGAGCGCCTCGTCCGATGTCGCGTGGTACTATGCTGTTGACGCCAAGACCGGTGCGCCCGTCCCGGCCGGGGTGACGTTTGAGCTCACCGGCACGTCCGGCAACGGCGAGCACATCGAGCGCACCGCGGTGTCCGACGCCTATGGTTTTGTCGGCTTCGGCACGGTGCCGTATGGCGAATCGTATTACATCCAGACGCGCACAGCGTCCGATGCGACCGTTGCATACATCATCAGCGACGGCTCGCGCGTCCTGCCCGATGTGCAGGACGGCAAGCTGCAGCTGAACCACACGCTGCACTATCGCACGGCCGACCCGAGCGAGCTGCGCTCGCTCACGGTGACGTTCGAGTGGACAAATGAGCTGATCGCGCCCGATGAGCTCTACACGAAGGATCGCCCATCGAGCGTGTACATGGAGCTGAGCCGCAACAGCGACGCTGCCGTCGTGGCGCACCGCTCGTCCGCTCCCGAGGATGGCGTGGCGGTCTTTGACAACCTGCCGATCCGTGATGACAACGGCAACGAGATCACCTATGTCCTCACCACGACGACGCTGCAGCACTATGACGCGCAGGTCACGCGCACGGACACGGGTTTCCATATTAACTTCGTCTATCTCAACAAACACACGTGGGAGACGACGCGCACCGAGCCGACCTGCACGGTGGACGGCTCCATCGTCTCCGTGTGCAAGGACTGCGGCGCGACAGACCGTGTCGTGCTGCCCGCGACCGGCCACAAGCTGGTCTCCTCCGGGCACGATGCTACGTGCACGCAGTCGGGCTATGTGCGCTACATGTGCTCGCAGTGCAGCTACTGGTATGAGAAGAAAACGCCTGCACTCGGCCACAGCTGGGGCGATTGGGAGGTCGATCTCGAGGCTACCTCGCGCACCGACGGCATCAAGCACCACACCTGCACACGCTGTGGTGAGGTGGAGAGGTATGCTATCCCGAGCGCCCACCACGAGCACACCATGAAAAAGCACGTCGTCCAGCCGACCTGCACCGAGCAGGGCTACACCGAGTACCGCTGCGTCAACAAGGCAGGTCTGCCGTGCGGCGAGCACTACATTGTCGAGGGCAGCCGCACTCCGGCGCTCGGCCACGACTACAGCGGCGACAGCGGCATCACCACGATCATCGAGCCGACGTGCACCACGACCGGCCTGAAGGAATACCACTGCACACGCTGCGGCGACACCTATACGGAGATCCTTTCGCAGCTGGGGCATGACTACGAGCTTCAGGCGGATAAGAGCAGAAAGCCGGACTGCACGCAGCCGGGCTCGGAGTATTATGTCTGCGGCCGCTGCAAGGATGTCAAGCTCGTGCGCAAGCCGGCGCTCGGCCACGACTGGGGCGACTGGATCGTTGACCAGCAGGAGACCGATCAGGCGGATGGCCTGAAGCACCGCATCTGCAAGACCTGCGGCGAGCGGCAGGACGCCAAGATCCCGAAGCTGAAGCATATCCACAATCACCTCCCCACGAAGGTCGAGCCGACCTGTGAAGAGCAGGGCTACACGCGCTACACCTGTGCCTGCGGTGATACGTATATTGAACAGAGCAGCTACGTGCCCGCGCTCGGCCATATATGGGTCGAGACTGCGCGGCAGCAGCCGACCGAAAAGACCGTCGGCGTTATTACTTACACCTGCCAGCGCTGCGCCAAGCTGCGCTATGAGTACATTCCCAAGACTGAGCCGGTCGACAAGTGGAAAAATCCTTATCGTGACGTGCGCAGCACTGCGTGGTACTACGAGGATGTCGCCTATGTCACGCGCAATGACCTCATGGTCGGCACCGGCACGATGACCTTCTCGCCGGACGGAGAGATGAGCCGCGCCATGCTCGTCACAGTGCTCTACCGGATGAACGGTTCGCCGAGCGTCGCGGGCATGACCATGCCGTTTCAGGATGTGCCGGGCGATGCCTGGTACACGGATGCAGTCACCTGGGCATATAACTGCGGCATCGTCAGCGGCATGAGCCCGACGACCTTTGCACCGATGGTGAGCATCACGCGTGAGCAGATGATGACGATGTTTTACGGGTATGCTGTATATATGGACTACAACACAATGGCGGTCGCCGACCTGAGTGCGTTCCCGGACGGCGGGGACGTCTCATCCTGGGCGGAGGCCGAAATGGGCTGGGCCGTTGCCAACACGCTCATCAGCGGCGTGAAAGAGAGCGACGGCGTGTATCTGCGCCCGCAAGGTACAGCCACGCGGGCGGAAGCGGCAGCGATTCTGCACCGCTTTGACCAGTGGCGCGTCAACGCCGTCGTCACCGGCAAATGAAAACAGGAGGAGATCTTACTATGGCCAATCTTGTGATTACGATCGGAAGAGAGAGCGGCAGCGGCGGCCGTCAGCTTGGCAGCGAGCTGGCGGAGGCGCTGGGCGTCAAGTGCTATGATTCGGAGCTCATCAATGAGACCGCAAAAGCGAGCGGCTTTGCCGAGAGCTTTGTCCAGTCGCATGAGGAGCAGCGTCCGGGCAGCTTTTTGTATTCGCTCGTAACGGGCGGCGGCGTCATTTCTGACGAGCAGCCGTTTCCGGTGCAGATCTTTCAGGCACAGTCGGAGGTCATCCGCGCGATCGCGGCGCGCGAGTCGTGCGTCATCGTCGGCCGCTGCGCTGATTATGTCCTGCGCGACGATCCGAACGCGGCGCTTGTGAACCTGTTTGTCCATGCGCCGATGGCGGCGCGCATCCGCCGCGAGAGCGCGCGCACGAACACCACGCCCATCCAGGCGGAAAAGCGCATCCGCCAGGTGGACAAGGAGCGCGCATCGTACTATAACTTCTTTTCCTCCAAGCGCTGGGGCGATGCGCAGGGCTATGACCTGTGCATTAACACCGGCAATATGAATATCAGCGATGTTGTCCAGCTCACGCTCCGCTATCTGGAGCTGCGCGGCCTGCGCTGAACCGGAGACAGGAAACCGGCAGACGCTCAAGCGTCTGCCGGTTTTTCCGTGCCGGGGAGGTAGTCTGCGAGCGCCGCGCCAGGGACAGGCCGGATGTCCGCCCCAGCGAGTGCGGGGCAGAGGTCTGCGATCTTTGCCGGTTCTGCGATGAGCGCGTCCTTTTGCGCGCGCGTCAGGCGCTTGATGCGCGCCTCAAGCCGCCGCGCGGTCGTGGCCGTGTCGGTCGTCAGCAGCAGCGCCAGCGCCGTGACCGGGTGGCTGCGCGTATATTTTGCGCAGCCCGCCAGATGCTCCACGTGCTGCCGCAGGCGGCGCGCGATGTCCGGCGTCATGCCCGTGTAGAGCGAGCCGTCGGCGCAGCGCAGAAGATAAACATAGTGCCGTTTATCCATAGACTGTTCCCACTTTTCTTCAAAAATGCATGACAAAAGGATAGCACAAATGTATCAATCTTTCAAACATGCGGTGCTGTCAGATTGTGCAAAAACGCAAAGGAGGCCTGAAATATTCACTATAACTGTGAATATTCGCCGAAATAATGAATATACGAAGAAAAAACGCGAATAAACATTCAAATAGTCCTTGACACGCGCGCTTTGGCGTGCTATCATACGACCATACCAAACAGGACGCAAGTCCAAATCTATTTTGTTGAGGAAGAGGCTAATAAAATGAAGAAATTTGTTGCACTGCTTCTGGCGGTTCTCATGGTCGCATCGCTGTGCGCCTGTGGCCAGAAGGGTACGGGTTCTGATCTTCAGACCGTGACCAAGGGAAAACTCATCATGTCCACCAACGCCGAGTTTGCGCCGTATGAGTACGTCGCCGATGACGGCAAGGGCTTCCAGGGCACCGGCTATGAGGGCATCGACATCGAGATCGCTTATGCGCTCGCACAGAAGCTGGGTCTGGAGCTGGTCGTTGACAACATGGATTTTGACGCTGCGCTCAGCGCCGTCCAGACCGGCAAGAGCGACATGGTCGCCGCCGGCGTGACCGTCACGCCCGACCGTCTCAACGCCATGAGCTTCACCGACAGCTACGCCAACGGCGTGCAGGTCGTCATCGTGAAGGAAGGCTCCGACATCAAGAGCATCGACGATCTCCAGGGCAAGAAGATCGGCACCCAGCGCGGCACCACCGGTTTCCTCTACTGCAGTGATGACTTCGGTGATGACAACGTCATCGGCTTCGACGACGGCGCGACCGCCGTGCAGAACCTCAAGGCCGGCAAGATCGACTGCGTCGTCATCGACAACGTCCCTGCGCAGGAGTATGTGAAGGCAAACCCCGGTCTGACCATTCTCGACACGGAGTACGCCAATGAGGACTACGCCATCGGCATCGCCAAGGACAACACCGCGCTGCAGGAAGCCCTGAACAAGGCGCTGGCTGAGCTCAAGGCGGACGGCACCATCCAGTCCATCATCGACAAGTACATTCCCGCGAAGTAATCGCAGAAATATGCAAAGCGCGTAAGGGCGGCAGTCAGCCGCCCTTTGCGTGCGTAGAAAGAAAGAGGTTCCTCTATGGGTAATTGGGCACAGCTCTATGCGGATCTGACGGCACAGGCACAAGCCGGTCAGCCCCTGAGCTTCTGGGACAACGCCTTTGTCGGCTTTTACCAGAGCTTTTTCGCCGCCGGCCGTTGGAAACTGTATCTCGACGGTCTGCTCACCACGCTTGAGGCGACGGTCCTGGCACTGCTGCTGGGCGTTGCGCTCGGCATGATCGTAGCCGTTGTCCGCACGGCGCACGATCAGCAGCGCGCCGGACATAAGAACGTGATCCTCGGCGTGTTCAACGCCATCTGCAAGATCTATACGACCGTTATCCGCGGCACGCCGATGATGGTGCAGCTGCTGATCATGAGCCTCGTGGTCTTTGCAAGCAGCCGCAACTATACCATGATCGGCATCCTGACGCTTGGCATCAACTCCGGCGCTTACGTCTCGGAGATCGTGCGCAGCGGCCTCATGTCGGTCGATCCCGGTCAGATGGAGGCCGGGCGCAGCCTCGGTCTGAACTACTTCACGACCATGCGCTTCGTCGTCATTCCGCAGGCGGTCAAGAACATCCTGCCCGCGCTCGGCAATGAGTTCATCACCCTGCTCAAGGATACGTCGCTCATCACCGTCATCGGCGGCAAGGAGCTGACGTATGCCGCCAAGGCGATCATCGCCAAGACGTATCAGGGCCTGTTCCCGCTGTTCGGCATCGCGCTGATGTATCTGCTGCTCGTCATGCTGTTTTCCAAGCTGCTGAGCGTGCTTGAAAGGAGGCTGCGTCAAAGTGATCGACGTTAAACATCTGTCCAAATCGTTCGGCGACCACCTCGTGCTCGACGACATTTCCGAGCACGTCAGCCCCGGTGAAAACGTAGTCGTCATCGGCCCTTCCGGGTCCGGTAAGTCGACGTTTCTGCGCTGCCTGAACCTGCTCGAGCAGCCGAGCGAGGGCACCATTGTCTTTGACGGCACGGAGATCACCGACCCGAAGGTGAACATCGACGCCATGCGCCGCCAGATGGGGATGGTGTTCCAGCACTTCAACCTGTTCCCGAACATGACCGTGCGCCGCAACATTACGCTTGCGCCCGTGCAGACGAAGCTCATGTCGCAGGCGGAGGCGGATGCAGAGGCGGACAAGCTGCTTGCCCGCGTCGGTCTGGCCGACCGCGGTGACAGCTATCCGTCGGCGCTCTCCGGCGGGCAGAAGCAGCGCATTGCCATCGTGCGCTCGCTCGCTATGCACCCGAAGGTCATGCTCTTTGATGAGCCGACGAGCGCGCTCGATCCCGAGATGGTCGGCGAAGTGCTCGACGTCATGAAGGAGCTTGCGCATGAGGGTATGACGATGGTCGTCGTCACGCACGAGATGGGCTTTGCCCGCGAGGTGGGTGATCGCGTGCTGTTCATGGCCGACGGTAAGATCGCCGAGTCCGGTACACCGAAGGACATCTTCGAGCACCCGCAGTGCGCGCGCCTGCAGGACTTTTTGTCCAAGGTGCTGTAAGCTGATATCCCGACCGCGCAGCCGCCCGGCTGCGCGGTTTTGCGCGGAAAGGAGTCAAGATGCCGGATTTGACCTGTCCCGTCTGCGGCGGTGTGCTGCACCGGGAGGAGCGTTCCCTGCGCTGCGGCGCGGGGCATTGCTATGACATCGCGCGGCAGGGGTATGTGAACCTGCTGCGCTCGAATCAGTCCAAGTCCAAGCGCCACGGCGACGATAAGCGCATGGTGGCCGCACGCACCGCGTTTCTCGACGCGGGGTACTATGCGCCGCTGCGCGACGCCGTTGCGGCGGCTGCGGCGGAGTTTACCGCCGGTGATGCCGACGTGCTCGACGCCGGCTGCGGCGAGTTCAACAATTGATAAGCCCCAGAAAGGAATCTTTTGTAAGGTAAAGTTCTTTGAA
>OGYM01002613.1_pt1 | contig 11621 bp, 11 predicted proteins | sample 1576491 | NCBI WGS metagenome assembly OGYM01 (sample SAMEA3541515, study PRJEB24748) | human gut metagenome | biome: human gut; feature: human-associated habitat; material: faeces | place: China | collected 2012 | reverse complement strand
CTTATATAACTCCCTCCGTTCCCACATTGGTGGATATTCCAAAGAGGGCAAGGGTTATCCCTAATTTGGTGGATTACCGCAAAATGTCTTTGCACTCTGACGCTTTGATGTTGGATAGACAAAGGAGAAGTAACGACGGTGATCCGGTGATTGTTAACGTTAATAACGATTATCGTAGGCTCGAAAGGAATACAGAAGCAACCAATGAAGGGATAGCTAAATTAAACAGGACATTCCGCAAGATGGCTAAGGCTTCCCAATACAACCGTTTATCAAGCAGAATTTGAGTTTAAATTAAATCATCGTATAACATGCTATACACCGACCTAGACAAAATCCCCCTAGATACATTCATAGATGTATTCACAGGAGATAAGAGCAAACTAATAATTAAGGGCAGACATTCCGAAGAAGAACTGTCCGAACAATCGGAAAAACTCGTCACAGAATATGTGGAAATAATCGGAGGCGCTTCCTTCCTGTCGGAGATGTCAAAAAGAAACAATATCATCAACCTTCACATAAAAATTGAGTGTATGAAAGGCGTTGAGGTTATGATTAAAAACAATGATTGGGCGGACGCAGCGCATATTCTTTCAGAATGCGGATTTTCTTATTTCCCCTCCGAACACGATAAGATACGCAAGAAAGCGGCTTCCATCCTTTCTATGAGTAAATACATGCTTGAGCGGATAAATGCCAAGGAAAAGCCCGAAAGTGCCTCTAAAATGGATAAAAACTACTTTGTCCGTGAACGTGTCGCTGTGATGTCTCATTACGGAATGCAAATCCGGAAGAATGAAATTAGCGCAAAGGAATATGCCTTCATGGTAAAACGTATGTGTGAGGATATAAAATCAATGAATATTCATAAGAAAAAATAGCTATGTTTAAATGCGAACTTTTGATAAGGGATAAAAGGTATGATGTAACCGATGATTTGAAGAATTGGGACGATTTTGAACTATCACATAAACGTCCCAATTATGATGGAGTGGTACGGTCATATTCTACGAGTTTTGAATTTGTGAATAATGCTTTTATACTTCTGAAAAAGGAATATCGGTCTAAGTATATGGAGGCTTCTGCTACTGTTATATTCTCCTTGAGAAATAATAACTGGGAGTATGACGAAGTTTTCCGGTGCGCACTGGATTTTTCCACATACTCGGAAGATGGATATGTGGTTTCCATCAATGCGATAGACAATACGCTGGCTGCTATTATTAAGGCGAAGAAGAGTATTCAATATGAGTATCCTATTAAATATATAAAAAATAAACGTGAGTTATATTACGATTCTTTAAGTATGAATTACAGTAAACCTTATGTATTAGGTGGAAATACAGTAGAGAATGATGCTTCTTTACAATATGTAACAGTTGATGCTGCTACATATACAGAAGCCGAAAGGTATAGCTTACCTCTTTATACTTTAGATGGAGAATTGCCAGGAAGAGATAGCCCATTGGTATTTCAAGACGTTCCCTTTGAGTCAAAGGAGGATATCGCAGTCTTTGTTAGAGCATTGTTCGATATTGATATAACATTAAAATTTAGTTTTGATTTTTATGTTGGTAGCGGACACGATTATCTTAAAAACGCTGGCGTGATTCTAGGAGGCCGTTATGAAGATGGGCGTTTAGTAGAACTAAAAAGATGGATGTGTGATGCAAATAGTACTGATCCTACTCATGTTTCCGAAAACTTAAAGATTCGTTTATACAAAGGGCAGGGATTGTTTATTGTCTTGGAATTATGGTATAGCAATATTAATGCTCATTCCACTACTGTGTTTTTTCGTGACTTTCAACTGAAAACAGAATTTATAGCTAGAGCTAGTCCAGTAAATATTGACATTGTATCCCCTGTAACAGTCTTGAACAATCTTCTTAATAGTATGTCAGAGGGAAATGCGGAATATAAAGGATATTTTAATTATGATATTGCCGATGGTTCGAGAAACTTGAAGTTGGAAAGGACATACATCATGGCAGCTGAAAGCGCCCGTGGAATTCCTGAAGCTAAAATATACACTTCGTATAAGAAGTTCTGTGAATGGATGGAAGCGGAGTTCGGATATGTTCCTGTAATAAGTGGGAATGAGGTGACATTTACTCACCGTGATAATTTGTTCGCAAATACGGTAGTCAATGAATTAGGGATGGAAATCAATGACTACGAATTGGCTGTCAATGATTCATTGATATATTCTTCAGTAAAGGTAGGATATGATAAGCAGGATTACGATAGTGTTAATGGACGTGACGAATTCCGGTTTACCAACGAATTCAGCACCGGTTTGAAACTGACCGACAATACCCTATCCTTGATCAGTCCGTACCGTGCTGACGCCTATGGAATAGAGTTCTTGGTTCAAAAGAGAGGGGAGGATACTACCGATAACGATAGTGATAATGATGTTTTCTTTGTGGAGTGTGACAATTCGGTTCCGGTGGATCAGCCGTTACTTTTATACAGGCCTTATTCGGCAGACCAGCTTTCCGGTCTGTTGAGTCCGGACACAATGTTTAACCTTAATTACTCCCCACGCTTCATGTTGGATGCTAATAAGAAATACATTGGAGCCTGTACCGGCATACTTAAATTTGCGTCTTCTAACGGAAACAGTGATGTATCCATAGATGGAGTAAGGGAAACGGATGATCTGTTAATCCCGGAACGCCTGTTTACAGTCGGGGAGGTCAACATAAAGACCAGCGACCTAGATGTTCCTTCAGATCTGACCGGACTTGTAAGGTTCACGAATCAAGGTGAGACGATAACGGGATATATTAAAAATCTGTCGTTGAATATAGCCAAAGAGAAAGGAAGTACCTATACTCTGATAGTTAAGGATATAAAAAGTTGATAATCTATTGTTTTAAGTAATAAAAAATTAGTATATTTGCGATACGGTGTCATGTGGCACACTACCCAATCAAGAACGAAAAGACCGTATGATTAAAACAGGAGACATTTGCCCATTGTTCTTTAATCCTTTAAAGAACGAATTTCAACAGGATATAGATTATATCCAGAAGTTCTACGCTACAGATAAAATATTGATCCAAATCTTTTCAGATGATTATAATGATGTAGTATCAGCTGTTATCTGTGATAATGTTACCAATGAGGATAATGATATATCATTGGCTGAATATAGAGTCAATGATACTACACGTCTATTTACAGCGAGTATAACAGGTCTGAAAGATTCTGTGTATACTTTGAAGATTCGGGAGGATAACTCCGGCACTAGCATAGTAAGCGAACCTTTCTCTGTTTGTTCGGACCCTATGCTTTTGCAGGAAACTTGTTTGATCAAATATTCTAATAAAGATAATAATTCAAGCTTTGACAATCATTTTTGGGTTGATGGAATACAGCAATACTTTGAATTCAGAGTAGAAGGAGGATTCAAGCCGGGAGGGGTTTCCCAGAAAGTTGATAATGAGCAGTTCCGAACCCAACAGCAGAAAATTATAGAACTTTATTCCGTTCCTTACGATACTTATACTTTCACGTGCGGGAATGCTTCAGGTGTTCCGTATTGGATTATCCAATTTATAAATAATATACTTTCTCTCTCATATTTTGACGTGAATGGAGAATGCTATGTGCGATCCGGCAATTCCAGTCCGGAGAAAACACAAATTTCCGAAGACGGACAAATGTTTAATATGACTATACTTCTTGAAAAAATGGGAATGTCGAGAATTAGTACAAATGGATCGTCGACAAGTAAATTCATTATCTTAAATACTCCAGAGTTGTTAACTGTTGATAGACCATCTTTGCTTTTAAGCAATGAAGATGCGAATAATATAAAGAAGCTTTACTACGACGGGGGGTATATGAAAATGCATGTGCAGTACGGAGGGGAATATACATATAATTCAGGATTGAATATCCCTATTTCCATTTATAGTCCGTATTTTTTGGATAATGATATTCAAGTTGGTTCCTGGATGAAATTGTCTTGGATAAATCCGGATGATCCTTCTTCAATATGTAGTATGACACTTACAGTCCAGAATGATTATTCCATAGAGGCGGGTATTCCAACTGAAACTAAATTGGCATTAAAATCAGACTTGTCATTATATGCCTTAGCCGACCTCTCCAACGCCATGACTGTATCACTCGGTCAGAACGGATATGCAAAGTTCAATAACGGGTTGTTGATTCAATGGGGATATGCTTCTAATAGTCAGGATAGTTACCACAAGCAATCTGTATACCTTCCTGTTTCTTTCGCTTCTACTTCATATTCAGTTGTTGTAACGGCAAAGAGCGGATTCCAGGATTATTATGTTGGAAGGACGGTTGATGCATTTTATAATAGCAGCTTTACCGTTAGCGCAAACCAGGAAAATAAAGAGCCGTTTTGTTGGATGGCAATAGGTCGATGGAAATAATTAATAAAGAATAATTATGGAACAAAAGATGTATTGGAAAAACGGATTCTACGACACACCGATAGAAGGTGGCGTAGAAATAAGCACTGAGTATTGGCAAGAATTATTGGAAGGGCAGTCATCCGGTAAAGAGATTAAAGAGAATGCCGACGGGTATCCCGTACTGGTCGAGCATGAATATACGATTGACGAACAGAAAGAGATGAAGATAGCGGAAATCAACGCCTATGACAAGTCGGATGCCGTCAACTCATTCACGCTTGCCGGAAAACAGATATGGTTAGACAAAGACACCCGTGTCGGGCTGGTCAACTCAATCGGTATCGAGAAAGAATCCGGTCGGATGAATACCACGCTTTGGTACAATGCCGAGAAGTACGTTATTCCGGTAGATGATGCGCTGGCTATGCTCAACCAGCTTGAATTGTACGCCCTTGACTGCTACAATGTGACACAATCCCATATTGCGGCTGTAAGGAGCTTGTCTGATGCCGGACAAGTGGAAGCCTACAGTTATAAAACCGGATACCCGGAACAACTCAATTTTGTATTATAAACTCAAAAACAGATAAAGCTATGATTCTATTAGTATTGTTTTCATTTATCCTCATCGCCGGATATGTCTCTGCGATGATTAAGAAAGGAAAGGGGATTCCTTACTCTATCAGTGATACCTACTACGCATTGACGCATAAGTTTTGGTTCGCTCTGTGTATGATCGGCTCCGGTGTTCTGCTTCTTCCGGCAGCTTTGGAATCAAGTACGGAGAACAGCCAGTTTCTTGTCTTTCTTTCTGTTGTCGGTATGGCTATACTCGGTGTGTCTCCTAACTTCAAATCGGAGCAAAAGGTTCCTCATGCAATAGGTGCTTCCATGTCGTTGATCTTCTCCCAAATATGGGTAGGTTGCAATAGTTGGTATTGGCTTCTGTTATGGTCGGGGTTCATAGTGTACATGGTTGTCTCCATGAAGAAGCACTGGACCGGTAACTTCATCTCCGACTTCATAAAGAGGAAGCCTATGTTTTGGATTGAGGTAATTTCATTGTTAACCGTTTATCTCACTTGTATAGTATGAAAGAAGCTATAGTACATACCACTACCGGAGGATTTGCAGCAATAGCAAGTGCTTTCGTTATTGAATCATTGCAAAATATGATTCCGTGGCTGATTGTATCATGTGCTGTAATCCTTTGCGATCTAGCTTTTGGAGTGCGAAAGAGTATGCTTATGGGTGAAAAGGTCAGATTTTCCCGTGCTATCCGTGCTACTATGGGGAAGATGGTGACATACTTCGCTTTTGTCTGCATGGTCTGTATGATTAGTGTAGCAAGTCACAACGAATATCCTATTGATGTGTATTCGTGCTTGCTGGTATGCTTTATAGAGGGCTGCTCAATTGTCGGCAATATACTGAAGCCTAAAGGAATTAATATCAATCTTATCGGTGCTTTGGGTGTGTTTGGTAAGAAGGTGTTCAAAGTGGATAAGGAGGACGTTAAAGATATAATTAAAGAGGAGTAGTTATGAATCTGATATGCAAGATATTCGGGCATTTGTATAGATGGTGTGGAGGTATCGTCTATTGTTCAAGATGCCTCTATGTGCCGGAATCGCATAAAAGATACATGCAAATAAAACCACCTAAAAAGATCGGATATGAGTTGGATAAAGGAAAGTAACCGCCCGAAGCACCTGCTTTATGCCATTCCTGCCGGTGCATTGTTTACCATCCTGTTTGTTGCAGGACTTGCGGCCGGGATGGAGTTCAAAGACCGTGTGTATGGCAACAAATGGGACTGGCTCGATATTGCCGCTACATTGATAGGCGGTCTTATCGGTCAAGTGATTCAAATTGTAGTATTAACATTGATATTATAGGAGAAAAGATATGGGAAAGTATTTCACGATAGCCGAAATGGTAAAGAGCGAAACAGCAGACAGACGTGGTATTGATAACCGCCTGCCAAAAGCATTGATATGCAATGTGGATGGCTTAATAGATAACGTTCTTGATCCTCTTCGGGAATCCTATGGCAAACCTATCACTGTAACTAGCGGATACCGTTGCGAAGCATTAAACAAGGCGGTAGGAGGAAGTAAGACCAGCGAGCACATGAAAGGAATGGCAGCCGATATAGTTGGCACTCCGAATACAAAAGCGGAAAACAAAAGGCTGTTCAATCTCGTACAGGAACTTGGGCTTCCTTTTACGCAACTGATAGATGAGAAGAATTTCTCATGGGTACACGTGTCTTATGATAGTTGTAACGTGAAAAAACAGATTTTAAAATTATAATCAATAGGAGGAACAATCATGACAGTATTAACCTTTGTACAAAACGAGAATACCCAGAAATATGTGGCGGAAGCAGTCGTAAATGCAAATTTCAATATCCACCTAGAACGCCCCAAAGGTGGTGGTCTGCAGCTTTTTCAAAAGAATGGTGAATATATGGAAGCTATCGACGACCGGACGGCTACCGAAAGAGGATTTGATACGGTTGCTGTTCCGAATACGGTTCCGTACAATACCGGATTAATCTTTGATTATGACTTTGACGCTCTGGTGTACCCAAAGACAATCCGTATTGAAAGTGGTAGTGAAGTAACAAGTGGTATTCTAACGGAGGCAGAATGATGCTTAACAGGTTATCATTAAATCGTATAGGGCTTAACCGGATCGGCTTGAACCGAATCGGTAAGCCTTCCGGTGGTTCATCCGACCGTCCGTATATTGATCCCAAAGTCTTAGATTCATTATGCGGTGTCTGGATAATGGATCAGAACACTAATGAATCTGAATCACGCAATATTATCAAGAACAAGATTGCTGACAGAGGTGGTGATTTGGAGTTATTGAACTTTGGGTATAAGTTGAATAGTGGGTATAATGGGTATGCTACTGATTTTACTGAATGGCATGGGACTTATAGTAACAAAACTCAAACTAAAATTACAGTTAGTATAGATATTTATTTTCCTATTAGTATCATTTCTTTTAAAAATGTTACTAGTGCACCAAGTTTTAGAATAAAAGTATCAGGACTTCCTAAAGGACAAAACTTATATTATAAATATATTAATGAAGAAGGTCTATTAGAAGAAAAATTTAATATACCTTCTGATGGAATTTACACATTACCCGCTACTGCTGTATCAGATACACCAACTACGGTTGCGACGTTGGCTAATGAACAATATAATATTAATATAAAAGGTCTTACCATAGAACAACTCCCCCTATACGAAGGTGCATTAGTAACTGACGGTAAAGATGATATGATAGTAAGTCAGAAATCTTTTATTGACATCGTTGGAAGTGTTAATCAACCCTATACTATTGTAAGTATGATGTCTTTTATAGATAATATACATTTTTATTTTAACAGTGCGGTTGGTACAGAAACTATGACTATATCTTATGTGAGTGAATCTGCAATAGATAAGACGCACATATTTGGGTATAGTACTACTAATGTGCAAAATACTCCGAACGTTATTAATAATATATTAGGAGATAAAAATGATTACGTAACTAGAAGAGAACCAGCAGGTAGTTTAATAGGTAAAGAATTTTCTATTCAAGGTTATCTTAGAGATGGAATACCTACTAGTGTTTCTTCCGTAGCCGTTTATTGGACTTTCATAGCCAACAAAGTTCTAACCACTGATGAGATAAACCAAATCATAGCTTATTTTAAACTAGATAAGTATGTAACTCCACAAGTTATCTATGATGTAAAAAGACAAGGATTAACGAATGATACTCCGGCTGCTGATTGGTATCTGAAAGACTTTAGTGGGAATGGGCATGATATGACACTGTATAACTTTGCTAAGAAACTAGGTAGTGGAATTGGTAAATATGAAGCTGATTATTCAACTTGGACTAAAACAGCAGGAGTTATCTCTACTCCCTTTGGTTTAAAAATTACAGAACCTACTCATAATTATTGGTTATTATGTACTTCTAATATATCTGTACCCGCTCATAAAGTCGAGATATCAGGAATACCGGAAGGTGGAGAGTTTAGATATTTAGGGGTTCATATACTGAAAAATGGAATTAATGAACTACCCAAAATGGAAGAACATCCTTCTGCCATAGGATTTACATTGTCTAGAGGTACTACGCAGCCTAGCGACTGGGTAGGTTTATCAGTGGAGCAAATCCCTGACTACGAAGGAGCATTGGTATCTGATAGTATTGATGATTACGGTAAAGTAGAAAACCTTCCAATATACAAGGATTATACTGTTGCTATTGATAGAGCTTGGACTAATGATTTAGTTAAAGCTCAATGTCTTACGAGTAAACTTAATGGAGATAATTTTGGGTCATTTAGTTTTGAACTTATTGAAAATGGTTTTAGCTCTTATAGTTTTGGCATATCAAATAAAGGAGTAATAACAATTGATAGTAACAAAAAGATAAGCTATCAATCTAAGTATGTTTATAATGGCTCACCAATAATTTCAGGTAATAATGTTGATGGAAAAGATTTATTCTTATTTAGAAACCGAGATTCTTATCCTTATTATGCGGAAGCAGCTATATGGAGTCTATTGCTTTTCCCTTACTCCCTTTCCGAGTTCCTGCTAGAGCGTCAATTAAAGAGGTATAAGCTGGGTACGCTGTATCCGGATATGGTGGAGTTTAGACCTGTTATATCTGGAAATATTCCTTATTCATCTATTCAGATTAGTCAAGGCTCAACTATGTTGTATAATGCAGTTACTGATAAAACAGGTACTTATTTAACTGAAGGTAGTACTGTTAGGATTTATATTCAACCTAGCGGAATAGATGAAGTATCTAAGATAACTATTAATGGAATTGAATATACAGATTTACCTATTAATCCTAATGGATATTATTACGCAGATTTCCCAATAACCAAAAGCCCTCAGAAGATAAGCTATGCCATTGACGAGTACATCAGATACGAGGATATTGTACAGCCTTATCCAGCAATAATTAATCTAAAACAAGATGGTAAAACTATCACTTGGGGAGATAAGTTGAAAGTAGGCAGTGATATAGTCTTTGTAGAAAGTGCCAACCTTTTACCGGAGCTATATACTGTATCCGATACACGGTATAATGGTGTAACGCTTTACCCAAACACTATCATAAAGGTAGAGAAGTCTATGGTGTTTGATAATGCACGTACCTACCTAAAAGCCAATGAACCGAGCTGTATCCTGTCGCCTAATAGGTTGAGGATTCCAAATTCTAGCTACAAGATACTAGGCTACATTCCGGACTTGACAGGTAAAGGTAATCATGGTAGATTGAATAACTTCGCCTACACGGAAGAAAGTGGAGCAAATGAGGACGGTAGTATTAAGTTTGACGGTACAGATGACCATATTACTATTCCTACTTTGGCTCATGGTGGTAAGTGTGTGATGATGAAGGTGAATTGGAGTAATGATGGAATGCTTTATGACCAAAGACTTAATAGTAGTGTTTATACGTTTAGTATTTTAACTGGCGAAGCTACTTTAGCATATAATGCTAGAAATAATGGTAGCACATATATTGATGGAATTTTGAATGCTAACATAATTCCAAGTGATTTAGTAGGCATTACTCATAATATTACTGCTGTAAATGATGCAGCAATAGATAATAATACTGTTTCTCCAAGACTTGGTGTATCAGTCTCTAATGCTACATTTAGTAATCAAGCATTGTACGAGTTCATGCTATTCCCCGAAATACCAAGTGAAGATGAGATAAAGAAACTGAATAATGTAATGGGTATTGAAGGAGGCTATGTAGAAAGTCCGAATTATTATTGGGATAGTTTTGGTAAGAGTAATAACAATAAAGAAGATATTGATTACGACAATTTAAGACAAGGTACAGATGCTAATAGACAACTAATAGATAAATCTGTTTTAGGATTAAAAGCTATTGAAGATTATATTAAAACAGGAAATGGTTCTGATATTGTTAGTAGAAGATTATATCTAAATAACGTTGCTTATAATAGTGAGAGTGGATATACTGATGATAACGGTTTACTATTAGACGGAGTAGAAGACCATGCTGTTAATACTGCTATTCCTGCTGTGACTGATTTTACGGTTATTGCTAAGAGGACTGATTTAAGAACTGATGGCAATATAGCTTCCTTTATTCAGAAAGGAATATTTGCTGGATGGAATGGCGGTGGAGCATTTAGTGAAGGACATTGGGAAGGAGGTCTTTTCTATTGTAGTACGTTTGGTACTACAAGAGATATAAATGATGTTTATAACAAAGAGTTGTTTTGGCAAACTCCGACTTCATATAATGGAAAATCTTTTGAGAAAGGGAAATCCTCTGATAATAGTGGTTTGTCCGTAGGTGTTTTCATAAACTCGGTAGGCGGTAGAACTGGTTATTGGAAAGGAGTTTTCTATAAGATGATGCTTTACACCAAAACCATAGACCAACTATCTATCAATATGCTAAAGAATTTATTTGAAAGAGACGAATTAATTGATGTAAATAACCCAATATTTAAGAAATAATGAAATATATCGTATTTCCCGTAGAAAAATTAAATGAAGTGCCACAAGAGGTACTTGATGAATTACACTTGGCTCCTAGAAAGAGCATAGATGGAACAGAGGTAATAATGAAAGTGGCTAACTATGAAATGTTATTCCCATCTGTAATGACATTGCCGGAGCTTGGAGAAGAAACCCCGCAAGAGCCTGTATATCCTTATCCGGTGTATGAGGGAGAATCATTGGATAATTTGTTGTCCGGATATAAATGGACTAGCAGGGATAGTGTGTTATGAGAACGCTTCCTTATATACTGATTTGCCTGCTGCTTGGCGTGCTCGTGTGGATGAAATGCAGTCCACACGAACCAGCAACGGAAGAAGTGAGAACCGAGACCAAGATAAAGACGGTTGTCAAAGTTTGCACGCTGTCTGTTTCACCGCCTATGGCACCGCTATTAACGCTTAAGTTGACGGATACCATTCATATAGGTGATACTGTTGTTCCTCGTGAGCAGGCCTACTATGAAGACAGTCTTTACCGTGCATGGGTGTCCGGATATCGTCCTAGATTGGACAGTTTGCAGATATTTCCAAGAACCGTGTATCAGACAGTGACGAATGACATCTACCATACTGTCACCCCAAAGAAGAAACGCTGGGGACTTGGTTTACAGGCCGGGTATGGTTATCCG
>OGYM01002611.1_pt1 | contig 11629 bp, 8 predicted proteins | sample 1576491 | NCBI WGS metagenome assembly OGYM01 (sample SAMEA3541515, study PRJEB24748) | human gut metagenome | biome: human gut; feature: human-associated habitat; material: faeces | place: China | collected 2012 | reverse complement strand
TGTACTAACGGCCCTGCGGATACTACGGCAGCGATGGTCAGGATCACAGAAGAGATCGCGGTGAACACAAAGGCGATCTGATAGATATTTTTTAATTCTCTGTGATTTTTTGCACCGTACTGGAAGCCGACCAGCGGGCTGATGCCGATGGTAAAGCCCAGATAAAAGGCGTTAAATAAAAACTGACCGTACAGCAGGATGGTGATGGCAGCGACGCCTGGCCCGCCCGCCAGCTTCATCATGACAATATTGAATAAAAATGTGATAATGGCGTTGGCCAGTTGGGTCACCATCTCGGAAGAACCGTTATAACAGGCCATGAGAAGCTCCTTTGGGCGGAAATGAAACCGCACCAGACGGAGCCCTTTTTTATTGGACAAAAAGAAAAGAAGTCCCGCCAGGGCAGGTACTGTCTGCCCGATTCCTGTTGCCAGCGCGGCTCCGGTCATGCCAAGTCTGCATACTGCGATCAGAAAATAATCCAGAAAGGCATTTAATATTCCGGCGCCAATGGTCAGGAAAAGACCAAGATGTGGTTTTTCTGCAGTAACCAGATAGGACTGGAACAGGCTTTGCAGCATGCAGGCGGGGGCGAAAGAGATGGCTGTGGCCAGATATTTTTCGCAGTCTGTGAGCAGAACCTCGTTGGAGCCTAAAAAGTAACAGACAGGGGTGAGAAACAGGTGCGTAAAGACCAGAACCACGATGCTGACAGCGACACCTACCACAACGAACATAGTCAGACATTCCCGGGCTTCCCGGTGTTTCCCTTCGCCTAAATATTTGCTGATGATGGCATTGCCGCCGGTAGCTAACATGGTGCCGATGGCAGTGACGATGCAGATTACCGGAAATACAATATTTAATGAAGAAAGAGCATTGCTGCCGATAAAACGGGAGATGAAAATACCGTCCACAATGGTATAAAGGGACATGAACATCATCATAATAATGGATGGCAGGGCAAACTGCAGGAGTCTGCTGGGGGAAAAATGTTGATTAATAGACATACTCATAATCATAACCTCGTAAACACAGAATCGTGATCTTGTTAACAGTTTTCATGATGGATATGGGTCTGTACGTGTGGAACAGACTGTGAGACCCGAAACCCCACTTAGCATAAATGATAAAAAGTTTATCGTCAAGGGCGTCTTTCCAAAGAATCAAGGATGTCTTTCCCAAAATATCAAGGACGTCTTTCCAAAGATTTTCCTTGACTTTTTAAAACTGTGTGTATTAGAATGTTCGTATAGTATGGACACAGGAGGTGAATTTATGGACGGTTGCGATAGTACGGGACGAAGTATGATCTGCGGTGGCAGAATGAAGGACAGACTGGCGCAGCTTGCCATGAATTTCACGTAAATTGTGTTTTTCAAAAGCTGCGTTTTTTCCATGAGCCTTTTCCACCGCAATCGGACCCTTACTGAACAATTTATTCCGAGAAACGGTGGTATTTTTATGCCCGAAGAAAGCCCCGGCCAGCAACCGTGTGCGAGTCATGCTTACATGAACGAGTATACGGATATTAGCTGGGCCAGACGGCTTTCGTAATGGGTGGAAGGAGGCAGACATGGAGACAATGAAAAGACCAAACTATGTAGAAGAATTACTGGAGATCTTCCGCAGTCCTTTAAGCAAAGAAGAGCTGCTGGATAAGATTTCTGATTACCATGAGAACGATATTGCAGAAGCCTTTGAACATCTGACAGAGGAAGAGCGAAAGAAATTGTACCCGCTTCTGGGCGCAGAGCGGATGGCTGAGATTTTCACTTATATTGAAGAGCCGGATGAGTATCTGAAGGAACTGAATTTAAACCAGGTGGCGCAGGTCATTTCCCACATGGATTCCGATGACGCGGTTGATGTGCTGGATGAACTGGATGATCTGATCCAGGAAAAACTGGTTGGTTTGATGGATGAAGAATCCAGTCACGATATCAAAATGATCCAGTCTTATGAAGATGATGAAATCGGTAGTCAGATGACTACCAATTTCATCATGATCCATAAGAATCTGAGCATCCGCCAGGCCATGCGTGAGCTGGTCCGCCAGGCGGGAGAGAATGACAATATCGGAACTGTGTACGTGGAAGACGGACAGAATCATTTTTATGGAGCTATCGATCTGAAAGACCTGATCGTTGCGCGGGAAAATGATTCCCTGGAAGATATCATCAGTACTTCTTATCCTTACGTGACGGACCATGAGAAGATCAGCGATTGTATTGAGCGGATCAAGGACTACGCTGAGGATTCCATCCCGGTCCTGGACAGCGAAGGCCAGATCCTGGGTGTCATCACTTCCCAGGATATCGTAGAGGTTGTGGATGATGAGATGGGTGAAGACTACGCGAAGTTAGCTGGTCTGACCGCGGAGGAAGATTTAAACGAGACAACCAAAGAGAGTATCAAGAAGAGACTCCCGTGGCTTTTGATCCTTTTATTTATGGGTATGGGCGTGTCTTCTGTAGTCGGTATCTTTGAGACTGTTGTGGCGGTTCTGCCGATCGTTATGTGTTTCCAGTCCCTGATCCTGGACATGGCTGGAAATGTAGGAACTCAGTCTCTGGCTGTTACCATCCGTGTGCTGATGGATGAGAACCTGACCGGCAAAGAAAAACTGCATCTGGTGTTTAAGGAGATGAAGGTCGGTTTCTTAAATGGCATGATCCTTGGTGTGATGGCATTTGTATTTATCGGAATTTACGCATGTACCTTAAAAGGCAATCCAACTGCCCATGCGTTCCTGATCTCCGGCTGTGTTGGCTTTGCCCTGATGCTGTCCATGGTGATCTCCAGCATGGTAGGAACCATGGTACCGATGTTTTTCCATAAGATCAAAGTAGACCCGGCCGTTGCATCCGGCCCATTGATCACAACGGTGAATGACCTGGTGGCAGTGGTGACCTATTATGGTCTGGTGTGGCTGCTGCTGATCGAGATGCTGCATCTGGCGTAGGAAAATAGAATTATTTCTATTAAATAAATGAAAAAATGAAAACAAAGGAGAAGAGTATGAATGAGTCAAGTGGAGTGATTACGGACGCAAGGGAGCTTGGAACGGTCAAGATGCTGATCCTGGGCCTGCAGCACATGTTTGCCATGTTCGGAGCGACCATCCTGGTGCCGATCCTGGTAAACAACTATTTTGTAGATGCCTGTGGAGAGGGACCAACAAGAGGTCTTACCGTGGCAGTTACTTTGTTTTGTGCCGGTTTTGGCACCCTGTTATTTCATGTTTGTGCGAAATTTAAAGTTCCGGCATTCTTAGGTTCTTCCTTCGCATTTTTAAGTGGTTTTGCAACCGTGGCACATCTGGATACCGGAATGTATGCGGGGATGGGAGCCAATGAAAAAGCTGCATATGCCTGTGGCGGAATCGTGATCGCCGGACTGTTGTATCTGGTGCTGGCGTTGATCATCCGTCTGGTTGGTGTAAAGAAGGTCATGAGATATCTGCCTCCGGTTGTGACCGGTCCGGTGATCATCTGTATCGGTCTGAGTCTGGCTTCTTCTGCCATTGGCAATGCTTCTACGAACTGGTTTCTGGCATTTATTGCCCTGGCGGTGATCATCGTATTTAACATCTGGGGAAAAGGAATGTTTAAGATCATTCCAATTCTGATGGGTGTCGTAATTTCTTATGCGGCAGCTGTATTTATGAATGTATTAGGGATCAAAAACCCGGATGGTTCCGCGATTTTAAATTTTGCGCCGGTTGCTGAGGCTGGTCTGGTGGGACTTCCGCCACTGCAGTTATGCAAGTTTGATGTGACGGCGATTCTGGTTATGGCGCCGATCGCTATTGCGACCATGATGGAGCATGTGGGTGATATGTCTGCCATTTCCGCAACTGTAGGTAAGAATTTCTTGGCTGATCCGGGACTTCACAGAACTCTGTTAGGTGATGGCCTGGCAACTGCCATGGCAGGTATTCTTGGTGGTCCGGCCAATACCACTTACGGCGAGAACACCGGCGTTCTGGAGCTGAGCCGTGTGCATGATCCAAGAGTTATCCGGATTGCCGCTGTATTTGCGATCATTGTCAGCTTTATCCCGAAGGTATCTGCGATCATCAGTACCATGCCTTCCTCCATTATCGGCGGCGTCAGCTTCATGCTGTATGGTATGATTTCTGCCATTGGTGTCCGCAACGTGGTAGAGAATAAGGTAGATCTGACCAAATCCAGAAACCTGATCATTGCAGGCGTGATCTTCGTGTGCGGTCTTGGTTTCAATGGTGGTCTGACCTTTACCGTAGCAGGAACACCGATCACGTTAACAGCCCTGGCGATTGCAGCTATCGCTGGAATTCTGTTAAATATCATTCTTCCGGGAAATGATTATGAATTTGGCGTGAATGTGTCCGGAGATGAGAACCGGGGAATTCATGCGTAAGGGAAAATTGAATACATAATAAAAACAATCAAAAAAGCAATCGTATTTTTTTACGATTGCTTTTTTGCGTATTTCTGCATATAATATAATCAATAAAGATGGAAAGAATGCGATTATTATGCGTGAAACAAGAACATTAGAGTTCAAGGAAACGATTACGAACACATTTTTAAAAACAGTCAGTGCCTTTTCAAATTATGACGGAGGAACCGTCCTTTTTGGTGTAGATGATGATGGAAATATAAAAGGTTTGCAGGACGTAAAGCAAGCATGTCTGGATATTGAAAACAAAATCAATGATAGCATTACACCGCAGCCAGACTATACGCTTGAGATACAGAATAATGACCAGACAATAAAACTTACTGTAAAAAGCGGACTTCAGAAGCCATATCTATATAAATCAAAAGCATATAAACGGAATGATACAGCAACGATAGAGGTAGACACGCTGGAGTTTTCGAGGCTTGTACTGGATGGAAAAAATATTCGATTTGAAGAATTGCCTTGCAAAGATCAGGAACTGTCCTTTGAAATTTTACATCGTAAGCTGAAAGAAACTGTCCGGATTGAAAATTTTGATAAGGATACGCTGAAAACATTAAACTTATATGACGATGTAAATGGATTCAATAATGCGGCGGGGCTTTTGGCAGATAAAAATCATTTTCCCGGAATTGATATTGTCAAATTCGGAGAAAACATCAGTATCATTCAAAAGAGATCAACCGTTGAAAATGTATCGGTTTTAGAAGTATATGAAAAGGCAATCGAGATCTTCAGAGACTATTATCAATACGAAGTAATACAAGGTGCTGATCGAAAAAAGATGGAAAAAATACCGGAAGCAGCTTTCCGAGAAGCAATCGCCAATGCTCTGATTCACAGAGTATGGGATGTGGATTCGCAAATCAGAGTTTCGATGTTTGATGATCGAATCGAAATTGTTTCTCCAGGCGGATTACCGTCCGGAATCACAGAGGAAGAATATCTGTCTGGTAAACTTTCCGTTTTAAGAAATAGAAATCTTGCCAATGTATTTTACAGATTGGGATTTGTAGAGATATTCGGAACGGGAATCACAAGAATAAAACAGCTGTATGTGGAAGCTTTGATAAAACCGGATTTCGAAGTTTCAGAAAATGCTATAAAAATTATGCTTCCGGTATTTGAAAAAAATGCTGATCTGACAGAAGATGAAATCATAATCTATAAACTTTTAAGTAAGACGATGCTGAAGCCGATCAGTGAAGTTGCGCCATATGTACCTTTCGGTAAATCAAAGACAACAAAGCTGCTGAAAGAAATGTGTCAAAAAGGCGTGATTACAGTGGAAGGAAAAGGCAAAAGTACAAAATATATCATTAGCTAAGATTTATCAACGTTTTTGAGACTTATGGAGGATTATAAAGATTATGATTAAAATACTATTCATCTGTTTAGGCAACATCTGCCGTTCCCCTATGGCAGAGTTCATCATGAAAGATCTGGTGAAGAAAACGGGATTGGAACAGGAGTTTGTGATTGACTCCAGGGCGACCAGTACGGAGGAGACGGGGAATCCGATTCATCATGGGACTATGGGGATTTTTAAGAAATACCAGATTTCGTGTACTGGTCATCGGGCGCAGCAGATGAGCAGACAGGATTATGATACTTATGATTATCTGATTGGAATGGATCAGAGCAATATCCGGAATATGACCCGGATCGCAGGCGGTGATCCGGAGAAGAAGATTTATAAATTGATGGAATTTACCGGCAGTGGACGGGATGTGGCAGATCCGTGGTATACGGGGGATTTTGAGGCAACTTACCGGGATGTGTCGGAGGGATGCCAGGCATTGCTGGAGAAATTGAAAGGAAATTTAGCCAGGTAATTACAGAAAAATTAGTCAGTTGCGAGAAATTCAAGTCGAACGTCCGTGAGACTTGGCGCGTGATTCTGGTCAGCATAAGCTGACATATTCTTTACAGAATCACTGCGCATCCTCGCGGAGCGTTTATCTCAGTCGGAGACCCACCTTCCACTGAGACTAATTTGTTATTACTCACCACCTGAAGAGGTGGGAGTCTTCTCGACTGAGATAAAGGAGGCGGCGATATGGAATTTCCATTATCATTTGTAGTTGTAGGTTCGGGTTTCCGGTCTTTGTTTTATGCCCGGATCGCGAAACGGTTTCCGCAGTTTTTTACCTTAAAATACCTGCTTTGCAGGACAGAGGAAAAGGCGCAGAAATTGAATGCAGAGTATGGAATCCCGACTACCACATCGCAGGAACTCTGCATGGAAGCAAAGCCAGATTTTGTGGTGGTGGCAGTGAACCGGAATTCGGTCTGGAGCGTGGCCAGAGAATGGATAAAAGCAGGCTTTCCGGTGCTTCTTGAGACGCCGGTGGGTCACACGGAAGAGGAGTTAAAAGAAGCCTGGGAAATGAGCCTTCATGGGGCGAAGATCCAGGTGGCTGAGCAGTATCACCGTTATCCGATTCTGGCGGCTGGAATCAAGGCAGTCAAAGAGGGGCTGATTGGTGATCCTTATGGAGTGACTCTGTCTATGGCGCATGATTATCACGGGGCCAGTCTGATCCGCCAGATGTTAAATATCGAACCGATGGCAATGATCCTTCGTGGAAATCAGTATCGAAACCCGGTGACTCAGACCGATTCCCGTTACGGCCCGATCACTGATGGAAGTGTGACGGAGCAGGAGCGGACGGTGGTTCAGATCGAATTTGCCAATGGAAAGACGGCGCTGTATGATTTTGCAGGAATCCAGTACCGCAGCTTTATCCGGGCCCGCCATGTGAATGTGCAGGGACAGAACGGGGAATGGAATGATTCCCTGATCCGGTATGTGAGAGAGGATCTTTTGCCGGAAATGGAGTATTTGAAACCATATCTGGATCCGAAATATAAAGAATTAGAGACCGGGGCGCTGCGGGAGATCTGCAGGCAGTGGAATCCGGTATTTGCTATGGAGGCAGAGCAGGACGAGTACGCTATTGCCACCATGATGTATGATATGAAGGGATATCTGGAGGAAACCGATCCAGGATACCCGTTACGTGAGGCACTGGAGGACGCATACACCTGGATCTTATTCCAGCGTGCGGTAGAAAAGCCATGGCAGACCATCGAATCAGAGCCGATGCCATGGCATGATCGCTAAGAAGCAGCGTTAGATGGAAGTGCAATCCATGAGAAAAGCAGGATAACTGTTCAGCAGGTCTGAACACTTGCGGCGCTGACCATAAGAAAACATAGGCAGGAAAGCAGGAAGAAAGTGAGTTGACAAGATGGCACCATTAAGAGAAATGGTTTTGTATTATAATCCCGATCAGTCCCCCTACGCAGCGAAGCTGAAAGGGGTTCTGGTGCGGATGGGAATCCGTATTAAGAATATCGCACCGGAGCAGACCGGGGAACTGGTGGGAACACTGGCGGGAATGCCAGGATATGCAGAAGGGGAAGAACTGTGGAAGCAGGCGATCGCCCAGAAGAAAAGCCAGAAGGCAGATGAGGGGGCTGGACAGTTTCGGGGACAGGCAGATTCTGACACAGCGGATCAGGAGTCTATTCCCCTGATTCCGGAAGAGATCCTGGTGATGAAGAATTTCACTGGCCACCGTATCGATGCGTTATTACTGAATCTGCGAAAAGCCGGTGTTCCGAAAATTGCCTTAAAAGCAGTCATCACCGAGCAGAACAGCCGCTGGACCTTCTATCAGTTATATGAGGAGATCAAAAAAGAGCATCTGGCCATGATGGCTGCAGAGACAGAGAAAGAGAAAGGTTAGGACAGGCATGGCAAATCAATTTTTAGAGATCCCGGATTCGTTCTGGGGGCTGTTCCGTTCCAAGAACCGCCAGATCTACATTGACGCCCTGTTAAAGATCAACGAGGAGTACCAGTACAGCAACTACTTTTTAAGCCGGGAGATCTGTATCCAGGCGCTGAGCGATCATTTTGCCAGACAGAAAGTGACCATGGAGCAGGATGAGCTAGAAGATGATTTTGATGTGCTGGAACCGCTGGCAACCCGGGTGTTAAACTGGCTGTTGCGGACAGGGTGGCTCCGGAAGGTGGACGATTATAACACTATGACGGTAAATATCGTGATCCCGGATTACGCAGCGGTCTTTGTGGACGCATTTTCCCATCTGGCAGGCGAGGACGAGGATGATACACAGGTGTATATCCAGAACATTTATGCCATTTTATTTGCATTCAAAAATGATCCGAGGGCCAATATTTCCCTGTTGAAGACTGCTCTTGTAAATACCAGAAAATTAAATAAAACCCTTCAGGATATGCTTCACAACATGGATAAGTTTTTCGCCAGTCTGTTGGAACAGAAGCATTATGGGGATCTGTTAAAGGAACATCTGGACGGTTATGTAGAAGAGATCGTGCGGAAAAAATATCATATTTTAAAGACCTCCGATAACTTCTATTTATATAAGACGGATATTAAAAAATGGATCAGCCAGATGCGCCAGGATGTGCCATGGCTGGAGATGGTCTGTGTGAAAAATAAGCAGCTTCGAGGACTGGATATCCAGGTGGATGACCTGTTAAAGCAGCTTGATGTGATCGATCGGGGCTTTGACGATATTGAGCACCGGATCTTCAACATGGATAAGGAACATACCAAGTATATTCGGGCTACCGTTACCAGATTGAATTACCTTTTAAATAAGGAAGATACCATGAAAGGCGTGGTCATCGATCTGTTGAATCATCTGTCCGAGGTGGACGGAGAGACCAGGGACGCAGATCTGGCGAAGATTGGAAGTAAGATGAATTTGTCCCAGTTTACGGTGCTTTCGGAAAAATCCCTCTATAAGCGGAAAAAGCAGAAGGTGGATTTTGCAGAGAGCGTGGAGGACGAGGAGCCAGAGGTGGAGTTGTCCAGAGATGAGATCCTGAGATTAAACAAGATCAAGAACCGATACAGCCGCAAGCAGATCGAGAGCTTTGTGATGGAACATATGACGAACGGGAAATTTGCAGTCAGCAGCGATACAGTAGCCAATGATGAGGAGTTTGAAAAGCTGGTGCTGGCTTATGATTATTCCACCAGAAAGGACAGTCCGTACCGGATCCAGAGTCAGGATGTGGAAGAGATCGACAATGGCATGTACCGTTATCCGGGGCTTGTTTTCGAGAAGAAAGAAAACGGAAAGGGAACGACGCGTAACGATGAAGGTACGGAAGCGTTAACTGGAAAGTAAATCGGTGAATTCCCAGTGGAAACGGTTAGAACGAGAAAAACGAGAGGAAGAAGATAGATGATCAATTATTATGAAGAGCTGTCTGGCGAAGAGCAGCAGAGGGTGAAGGAGTCCATCCAGCTTCTATACCGTCAGACCTTTCTTCTGGAACGGAAATATGACCGGAAGACCAAGCGGTATCAGATCAACCGGGAATATCACCAGTGCAGTAAGCACCTGGAATTTATCCAGGCGTATTTTGCGCTGATGGATATTGAAGTGGTGGAAAACAGCCAGATGGGTGTGATCTATCTGCGGGGCGAACAGCTGATGGGCGAGAAAATGCCAAAGCTGGCGACTCTTTATCTGCTGGTACTGAAGCTGATCTATGATGAGCAGATGTCCACGGTATCCACTTCGGTGAATGCCATGACCAATTTAAGTGAGATCCATGAGAAATTAAATACCTACCGGCTTTTGAAGAAGCAGCCCTCCAACACGGAGATCCGCCGCAGCCTGGCGTTGTTAAAACGGTATCAGATCGTGGAACCGCTTGATGTGTTAGACGAGCTGGACGGCTTTTCCCGTCTGGTGATCTACCCGGCCATCCATGTGGTGCTGCTGGGAGACGACGCGAGAGCGCTTCTTAATACCTTTAGTGAAGGAGATACAGAAGATGACGAACCAGAGATTTGAAGCCCTGTCCAGGATGTGCCTCAACAACTGGCATTATATACGCCATAAAGTGCTGTCCTTCAATGATGGGATCAACTTTTTTACGGGTCATTCTGGAAGTGGTAAATCCACGGTCATTGACGCACTGCAGATCGTTCTGTATGCCAATACCGATGGTCGTGGATTCTTTAATAAAGCGGCGGCGGATGATTCTGACCGAAGCCTGATCGAGTACCTGCGTGGTATGATCAACATCGGAGAGGACAACCGGTTTTCTTATCTGAGAAATCAGAATTTTTCCAGTACCATTGCACTGGAATTAAAGCGGACGGACACAGGGGAGTGCCAGTGTGTAGGCGTGGTGTTTGACGTGGAGACGGCAACCAATGAGATCTCCCGTCTGTTTTTCTGGCATAAGGGACCGATCCCGGATCACCATTACTGTGTGGACGGATCTGCAAGAACCATGTCCACCGATGAGATAAAAGCCTGGTTATTGCAGAATTTTGCCAAAGAGGACTATTATTATGGTTCCCACAATGAGCGGTTCCGCAAGCAGCTTTATGATATCTACTTAGGCGGACTGGACGCAGAGAAATTTCCGCTGCTGTTCAAACGGGCGATTCCATTCCGTATGAACATCAAGCTGGAAGAATTTGTAAAAGAATACATTTGTATGGAGCAGGACATCCATATCGAGGATATGCAGTTAAGCGTCATGGAATATGGCCGCATGCGTAAGAAAATCGAGGATACCTGCAGGGAGATCGCCCGCCTGAAGGAAATCTGCGCCCAGCATCGTGTGGTGGAAGGAATCAAGACCCAGATGGGGGATTATGGCTATTATGCGGCGAAGCTGGATATTCTGCAGGACCGCCTTTTGACCAGTGAGAGCCAGGCCAAATATCAGGCTTACGAGGAAAACCGCAAAAAAGCCCTGGACGACATGGAAATGCGGGAGCAGGAGATCAAGGATCTGACAGACCAGGAGGAAGAGTTACTGCGGCAGATTTCCATGACCGGTTATGAGCAGTTAAAGGAGCAGTTAGCGTCCTTAAATCAGCTGGTGGAACGTCTGGCCAGCAGTAAAGCCCGATGGGAGCAGACTGCCGCAGCGTTAAAAGCCTGGGAAGAGGAGGACAGTGTTTCTAACCGGGTGCTGTGGGATATTGACGAGTTCGCCAGGGGAACCATTTCCGGTGAGGTGCTGGATCGGCTGAAGCATGGACTGGAGGAGCAGCGGAAAGATGTAGCCAGACAGCAGCAGGAGGCCCAGAGCCATGTACGAGATCGGCTTTATCACCGTGCCCCTGTACAACACCAGCACCTTCGC
>OGYM01002610.1_pt1 | contig 11629 bp, 10 predicted proteins | sample 1576491 | NCBI WGS metagenome assembly OGYM01 (sample SAMEA3541515, study PRJEB24748) | human gut metagenome | biome: human gut; feature: human-associated habitat; material: faeces | place: China | collected 2012 | reverse complement strand
AATCGTAATAACTTGTTTAAAAGATGAATAATGTTAGTTGATTCGCATATCGTTGCGTCTCCTCCGACTTCCGGAAAGCCAACGGAATAGTAACCTCACGGCTGGTTTTCAGTCGCTGCCCCCAGAAATGATCCGTCACTTTTACCGAAGTAAAAGGAACAGGATCGATCGGATAGCCAGGATGTAGCGGCTCTTTCTGCGCAAAAACCGTTCCCACCGCCGTAAGAACCAATGATAATATAAATGTCTTTTTCATGATTTACATGCTATATATAAAGATTGTTTTTTATAAAAGTAATACCGGTATACGATAATTGTCACCGGTTACCGGTCGAATGGATGCGTATCACAGTAAACGAATAGGCAGGCATCTCATAAGAGAAATTATTACCCGACAATTCGAAGCCGGAGGATACAGGCTTTGCCTGTTTATCTTTCGGATCGCCCGTGAGGACGGTCTTTATAGCCGAAGGATGAATCAATGCACCCCCGTCCAATTCCACTTGCGAACGAACACTTACAGGAAGCAGGTTCACCAGTTTCACGATGATGTCACCCGCACTTGTCTCAATCTTCAACTTCGTTTCGTTGTCCATAATCTTTAATCTTTCAATCTTTATTCTTTCCGCAAACTTAGGGAAAAATCTCCATTTTTTCATCTTCGGCCGACAAAAAAAGACACTAAAGGCGGCCTTCATCCCCATAACTGTAATAATCGCCGTCTGAAACCACCACATGATCGAGCAAGCGGATGTTCATGGTACGTGCAGCTTCCAGCAGCGCATGGGTCAGGCGGTCATCATCCTGACTGGGACGAATGTTTCCCGAGGGATGGTTATGACAAAGAATCATGGAAGTAGCCCGCTTCAAGAGTGCCTCACGCAATATACAGCGCACATCGACCTGCGTGGAGGCCAGTCCTCCCCGACTAATTTTAACCGTATCAATCACCTTGGCTGCCTGATTCAGCAACATCACCCAGCATTCTTCCACCGGCAAGTCGCACATCAGGGGATGAAAAAAGGCATACACATCTTGTGAGCTGGTAATTTTCTTCCGCTCAGAAGGTTCTTCCTCTCTTCTGCGCTTCCCCAATTCAGAGGCTGCCAGAATGGTCACGGCCTTTGCCGGACCAATTCCTTTATAACGGCAAAGGTCGTCCACCGTATATTTACCCAACTCACTCAAACGGTTATGGCAGTCATCCAGCACCTTCCGCATCAGTTCTACCGCAGTTTCTTCTGTATTGCCGGAACCTATCAGGATGGCCAGCAACTCGGCATTACTTAAAGCAGCCGGACCGTGCAGCATCATTTTTTCCCGCGGACGGTCTTCTTCCGCCCACTGGGTAATGTTCAGTTTCTCGTTCATGCATCAATTTCTTAATAAAAACACCGACGAGCTACCGAACATCTTATTGGGGACAATGTCTTATTTATAGAATGTTTTTTCGAAAGCCGAGAAGGACTTTCCGCCACATATACAGCGTTTCCACCACGCCCGCAAAAATCCGGAACCGTAGCCCGTCAATTGTATAAACGCAGCAATGACAGATAGTGCACCAATTTTTATACTTTTATTGCGAATAGAAGCATCGATAAAAATAATCACAGCAAACAAAGCCAGCAAAAGCAAGCTCCACGGACAGATAAACGCAGCCAGCAACACCAGCACGACTCCTACCGTAAATACAGCCGGAAGCAGATGCACGAGCCTCAATGATTCAGGGTATTTCTTATACAAATCAATGCGGGCGATACCGGAATTGTGTACCTGCTTGAAAAACTTTTTCAAATCCGTACGACGCTTATGCCATACCCAGGCTTCCGGAAACAGACGGCAACGGTAACCTCCTTTAAAAATACGGATACTAAAGTCAATGTCTTCGCCAAAACGCATTGCAGAGAATCCGCCCAATGCCTTGTACACCTCGGCACGGACTCCCATGTTAAAACTGCGAGGATAGAATTTGTCCATTTTCTTCTTGCCGCCCCGAATGCCTCCCGTGGTAAAGAAAGAAGTCATGGCATAATTAATAGCTTTCTGTACATCCGAAAAAGAATCGTGTGCACGGTCGGGACCTCCAAATGCATCTGCCGGTTCCCGCTGAAGGTCTGCTTCCACTGCAGCCAGATACGTTTCGGGCAGGATACAGTCTGAATCCAGAATCAGCAGATACTCTCCGCGACTGCGCTCTGCCGCATAGTTGCGCGTCTGTCCGGGTCCTGAATTCGGTTTCTCAAAATAATGCACATCCAGCATTTCTGCATACTTCTCGACCACCTGCTTGCAAGGAATAGCAGAACCGTCTTCCACGACCACCACTTCAAAGTTTTGATATGTCTGACCGCACAGACTCTGCAACAACTCATCCACTTCATCCGGACGGTTGTACACCGGAATCACCACAGAATACTTCGGATTCATCTTTTATCCTCCTTTAATCTTTTTCAATTAATACCGTAGCATAGGCTGAAATACCTTCCTCACGTCCGGTAAATCCTAATTTTTCTGTGGTGGTGGCCTTGATGGACACGTCGTCCACATCCACCTCCATCACCCGTGCCAGCACTTCCTGCATCTCCGGAATAAATTTTTTCAACTTCGGACGTTCAGCGCACACCGTGGCATCCACATTACCTACCCGATACCCTTTTCCGGCAATCAGCTTCACTGTCTTTGCCAGCAGAATCTTGCTGTCAATGTTCTTGAAGTCGGCCGAATTGTCCGGAAAATGATAACCAATGTCACGCATGTTGGCAGCTCCCAACAAAGCATCGCAAATGGCATGAATCAACACATCGGCATCCGAGTGTCCCAGCAAACCCATTTCGTGTTCCAGGCGGATACCGCCCAGCCAAAGTTCACGCCCTGTTACTAACTTGTGCACGTCGAATCCAAATCCTACTCTTATCTTCATCGTATGTAAAAATCAAGAAGTTTTTCATTTTCCAAAAATCCCTCCAGGTGGTTCCCGATTTGCACGGGGCCTACTCCCACCGGTGTACCGGTAAACAACAAGTCACCGATTTTCAACGTACAGAAACGGCTCACGTAGGCAATAATCTGGTCGACAGAAAACAGCATATCAGCTGTATTGCCCTGCTGCACCGTCTTTCCGTCAATATTCAGATGGAAATTCACCTTCTGTATGTCACCCAGCTTTTCCACCGGCACCCAGTCGCCAATGGCAGCCGAACTGTCAAATCCTTTGCACAGTTCCCAAGGCTTTCCTTCGGCACGGAACTTACGCTGCAAATCACGAGCTGTAAAGTCGATACCTACCGTCACGGCATCGTAATAGCGATGAGCAAAACGTTCGGAAATATTTTTTCCCAAACGGCAAATGCGCACCACCATTTCCGTCTCGTAATCCACCTGTTCACAAAAATCGGGAATAAAAAAAGGCTTGCTGTCTTTCAGCAAGGCAGAATCCGGCTTCATAAAAATAACCGGTTCCTGGGGCAAGGCTTCTCCTGCATGCAACTCATGGCAATGCAGGCTATAGTTCATGCCTATAGCAATAATTTTCATGGAGTTATTTCTTTATAATTTCATTCAAACGGTTGAACATCACTGCCAGATGTGCATACAGTGACGTGTTTTGTACGACAATCGTTTCCGGCACACGGATACGAAAGGGGGTAAAGTTCCACACAGCCTGAATACCACCGGCCACCATCTTGTCCGTAATATCCTGGGCAATGTTAATGGGCACGGTCAGCACACCGATTTTCACCCCGTCCTTTGCCCGCCGTTCTTCAAACTCGTCGGTATGGTAAATGGGAATTCCCTCTACGGTCGTACCCACCAGATTCGGGTTAATATCAAATGCCCCTACAATCTGCAGTCCGAAATGTGACAGACCGGAGTCTCTGAGCAAAGCTCCACCCAGACTTCCCACACCAAACAGGTACGCCTTATGCAGATTCGTGAAGCCTAAAAAATCCTCCAGCACCTGAATCAGCAAGTCCACTTCATAGCCCACCCTTGTGCGTCCGGAAATATCTACATACGACAAGTCTTTGGCAATCTGCGAAGCATCAATATTTATCTGCCTGGAAATCTGTGTGGAAGATACATACTTTTCCCCTTTCTCTTTCATCAGCTTAGCATTCGAAAGATACCACGGGAGTCTGCGTAAAGTAGGCTCAGGAATCTTGTCCGTCATTTTACGACTTCGTACCGCCATTCGGAGTGTGTTCAATTAATCAATAATGCAAAATTAAACTATTTCTTGTAAACCCTGAGCACGATTCCTGAAAAATGTCATACCTTTGAAGCAGATTAAATTAAATTCACATGAAAAAGAACGACTGGAAAGACCGTCTGAACATTGTATATTCCACGAACCCAGACTTCAGCTATCAGCTTGACGAAGAGGAAGAGCCGGCAACTGTCGACCCGAAACAACAGAAACTAAGGGTCAGTATTGAGAAAAAAGGACGAGGCGGAAAAACCGTCACCGTCATTACTGGTTTTATCGGCTCGGAAGATGATTTAAAAGAACTGGGAAGAATGCTCAAGACCAAATGTGGTGTGGGTGGTGCCGTAAAAGACGGAGAAATTCTCATTCAGGGAGAGTTCAAACAACGCATAATCGACCTGCTGAAAGCAGAGGGATTCAGCCAGACAAAATAGGCACATAAAAACGCCTTTACGTTTAAGACAAAACGTCAAAGCGTTTTAGTCAAAATGCACTTGCGTTTGAAAGAAAACGTCCTTGCGTTTTTCTTCAAACGCAAGGACGTTTTTTCAGCTTATCTTAAACTTCTTATTTTGAAGCAATTACTTTATCCAGCAAAGTGGCAAGTTCTTTCACTTTTTCCGGATTCTGCGATGCCACATTTTCTTTTTCCGTAGGATCTTTGCGAAGATTATACAACTGAGGTTCAGGCGCGTTACCCAGTTCAGTCTTGGTCCAGAATTCCAATGCAGGCTTATCACTGGGCTGAAGATATTTCCATTCACCCTGAATAATGGCCAGCGTATTGTTCAAGTTCTGTTCTACTACGTATTCACGGTCAGACTGTTCCTTTCCAATCAAAGCCTGCGAACGTGCATGACTGTCGGGGGCCACTCCTTTAGCCAACGGCATTTCCATGATTTCCGCCAGCGACGCAAACACGTCAATCTGAGAGAACAAACCCTGTTGCTTGCAAGGCTGCTGAATAGCTGCCGGCCAGCGTACAATAAACGGCACGCGAGTTCCAGCCTCATACAAGCTGTATTTTCCTCCACGGTAAATACCCATCGGCGTATGTCCGTTCAGCATTTCGCGGGCCTGATCCTGATAACCGTCGTCAATCACCGGACCGTTGTCGCTGGTGAAAATAAACAAGGTGTTATCGGCAATGCCCAGACTATCCAGTGTATTCATAATCTCACCAATGGTCCAGTCCAACTGAAGAATTACATCACCACGGGTACCGAGACCACTCTTTCCGGCAAAACGCGGATGAGGAATACGCGGCACATGTACATCCTGTGTACCCATGTACAAGAAGAACGGTTTATCGGTAGACGAACAGATAAAGTTCTTCGCTTTTTCTGTGATAACATCGGCAATTTCCTCGTCATTCCACAAGGCAGACTTACCTCCCGTCATCCATCCGATACGAGGAATGCCGTTGATAATGGTATTGTTATGTCCCTGACTAGGTTTCAGTTTCACCAGTTCCGGATTCTCTTCACCCGTAGGCCAGTCGCCCACCTTATGGTCATAGCTGACAGTAATCGGGTCGGAAGGATCCAGTCCGGCCACTCTTCCATTTTCCACAAACACACAAGGCACACGGTCTACCGTAGCCGGAATGATAAATTCATAATCAAATCCGATACTCTGGGTATTCGGTTTGATGAGCCCGTTAAAATTAGTTCCTCCAACAGGTCCCAGTCCCAAATGCCATTTTCCGACCGCACCGGTATGATAGCCCGCTTCATGGAACACATCAGCCAGTGTGACACATGTAGTATCAATAATCAGCTCAGAATTACCCGGAGCGATACCTGTATTTTCCTTTCTCCACGGATAACATCCAGTCAACATACCGTAACGCGACGGAGTACTCGTAGCCGAAGTAGCATAGGCATTGGTAAACTGCACTCCCTGAGCCGCCAGTTTATCAATGTTCGGCGTAGAAATCTTCGTAGCCCCGTAACAACTCAAATCACCGATACCCAGGTCGTCCGAATAAATAAAAATCACATTCGGACGCTTCAGGTTAGGAGCTTCCTGCTTCTGCGCCTGACCACATCCGGTCAATCCTGCCAATCCGGAAAGGGCAGAAATACAAACTAAAAGGTCTTGTTTCATCTTTCTATATTTAGGTTAGTAAAATACACGTCATTCTTCTCCTTGTCGGTAAGCCATCGGTGTCAGTTGATATGCCTTCTTGAAAAGCTTACTAAAATAGCGGGGTGAACTGAATCCTGTCTGATCGGAAATCTGGGTTACATTCAGCTCCGGATTGTTCCGCAAAAGGAAGGCCGCTTTTTTCAATCGTAAGGTAATAAAGAAGTCATTAGGCGTCTGGCCAGTAATCGCCTTGATTTTTGCATACATTCTCGTACGCGAAACCAGCATTTGCTGGGCCAGCATATCAATGGTAAAATCAGAATCATCCAGATGCTGCTCAAATACAGCAATCACCTCATCAAGGAATTCCTTATCCAGCGGATTCGTAGCCAACACCGGAGTCTCTACAGTAGGCTGCTTGGTGAAATACTCCTGCAACTTACGGCGGTTATTCACCAGATTGTTACAACGGAATACCAGCAAACGAGAATCAAAAGGTTTCGTGATGTAATCATCTGCTCCGATTTTCAATCCTTCCAGATTCTGTTCTATTTCAGTACGGGCCGTCAGCAACACCACCGGAATGTGACAGGTATCCAGGTTTCCTTTCAATTGCTTCACCAACTCAATACCCGACATGCGCGGCATCAGCACGTCGCTCAATATAATATGCGGAGAAGCCTCCTCTACCTTTTCCAGCGCATCCTGCCCGTCGACTGCAGTCGTCACTTCATACATTCCCTCGAACAGCTCGGCCAGCATACGACGAATAGAATCGTTATCTTCTACAATCAAGATGTGAGGACGGAAACCTTCTTTTTCTCCTACGAAAGTTTCTTCTGTCTCAAAGGTTTTCTCAGATAATTCCGTATCTAATTCTTTTTTCTGCTCATCAAGCGTCAACTGGCTGACTATAGTATTTTCTCCTTCTTCAATAATTTCATCCGCAGTATAAAGTTCCTTGCCCAATGGTATACGTACAATAAACTTAGCACCCTTACCCTGGGCGCTTTCCACAGAAATCTTTCCATGGTGAAGTTCCACGATACCTTTGGTCAAAGCCAGCCCAATACCCGTTCCTGCATTAATCTCTGTATCCACTGAACTTTGATAAAAACGGTCGAAAATCTTATCAATGTCCGCCGGCTGAATGCCACTGCCATTATCTTCCACTGAGAACCATGCTTCTTCATCGGTCTTGCCAACCTCCATGATAATTTTACCTTGGGAAGGTACATGCTTCACGGCATTCGACAACAGGTTGTTTATCACCTTGCGCATCTGTTTCCAGTCGAACCACAGTTCTATTTCATCCTGCGACTTGTGAAATTCCAAATGTATCTGCTTGCTTTCGGCATAAGGCTGGAAAAGCAAATAAGTCTCATTCAGGAAGTTGACCAGATTCATTCGACACACCTTCAATTTCATCTTTCCCTGTTCCTGCTTCCGGAAGTCCAGCAACTCACCTATCAGTTCCTTTAACTGCACTCCGCTCTTATAAGCCAACAATACATTTGAATAAACAGAAGGAGAAAGCTGAGAGGTCTGCATCAGTTTTTCCAACTGCCCGATAATAAGGGTAAGCGGAGTACGAAACTCGTGCGAAATACTGGTAAAGAAACGTAATTTATTCTGATTCAGGCGCTCTATATCTTGCAAATGGCGCTGTTCATAGGTCAGTGACGCCTGTAGTTTTACACGGCTCTGATACATCCGCATCAAATAATACACGATTCCTCCTACTATCAGGGCATAAAGCAGAAAAGCCCAGTTTGAAGCATAAAATGGAGGCTTCACCACAATTTCCATGCTGATGGGACTGCTTAGGCTCTTCGGATTGGACGAACGCACCCACAATGTATACGTTCCCGGATTTAAGTTCGTATAGGTAATAACAGGGCGATCTCTCACCATGGTCCACTCCTTGGAGAAACCTTCCAACAGATATTCCATTGGTTCCTTATTCTCCGGGATATAGTTATTGGTAGCAAAATAAATGCTGAACATATTCTGGTCGGCACGCAAAGTAATTTGTGACGTATGGTTCAAAGCACGCTTTAAAATACCAGAAGCATCATTGACTTTTATTTCCTTGCCATTTACTACCAGACGGCTCCACATAATAGAATAAGGCTTCGAACGATAATTTAAACTATCAAGAGCAAACATCACCATTCCGGAAGTACCACCTAAGAACACCTCTTTCTTCTTTGACATGAATAAGGCATTCTCATTTAAAGAATACATCGGGAAACCATTCTCCGACAAATAGTTGCGTATAACTCCTTTATGGTAATCAAAGCAAGAGAATCCCTGATTGGTTATCATCAGCAGCTCCCCACGCTCTCCTTCACAAACTTTATATACACAGTCGCCAGGAAGGCCGTTACTTGCCATATCATAGTTACGGAAGGTATTCGTCTTCTGGTCCAGACAATCCAATCCACTACCTGAAGTGGCAAACCAGATTTTATTCTCGTTGTCACAGAAAATACTGTTCACATTGTTATTGCTGATACCTGACTCTCCGTTACGATATACATAGTGAAGCAATTCATCCGTCTTCAAATTATACGAGAAAACACCTTCACCGGTTACAGCCATCCACAGAACTCCATTCCGATCAAACTCCAGATCAGCTACCATGCGAATCAGTTTTCCCTCCTTATGGTTCAGGAACAGCTGGCGACATTTTCCGGTAGTCCGGGAAAACAAGCAGACACCAGCCTGTGTAGCTACCACCAGACTATCTTTATAAGGTACAATATCGCGTACAATATCCGATGGAATGGTTTCCTTATCTCCTTCTCTCTTTCGATACACTGTAAATCGTCCGGTCTTTATATCCAATTTATTGATACCTCCCAAGTGCAGTCCCAACCATATACAGTCTTCCGCCTCATCATACCAGATGGATTTCACATTATTATGCGAAATGCTATTGGCAGCCGGACGATGAACAAACCACTGGAAAGTACCTTTTTCCGGATCAAACCGATTCAATCCTCCTCCCTCTGTACAAATCCAAATATGCCCTCTCTTATCTTCAAGCATATTTCCTACAATCGGACTGCTCAGTCCTTCAGAAGGATTGTCTTCCTTCTGGAAGAAACGATATATGGCATATTCCGGATTAAAATAGTTCACCCCACCAAAATAAGTTCCAGCCCAAATTGTCCCCTGACCATCCTTCTGGAGACACCATACAGAAGAATGGGTCAGTCCATACGAATCAACCCCTTCGCTGTAGTGTTCCACACGGCCTGTACGGGTATCCAGGCAATCCAGTCCGGTTTCAGTCCCTATCCAAAGACAACCCTTGTTATCTTCTTCGAAACAGCGTACAAAATCAGAAGAAAGGGACGATTTGCCTGATAGCAACGCACGTATGTTACGCACTGTCCCTTTATTGTCAAAAAGGAAAATACCTCCGCTCCAGGTACCAATCCAGATATTATGAGAAGAATCTTCAAATATAGACGACACATGCTGTCCGTTTACAAGATGTACAGGCTGCACGCCTTCCGCCCAACGATAAAGGCCATCGTGCTCTGTCCCAATCCACAGACGTTTTGACGAATCGAAGAATAAGGAAGAAATGTTTCCGTTATCAGAAGGAAGCCGAAAAAAGCTGTCAAAATTACCACTCTCTTTGTTGTAACGAAAGACCTCATTTCCACACGCTATGTAAAGCCCTTCATGATAGGTAATGGCATCCACTTTTCCACTGAGTAGTGTAGCAAATCTGCGGGTATCCATATCAAAACTGGCCACCCCTTCCATACACAATAAATAAAGATGTCCTTCCCCATCGCCCGTAATGCGTAGCAAATGATTTGAGAACAAACTATACGGATTGTCCTTTTCCAGCCGGTAGATTGCAATGTCATTTCCATCATAACAATTCAATCCTTCACGCGTACCAATCCATATCAGGTTATTTTCATCTACATAAATATCATTTACTGATATTTGCGACAAGCCGTTATCAGTAGAAAGATGCTTGAAAGTTATATTTTGAGCCGCCAGACGAGGAAATAGTCCGACTAACGCCACCAATAAAAGACAATTTAAAAGTATTTTCTTCATTTCCCTTAGATTCGTAGAAGCTATTACTTGCAATATTCGATAAAAATCCTGAAATATACAAGTCCATAAAAACAAAATATACAATATACATACACCATTTGTACAATTTAGGGACATCAATCCCCCTAAAAATTCTTTTATTTGTTTCTTAGTAAATTTCAATTCAGAAACCATTTTAAATATAATGCTATGAAATATATTATTTCAATCTTGCTTATAGCTACATCACTAATTGGGAAGGCTGAAAAATACAGCTTTGAAAAAGGAATTCCTACACAATTTCAAGTATCAGAAAACTCCCAAATAGAACTCAGCCCGCTTTATTACAAGGATGGGACAAAAAGTTTACAGTGGGACTATCAGTCACATTCCTTCCTGACACTAGACGCCCCACTTACATTAACGCCAAAAACAGAAAAGAATTACGGTATCACATTATGGATTTATAATGAAAAGATACAAAACGACTCACTTGTCTTTGAATTCTTAAATGAGAAACAGCAAGTACAGTATAAGTTCAGTTTCCATCTGACAGCTATTGGGTGGAGAGCTTGCTGGATTGGATTTGAACAGATGAAAGGAAAAAAGGAAGACAAGAACCTAACAACTTGTCGAATCACAGCACCTGCACAGAAAGGCAGAATTTTTCTGGACAGACTTACGTTTCCTGTAAAAAAAATGAATGCCCGTACAACTCCTGATATGCAAATGCCAGAAAATAACTCGTTAGCAAACAGAGACCTATGGCACTGGTGCAGACTTTGGGAATGGGAACAATATGAACGTCCCACTACGAATAATATTTCGCTCACAAGCTCAGATAAGAAGGACTTACAAAAGATAGCACAAAGATTAACCGAATACTGCCAGGAAAATCTGTCAAAGAAATTCATCAAAAAGGCAAGCTCATTATATGAGGAATGTCACATCGAAAAATCAGGTAATGGCTACACTGGAAAACCGCTTGTTGCCCCTGATGAAAAAACATCACAAGATATTACGTGGCAATACATTGAAAACATGCTGAGCGGATTTGCAGCAGACTATCTGAAAAATGGGAACGACCAGGCAAAAGAGCTTTATTTCAACACATTCCGTTATGCAATCAACCAGGGATTTGCCTATGGTAGTGGAATGGGTACAAATCATCATTATGGTTATCAGACCCGACAGATTTATATCTCAGCCTGGCTGATGAGAAATGAGATCTATCAACAGCCTGACAAAAAAGAGATTTTAGAC
>OGYM01002607.1_pt1 | contig 11639 bp, 6 predicted proteins | sample 1576491 | NCBI WGS metagenome assembly OGYM01 (sample SAMEA3541515, study PRJEB24748) | human gut metagenome | biome: human gut; feature: human-associated habitat; material: faeces | place: China | collected 2012 | reverse complement strand
TTTTTTGTACCTATATAAGTGAAGGGGTTTTTAAGCCGCATTTCAAAAAATCCAGTGAGGAGGTTCAAACGATATGTACGATACCGCAAGACGGGTCGCACTCGTCAAGCAGCGGGTGCGGGAAAACACCCGCCGGAGGCAGCGGCGCGGTATATATGGGCTGAGCGCAGCGTGTATGATGCTGTTCGCGGTGATGATGCAGGCGGCGGATGTGTTTGCAGTGCAGGGGCAGACAGCCGCATGGGGGTGTTCGGCGCGATGCTACTGCGGGATGATGCGGGCGGCTCTGTGCTGGTAGGCGTTGTCTGCTTTGCAGCGGCGGTGGTCGTTACCGTGTTTTGCACACGATTGAGAAAAAACAATAAACAGCAGGAACAAACCAAGGAGGATGAGGAAACATGAAGAAAAGATTTTTAGCGGCGCTGCTGAGCCTGTGCATGACGCTCACGCTGCTGCCAACTACGGCGTTTGCAGCGGTGAGCGATTCGATGGGCAACACACCCGAGGAAAATCAGGCGATTTTGGAGCAGCTCTCCGCCTTGACCGGCGGCAGCAGCGACCAAGTGCTTTCCATGCTGAACGCTTTGGGGCTGCTGGATGAAGACGGCAATTTCAAGGTGGATCAAACCATCACGCTGGATAGCCAGGTGTTGACACTGGCGGCTGTCATGGAGCTGCTGGAAAATCCCGCCACGGATCTCACCCGCATAGCCGACGTGGATGGGACTCCGGTGGCGCTGGGCGATTTGAAGACCATGATCCAAATCGAACAGGAGCTGCAGCGGATCAAGGACACCTATTTCTCCGGCAGGGAGTTTACCGGGGAAGCACTGGAGAATCTCAATAGCCTGATGGAGCAGTTGGAGCTGCAGGGCATCAGTTTGCAGTATTCCGCCTCTGCCACAGCGCCTGTGGGCGTTGAGACGGTGGATATGAGCGGCATGATGAGCCAAACGCTGGGGGATCTCGCAACCAACAGCTGGAGCTCCGGGACTTTTACTGTATACGGCGGAAAACCGGTCGGCTTTTCCTACCGCATTCAAAAAGGCCAGCTCAGCGATTATATCACCGATGTGGAGGTCTCGATAGGCGAGACGAGTGGGGTCGCCCAAGGCGACGGGTCCTACAAGCTGACCTATGACGTAGGCTCGACTTTCAGTTTAGGTGGTTGTAAAATCACTGTCAAAGTTACAACCAAAGGAAGTACCCAAGCCTGGCACGATAATTCTTATTCCTATGGTGACCTGCTGGGGATGATTGAATTTTACGATGCGGAAAATCTGGTGTTCTATGACGGCGCCGGTTATGCCGACCACTGTCAGCTCAAGCTAAAAAAGACGGTTGACGCCCCCACAATACAAACATCAATGACCGCGCCGAGTTATGTTGAAGAACTCAAAAATACAACCGTATTATATGATGATTTGTTTATTCCTTTGCTGGCAGAAAGCTACACTGGCGGCAGTGCCGACAATTCGGACTTTATTGCGCTAAGCAATACCATCGGAATTTTGGAGGGTGCCCGCAACTCGGTGTCTTCCAGCAACTCCACCAAATCTTATCAGCCATACCAAATCGACGCCAGCATCGAGTTTAGCTGGAGCGGAGACATAGCTGCCTATAATGGCTCTGCGCCGTATGGCAATTATATTTCTGCAAACCCGATACCCTATGCCCCGTTCTGTCTGACGGAGTACAAGCTCGATGGAACAGCTCTGACGCTCACCACCGACGGAAAGAAAACGGAGAACTGTACGATTAACAATGGCAGTACGGTCAGCATCTCCCTGCAGTCTACCACGCAAAACAGAGAGAATCATCAGTACTATCTGCCCTTCGAACTGTATCTGAAGAATGTAAATAATAATATCCCAAATTCCACCACCACCGCCAAGACCAGCAAAGTTACAGCCAAGCTGGTGGACACGGACAATCCCACCATTCAAAGCGTCACGGCCCCGGCGGGAACCTATGCCAGCGGACAGCACGTGCCCATCACAGTTACCTTTAACGAGTTCGTGGATCTTAGAAACGCCAGCGTGACCATCAATGGCAAAGCGTATAGCGCCGATGCGCTTTCCATGAACAAATACGGTGTCACGGCAATGCTCTGGTACCCGGTGCAGGATATGGATGCCACCACGGTCACCGTCAATGGTATGACCGGTGTGGAAGATGTTTTCGGTCATACGCTGGATACCACACTCTATCAAAGCGACTCGATTGCCGGCGTTACGCTGAAGAGCGTCTTGATGCGCAACGCTCCCACCGAACTGACGGCCACCTACGCCAACGGCAAGGCATCGTTCACGATGAACGCCAACATGGAGCAGGTCTACAAGACCGTATACAGCAATTATCACACCCCGGCAGGCACAGAGCCGAGGGAAGCCCCGTTCCAACTCGAACTGAAGTACGGCTCCGCGGAGGCACCAAGCTATCTGCAGGTCTATCTGGACACAGAGAAGGAAGCCTTCACCATTAGCGACTACGCAATCGCACCCTCTGCTTACGACCGCACCTACACGGTGACGCTGCAGGCCAACGAGGGCACGAAAGCCGATTCTGACTGGGTGAATGTTCTTCCCCTGACCCGGCAGTTCACGGTGCAAAGGAAAGTTTCCGCGCACACGGTGAAGGTCGTCCCGGAAGCGGATTCCGCCGACTATACGATTTCCCTCGGCAAAACCGCCCGCCCCACGCTTAAGGCAGAGGTTTTTGGGGAAAACGATGAGCAGGCCAGCTACACCACCGGTAAATGGAGCAGCAGTGACACGCTCATTGCCACCATCAACGAGGATACCGGCGTTGTTGCCACCACAGGAGCCAAGGTGGGAGCCGTCATCTTTACCTTTACGGCGGACAACGGGACTGTGGACACTGACGATGATGATGTGAAGGGCGAGTCAAAGCCCTATACCGTGACGGCAGGCGATTCCCTGGCACTGGTGATTCCCGGCGGCGCGTCCATCGTGACGCGGGTAAATCAGCCCGCCACCGTGCTGTGGAGCTCCAACGCCACGCTGATGGCGCCGAACAAAGAGTTCAATTACAGGATTGACCTGTATGAGGGCAACTACGCGAATGAGGCGGCGCTGAGCGGCCGCAAGCCCGTTGCGACTTATACCGTCGGCAAGGATAAAAACAGCGTGCGGATCGAGGAGAATGTGCTCTCCAAGCTCTCCAACGGCAATACCCCTGCCTACACGGTATTGGTCTCCATGCCGCACCCCAACGCCGGCGGTGAGGACGTCCGCCTGTCGGCACTTGCCTGGATCATCGTGCAGGCACCGCCTGCCACAGCCAAGCTGACACCGCCCCAGAGCATTTACCTCAAGGATACCGACGGTGCCGTCAATATCGACTGGTCGGTGGAAAACACCACTGAGGGCGCCCCTTTGCAGCCCACGCTGACCATCACCCGGGTCACAGAGGACAACACCACCAAAGTGGTGGACAGTGAGCGCCTATCCGGCACCTCCGGGAGCGTCTCCCTGTCATTACAGAGTGTGAAAGCCGGCAATCTGAAGGACACCTATCAAGTGGTTTTGAGCGTGGAGAATCCTGGTGAGGAATCTCCCAGCACCGACTCCTTCCCCCTGTATGTCTACGATGCCGACGCACTGAAGGTGCAGAACGACAAAGGAGAAACGATTTCTAAGCTGACCATGGACAATACCTCCAAGGTCAGCGGCAGCCTGCCCACCGTTACAGCTGAAATTTTGCAGCTGCGCCAGGAGTTGGGGCTGATCGAGTACATAGGCATCAACTATGACGAGTACGGATGGAACTCCTTTAAAGACGGCATCCGGTGGCTCTCCAGCAACAACAATGCCATTTCCGTCAACTACAAGCAGGGCGGACTGTATGAGGACATCAGAAACTTCTCCTTTGATTCCTACCTTCCCGAAACCAAAATGGCGCTGTCCGGCTTGGCCAACGGCACCGCAACCGTCACGGCTACCCATGCCGCCACGGGCATGAATGCCGCCGTACAGGTGACAGCGAAAACGCTGCAAAATAAGTTCTATCTCTTCCAGCTGACGCCTGCAGCGGAAACTACGCTGCAATACACCGACGGCAAAGGTGTGCCCAAAACGGTCACGACCAACAGTGAAGGCGTGCTGGCGCTTTACGAACCCAACGGAATCGCCAGTGAGGTGTCTCTGCGGTCCGGCTCCGGCGCGGATATTTATCTGGGCACCATCTATAAAGAAAATTTGCGTTCCGGCGAGCGGGATGCCACAAAACTGCAGCTTTATCCCTTGAATACCTTCAGCCTTCGGCGAGTTGCCCGGGCATCTGTGACGCTCATCACGCCGGGCGGCGATCCGCTGGCGAACAAGACGGTGACCGTTCGCGGCGGCGTTTATAAAAACGGAGGCTACTGCCAGACAGCTCTGCTGGGCTCCAGGGCAGGAGCACTTGTCAGCGGCATCACCGGCGACACCTATACCACGGATGCGGCGGGAAATATAACCGTCTATCTGGATTCCACCCAGTTCTGGTCGGCCGAAAAGGGCGAGAGCAACACCACGGCGCTTTCTGCTCTGGATCAGCTGGAATACATTCTGGAGATCAGCGCAATTGACGGCGACAAGTACTATCCGCTGCTGCTGACCGTCAACGGCAAGCTGGGCGTGGACGATGTAATGCGCACCGCAGAGGGCGTTGTCTCTCTGGAGCGCGTGCCGGCGGGGGAGGAAAACAAACCCTTCATTGTGGCGCAAAGCGTTGATTACGGTCTTGCCAACGGTCAGAAGGTGGATGTCCGCAGCTCGACTGGGAAGATTGGCCCTAACAGCAGCTTTAAAACAGCAAGCCTGCACACCACCATGTTCCTCTGGGGCGAGGATATTGCCAATGCGAAGAATTACAGTCTCAAGCTGGCGGACGAATACGGCGTTATTCCTGCCGCCCAGAGCAGTAGTACCAAGCAGTATCCCTTCTCATCCATCCCCGTAGCGGAAAACGATCTGACTCTCACCGAGACCACCATGACTACCTCTGGATGGATCGCTGACGGCAAGGATGTGGGTATAAAAACGCAGCTGAGCCTGAACGGCAGCCTGCTACAGGAGAAAATAATGCCCTTCCGGGTCGTTGATCTGACCCGAGTGCCCAAGGTGACAGAGGATGACCGCGTCACCGGTATTCTGGCGACGATGGAATCCTCCAGTGGAGTGAATCAAGTCGACTTTGGCGGAGTGGGCGATAGTAACATTCTCAAGGTGCTGACCGGACGGCTGGATGATCTGAGCGGTCCGGTGGACACTTCCGTGTTCAAAATGATTATCACCCCCAGCGAAGATCCCTCCGTGTTCCGTGCCATGATTTGGGCCGGGTACAATACGCTGGAGATGGAGGACATGGACTATTCCGAGGACGGCGTGGCGTTGGGTGCGAATGTGCTGACGCAGGACCTGGAAGTGGGTATGCCCGGGACCGGGGACCTGAGCCAGATGGCCCAGGGCACCTATGATCCCAAGGGGGACTACAAAACCAACTCCATAGCCGACAATGTCACCAGCACGGATCTCAACTTGCAGTTGGAGGGCTTTTACGAAGCGGAAATCCGCTATAACACCGAAAAAAAGGAGTGGGAGGTTTTCACCGTAGGCGGCGGCTTTACCGCCGGCGTTGGCGTGGGCTTCACCTTCAGCGTGAACGCCATGGCTGGCCCCGTGCCGTTGACAGCAACCTTTGAGCTGGGTGGTGCCATTCAGCTGGATTTCCGTACCGCAGTGCGCTACGGCCGGCAGGGCGAGGGTACAGAGCTTGCCTGGAGCGATCCCACGGCCACGGCAGTGAATGACTTTTTGACCACGCTGCGTATCAACGCCTATGTCCACGCGTTTGGCGGCATTGGCTTTGACTATTCGGTCGTGGCGCTGAAGATCGGTCTATTCGGCAATTTGGATGTGGACAGTCAGAATAAGTTCCTTTCCCGCACCTATCTTGCCGACGAGACAAAGCGCCAGATCAACGGTCAGGCCCTGGGAATCCAAAGCGAAGTGGGAATCAAATTTGTGGCAACCTTCCTGTTTATCTCCTACGAGGCGGTGATCGCCTCCGGAACCCTTGGAGCCACCAGGACTTTTAATGACTGGAAAACAATCGACGACTACTGGAATAGCGCCACCAGTGGGCTGAGCCTTGCCTCGCTGCGGATGGCGGCGGCCCAGAGCGGAATGCAGGTGGCTTCTGCCAGTGCAACGCTCCAAAGCCGGGACTATCTGGAGCAATATGCCCGTACCTGGGGCCAGCCCCAGCAGCGGATGATGCTGTTCTCTCTGAACTCCACCAGTGGGCTGGAAAACATCCAGACCAATGCCAACCCCACATCCTATCCACAGCTCAGCGATGACGGGAAGGTATTGGCCTACATCAACGACGGCGACAGCAGCAGTATTTACGACAGCCGGGCACATTTCTCCACCCTCAATGGCAGCGTCTATACTCCCTCCAGTGAAATTGACGCTCCCACAGGGTTCCTCGGCTACGGCGACACGAGCGTTTCTTTGTCCGGCACTGGCAGCTTCGCGGCGGCGGCTTGGGTTCGCATGGGCACCGACCTGCCGGGTAAAAATGCCGGTGATCCCGTGACATTGGAAGAGCAAAACCTGCTGATGAACAGCACGGAGATCGTAGCGTCCGTCTATAACGGCACAACCTGGACTTCCACCCGCCTAACCGATGACGGCACGCCGGATCTGGCCCCAGCCACGGCAGTGGGCGGCGACGGCAAGGCCATCGTGTTCTGGCGCAGCGTCTACACCCCCGATCCCGGTACGCAGGGCAGCAACAACCTGCTGAACTTCACGACCAGAGATTGTATCATGTACCGTTGCTATGACAGGAATAACGGCACCTGGAGCGAGGCCAAAATGCTTTATAACGGTGCTACTGGCAGCGTGAAGGCGTTGCAGGCGGCCATGCTGCCCGACGGAACCGCTATGGCGGTTTACTCGCTGGACCGCAGCGGAACCGGAGATACCTCCGCCTACGAGATCGCCTATTGTACCGTGGCTGCTGACGGAACTCCCGGTACAGCCATGCTGGCGACCTGTGACAGCAATCTTGACGAAAACCCCCAGGTCGTTGCAGCCAACTTCGGCAGCGGGGATGACCGATTTGTCATCGGTTGGCACAGTGTCCGAGACGGCAGCAGCGATATTCAGCTGTTGGCTGTGGACGGCAGCGGCACCATGTCCAACAGTTTCCCCGGCTCTCTGTCTGCCCTGACCAGCAGCGGCAACGCTGTCGTGGGCGGAGACTTCCGCTTCGCTTCCCTCAGCGGGGATTATCGCAGCCTCAATGATCTTACCATCGTCTGGAATGAGACTGTCAATAACGCCAACGGCGCGGTAGATCACGGCATTTTGAAGGCGGCCAAGCTGCGCTATGCCACAAATACCTACACTCTGTCCGCACCATTGGAACTGGCAGAGCTGCCGGATCGCACGCTGGCTGACCACTTTGATGCCTATGTCAGCGGCACCAATCAGGTGCAGGCCGCCATTCAGGCCACCCGGTATGACGATGAAAACCCGCAGGTAATCGGCGGCGTGACCGTTCCGGGTGAGGAAACGATCCTCTATACCGCTACCTCTGATTTTGTCACCGATGCGGTGGCAGTGGAACAGATCGGTGTGGATTATGCAACGCTGGCGTTGAACAGCCTGACACCCATTCGCTTTACCATCCGCAACACCGGGCTGAACGATGTGACAAAGCTAACGGTCAAGCTTGGCAGCGAGGAAACCGCCACCCTTACGGAAAAACTGCTGCCCAATGAAAGCACCACCCTTACCGTCTGGCACCATGTGAAGGACCGCGTGACCGACCCGGGCTATACCATCACCGCCGCCGGCGGCATCCACGAAAACGGCACAGTGTATCTGGATTATCCCGACATTGGCATCTCGCAAATGGAAGTGATTGCGGAGAGCGCCGGCAAGCGCACGGTGCGCATGACCCTCTATAATTCCTCTGCCGCCACGCTGGCCGGCGGAAAGAACCGCGAGGTGAAGCTTGCGTTCTATGCGGATGATCTGCATACCGAACCTGCAGAGGTAGCCTGCACCACAAACGGCGTATCGGTTAGCGGTAATGAAATCACCATTTCCGAAGACAGCGCCCTCGCCCGCATTGATCAGGGAACCTTTACACTGGATCTGACCTATGATCTGGGCGAGTATATGACATTCATTGGCAAAACCGAGATCCCCAATGTGGGTACCTATCTGTACGCCGAGGCGTGGGCGGAAGGTAAGATCGGTGGAACGGGAAGCAATCAGCGCCTGCCGGAGTATGACGGCAGTGACAGCGAGGCCAGCGTCCATATGACCGGCGCACTGGCCCGCACCGGAGAGAAGCTGACGATGGATGTGACACAGGGGAACGACGGCAACGGTCGCAGCACCGCCGCCATTACCCTGCGCAACAACTGCCTGCAGTCTCAGGATAGCGCAGAGCTGGTGGCCACGCTGCTGGATGCTGCCGGGACCGTTCTGGAAACGAAAAAGACCAGTATTGGCGGTGCCATCTCCGGGGAAACCTTCCAGACAGAAACCGTCACCTTCTCCCGGCTTGGCACCCGCGTAGTGGTGCGAGCCGCAGTGCCCGGTGATGACCTTCTGACCTTTGAAGGTCTGGCAGTGGGGCTCGGCGATTTTACCGCCAACGGACCGAACTATACCTATACACTGCAAAATGATAGCGGAGCAACATCTACGCTGGTCACAGCGGTGTCTGGAAACGGCGAGCCCGTGAGCATCAACGGACAGGCTCTGTCCACCGGCGGCAGCGCAACCGTTGCCATCCCCAACAGCGGCACAACCGACATTGTCGTGAAGATCGGTGCTAAAACCTACACGCTGACGATTCTGCGCAATGGCGGCAATGAAGGCGGTGGCGGCGGAGCGACCAGCTACACGCTGACCTTCGATACCAACGGCGGCAGCGCCATTTCCAAGGTATCTAAGACCAGCGGCACCACGGTTGACCTGACCGGCTATACGCCTACTCGCGACGGCTATACCTTCGATGGTTGGTACAGCAATAGAGAGCTGACTATCAAAGTCACTTCTATCAGGCTGACTTCCAATACCACCGTTTACGCAAAGTGGACGGCAAAATCGGATATGTCTTTCACCGATGTGGCAGACAAGGCATATTACAGAGATGCCGTTGAGTGGGCTGTTAAGAACGGCATCACGAAAGGCACCACCGCAACGACCTTCAGCCCTAACGCTACCTGCACCAGAGCGCAGGCCGTGACCTTCCTGTGGCGCGCCGCTGGCAGTCCCGAACCTGAAACCCACACCATGCCGTTTACCGACGTCCCCGTGGGCAGCTACTACTACGACGCTGTTCTGTGGGCGGTAGAAAACGGCATCACCAAGGGCACCAGCGATACCACGTTCAGCCCCAACATAACCTGCTCCCGTGCTCAGATTGTCGCGTTCCTGTGGCGTTCTGAGAAGTCCCCGGCAGCGGGTACGGCCAATCCCTTTGCCGATGTGAAGTCTGACGCCTACTATGCTGATGCGGTACTGTGGGCGGTCAAGGAGAACATCACCAAGGGAACCACCAGCACGACATTCAGCCCCAATGCGGATTGCACCAGAGCGCAGATCGTGACCTTCCTCTGGCGCTGCAAGAAGTGACCGGCTGACATACGGCTAAACATCAAAGCCGCTGACATGACCCCATAAGCGGACATCGGACAGCGCAGCGGACGGGCAGCTCGCCCCGAAGCTGCGCTGTTCTCTTTTCGCTACAAGAAACAAATCAATGACATTTTGAGCTGCGCCGCTATCCCAGTGCGGCAAGGAGACAGCATTATGAAAAGAATCACAAGAATCATTCGTCCGATCATCTGCATGGCCGTCCTTCTCTTTGCCATGACCACGGCAGTCATGGGCTGCTATCAGAAAGAGACGGAGCCTATCGACATTCCCGGCAGAACGCCTTCCGGCACATCTGCGCCTCAGCCATCAGCGACTCCCGCAGGCGAAGTTATCTCCTCGGTGGACAGGCAGGCAGAGTTGGCGGAAGCCAGAGCGAAGAATCCCGACACCGTGGCGTGGCTGTATATTCCCGGTGCGGAGGTGGACGACCCTGTGATGCAGGCGGAGGACAACGGCTACAGACCATAAGGCGGATCCCGTTCAGACCGTCAAGGCGCTGGTGGAGTCTGCCGACTTTACGAACACGGAATGGAACGAAGCTGCAATCAAGGCTAAGGCTACTGAAGTGCTGGCTGAAAAGGCCGACGCAAAGGTCATCTCTGTCAGCGTTTCCGACAGCACTGCCAAGATCACGCTGCGTTACGGCTACTCCGAAGCCACTGCAACGATCTATACCCCGAACGATGCTGCGGCGCAGTGGACCGCCCACATTGAGTCCACAAAGCTCGGCTCCACCACGGTTCCCGGCTCTGACATGAAGTACAGCGAGGCCCCGGACATTCAGAAGGCAATGGCTGATGGCTATTCCGCCATCTGAGCTGCGAAGACCGAAGTTGATGCAACCAAGGCGCTGGAAGATTCCAAGGCTGCACTGCTGAAAGTTGTGCAGGACTATGTCAAGTTCCTTGCCGACACTGTTTACAACAAGGGTGAGGCAACCGTCATCGGTGATAAGTCCTACACCGTCAGTGAAACCGACTATAACACGGCCGTTACCGTAATCACCGGCGCAGAAAATGTTGCCAAGGTGCTGAACGCTTATAACACCATGCTGCCTGCGCAGACCAGCAAGCAGCACCCCTATTTGACCAAGACCGAAGTCAAGGCTGCGACTTACACAGAGACCGGCAATCATGAATACTACACCTGCTCTGTTTGCCAGAAGGTCTTTAAGGATGCGGCTGGTACACAGGAAACCACTGTTGAAGCGGAGACGATTGCAAAGCTGACCCGTCCGTCCTCCGGCGGCTCCAGCAGCCGTGGGGATTGTGATCCCAGCTATGCAGTGACCGCACCCAGCACCAAGAACGGCGATGTGACCGTCAGCCCCAAGAACGCGTCCAAGGGCGACCGCATGACCATCACCGTGACCCCCGATAAGGGCTACGAGTTGGACAAGCTCACCGTCAAGGGCGCCAGCGGCAATAAGCTCAAACTCACCGTCAAGGGCAACGGCAAGTATACCTTCACTATGCCCGGCAGCAAGGTCACTGTTTCCGCTGAGTTTGTCGAGGAGCAGGCGGCTTCCATCTTCGCGGACGTTCCCGCCGGCGCTTATTATGCCAAGGCAGTGGAATGGGCTGTAAAGAAGGGCATCACCAACGGTCTGGCTGACGGAACCTTCGGTGTCAACAACACCTGCACCCGTGGCCAGAGCGTGACCTTCCTGTACCGTGCCTATCAGGGCAAATAAGGGGCATCAGCCTATATAATGCAAAGCGAGGCCACCGGAAATTATCCGGTGGCCTCGTGCTCTGCTCATGAACGGTATTTGGTTGATGCCCCTCTGCGGGGGTGCCTTTTCCTGCCGGTCCTTTTTTGCGTCTTACGACTGTGCCATGCGCTCAAGGAGCTGAAAGGCCTCCTCCAGCTTGGGGTCGACGTGGTCAGTCTGCAAAGCCTCGCGCACGCAGCCTTCGATGTGCGCGCGCATGATCTGCTGGT
>OGYM01002606.1_pt1 | contig 11639 bp, 4 predicted proteins | sample 1576491 | NCBI WGS metagenome assembly OGYM01 (sample SAMEA3541515, study PRJEB24748) | human gut metagenome | biome: human gut; feature: human-associated habitat; material: faeces | place: China | collected 2012 | reverse complement strand
AGAATTTGGCCTGCGGATACAGATGCTTGATTGCCTGTGCCATCAGATGTGCACAGGAATGGTTTAATGTTTTTAATTCTTCGTTTTCCTTAAAGTTTACCATATTACAACTCTCCTTCTTTTTGTATGGAAATAAAAAACACCCTGATATGTCATTTGACATATCTAAGGGTGCTTCTACACGGTTCCACCTTAATATTTTACTCTTATAGCCTGTAACGCAGCTACACGGTGACGCTTCTTTCGCGCACAGCTCAGGAGTGGTTTTCATGAAATCTTTCCATAAGCGGCTCGCACCATCTGCCACTCTCTCTGCATGTTCTGATTCCATTACTCGTTCCGTCAATGCTTTTTCTTTTCCTATGCATTGTACCACGTTCTGATTTCTAATACAATAGGGTAATTTTGCTAAACCATGGGTTAATCCATATAGGTGATTTTCAAATCAAATGACCACGGAACACCCGAAAGATACTGTTCTGCATAATAATCATTTTCTTTTGTAATCTTCTTTTTAAAGCGGAATGAATCCGGTGTAAAAAGAACCAGCAGATACGTATTTCCTTTTTTCAGACGGTAGGTATTTGTCTCTGATCCCATGCTGTATTTCGAAATACTGTCTTTTTTCTTCTGCAGTTCTCTCTGTATGGCACTGGTATATCCCGGTGAATTTTTGATGGCACGATTGGCACTTCTTGTAAGTTTCTTTCCGGCATTGGCATCGTACCATACCTTACCATATCCACTCGCAAAATTTCTGGAGAGGAACTGGTAGTAGGTACGATTCCATGGATCATAAATCTCATATCCGTTTTTTAACTCTTTCGGCAGAAACATAAGATAGTTGTTGTCGTTATAAATAACTTTCTTCTTGGATTTTCCCTTAAAATTATTTTCCGTAAACTGGTATTTGCCGGTTTTTGTACATTGGAATTTGACAAAGGAAACGTTTTCCCCCATACCGTCATCATTGACATAGCTGGTATTTGCCTTGCCCTTCATCCCCGGCACATTGATATGGTTCGACCCCTCTTTCAGTGCGGGAACCTGCTGCATGGTATAGCTGTACACACCTTTTGAAATCAGTTTTCTCTCATAAGCACTTGTCTCAAGCTGCCGGTACGTCAGTTTATCTGCATTGGATTTGTTTACAAGATTTCCAGTCATCAGTGCCGTAACGGAATGCACCATTGCCGCATCCGCATGATCCATTTCAACCGGTGTCACAGCAAGCGCTGCCAAAATCATAGCCAGAACAAAACAAACTCTCTTTTTCCACATTTGTTTTCGCATATTAAATGATCCTTTTTTTGTTATTATTTTATTCTATCTTTCCGATTCCTTCAAGTACTTTCTGCTCTATTTTCATTATCTCATAAATAAAACCATCAGCCACCTTACCGCAAATGCTGCCACCCAGGCGATCATACACTGCCAGATCACCATGCCAACTGCCCATTTTCGTCCAAGTTCCCGGCGAATGGAAGCAATTGCTGCAATACACGGCGTGTACAACAGACTAAATACCAGAAGTGAAGCTGCCGCTACCTGTGTCAATGCATCCTTTACTGCTCCTCCAAATAAAATTTCCAGAGTTGAGATCACGCTCTCCTTTGCCATAACGCCGCTGATCAATGAAGTACAGATCCTCCAATCTCCCAGTCCAAGCGGTGCAAAAATTGGAACCAGGCAGTTTGAAATCATCGCAAGAATACTGTCTTTAGAATCTGCCACCAGATTAAAATGCAAATCAAATTTCTGTAAGAACCAGATACAGATCGTTGCTACAAAAATAACGGTAAATGCTTTCTGCAGGAAATCTTTTGCTTTCTCCCACAAAAGCTGCATAACATTTTTCAGCCCCGGCAGACGATAATTTGGCAGCTCCATGACAAACGGAACCGCATCTCCACGGAACAGTGTTTTCCGATACAACAACGCAACCAGGATTCCAATCACAATTCCGGTCAGATACAAAGCACACATCACGAGTGCTCCATACTCCGGGAAAAATGCGCTGGTAAAAAATGCATAAATCGGCAGTTTTGCCGAACAGCTCATAAACGGAGTCAGCAAAATCGTCATCTTCCGGTCTCTCTCACTCGGTAGCGTGCGGGTCGACATCACCGCCGGAACTGTACATCCAAATCCGATGAGCATCGGTACAATGCTTCGTCCGGAAAGTCCGATTTTTCGCAGAAGTTTATCCATAAAAAATGCAACTCGCGCAATGTAACCACTGTCTTCCATCAATGACAGAAAGAAAAATAATGTTACGATAATTGGCAGGAAACTCAGTACACTTCCGACTCCGGCAAAAATACCGTCAATGATCAGTCCGTGAAGCACTTCATTGACGCCCGCTGCCGTCAGCGCACGGTCTGTCACATTAGACAGTGCGTCAATCCCCATGGCAAGCAGGTTCTGTAAAAAAGCGCCGATCACATGGAACGTAAGGAAGAACACCAACAGCATAATACCGATAAAACATGGAATTGCTGTATATTTTCCGGTCAGAATCCGATCAATTTTCTCACTGCGGATGCGCTCCCGGCTTGCCTTCGGCTTTACTACCGTTTTCTCGCACACCTTTTCGATGAAATTAAAACGCATATCCGCAATCGCCGCACTGCGATCGAGCCCACGCTCTTTTTCCATCTGTACAATCAGATGTTCCATTGCTTCGTGCTCATTCTCGTCCAGTTCCAGTTTCTGCAGAATCAGATGATCCCCTTCAATGATCTTAGAAGCTGCAAAACGCAAAGGAATCCCTGCATGCTCTGCGTGATCCTCGATCAGATGGCTGACTGCATGAATACAGCGGTGCACGGCTCCACCAAACTCATTTTCACTACAGAAATCCTGTCGTCCTGGCCGCTCCTGATATTTTGCGATATGCAGTGCATGCCTTACCAGTTCATCCACTCCCTCATTTTTTGCAGCAGAAATCGGGACCACCGGCACACCCAGCATCGCTTCCATCCCGTTTACATCCACCGATCCTGAATTTCCGGTCATCTCATCCATCATATTGAGTGCCACAACCATCGGGATATCCATTTCCAGCAGCTGCATCGTCAGATACAGATTCCGCTCGATATTGGTTGCATCAATAATATTGATGATCGCCTTTGGTTTATCCTCCAGCACAAAATTTCTTGAAACAATCTCCTCACTGCTGTAAGGGGACATCGAATAGATTCCCGGCAGATCTGTCACCAAAGTGTCTGGGTGTCCTTTGATCGGTCCATCCTTGCGGTCAACCGTAACCCCCGGAAAGTTTCCGATATGCTGGTTTGAACCGGTCAGCTGGTTAAACAGCGTCGTCTTTCCACAATTCTGATTTCCCACCAGCGCATATGTAAGCCTCGTCTTTTCCGGCAAAGGGTTTCCATCCCCTTTTACATGATACTTTCCTTCTTCGCCCAATCCCGGATGAACCGACTGATTAATGTTTCTGGCTCCTTCATGCTTTCTGGTACGGGAAGAAATCTGCTCAATTGTAATCTGATCTGCATCTGCCAACCGAAGAGTCAGCTCATACCCATGGATCTGCAGTTCCATCGGGTCGCCCATTGGAGCAAACTTAATCACCGTCACTTCCGCTCCCGGAATGACCCCCATATCCAGAAAGTGCTGCCGGAGCACACCTTCCCCGCCAACCGCTTTGATAACGGCACTTTTTCCGATTTCCAAATCTTTTAACGTCATTCTCTTTTGTCCTTCGTTTTTTCTGTACTTATTGATATTTATTTTCAATTATACACTGTCCGATATAAAAGAGAAAGTTTTTCAAGAAAGAAATCGGCAAAAACCTGCCATTTTGTAAATTATGAATTTAATTTTTTATACAAAGCTATGGTTTTTTCGTTATTTCCACCATAAATAAAATAGTAATCAATCTGTCCGTCCCCCTGCGTGCTGATATAGGGACCATAGGTTTTGATATTACAAAGAAGAACGGATTGTGTCGCAGCGACACCGATTCCGTATCCTTTCCCCGATAAAACAAGTGGCATCCGCATCGGTTTTCCGCCAAAGGAAATATACTTCGCCTTGGAGCGCAACACCAGAAGATCTGTGGAAAGCACTCCTTTTGCATTGATTTTTTCGGAAAACTCCCAGTCGAAAAATTCCCAGGTCTGATTTTCCATAATCAGGCGCGGTTCTGTTGTGCGCTCCTTTAAAAGCAAGGTTCCGTCTGCTGTTTCAAAGCGCATGGCTCCCGTCTTTTTGTCGATGATAACCATTACTTTTTCTGTGGCAACTCTTAACGCGGACTTTGACTCTTTGGCACTCCAGAGAACCGTTTCCTCTGCTTTTGGCTTCCAGTAAGTATTTTTTATCTTTGTTGTTACTCCTTTGACATAGCTGACACGGATGATTTCCGGTGTGATCGGTGTCAGTCGAAGAAGTCCTGCCGCGCTTGCAATATCAATATGTTCCTTTGTCTTTTTGGCCGATTTCACGGCGCCACTGATTTTTGCGTGGCTGCGCACCGGAAGACTCCGGTTATCCGGCAGTTCTCCAAAGGCATAGGGAGACATATTCATTTGTTCGATTGCCGGCTTTTTTGATATTTTTGATATTTTAGAAGCGGGAGGAATGGCATGCGTGTGCACAGTCTTCTCCTCTGGCACACATGCTTCTATTTTTTTCGGCCCGATATATCCCCGGATGTTGTGCTCTTTATCTCCTTTTGCACGGCGCTCCTGCTCGATCTCTTTCTGTGTAAATAGTTTCCTGTCGTACTCTTTTGCTTTCGTCAGTGTCTCCGAAGAAAATTCCTGCATTTTTTTGTTTTCCGGAACCGGATCTGCCAGAATTTTACTCAGGGATTCCTGATAAACTACCGCCAGTTCATGCAATGCGCGCGTTGCTGCGACATACAAAAGCTTTACATGCCCATTGTCCAGCGGATAATTTTTCTCCGATGGATCATATAAAAGGACGGCATCAAACTCAAGGCCTTTGGTATAAGCAACCGGAAGCACCATAACGCCTTCTCCAAATTCGGTTGTCTCCAGATCGCAGTCTGTCACCGCAATATACTGTTTCAGCTGTGCAGCAATCTTGGTCGCTTCTATCGCGTCACGGCAGATTACGGCAATGGTTTCATATCCATCCTGCTGCCACTGACGGATCGTATGTACTACTTGTGCCAGTAACTCCTGCAGATCCTGCTTTTTTTCTACACGCACCTTCGCCCCATGGCGGATAATCGGCTCCACCGGATACACGGCAAAATCTCCGTGCCGTAAGATATCATTTGCATATTCCGAAATCTCGACGGTGTTCCGATAACTTTTCTGCAACAGACCAAATGCGTCATAGGTGCCGGTCAACACCAGTTTTTTCAATTCTTCCCAATCATTTAATCCGTATTGAAAGTGAATGTTCTGGGACGTATCTCCCATGATCGTATAAGTGCACCCCAGCAGACAATAATGCAGACAGCAATACGCCATCATTCCAAAATCCTGTGCCTCGTCGATGACAACATGGCTGGCCTCCCGCACCGGGTCCGTCTCTTTCATCCTCTTATAAATATATGCAAGTGCTGCCAGATCATACACATCAAAAGAGTTTTCCGGTATATCCACCTCTTTTCCCGCAACAGCCTGCACCTGTAAAAATTCCCGGTAAAAATCATAAATGGATGTCTTCCATTTTCCATCGCCAAAATAAGAAGTGTATTTCTTATCCAATGCCTTTTTCACCTTTGCCGGATAAGAGATCTGTTTTCCCAATACTTCATTTTCATATCTGGCGTACAGGATTTCATTGAGCATAAGGATTTTACTCTGCATCGACAGCTCCGGATGCTCCCGCAAGTAGGTATTGATCAGTACCGGCCCGGCCAGAAGTGTTTCTGTGTCTTCCAGATAGATTTTCTCATGTGAAATCTCCCTCTGCTCATAGGCTGCACAGTATAATTCCAGATCATGAAACCATTCTCTGTTTCCTTTCTGGGCATTTTGGGCATCGTCTTTTTCCAGAGGATGCACGCTGTAATTTTGTTCATCCCAATCCTCGTACAACAGACGGATAAACAACTGTTCCATGGTCATCTGCCGAATACCATACACATCCAGTTCCGGAAGCACGCCTGTGATATAATTCAGCAAAATCCGGTTGCTTCCTATAATATAGAAGTCTTCCGGTCGGAAATCGTCTCTGTAATTGTATAGAATATAGGAAATCCGGTGCATGGCAACTGTTGTCTTTCCGGAACCGGCTACTCCCTGCACAATGATATTGGTCTTGGGAGAACGCCGGATGATCTGGTTTTGCTCTTTCTGGATCGTCGCAACGATCTCCCCAAGCACTGCTTTTTTGTTTTTCGCCAGATACTTTGTCAAAAGTTCATCGTTTGCCACAACATCCGAATCAAAAAAATCTTTCAGATGATCGTTTTCAATTTCGTATGTGCGCTTCCGTTTCAAATCGATCGTAAATGTTCCTTCTGAACTGACGACATACTGGCAGGGGCCCAGACTGCTCTCGTAGTAAACGGAGGCTATCGGCGCTCTCCAGTCCAGCACTACCGGCTCGGAAACGTCCCTGGCAATGCCAACTCTCCCTATATAATAAGACTCTGCTTCTTTTGCATTTGGATCTTTAAAATCAATACGACCAAAATAGGGTTTCTTTCGTGCTTTCTCATAACGCACCAGATTATGCTCGTTTTCGTGCAGCCGCACTGTTGCATTGTTCCAGAGTGCAAGTCCTTCCTTATCCTGCGCATCGTACACATCCAGCAGGTCTTCCAGATCCGCATTGAGTTTTCGTATGTCCGCTTTTGCATGATCCAGGTTATTCTGTGCAATCTGTATGATTTCCTGCAGATTTTGTTCTTCTGCTTCACGTGTCAGGCCTGGAAGGCTGCGTCTTTTTTCCAAGTTGTTCACCTCCTATTGAAAATGAGAACCTCTGTTATACTATTTATCCACCTTTTTTCACATAAAATATTCAATCAAACAGAAACATTCTATGGCCGTAAATAATATTTTCTGTATAACTTCAAATTTTTTGCATTATTTTTCTTTCATTTTTTCATAACAAATATAATACCAAAAATATAAAAAATGGGAAAGAGCTTTCCTATGAAATCAAAAACAATTTTGATAAAATCTCCTAACCAAAAGTTTGAATACCATACATCGTTATGTCATTCTCTTTTTAATCCGCGCTCCCGTGAAGGGAGCGACAACCACGATCCAGAAGCTATCAAGATGCATAAGGCATTTCAATCCTCGCTCCCGCGAAGGGAGCGACAAGTCTCTAGCGATTATCTGTTAGATCTTAATCCAATTTCAATCCACGCTCCCGCGAAGGGAGCGACTTATGCCGCTGGAAGAGGAGGACTTATGATAACGCAATTTCAATCCACGCTCCCGCGAAGGGAGCGACCATCCGTAAGTTTACAGCTGCGGAGTGCTTTCCAATTTCAATCCACGCTCCCGCGAAGGGAGCGACAGAATTATACCAATCAGTACGCCATGTATAGATAATTTCAATCCACGCTCCCGCGAAGGGAGCGACCAGGAAGATGTTTCGAGAAGATACTACGAAGATATTTCAATCCACGCTCCCGCGAAGGGAGCGACCCATAGGGATATTCTTATAAGCAAGATAATCCATATTTCAATCCACGCTCCCACGAAGGGAGCGACTCTTTGAAAATTTTGTTCATATCTTGAATATAGTTATTTCAATCCACGCTCCCGCGAAGGGAGCGACGCTAAAATAGGCGCAAACTCTTTCATGAGTTTTACAAATTTCAATCCACGCTCCCGCGAAGGGAGCGACATGATTTTTGGGTTTTCTAACTTTCTTTCTACATTATTTCAATCCACGCTCCCGCGAAGGGAGCGACGCATAAAGATAGCGACACACTTGAACCGTACTTAGATTTCAATCCACGCTCCCGCGAAGGGAGCGACTGATAACTTTTCTTTGATATGTAACAATCCAATAATTTCAATCCACGCTCCCGCGAAGGGAGCGACTAACCACAGCCGGAAAAGTTGCATCGAACATAGGATTTCAATCCACGCTCCCGCGAAGGGAGCGACTCTTTGCCACGCAATCACCTACTTAATATTCTTCCATTTCAATCCACGCTCCCGCGAAGGGAGCGACAGCCGCCAACTGTTCTTCCTGCTGTTTGTAAATAAATTTCAATCCACGCTCCCGCGAAGGGAGCGACCTTAGCAACATCTGACTGGCTCACATCGTAAAATATTTCAATCCACGCTCCCGCGAAGGGAGCGACAGCCATCGATCTGGTCAACTTCCCATTGCGTCAAAGATTTCAATCCACGCTCCCGCGAAGGGAGCGACCAAGCGTTTTTGCCTTTTCCTCAACCCATGTACAATTTCAATCCACGCTCCCGCGAAGGGAGCGACTCATTCTCGTTGAATTGGCGGATTTTTTTATTCTTATTTCAATCCACGCTCCCGCGAAGGGAGCGACCTGATCTGAGTATGAACTGCACTATTTTCAATATTATTTCAATCCACGCTCCCGCGAAGGGAGCGACTAATTGTCTAAGTCATATGCATTTACAGTCATATTATTTCAATCCACGCTCCCGCGAAGGGAGCGACGTCCGGCTTTCATGCCGAGCGGTACTACCTTGGATTTCAATCCACGCTCCCGCGAAGGGAGCGACGGATCATGTCCATTACTTTCGGGTCATTTGTGTCATTTCAATCCACGCTCCCGCGAAGGGAGCGACGAATGCACCATCGTCGCTTGCATCCGATCCACGGAATTTCAATCCACGCTCCCGCGAAGGGAGCGACTTTACTCCAATAATCTCTCCCATGTCTACAAAGCAATTTCAATCCACGCTCCCGCGAAGGGAGCGACATGCTCCGAGAAGAAATTGACGGCGCATTGATCATTTCAATCCACGCTCCCGCGAAGGGAGCGACAAAAACAGCGAGATCAGTGGTACGCAAGAAAACAATTTCAATCCACGCTCCCGCGAAGGGAGCGACTTCAGACGGAGGTATTTCTTATCAGACACCGAAAATTTCAATCCACGCTCCCGCGAAGGGAGCGACATCTGTAATGCTTAAAGTTATTTTTACGACTTACATTTCAATCCACGCTCCCGCGAAGGGAGCGACTGCTTATGATTTATCTTATTAAGCGGATCAATGAAATTTCAATCCACGCTCCCGCGAAGGGAGCGACTTAAAAATTATACCGGAACAGCGTCACAAAATACATTTCAATCCACGCTCCCGCGAAGGGAGCGACCAAGCCGGATTTTTCAAGTTAAAGGGAGGTAATTAATTTCAATCCACGCTCCCGCGAAGGGAGCGACGTAAAAGAGCCTTTTGAGTATGGATGTATTGTTCAATTTCAATCCACGCTCCCGCGAAGGGAGCGACTCAATCACCCTCCATCATTCATCCTCTGCACAGATTTCAATCCACGCTCCCGCGAAGGGAGCGACGACAAGCTCTATGCGAGTGCGGGACAGTTTGAAATTTCAATCCACGCTCCCGCGAAGGGAGCGACCTATTCCATCATTAGAAAAGTATGAGTTTAAAGTATTTCAATCCACGCTCCCGCGAAGGGAGCGACAGCCTTTATACTTTGAAACAATAGACGATTTTATATTTCAATCCACGCTCCCGCGAAGGGAGCGACAACAAACAATAGTCAATGCTATTAAGCTCACACATTTCAATCCACGCTCCCGCGAAGGGAGCGACGGTGTAAAATAGTAAATAAAGTAGTAAATAAATATATTTCAATCCACGCTCCCGCGAAGGGAGCGACTTCAAGCTTAATGGTCCTGGCCTATTCATTGATATTTCAATCCACGCTCCCGCGAAGGGAGCGACTTACTTAACATTTGCAATTCCTTTCATTATTTACATTTCAATCCACGCTCCCGCGAAGGGAGCGACGTAAATATGTTGGCAATTACAGCAAAACGTTCAGATTTCAATCCACGCTCCCGCGAAGGGAGCGACGATATGAAGTAGTAATTAAAGCAGGAGCATTGCAATTTCAATCCACGCTCCCGCGAAGGGAGCGACTATAAAGATACTGGTATATCAATTTGGTTTGATGATTTCAATCCACGCTCCCGCGAAGGGAGCGACATTTGCAAGGTATTCCAACAAATATGATAAATCAATTTCAATCCACGCTCCCGCGAAGGGAGCGACTTTAACTAAGATTATTATAATACATAACAATGTAATTTCAATCCACGCTCCCGCGAAGGGAGCGACATTTTAACTGGTTCAATAAAGGAAAATAGGTTGATTTCAATCCACGCTCCCGCGAAGGGAGCGACGTAAAAGAAAGAAGGGATAATACAAGTAAAAAGATTTCAATCCACGCTCCCGCGAAGGGAGCGACCGCAGACAGAAAACAATTGAAGTAGAGAAAAATATTTCAATCCACGCTCCCGCGAAGGGAGCGACTTACACCAATCACATTTTATTTCTTCTTTCATCAAATTTCAATCCACGCTCCCGCGAAGGGAGCGACTTCTTAACATTGGATTATATAGCCAAACTGGAAATTTCAATCCACGCTCCCGCGAAGGGAGCGACCAACTCTGTAGCTTTACCATACCCGTCGAATGTTATTTCAATCCACGCTCCCGCGAAGGGAGCGACAGGGTTATGTAATTTTATTTCATTTCTCTTTCAATTTCAATCCACGCTCCCGCGAAGGGAGCGACTTTCTTATTATACTTTTTGCTTTGTTGTTCATGATTTCAATCCACGCTCCCGCGAAGGGAGCGACTTGGCTGCTGCTAAAGTATATCAGACAACTATTAAATTTCAATCCACGCTCCCGCGAAGGGAGCGACTAAAGGCAGCGAAACAATGTAACGAGTGCGCGAGAATTTCAATCCACGCTCCCGCGAAGGGAGCGACCGAGCGATTATAACGCGCTTGCGGACAGCATTAAATTTCAATCCACGCTCCCGCGAAGGGAGCGACTACGCCTAACTCTTTAATTCCGTAACCTACCATATTTCAATCCACGCTCCCGCGAAGGGAGCGACTACTCCAAAGTGTTAATGTGCATTTTGAAATGTCATTTCAATCCACGCTCCCGCGAAGGGAGCGACATTCTTCTACTATTTCCTCGTCCTCTATATATGCAGATTTCAATCCACGCTCCCGCGAAGGGAGCGACAATGTCCTCTGCCTTTTCCTCGTCAAACCTATAAGATTTCAATCCACGCTCCCGCGAAGGGAGCGACCAATATCCGCCGCAATATCATACCGGATTTTTTGATTTCAATCCACGCTCCCGCGAAGGGAGCGACGAGATTACACCTTTTATCTGTGGCATAACGCTCATTTCAATCCACGCTCCCGCGAAGGGAGCGACAAGGCGACATTGTATTAGTATATAGACTAAGTGATATTTCAATCCACGCTCCCGCGAAGGGAGCGACAAGGGCTGCGGATTGCAGCCCTTTTGTTTTTTAAATTTCAATCCACGCTCCCGCGAAGGGAGCGACTTATACCCGCCTGCGTTTTGGCGTGGCGTACATTATTTCAATCCACGCTCCCGCGAAGGGAGCGACTGTACGCCTAACTCTTTAATTCCGTAACCTACCATATTTCAATCCACGCTCCCGCGA
>OGYM01002605.1_pt1 | contig 11643 bp, 10 predicted proteins | sample 1576491 | NCBI WGS metagenome assembly OGYM01 (sample SAMEA3541515, study PRJEB24748) | human gut metagenome | biome: human gut; feature: human-associated habitat; material: faeces | place: China | collected 2012 | reverse complement strand
GTGATTACCGAGATTGGCGGAACCATCGGCACTCTCGAAATCGTCCCCCCTTCGTATTCCGGACTATCGTCCTACATACTCAGGGTTGTTTGTGCCTATGGATGCACTTATATCTCCCACTTGTCACATAGGGAATTGATCTGGTCCGCGAACTTCGCCATATCCTTGTTGGTCATGACGCCCTCGCTCTTCGTAACCAGTGCCAGTAAGCGTCTCGCAGAGGCAAGCAGTCGTTCGAAGACTCCGGTAGCAGGCTTCGTCTTTTTCTGCACGGCAACAGGTGCTGCCTCATAGGTGAACTTATTGCCTGCCAGATCGAACTCCGTACCGCTGTAAGGAGCGTAGGCTCTCTGCCCGTACTCGATCTTCAGGCACTCAGCAAATCCGGTACATACGCTGTCCTCTCCATGTACCACGAACACCTTCTTCGGTTTTTCTTCAAAGGCCCGGATCCAGTCGATCAGGCCTTCCTTATCCGCATGACCGCTCAGTCCCGTCATTTTCCGGATCTCGGCGCGCACTGAAACCGTCTCACCGAACAGCTTCACCTCATCAGCACCCTCTACCAGTGCCCGGCCCAGTGTTCCCACCGACTGATAGCCGACGAACAGGATCGTACACTCCGGTCTCCAAAGGTTATGCTTCAAATGATGGCGGATACGCCCGGCATCACACATACCGGAAGCAGAAATGATCACCTTCGGCCTGGAATCAAAGTTGATGGCCTTGGATTCATCACTGGTGACTGTCACTTTCAGGCCTGGGAACTCAATGGGGTTGATGCCGCTCTCTACCAGTTCTCTGGTTTCTTCATCGTAGCACCGCAGCAGGTTCTGCTTAAAAACATGAGTAGCCTCCACTGCCAGCGGACTATCCACATATACCTGAAAATCGCTATGTCCTGTCACCATATGATCCAGCTTGATCTTACGCAGGAAGAATAACAGTTCCTGGGTTCTGCCTACTGCAAAAGCCGGAAGCACCACATTGCCGCCCCGATCCAGAGTCTCCTGGATGATCTGTGCCAGTTCCTCCACATGCTCCTCAGATCTTGGATGGCTCCGGTCTCCGTATGTACATTCCATGACCACATAGTCTGCATCACGGATATACTGTGGATCACGGATCAAAGGCTTGTTGATATTGCCGATATCGCCGGAAAATACGATTTTTCTGGTCTCTTCCCCTTCCCTGCACCAGACCTCAATGGAGGCTGATCCCAACAGATGACCTGCATCAATAAAACGAAGCGTAATATCATCATTCAGTTCCACGATCTCATCGTACTCATAACCTTCCAGAAGGTTGATGACCCCGGCTGCATCATTTAACGTGTATAATGGTGGGATCTCCTTTTCACCGGCACGTCTGGCCTTCCGGTTCTTCCACTCAGCCTCCATCTCCTGAATGTGGGCACTATCCTTCAGCATGATCCGGCAAAGATCTACCGTAGCCATCGTAGTCACCACTTTGCCGCGGAATCCTCTGGCATAGATAAACGGCAGAAGACCTGCATGGTCAATGTGGGCATGGGTCAGAAGCACATAATCGATCTGTGCGTAACTCACCGGAAGCTCCGCGTTCTCATACACGTTCACGCCCTGTTCCATACCACAGTCCACCAGAAGCTTCGTTTCTCCACATTCCAGATAATGGCAGCTTCCTGTTACCTCATGATCCGCACCTATGAACGTTAATCTCATAGAACCGCCTCCTCACAGTATTCTTGTAACTGTTCAGTTCCTTCACAGTTATCATATTTTTTAATACTTAATTATATCACAGATCAGATAATAATACAAATCATGCCGCCATTACTGTCATTAATAATTTTCTGTAACGTATCCTGCAATTTGATCTGGCAATCCTCTGTCACCTGGGAAACCTTTGCCTGGATGCCGTCCTCCACAATCTGCTCAATGGACTTTCCGAAAATGTTGGTATTCCAGATACCGTCCTCGCTCTCCGCCGCATTTTCCTTAATATAAGTGATCAGGTCTTCCGCCTGCTGCTCACTTCCTACGATCGGTGCGATCTCCGTCTCAATGTGGGCCTTGATCATGTTGATGGATGGGGCCTGGGCCTTCATTTTCACCCCATAACGGTTTCCATGACGTACCACCTGTGGATCATCCAGGACGATTTCAGACCGCTCCGGAGTCACCACTCCATAACCCTTCTGCCGCACCTGGGCAATGGCATTCCGGAATTTCTCATACTCCTTTTTCATGGCAGCCAGCTGGGATAACGTCTGCATCAGCTCATACTCCCCTTCAATGGGAAGCCCGACATAATCACTTAAGATCTGATAATAGAAATGATCATCCATCTGGATATCCATATCCACGGTGCCATCTGACAGGTTCATTTTTCCAAGACGGATCTCCTGGATCCCCTCTTCTTTCTCCTCTGGAATAGCCGCTGCCACATCCTTCATCTGGGTGATCTTTTCCAGAATCTGTCTTGCCAGCCGGATCACCTTAGCCTTCAGCCAGTGGTCAGAAGAAAGCACCTCCAGCCATCCGGGAATGGAAAACCGTATCTGGGTCACTGGAAATTCCTTCAGCACCTGATTCAGAATCCGGATCACGTCTTCCCTCTTTAACTGCTCACAGTTAATCGGAAGCACACTGACTCCGTATTTCTGCACCAGGATCTCCGCCAGCTTTTCCGTTTCATCTGAATAAGGCTTCACAGAATTCAACAGGATCACAAATGGTTTTCCCAATCTCTTCAATTCCTGGACAGTCTTCTCTTCTGCCGGTATGTATGCCTCCCGTTTCAGATCCCCGATCGAACCGTCTGTAGTCACTACCAGACCAATGGTGGAATGATCCGTGATCACCTTTCTGGTACCGATCTCCGCCGCCCTGGTAAATGGGATCTGTTCCTCGTACCATGGCGTTTTTACCAGCCGTTCCTTATCATTTTCAATATGTCCTGCAGCACCCTCTACCATAAACCCCACACAGTCGATCAGGCGGATCTTCACTTTTGTCTCCTCATCCAACGAAATTTCCGCTGCCTCCTTCGGAATAAATTTGGGTTCTGTCGTCATGATAGTCTTACCGGCTGCACTCTGGGGCAGTTCATCTCTTGTCTGATTCTTCATGTGTTCATTTTCCATGGCCGGAAGCACGAAAAGTTCCATAAAACGCTTGATGAAGGTGGATTTTCCTGTCCGCACCGGTCCAACCACGCCAAGATAAATCTCCCCTCTGGTCCTCGCCTCAATGTCCCTGTATACAGAATACTGATCCATAAAAATACCCCCTTGCTATGCTGTTAAAGTATATGCAAGGGGGTGTCTCCCTATTCAGGACTTATGATTTTCGGATTCTATTCGCTTAAATATGCCTTCTTTACCCGGTCATTGTTCATCAGTTCTTTGGCATCGCCGCTTAACACGATGTTGCCAGTCTCCAGAACGTATGCCTTATCCGCGATAGACAGAGCTTTCTTCGCATTCTGCTCTACCAAGAGAACAGTAGTTCCAGACTTGTTGATCTCCTGGATAATATCGAAGATCTCATTGACATAGATCGGGGAAAGGCCCATAGATGGCTCATCCATCACGATCAGTTTTGGATGGGACATAAGGGCGCGGCCCATAGCCAGCATCTGCTGCTCGCCACCGCTTAAGGTTCCTGCCATCTGGTTCTTTCTCTCTTCCAGACGCGGGAATCTCTCATATACCATTTTAATGGTCTCTTCAATCTCATTCTTATTGCTTCTTGTATAAGCACCTAATTTTAAGTTCTGAAGTACAGACATCTCCGCAAACACACGGCGGCCCTCCGGTACATGGGCAATTCCCATCGGCACCAGCTTATAACCTGGCATCCTGGTGATATCCTGTCCATCATAAATGATGCTTCCGCCCTTAGACGGGATCATACCAGTGATCGTCTGAAGGGTGGTAGTCTTTCCTGCGCCGTTAGCGCCAATCAGCGCGATGATCTCTCCCTGGTTTACTTCAAAGGAGATACCCTTCAGCGCCTGGATCACGCCGTAATACACCTGCAGATCCTTTACTTCCAAAATTGCTGCCATTTGTACTCTCCTCCTACTCTCCAAGGTATGCGGTGATAACCCGCTTATCATTCAATACATCGGAAGTCAGTCCTTCCGTCAGAACCTGTCCGAAGTTTAATACGGTCAGTTTCTCACAGATTCCAGAAACCAGCTTCATATCATGCTCGATCAGCAGAATGGTCATACCAAAATGATCGCGGACAAAACGGATGGTCTCCATCAGCTCCGCTGTCTCGTTGGGGTTCATACCAGCCGCCGGCTCATCTAACAGGAGAAGCTTTGGCTCGGTAGCCAGAGCTCTGGCGATCTCCAGCTTTCTCTGTTTACCATAAGGAAGGTTGGACGCTTTAAAATCTGCCTCGCCATCCAGGTCAAAGACCTTTAATAACTCCATGGCCTTCTCATTCATGGCTTTCTCTACCTTAAAATACTTTGGTGTTCTTAAGATACCATCCAGAGTAGAATACTGGAAATGGTTATGAAGTCCGACCTTTACATTATCCAGCACACTTAATTCCTTAAACAGACGGATATTCTGGAATGTTCTTGCGATTCCATCCTGGTTGATCTCGATGGTCTTTCTTCCGGTAATATTCTGACCATCCAGAACAATACTTCCGGTATTCGGCTTATACACGCCTGTCAGCAGGTTAAATACGGTAGTCTTTCCTGCACCATTTGGTCCGATCAGACCGTACAACTGTCCCTTCTCAATGGAGATGTGAAAACCATCTACGGCTTTCAGACCGCCAAAGGATATGCTTAAATTCTCTACTTCCAACATTGCCATGATTAAGCAGCCTCCTTTGCCGTATTTTTCTTGTTTCTGAATTTTTCTTTCATTACTGCTCTCTTCTCCAATACCTTTGGACTGGAGTTGAAGATCATCATCACGATCAGTACGATCGCGTAGATCAGCATACGATAGTCATTCAATCCACGTAATAACTCTGGAAGAGCTGTCAGGATCACCGCTGCGATGATGGAACCGCGGATATTGCCCAATCCGCCAAGAACCACATAAACCAGGATCATAATGGACATATTATAACCAAAGTTTTTCGGTGTCGCTGCCAGAGAGGACAGGTTGTGGGCATACAGAACCCCTGCAACTCCTGCTAAAGAAGCAGAAATGGCAAATGCCATCAATTTGTACTTGGTAATATTGATACCAACAGACTCCGCCGCAATCCGGTTGTCACGAATAGACATGACCGCGCGTCCGGTTCTGGAATTGATCAGGTTCAATACGATCACCAGGGTTAACAGAACCAATAAAATGGAGACCGTAAAAGTCGCTGCCTTTGGCGTACCAGTGATGCCCTGGGCGCCCTTGATGATAACCACACCGGTATCATCCATGCCAAGAGATGTAGTATCCTTGATGGAAAAATGGAAACCATGCTGGTCAACACCTACATACATGACGTTGATCAGGTTCTTGATGATCTCGCCAAATGCCAGGGTTACGATCGCCAGATAATCGCCTTTCAGACGAAGTACCGGAATACCGATCAGGAAACCACATAAACCAGCTACTGCAGCACCGATCAGAAGGGCGATGAAAAAGCGGACGCCGACACTCGGGATCGCACTTTCTGCAACCTTTGTAAAAAATGCGCCTGAAAAGGCTCCCACACACATAAAGCCCGCATGTCCAAGACTCAGCTCACCTAAGATACCAACGGTTAAATTCAAAGAAACTGCCAGGATCACATACATACAGATTGGAACCAGAAGTCCCTTCGCAAGGCTGCTTAAATTACCAGTCTTCATCATGATCTGGATCACTGCCCAGAACGCGATCACCATACCATAGGTGATGACATTCTGCTTCAATGCTTTCTTATTTTTCATATCTCCCACCTACACTTTCTCTGTAATCTTCTTGCCCAGGATTCCGGTAGGACGTACCAGAAGTACAATAATCAGGACAGAGAATACAACTGCATCAGATAACTGGGAAGAAATATATGCCTTTGTCAGGTTCTCGATGACACCCAGGATCACACCGCCGATCAGAGCACCTGGAATAGAACCGATACCGCCAAACACGGCTGCCACAAACGCCTTGATACCAGGCATGGAACCTGTATAAGGAGTCAGGGACGGATACGCGGAACAAAGAAGTGCTCCCGCGATGGCTGCCAGAGCAGAACCAATGGCGAAAGTAATGGAAATAGTCTTATTTACATTGATTCCCATCAGGGTTGCCGCACCGGTATCCTCGGACACAGCTAACATAGCCTGGCCAATCCTGGTCTTATTAATAAAAGCTGTCAGCCCCACCATGATCACGATACAGGTAATGATCGTTACAATGGTAACTGCAGAAATGGTCAGCCTGCCATCTGCCAGCTTTAAGTTCGGCAGATTGATAATCGAAGTAAACTGACGGGCATTGGAACCAAAGATCAAAAGCGCTACGTTCTGCAGCAGATAGCTGACACCAATGGCTGTGATCAGAACTGCCAGCGAAGATGCGCCACGCAACGGGCAATAAGCAACCTTCTCGATCACAATACCCAGCACCGTGCAGATCACCACTGCCACCAGAAGCCCAAGCCATGGAGAAAGCCCCAGGGTGCTGACAATGGTAAACACGACGAAGCCACCAACCATGATGATATCACCATGGGCGAAATTCAGCATTCTGGCAATACCATAAACCATAGTATATCCAAGCGCAATGATCGCGTAGATACTGCCCAGGCTGATTCCATTGATTAAATAAGACAGAAAACTCATGAATCCCCACCTCTTTATTTTTCTAATTTTATCTCAAAATTATATCACCGGCAAAACTGATGTACAAGTGCAACATCCCCTTTGAAACCAAAAAGCAGAGCCGTCACGAAGACGACCCCGCTCTGGATCTGATAAATCATATCCAATTTTGAATGTCCATTCAAAACTTACTGCATTACATACTCGCCGTTCTCAATCATAACAGCCTTAGGAGCTTTGTTTGGCTCACCAGCTGCGTTCCATGTCATATCGGAACCGGTTAAACCATCGATCTTGATCTCGGTCATAGCGGTCTTTAAGCCTTCGCAGATATCAGATACGCTCATATCTGGTGTTACACCGGACTGCTCGATTGCTGCTTTTACTGCATAAACAGCATCGTAGCTGTCTGCTGCGAACTGGTTTGGCTCAATGCCATATGCTGCTACATAAGCGTCAGTAAATGCCTTGCTGGTCTCCTCAGTTGTGGAGAATGGTGTTAACAGCATCAGCCCCTCTGCCAGAGACTTATCAAAGTTCTCTACAGAAAGGATACCATCCATACCATCGCATCCGAAGAAGACTGGAGCAAACTCTTTATCAGAAGCCTGTTTCAGAATGATGGAAGCCTCCTGATAGTAAATTGGCAGGAATACTAACTCAGCGCCAGCGTCTTTTGCTTTATCCAGCTGTACAGAAAAATCCGTGTTGGTATCAGCGGTAAATGCCTCGTCAGCAACGATCTCGATACCCTGGTTTGCAGCCTCGTTAACAAATGCCTCACGCAGACCAGAGGAATACTCTGTGGAGCTGTCATAGATGATCGCTACCTTAGTAGCCAGTTTGTGCTCGCCAATGTACTTTGCAGAAGCAGTACCCTGATCCGGGTCAGCGAAGCATACGCGGAATACGTTGTCATTTGCTACACACTCAACTGCGGAACCAGATGGTGTGATCTGGAACATATTGTCATTTGCTGTCTCTGCAGCAACTGCGATACATGGTTTGGAAGTGGTTGTACCAACCAGAATCTGCATACCCCAGTCTTTTAAGGTATTGTATGCGTTGATCGCTTTCTCAGTATCATTCTCATCATCCTGACCGTTTACCTCGAAAGTATAGCCATTTACACCGCCTGCTGCATTGATCTCATCTGCTGCTAACTTTGCGCCGTTTACAACTGCGTTGCCGTATGCTGCTGCTGCGCCAGTTAAAGGTCCGGTAACACCAATCTTAAAAGAGGCACCGTCTGCTGCTGTCTGGGACTCTGCTGCTGCACTTGTCTCTCCTGCTGCTGCGGTAGTTTCTGCTGCTGCAGCAGCTGCTGTTGTCTCTGCGGTATTGTTAGAACCACAAGCAGTCATGGAAGCAACCATAGCTGCTGCCAAACTTACACTTACCAGTTTTTTCATAATGCTTTCCTCCTCATAAATAACATTCAAAAACTTTTTTTTATTATAAGTACATTATTTTTAAATGTCAACACTTTTTAGGTATAACAAGTTATTATTTTACCATGTTAAAGTGTTAGCCTCTTTGGTCTTATCACGAAGCATCAATTCCTGTACTGCTTCTGCAGCAGGCTTTCCTTCAAACAAGACCTCATTGACCTGGTCAACGATCGGCATTGGAACATCATATTTTTCAGCCAGCCTCCTGGCAGCTTTGGCAGAATATACACCCTCGACCACCATATGGACTTCATCCATGGCCTCCTGCATGGTCTTTCCTTGACCGATCAGAATACCGGCCCGGCGGTTACGGCTGTGCATGCTGGCGCAGGTAACGATCAGGTCCCCGATTCCGGACAGGCCACAGAACGTTTCAAAGGCCCCGCCCATACGGACACCAAGCTTTGCGATCTCGTTAATCCCCCTGGTAATCAACGCAGCCTTTGTATTATCTCCATAACCCAGTCCATCTGCAATTCCGGCTGCCAGAGCAATGACATTTTTCAGTGCCCCGCCTAATTCGATTCCTAAGATATCCGGACTTGTATACACGCGGAACACCGGACTCATGAAGATAGTCTGGATATATTCCGCTGTCTTTTTGGATTTTGCTCCAGTCACACAGGTGGTAGGAATCCTCCGTCCCACTTCTTCCGCATGGCTTGGACCAGATAACACCGCTACATCTGCCATAGGAAGTTCTTCCTCGATGATCTCTGACAGTGTCATAAGCGTGCTCTCCTCAATGCCCTTTGCCACATTGACCACGATCTGCCCTTCTTTACAGAAAGGATTCATGGCATGAGCAGTACTTCTGGTAAAAATAGAGGGAACTGCCAGTACCAGAAGATCCTTCTGGTCCATGGCATGCCCTAGATCCACTGTAAATTCCATATCCCCCGGCAGTACTACGCCAGGAAGGTTTTTATGCTCATGTTTCTCCTGTAAATCTTTGATTTCCTGCGGCAATGCCGACCAGACACTGATCTTATGCCCATTGTCATGAAGAAGTACCGACAGGGCAATTCCCCAGGTTCCTGCTCCGATGATACCAATCTTTGCCATGCTTGTCCTCCCAGGCGGCATGCTCTGCCGCTTATTTTTTCTTACTTCCAATCTTATTCTCTGTTCCATGGAGCAGACGGCTAATATTCGAGCGGTGTCTCCAGAATGCCATCAGCGTTACTGCCGCCGAAACCAGATAAAATTCCATCAGATACCGGTTTCCAAGTCCATAAGCGCCGTGGCTTCCGAAAAATACCATGCCGATCAGGAATAAGGTTACCACTACCAAAGAGCCAAGAGACACATAACGTGTCACTGCCACGATCAGGATAAAAGCGATCAGACAGACCGCTGTCACCCGCAGATCCATGGCAACCAGCAGGCCAGCTGTCGCAGCAATTCCTTTTCCGCCCTTAAATCCCATATAAAACGGATAATTATGCCCCAGGATCACACCAAACGCCGTGTATAATACCAGAAGATTCACCATCTCCGGCTGATTCTGGAAGAAATGCCGTACCAGAATACACGGAATCAGTGTCTTAAAAAAATCTCCCAGAAATACGGTAGCTCCCGCCTTCACACCCATGACGCGCAGAACATTGGTGCTTCCGGCATTGCCGCTGCCCTCTTTGCGGATGTCCACATGATGCAGCTTACTGTAAATATAACCGGTCTGAAACAGTCCAAACAGATATCCCACTGCCAGACAAAGGATTCTTTCCATTACTCAGCGTCCTTTCCGGAACGTTCTCTTGTGATAAACTTCAGGGCCGTACCACGGAAACCAAAAGCTTCACGGATCCGGTTCTCCAGATAACGAACATAAGAGAAGTGCATCAGTTCCTTATCATTGACAAAGTTTACAAAAGTCGGCGGTTTTACCGCTACCTGTGTTGTATAGTAGATCTTCAGACGTTTGCCTTTATCAGCCGGTGGCTGCTGGAGGGCGGTTGCCTCGGTGATGATCTCGTTCAGGACACCCGTCGCCACACGCATAGTCTGGTTCTCACGAACCATATCGATGGTCTCAAATAATTTATTCAGTCTCTGTCCGGTTTCAGCGGAAATAAAGATGATCTCCGCATACGGCATAAAGGACAATGTATCTTTTACCTTTCTGGTGAACTCATAGATCGTCTTGTCATTCTTCTCAATGGCATCCCACTTATTCACTGCCACGATGATGCCTTTTCCACGGTCATGGGCAATTCCTGCGATCTTGGCATCCTGTTCCGTCACACCCTCAGTAGCGTCAATAACCACAACGACCACATCTGCACGCTCTACAGCGGTCACCGTGCGGATAATGCTGTAACGCTCCAATTCCTCTTTGATCTTATTCTTCCGGCGCAGTCCGGCAGTGTCGATAAATACATACTCTCTGCCCTGATATACCACCTCGGTATCCACGGCATCTCTGGTAGTTCCGGCGATATTAGACACGATCACACGGTTCTCACCGGTTAACTTATTAATAATAGAAGATTTACCAACGTTTGGTTTTCCAACAACGGCAATCCTTGGACGGTCGTCATCCTCTTCTTCCATATTGTCTGTGTCAAAATGCTTTGCCACCTCATCTAATAAATCTCCAAGCCCCAGTCTGGAGGCAGCAGAAACAGCGATCGGATCACCGATTCCTAAATTATAAAACTCATAAACATCATTACCATATTTCTTGATGCTGTCTACTTTGTTTACTGCAAGAACGACTGGTTTCTTGGATTTTCTTAACATATCCGCTACACGGAAATCAGAATCCACAAGTCCCTGATGTACGTCTACGATGAACACGATCACGTCTGCTGTGGCAATGGCGATCTCTGCCTGCTCACGCATGTGGGCCAGAATACCCTCGGTCGCCTTGGGCTCGATGCCGCCGGTGTCCACCAGCATGAACTCGTGGCCGCTCCACTCGCAGTTAGCAAAAATGCGGTCGCGGGTGATGCCCGGGGTATCCTCCACGATGGCCAGACGCTGGCCGCAGAGCTTATTGAACAGGGTGGACTTGCCCACATTGGGGCGGCCAACCACTGCTACGATGGGTTTGCTCATAGGGGGTTCCTCCTTTCGTTATGCTCTTCTTCTTCTCGAAATATGCAGGCCGGTGCGGAGCAGGGCTTTTGCCTCATCACCGCCGCTCACCGGCAGCACCTCGACCTTGACCCCCAGCCGTTCGCCCAGCTGGGCAATGGTCACATCATCGAGGAACGTATCTTTTTCTTCCCGCAGCATGACAGCGGGGATGCCCAAAGTTCCGCTTTCCAGCTTTCCCTCGCACTGGGCAATGATATCGGTGGCGGTGACAAGCCCCGCCACGCCCACGTTGCCGCCAAAGAAATTATTCTTGACAACGTGAACTTTCACATCGATCATGACCGCGCCATCCAACCCAACAAGCGTTTTCCGGATATGAAGTCCA
>OGYM01002604.1_pt1 | contig 11650 bp, 12 predicted proteins | sample 1576491 | NCBI WGS metagenome assembly OGYM01 (sample SAMEA3541515, study PRJEB24748) | human gut metagenome | biome: human gut; feature: human-associated habitat; material: faeces | place: China | collected 2012 | reverse complement strand
CAGGATAAGCTCGATGCTTTGAGAGAGCCGATGTTCCCGCCGTTGGCCGGGACGGTTACCGTGACGCTGCCGTTCTGGATGTTGTTCACCTTTTGATCGAGGGTGGCTTCGAGTTTGCCCTTGACGGCCCGGACCACCACCAGGTCGATCAGGTTGTCGTCGGCTTCGATGCGGATGTCCGACACCTTGTCCGAGATGACGACTTTCACGGCGCGCGAGGCTTCGATGCTGTCGAAATCGGGTGCCGGAACGGTTTTGGTGACGATCTTGCCGCTGCCCTTGATGTTTTTGCCCAGCAGGGGCGCTGCGACGCAGGCGACATAAGCGGTTGCGGAGAGGCACGCTGCGATCAGGACGGCTATCAGCAGGAGTTTTTTCATGGTTTTGTTTTTTGGGGGTTAATTGTTTTTTCCGTGGCGGATGAGTTGGATCTGTCCGACGAGTTCATCCCAGGCTTCGTCGAGCGTTGCGAGGTATTCGCGGCCTTTGTCCGTGAGCGTGTAGTACTTGCGGGGCGGACCCTGCGGGGATTCCTCCCAGCGGTAGGTCAGCAGTCCGGCATTTTTCTGCCGGGTGAGGATCGGGTAGAGCGTACCCTCGACTACGATCATCTCGGCCTGCTTGAGTTCGGCGATGATCTTCGGAGCATACGAGTCCTCGCGGGAGAGAATGGCGAGGATGCAGTACTCCAGAATTCCTTTGCGCATTTGCGCCTTTACGTTGTCTTCAGCCATGGTGCTATGCGTTTAACCTTTTGGGGGCTTTGGGAACGATCAGCCAGAGGATGATGTAAACCCAGAGCGAGAGACCTCCGAAGAAGATCAGGAGCAGGGTTGCGATGCGTACCAGTGATGTATCGAGTCCGAAGAATTCGGCCAGGCCGGCACAGACGCCTGCGATAATGCTGTCTTGGGAACGGAATAACCGTCTGTTTTCGTTCGTTGCCATGATTTTATCGGTTTTTGCTGTTGATATTGAATTTTCGGGCCGGCTCCTCGGGAATGACGATCCAGAGGATGATGTAAGGTTCCGTCGAGAGTCGTTGCTCCTGAGTTGATCAGGTGAATAATACCGTTGGCAGCCATTCCGGTGAGTTCTTTGCCGGTTACACGTTTCACAGCTTCCGGGCTCCAGTAGGTACGGACGTCAGAGAAGATCTGTGCGCGGTTGGTCAGCAAATGACCGAAGAGCATAGCCACGCCGTTGCAAGCATCGTTTTCGGTAGCCACAACGTAAGCTTCACGCAGACCGTTCCAGTCGAATGAGGTGTTCAGCAAAGCTTCCGAGTAGTCGCCGTTCGGATAGAAGTCGGTCCACTGGCGCTGTCCCTGGAAACCGGCAGCGATGGCGTTGTGTCCCAAAGCCTCTTCCTTGAAGCCCATTTCCTTGAGTTTGGGGTTGCCCTGCATCAGGTCGCGCATGATGATGGTCATCTTCACGATGAATTCCCAGTCAGCATCCTTTTCTGCACGGTTCTTGGCTTTTGCCGGAGTATTGAAGTCCTTGCCTTCATTGCATTTGCAATGTTTTTCGGTCCAAGCCATGGCTTTTTCAAATTCTTCCTTGTCATAGATACCTTCAGTCATACGGCGGATGATTTCAGTCAGGTCAACTGATTCATTGCGCATGCCCAGATATTCCTGGAAGAAGTCCGGGTTGACGATAGATCCTGCGATACCCATGGACACACTACCCATAGACAGGTATGACTTGCCTCTCATGGTAGCCACAGCCTGTGCGGCACGTGCAAAGCGGAGAATCTTTTCTGCTACGTCAGCCGGAATCGTATTGTCGTCCAGATCCTGTACGTCACGTCCGTAAATACCGAAAGCGGGCAAGCCCTTCTGAGCATGTCCGGCCAATACGGCTGCCAGATAAACAGCTCCGGGACGTTCTGTTCCGTTGAATCCCCATACTGCTTTGGGATAATACGGATTCATATCCATGGTTTCTGCGCCATAGCACCAGCAGGATGTAACGGTAATAGTGGCGCCGACGCCTTCCCGTTCAAACTTTTCTGCACAGGCAGCACTTTCAGCCACACGTCCGATAGTACCGTCTGCGATGACACATTCCACAGGACTTCCGTCTCCGTTTTTAAGATTGCTGGTGATTAATTCGGCAACAGCTTTTGCCAGACTCATGGTTTTTTCTTCGAGGCTTTCACGAACTCCTCCCTGACGGCCGTCAATGGTCGGCCGAATTCCGATTTTCGGATATTTTTTCATGTCGTAATGATATTTTTTAGGTTAATGATGTGAACAAAAATAAGGCACTTTGTCCGAATAGCATAATAAAACGAATGATAATAACATTATTTAACCCGGCCTTATGGAGGAATTTGTGAGAAAGGATATTGAAAAAACGCCGAATTCTTTTTTTTACACGCCGAAACGTTTTATATCAAAGGCCGAAGCGTTTTCAAAAAACGTCTCGGCCTTTTTAAAGGAATCCCGGAGTTGTTCATCACTTCATTCTCAGGGATGGATTTTTTTATTTCAGATGATACAGGCAGACTATTGGATTTCCTTCTTCTTGTGCCCGTTCAATCAGTCGGGTCACCTGTTCGGGTTGCTTTTCCTCTGGTCGTGAATTCAGATAGTCTTCCAGACTGATCAGGTCGTCTGCCGTAATATATCCGACAAGGAGTTCGTCAGTGGCTTCAACCGGTCTGATCTGACAGTAGATCAGATCGTCCGTCATCCATCCGGCATAAAGTTGTCGGGACTGCTTGTCGAAAAGGATATCTTTCAACTGTTTGTCCACGAAAGCCTGGATATAGAGGTAGCGGTTGTTTTCCCAACAACTGTTGAATCCGTAGACAGGCCAGTATTTCATGACGGCATCGGCCGGGCTTTCATCCGGATGAATCATTTCGGGAGCGTCTTCCGGTGGGTTCTTTTCGCCGAAATCCAGCGTATATTTGATGCGTACAGAATCCTGCGAGGTTATAGACCAGATATGGTTTGACAACGGATGGGCGAACAATACTTCCCGGCCGTTCCGTGAATGCGTAAAGACGCGGTTCTGCTGGAAAGAAGGAAGCAGCTGGTTTCCAAGATTGGTATATCCGTCGATAAGGTGTCTGCTTGTACCGTTTGTTCCGTCATAAATATCAAGCAATGTGATCGTGTCGCTTTCCGGCTGACGGAGATTATTCGTAAAGATACTCCAGGAATGATCCGGCAACAGGGCGATCTCAAATCCCCGGACTCCTATCTTATGTTCCCGGAGCAACCTTCCGTCAAGTGAAAAATGCATCAGCTTGGAAGGATAGGTCAGCAGACATACTGTGCTGTCCTTTTCGCAGACGTCAAATCCCAAAAGGGAAAGGTATTCTTCTCTGCCCTGTCCATAGCGGTTGATGCGGGCGGTTCCTTTTCCCTGCCGGTCAAAGATCAGGATTTCATCTCTGCTTAGCACAAAGAAATGATCAAGTGCATAGCGGAACTGGCGGATATCAGATACAAGGAAGTTGCCGGTTGTGTCCAGTGGAATGGTTTCAACCCGGGAAAAAAGATCTGAGTACTTCTGGCTCAGCGGCAAGGCTTTATCATACGAGAGAACCATGCCCGATTCAAATGAAGATTGCTTTTCTGTCTTGCCTGAAAAAGAGCAAGAAGCCAAAAACAGGAAAGACAGAAAGATACCTGAATTTCTTATCATAAGTGAACATGTTTTATGCGTATGTATTTATGCAGAAGGGAATGGAGTAAAGGTACTGTCTGGAAAGGTAAATTTATGATTTAGATGTACCTTTACTTCATTCGTTGTATAATATACCATGATGTTTTTTTATTTCCACATGAGGTTATAAGACCTAAGGAGATAAAAATAATAAGATTAAGGTAAATCCATTTCATACTTGAGTACAGATATACCTTCGCCTTTGTCGGTAAGAGCCATAAGCGTTTTATTGTCCGGAGTTACAGTTAAGTAGAAAATGCTTCTGTCCAGATGGAGCTGGTAACATTCTTTACCTTCCCAATTAAACACACGGACAAGAGAACTGTTCAAATAGCCTTTGTTTCCTTCAGGCAGGACATCACCATGCCAGATGGCATAAATGTAGTCATCAGTGGCTGCTATGCCGATATAATAGCGTTTTGTCTTGGCGGTGACCAGACCTTGCATTTCGCCATCTCCTGTAGGCATCAGGTATATATCATTCGGATAGGCATTAATTTCCGTCTGGATGGGAAAACGTCCTTTGTCTATTTTGATAATTTGCAGCATGTCCGCCAAATGGCAGCTGACAGCTATTTTCTGATTATCTGGAGCTACAGTCATTGTCAGATCATATAAAGTGGCATTGCACATATTCGTCATGGCTGGATCCACATGATTTTTATCCGGGAACTTTCCAATGGCTTTTATGTTTCCGTCCGGCTCTTTTACTACATATGATGCCGTATCAGTTATATTGGTAGCAATAAAATAATTGTCGGCTCGAACTGTTCCCATCAGAGAGAAGGGGGTATTGTCTTCCAGATTCCAGGAAAAGACTTCCTGTACGGCTGGTTTCGGTTGCAGCAGATCCGAATATGCAACTTTAAACAAACGCCTTTTATAGATGTCATACATATAGAGGGATTGTGTTTTCTCATCGGCTCTGAATGAATCAATTCTTCTGAACTCCAGAGGACCATCTCCTTTCGCGATAAACGAATTCAACCGTTTTCTGGATGAAGCTCCCCATACATCAACCAGCGTATCTCCCTGAAGATTGACCGTTACCCACATTGTATCTACAACTTGAATGTAGACGGGGCTTGAAATTCCCAGCATGCTGTCAGAAAGTACGACTTCTCCTTTTAGGTCTACATTCCTTATCGGATGTTGCTCAGATACATTCTGGCATCCGATCAGAAATAATAATGTGCTGATAAATAAGATTTTTTTTCATAAATGTATATTTAAAGGTTAATAGTTAGAAAGCTGTTGAAAGTTTACAACTAAATCCGTTTTGTTTTAAAACTATGGAATCAGTGTATTTAGTAATGATGCATATATGTTTATGTCTGACTTAAAGGCTATATTATGACCTCATTAAATAATAAAAATGAATTTAAATATATGACAAAAATAATAAAAGCTCGGGATTTAAACTAATTCTGTTATGTTTTTTTTGTTTTGGTGATAACTAATTGAATTATAGGTATTTATTTTTGAAGATTTAGAAACTGGAGTAATGCATGACGAAAACAGGCTTCTTGTGTGTAATATCTTTTCTTTTTCGATAAGATGTATTAATCACGTCTCTTGCATTATACGTTCGATCAGGCTGAATCGTGCGGTCGTTGCGGCCTGATCGTGCGGTCGTTTGGGCCGAATTGTGCGGTCGTTTGGGCTGAATCGTGCGGTCGTTTCCGGAGGCTATATATACAAAAACGGCTGAAGATTATTGCCGTGCCAGAGGCATACGGAATTATCTTCAGCCGTAACAGTCCGGAAAGCCTGTTTAGTCGAACAGACTTCTGAACTTCTTGAATATTTTTTCTTTCAGGCTCATGTTAGGCTTGAAACTTTCAGATTCCTGCCATTTTTCCAAAGCCTGTCTTTCTTCTTTGGTCAGAGTTTCGGGAATGTAAATGCTGATATGAACCAGCAAGTCGCCCGTTCCGGTTGTATAGCCGTAGCTGTTGATGGAAGGAAGTCCTTTGCCGCGCAGACGAAGCACTTTGCCCGGCTGTGTACCCGGTTCGATCTTGATTTTCGCTTTTCCGTCGATGGTCGGGATTTCCACTGTTCCTCCAAGGGCTGCGGTCGGAACGCTCAGCAGCAGGTTGTAGATCAGGTCGCTCTCGTCGCGCACCAGTTCCGGATGCTTTTCCTCTTCGATGAGTACCAGCAGATCGCCTGCCACACCGTTGTGCTTACCGGCATTACCCTTGCCGTTGATAGTCACCTGCATACCTTCAGCCACACCTGCCGGAATCTTTACCGTTACGACTTCTTCACCATATACGATACCTTCGCCGCCGCAGGCAGAACATTTGTTCTTGATGATTTTACCTTCGCCGCCACACTGGGGACATACGGTCTGAGTCTGCATCATGCCGAAGATACTTTGCTGGGTGCGGGTTACGCTTCCCGTACCGTGACAGGTCGGACAGGTTTCTACACCTCCGTCGCCTTCAGCTCCTGTTCCGTGGCAGTGACTGCACTGCACGTATTTCTTGAGTTTGAATTTCTTTTCTACACCGGTAGAGATTTCCTTCAGGTTCAGTTTTACCTTTACCCGCAGGTCGGAGCCGCGGAACTTGCGCTGACGGGGCTGGCCACCGCCGCCTCCAAAGCCTCCGAATCCGCTGTGGCCTCCGAAGATGTCGCCGAACATGGAGAAGATATCGTCCATAGACATGCCCTGTCCTCCGAATCCTCCAAATCCGCCGGCTCCGGCTGCTCCGTCCACTCCCGCATGTCCGAACTGATCGTAACGGGCACGCTTGTCCGGATTGCTCAGCACTTCATAAGCTTCGGCTGCTTCCTTGAACTTCTCTTCCGCTTCCTTATCGCCCGGATTCTTGTCCGGGTGATATTGGATGGCTTTCTTTCGGTATGCTTTCTTGATCTCATCGGCTGAGGCAGACTTTTCTACCCCAAGCACTTCGTAGTAATCTCTCTTTGCCATGATCTTCTTATTGTGCTACTACTACTTTTGCGTGACGGATCACTTTGTCATTCAGTTTGTAACCGGTCTGTACACAATCGAGTACCTTTCCTTTCTGGTCTTCGCTCGGAGCGGGTACCAGGGCAACGGCTTCGTGATAGTCCGTATCGAAAGCTTCACCTACGGGTTCCATCTTTTGCAGACCTTCCTGTGAGAGTCCTTTCAGGAATTTCTGATAGATCAGGTCGATGCCTTCATACATAGCTTTTACGTCGTCAGCCTTTTGCATGTTCTGCAAAGCTCTTTCCAGGTCGTCCAGAATAGGTAGGATGGCACTGATGGCCTTTTCACCACCGTTCTTGATCAGTTCAGCCTTTTCTTTCAAGGTACGTTTACGGTAGTTGTCAAATTCAGCAGACAGACGAAGATACTTGTCTTTCTGTTCTTCAATGGTTGCTTTGGCAGCTTCCAGTTCCTGCATCACCGGATCTGCAACCTCCTGCTGTTCTTCTGCAGCTTCCGCAGCAGCTTGCTGTTCCGCGTTTTCGGTCACAGTTTCTTCCTGTTTTGCCATTTCTTCTTCCACGTTATGGTTTTCTTGTGTACTCATATCTTAATTATGTTTTTATTAGCTGATAAATGTTTATTCTTTCTCCTACAAATTTCGTGCCTGATAGGAGTTAATATGGAAAACGGCTGCAAAAATACGAAATATTTGTCACACTGACATTATTTTTTCATGCTTTGTCGTCTTGTCAGCCTGTGTTCAGGCTTCTTTTCCAGGCATGAATGCCGGCTTTTGAGGTGTATCTCGTTTTTTTGTATTATCTTTGCAGACGTTGTTAATCAGAGATAATATTAATATAAGGTATATAGATAATGATTACAGTTTCGAATGTAGCCGTTCAGTTTGGTAAAAGAGTGTTGTACAACGATGTGAACATGAAGTTCACCAACGGAAATATTTATGGAGTGATCGGTGCCAATGGTGCCGGTAAGTCTACGTTTCTGAAAGTTATTTCAGGTGAACTGGATCCTACCAAGGGAAGCGTAACCCTGGGACCGGGCGAGCGTTTGTCCGTGTTGAGTCAGGACCACTTTAAGTTTGATGCCCATACGGTGCTTGACACCGTGCTGATGGGACACACGGTTCTCTGGGATATCATGAAACAGCGTGATGCGCTTTATGCGAAGGAAGATTTTACGGATGAAGACGGTATCAAAGCTGCAGAGCTGGAAGAGAAATTTGCTGAGCTGGAAGGCTGGAATGCCGAAAGCGATGCAGCCATTCTGCTGAGCGGACTGGGCATCAAGGAAGACAAGCACGGCATGCTGATGGGAGACCTCAGCGGTAAGGAAAAGGTGCGTGTGATGCTGGCACAGGCCTTGTTTGGAAATCCGGACAATCTGTTGCTTGACGAGCCGACCAATGACCTGGATATGGATACTGTGACCTGGCTTGAGGAATACCTTTCTAATTTTGAACATACCGTGCTGGTGGTAAGTCACGACCGTCACTTCCTCGACTCGGTTTGTACCCATACCGTAGATATTGACTTTGGTAAGGTGAACCTCTTTGCCGGTAACTATAGCTTCTGGTATGAATCCAGTCAGCTTGCTTTGCGTCAGCAGCAGAACCAGAAGGCCAAGGCTGAAGAAAAACGGAAGGAACTGGAAGAGTTTATCCGCCGTTTCTCAGCCAATGTGGCTAAGTCCAAGCAGACTGATTGGTGTTTGGCCAAGCAGACTACCAGCCGCAAGAAGATGCTGGAAAAACTGAAAGTGGACGAAATCAAACCTTCTTCACGCAAATATCCGGGTATCATCTTCACCATGGACCGTGAACCGGGTAACCAGATTCTGGAAGTATCGGGACTGCGTGCCGAAACAGAAGAAGGAACAGTGCTCTTCAACGATGTGAACTTCAACGTTGAAAAGGGAGACAAGATCGTGTTCCTGAGCCGTGACCCGCGTGCCATGACAGCTTTGTTTGAAATCATCAACGGTCATCGCAAGGCACAGGCAGGACATTACAACTGGGGTGTGACGATTACTACAGCTTATCTGCCGCTGGACAATACGGATTATTTCAACTGTGACCTGAATCTGGTAGACTGGCTGAGCCAGTATGGTCAGGGCAATGAAGTAGAGATGAAGGGCTTCCTCGGCCGTATGTTGTTCTCCGGTGAAGAGGTGATGAAGAAAGTAAGCGTGTTGTCGGGAGGTGAAAAGATGCGTTGTATGATTGCCCGCATGCAGTTGCGTAACGCCAACTGTCTGATTCTGGATACACCGACCAACCATCTGGACCTGGAATCTATTCAGGCGTTCAATAATAACCTGAAGACGTACAAGGGAAATGTGCTTTTTGCTTCGCATGACCATGAGTTCATTGAAACTGTGGCAAACCGTATCATCGAACTGACTCCGAACGGTATCATTGACAAGATGATGGAGTATGATGAATACATTACCTCAGATCATATCAAGGAAATGCGTGCGCGCATGTACGGAGACAAATAAGAATTAAAAGAGGAAATTCCGGTCGGCATACTGCCTGAATCTGCAGAGTGACCCGGAATTTCCTTTTTTCTAAAATTATACTACTATGGGGAATACTTTGAATCCTGTTGCTAAGAAGCAAATTGTGTGGCTGGATGTTGTCCGCCTGCTGGCTATGTTTACGGTTGTATGCTGTCATTCGACCGATCCATTCAATTTTTATCCGGGCGAACCGCCTGCCAATATCAGTGAGATCAAGTTCTGGGGAGCTGCTTACGGATCTGTTCTTCGTCCGTGTGTTCCGCTTTTTGTAATGATTACGGGAGCTTTGCTGTTGCCGGTCAAAGGTGATGCGGGAGCTTTCTACAGAAAACGTATCAGCCGGGTATTCTGGCCGTTTCTGATCTGGTCAGTCATCTATAATCTGTTTCCCTGGATCACCGGTCTGCTGGGATGCAGGCCCGAACTGATTCTGGATTTCTTCCCATACTCCGGAGAGGAAGCTGCCCGTCAGTCTCTGTCGGTATCGATGGACTATATATCCCATATACCGTTGAACTTTTCGTTGCTGGATGTTCACATGTGGTACATTTATCTGTTGATCGGAATGTATCTTTATATGCCTGTCTTCTCTGCGTGGGTGGAGAAAGCCTCCGAAAAGGCAAAGCTGTGGTTCCTGGCAGCCTGGGGAGTGACACTGTTTGTTCCTTACTACCGGGAATTTGTGAATCCTTATCTGTGGGGATCCTGTTCTTGGAATGAATTTTATATGCTTTATAACTTTGCCGGTTTTAATGGTTATCTTTTGTTGGGCCATTATCTCCGTCACCATGACTTTAGTCTGGCCAGGACCCTTGGCTGGGGAATTCCTTCTTTTGTAATAGGTTTCCTGATTACTTTTCTGGGATTCCGTCACATCACATCATTACCGGAATATACCGAAGAACAGCTTGAGATGTTTTTCTATTATTGTTCTCCCAATGTGGTTATGATGACAGTGCCCTGCTTCCTGATAGCCAAGAAGGTGAATGTGCGGAATGAACGTTTGCGGCAGGCACTTGCCAATCTGACGGTATGCGGTTTCGGGGTGTATATGATTCATTACTTTTTCACCGGCCCCTGTGTCCTGCTGGCCCGTATGTGTCACATACCGGTAGCGGTTCAGATTCCGGTTGCTGCCCTGATAGCCTTTGGGGCTTCATGGGGACTGGTCAATCTGCTTCGCAGGCTGACAGGAAAGTATGCAAAATATCTGCTGGGGTGACATTCTCCTGAAATCGCAGATCGGAGTTTGATGCAGTAAGTAATCTGTTTTTATTATAAAGCCCTCTCAAAAATGACTTTGAGGGGGCTTTGTTTTTGTATGGAAACGGCATATCCCGCAGCTTTTATGTCTTGATTGTATTCTTTCACTTTGGCACGATATTCTTGTAAAAAATTGCTCTGCTGTGCCTGGGTCTGGATAGAAATACCTGCCAGGCACAGGAAAATCCATTTGTTCATTCTCTGGATCGTTGGTAAAGTTAAGAAAAAGTTCCACATAAAATTCGATATAAAGCTATAGACATTATATTTTGTAAAAAATGGCATATAAGGCTGGGGTTACAAAGAGAGTAAGCAATGTCGCGAACGACAAACCGAATACAATCGTTGCTGCCATGCCGCCAAATATGACGTCAAATAAGAGAGGGATGCTTCCGAACACGGTTGTCAGGGCTGCCATCAATACCGGACGTACTCTGGAAACGGTAGCTTCGATGACAGCAGTGTAGGGGGCAATACCTGCCCGTCGCTGTACATTGACTTCATCCAGCAGTGCATCAATAAGTTTTATTTCTTTGCGACGCGACGCAAGCAAAATCAACCTTTTTCTCCGTTGCGGTACGCCATAATTTGCGACATTTACAACTTGATAATTTACAATATAATTCAAGCCTTCTAACGTGGAAACAAAATCTTTAAAAACTTTTTCTTTTTCTAATTCTGGCACATTCTCCATTGATACTATGTGGGGACGAGTTTCTTCCACCAACCGCCCAAATTGGTATAGTAATTTCCAGTCTTTATGTTTAGAACGGTTTTGCTTATCTTTTTGATGGCTTGAAAAAGGTTGACATGGCGCACATCCGACGAGTATTTTAACGTCAGCGCCTCGCAAAAGGGCGCGTATTTCTTTTCCTGTGACATCTTCAACGCTTTTATGAATAAATGTGCAGTTGTTGTTGTGAGTATAAGCGTATTCGCAAGAATCATCAATATCAATTCCTGCTACAACTGGAATTCCCGCTTTTTGCAAACCATAGGTAAGCCCGCCTACGCCGCAAAATAAATCAACAGCTTTAATTGTCATCGTTGTGTCCTTTCAGAAGAACGACTCAATATTGACTGAATTTTTTCGACTAATATAGTTTCGTTTCTCTTTTTTAATTCGCATTCCCAAATACGCAGAACTTTCCATCCGCGTGCCTCAAACATGGCAGCGCATAGCCTTGGCAAAGATAGTCTCAATCTGAGAATCTGTGTATGGCTCATCGT
>OGYM01002597.1_pt1 | contig 11676 bp, 8 predicted proteins | sample 1576491 | NCBI WGS metagenome assembly OGYM01 (sample SAMEA3541515, study PRJEB24748) | human gut metagenome | biome: human gut; feature: human-associated habitat; material: faeces | place: China | collected 2012 | reverse complement strand
AGAGGTCTTCCGTCATGGAGAGGTTGAAAGCCTTCATCCACTTCTTGTAGGGAAGTGTGCCAAAGCAGGCAATGCAGCCGCCATGAACAAGCTCAATAAAGTTAATTTGAATTTCATGTTTGTTACTTACATTAAAGGCCACACAATTAGGCTATGTTATTTTTAATCCTATCAATGACCGCAAAGATAGAATGCCCTTAACTCCATAAGAGGAGAAATCGTCCTTTCCATGATACATTTATGTCCTCTCCATTAAAAAGCTCATTTTTAACATCTCATTCTCGGCTAAAAGCTTTACTTTTGTATGGTAATCATAAACACGCTTAATCTCAAAATCCCCGCTATGAAAAGGAAATCGTTACTATGCCTATTTCTTATCATATCTGTTGCCATTCACGGAAATATCTATTTTAAGCATTTAGGCAAATCAGATGGTCTGTCACAAATATCTGTACTTTCTATCTGCCAGGACGAACTGGACAGAATGTGGTTTGGTACACTCGAAGGCTTGAACTGCTACGATGGGAACCAAATGAAAACCTATAAACCTTCTCCGGACAATAAAGATTATTTTGGCGGTAATGAAATATCACACATAGTAAGTGACAAACAAGGTAATCTATTCTTTACTTCTGATGGGAAACTGATCCGTTATGATCTACATAAAGATCGTTTTTTATCTCTACCACTACGCACACAAACTCTATTCGCACACAACCATACAATATGGACAGCTGTTAATGATAGTGTCTTCCAATGGGACCGGGAACAAGAAACATTCAGATTCGTCTACCAAGCCCCTTTCCATAAAACAATCATCCGCCTTTATGTAGATGCCAATAACAGTCTCTGGCTGGGTACCCGAAACGGACTTTACAGAACCGATAACATCCATAATCCTTCATCCCCCGTCTGCGTGATTCCAAATATCAACGTGCTTTCATTGTACCGGGACAGCCGTGGAACGATGTGGGTGGCCACCTTCCGCAACGGCATGTACAAGATAGAGAACGGAATCAGCCAACAAATTACCATCCAAAAGGAATTCGGTATCTCCAGCAATGATGTGCGTTGCTTTGTGGAAGACAACGAGGGAAGTATTTGGCTGGGTACCTTCAACGGACTGAACAAAATAGATACCTTAGGGCATATTTCTTACTATCAAAGAGGAAGCAAACCCGGAAGCCTATGCCACTCTTCTATTTTTTCACTTCACAAAGACCGACAAGGTACTATTTGGGTGGGCACCTACTATGGTGGTGTCAACTACTTCAACCCCGAAGTGGATATCTTTCACCACTATACCGAAAGTATCGGCAACGAAAACGGATTAAGCTTTCCTTTCATCGGAAACATGGTGGAAGACAAGCGTGGAGACGTATGGATTTGTACCGAAGGAGGTGGTCTGAACTGTCTGGAACGGGAAACCGGACGTTTCACTCACTACCTAATGGACGCAAAATCAGCCCACGGACCTTTCTACAACCTAAAATGCATTACCTACGATGCCGCAAACGACCAACTCTACATAGGTACTCACAAACAGGGCGGCTTGTGCTTCGACATTCCAAGCAAGAAAGTTGTCTTCCACTCCAAAGCATTTGGAAATACCTGGACAAAGGTAACGTTCAGAAATGAGAAAATCTATCTCCTTACGGGAGAAGGGATGTTTGTCAAAGAAGGAAAAGGGAACTTCCAAAAACTATTCCCTCAAATCCCGGAAGCAAATACAGAAGGAAGCAATTTTCTGATAGATTCTCAAAACTACCTTTGGATAACCCATTGGAGGAGAATTGTACGTATCAACATGAACAATCCGCAAGAAAAATATATCTATCAATACGGTGAAAAAGGATTGGGAAACTATTATGTGCAGAGCATGGCGGAAAGTCACGATGGTACCCTTTATTTCGGTACCTCCGGAAGCGGCATCTATCGGTTCGACGGAAAAAAAGAGCAATTTACAGCTTGCACAGATATTGATGCTGACTATTGCTACAATATGGATATCACCACCAAAGGTTATCTGGCAATCAGTAACGACCATGGTCTTCTCATTTATCATCCACAGACCAAGGAGAAGCAGCTAATTGATGTGGAGAGTTTGCACCTCTCTGCTATCAACGAAGGTTGCGGACTTCTGATTTGCCGTAACGGGGAAACCTTTGTAGGTGGTATAGAAGGCATGAGTTCGTTCATGAACTCCTCGTTGCAGAAAATAGCCCCCAATTACAACCTTTATTTTTCTTCTTTAGTAGTAAACAATCGGGTTATCTCCGTCGGAACGGACGATGGTATTCTGAAAAGTGCTTTACCCTTTGTCCGGCAAATAGAATTGAACCACAAAGAGAATAACTTCTCCATCAGTTTTTCTTCGAACAATTACGTTAATAATACTGACAGAAAAATATATGAATACAAGTTGGAAGGATTCAGCAAAGAGTGGAGCAAAACCAACGGTAATACTGTGGTATTCACCAATATCCCCCCCGGAAAGTACAAACTGGTAATACGTGAACAACAACAGAGTCTACTCGACGAAATACATGCTATCGAACTCCCCATCCTTATTCATCATCCCTGGTGGAACACCTGGTGGATGTGGATTCTTTATCTCTGCACAATCACTGTCATTGGCTGGAATATTTTCAGTGAAGCACGTTCCAAGATGCAACTCCGCGCCTCACTGGCACAAGAAAAACTGGAAAAAGAGAAGAATGAAGAACTGATACAAGCCAAGTTGCAGTTCTTTGCCAATATCTCTCACGAGTTTCGTACACCGCTAACACTCATTATCGCACAAATTGAAGCACTGTTACAAGTCAATAGCCTCTCTCCTTTTCTGCGCAGTCGCCTGACAAAAATCTACAGAAACACATTCCAGTTCAAAGAGCTGATCTCAGAGCTACTGGATTTCCGGAAGATGGAACGTGGGAAACTGCATCTAAACGTTTGCCAAATGGACCTCATCCCCTACTTGAGACAAATTCATCAAGATTTCATAGACCAAGCGAACTTACAGAATATACAGTTCATATTCCATACAGAAACAGAAAACTTGTTGTGCTGGTTCGATGGACGACAATTGAGGAAAGTCCTCACCAATCTACTTTCCAATGCCTTTAAACATACGCCCGAAAAAGGAAAAATAGAATTGTCAATCACTGATAAAGGAGATTCTATTTATATTAAGGTGATAGACTCCGGCAAAGGTATTCCCCCAAAGGCCCTACCGTTCATCTTCGACCGCTTCTACCAGGCGGACGAAAACTTTTCTTCACCCGGTAGTGGTATCGGCCTGGCTCTTTCAAAGGGTATTGTAGAACTACACCACGGTCAAATCGAAGTGCAAAGTGCAATAGATTATGGAAGTATCTTCACAGTAATACTACCCAAAGAAAATCTCTTTAAAGATGACAACGATGTCACCTTCATAGAGGCAACAAAAGCGGAATCTGCAACAATACTCGCACCATTCACAGAAACGACAGAAACAGAAGAATGTGCAGAAACACCGGAACCTATTTCCATTGGAAGGACGGACAAGGACTGCGTACTCATTGTAGAGGATAACGAAGAACTGCTCCAACTGCTCACCGATCTACTCTCGCCACTCTACCGGATAGTTATTGCGATGAACGGCAAGGACGGACTACAAAAAGCAATGGAAGAACGTCCCGACCTTATACTAAGCGATGTCATGATGCCGGAAATGGACGGTATTGAGATGTGTTCCAAGATAAAAACCGACTTCGACCTCTGCCACACCCCCGTAGTACTGCTCACAGCCCTCACTTCGAACGACAAAAAGTTGGAAGGACTGCAATGCGGTGCCGACGAATACATTGGGAAACCTTTCAACAACAAAATGCTGCAAGCTCGCATTGCCAATATACTGCGTAACCGAAAACTGCTAAAACAGAAATTCAGCCAGAAAATGACAACTAGTGAATCTCCTGCTGAAATTGAGATACAAGCACTAGCGCTTAACCCTATTGATGCCAAGTTTCTGGAACAGTTAGAGGAAACGGTCAAAGCCCATCTCTCAGACTCAGAATTCGACGTCGGTGCCCTAGCCAAGGAAATGGCTTTAAGCCGTAGCGCATTCTACAATAAACTGAAAGCCTTGAGCTGTATGTCTCCTAACGAGTTCATTATGAATGCCCGCCTGAAATACGCAGCAGAACTGTTGAGAAATCATCCCGAGCTACAAATCACGGAAATAGCCTATCAGGCAGGATTCAGTTCTCTACGTTACTTCCGGCATTGCTTCAAAGCCTGTTTCAATCAGTCACCACAAGAGTACAGAGGAAAGTGAAAAATCCCGTTCTGCTATTGTTGCTGAACGGGATTCACTCTTTGATACCCTGAGCCTATTGATTACATGTTTTTTAAATTTTATTTTATTCTTCGGTTGCTGCCCATTCTTTGGCGCCTTGTTCTTTCAATTTGCTAGTGAAAGCCTTCGCTTTTTCCATCGCTGCTTCCTCGTCAGCAGGAGCAGCATAAGCGTGTCTGTAGCCTTTCACCTTATTCCATTCACCACGGGTAAAGTCAGGAAATGCAACAGAGGCGCCTCGTACTTTTCGCGCAGCTCGCGCGAGATGCGCAGCGCGTCGTCGAGCGTGACGTGCGGCCCTGCGGGGACGAGCTTGGCGATGACGTCGCAGTCGGCATAGCTCATATTGAGTGCGCGGCCCACGTCGCGGATAACGCCGCGCGCGGCCATCGTGCCGAAGGTCACGATCTGCGCCACGTGATCGTCGCCGTACTTGCGGCGCACATACTCCACGACCTCGCCGCGGCGCGTATCGCCGAAGTCCATGTCGATATCAGGCATGGACACGCGCTCGGGATTCAGAAAGCGCTCGAAAAAGAGGCCGTATTTCATCGGCTCGATGTCTGTGATCGACAGGCAGTACGAAACGATACTGCCCGCCGCGCTGCCGCGGCCCGGACCGACGGGGATACCGACGCTCTTGGCGTAGCGCACAAAGTCGGAGACGATCAAAAAGTAGTCGACAAAGCCCATGCGCTCGATCATGTTCTGTTCGTATTCGAGCTGCGCGCGCTGCTTGTCCGTCCCTTCGCCATAGCGCTGGGCGAAGCCGTCGGCGCAGAGTTTTTTGAAGTATGTGAGCGAGGTGTAGCCCTCCGGCACCTTGAATTCCGGCAGATGGTACTTGCCGAACGTAAACTCCAAATTGCAGCGCTCGGCGATCTTGCCGGTGTTCTCGATCGCCTCGGGATAGTCGGGAAACAGCGCCGCCATCTCCTCGGTCGAACGAAGATAGAAGCGCTGCGGCTCATAGCGCATGCGGTTTTCGTCGTCCACGGTCTTGCCCGTCTGGATGCAGAGCAGCACGTCGTGCGCGTAGGCATCTTCTTTTCGAAGATAGTGCGCGTCATTTGTCACGACGAGCGGGAGACCCGTCTCCTCGTGCAGGCGCAGGATGCCCTTGTTGACGATGGCCTGATCGCGGATGCCGTGGTCCTGCAATTCGAGGTAGAAGTGCTCGGGGCCAAAGATTTCAGATAGTGTTAAGGCATATTCCTTGGCACCGTTGTAGTCGCCATTGCGGAGCCTTCTCGGGATCTCACCGGCGAGACACGCCGAGAGCGCGATGAGGCCCTTGGAGTGCTCTCGCAGAAGATCCAGGTCAATGCGCGGCTTGATGTAAAAGCCCTCAACGTGCGCCATTGAGACGAGGTAGGAAAGATTCCGATAGCCCTCCTCATTCTCGCACAGCAGCACGAGATGGCGGGCCTCGCTGTCGAATTCGTGCTGCTTGTCAAAGCGTGTGCGCGGGGCGACGTACACCTCACAGCCGATGATGGGCTTGATGCCCTCGGCCTTGCACGCGCGGTAAAAGTCGACCACGCCGTACATCACGCCGTGGTCGGTGATGGCGCAGGCGGTCTGCCCCATCGACTTGACGAGCTTGGGGAGGTCGCGGATACGGCACGCGCCGTCGAGCAGGCTGTATTCGGTATGGACATGTAAATGGGCAAACGACATGGCGCGCTCCCTCCTATTCGTTCTCTTCTTTTTTTGCGATCTCCATGAGCTTTCGGATGCGGTGATTCAAACACGACTTCGTCAGCGGCGGGTCAAATGTCGCCGCCAATTCTGAAAGCGTCAGCTCTGGCTGAAGTAACCGCGCGACAGCGACCTCCTGCAATTTGACGGGCAGGTCGTTGATCGCACCGGACTCGGTCAAGCGTGTAAAGGCTTCCACCTGTTCACGTGAGGCCAGCACTGCTTTGTCAAGGTTGGCCGCGTCGCAGTTTACGCGCCGGTTCACGGTGTTTCGCATTTCCTTTTCGATTTTGGCCGACATGATCTCAAGCGCGCGCCCCGGCGCGCCGATGAGCGTCAGCAGGTCTTCGATATGGGTGCTGCTCTTAAAATATGTAATGAGGTTATTCTGCCGCATGACATTTTTCGGCTCAAAGCCCATGTCGCGCAGCAGCGCCTCGACCTCGCGCCCCGCCTGCACGTGCGAGGTCGCAAGCTCTAAGTGATACCGCTTTTGCGGGTCGGTCACGCTGCCGCCGGACAAAAATGCCCCGCGCAGGAACGACGCCCGACAGCACTCTTCTTCAAGCAGCGCAAAGTTCAGGTGCAGCGCAAAATGCGCCCGGCGATCGTAGCCGAGCGCGCGCCAGATCGTGTCGAGCTTGTCCTCCTGCGTGATGCGGAAGACGAGCTTGCCGCCGTCCTTCGACTTGTCAGGGAGTTCGTCAAAGCGCAGGGAAAATGCCTTTTGGAAGAGCTTTGGGAGACGCGCGGCGAATTCGTCATTTTCCGTGACGATGCGCACCTCGTTTGCGGTGAATGCGCTGGCGTACAGCAGCACGCCGCAGCCCTCGGCCACGGCGCAGCAGCTCCGGTTGATCGGAACCTTGCAGAGCTCCGCTTTTACGTCATAGGCGAACGACATGCCGCCACCTTCTTTCGTTTCAAAAACTTGCTTCAGCCGCGCGTGATGTCGCGGTGATTTTCAAACGCGGGATAGCCCAGGGCCGTGAGGTAGGACGCGATGCAGCGCGCGACGGACACGCTGCGGTGGTGCCCGCCCGTGCAGCCGACGGCGATGACGAGCGTGCTCTTCCCTTCCTCTGCGTAGAGCGGAAGCAGAAATGAGAGCATTCCCTCGAGTTTGTCGATAAACGTCTTCGTCTGCGGGAACGAGAACACGTAGTCATAGACCTCACTGTCCATGCCAGTCTTGTGCTTGAGCTCCGGCACGTAAAAGGGATTGGGCAGGAAGCGCACGTCGAATACCAGGTCGGCTTCCAGCGGGATGCCGTATTTGAAGCCGAATGAGACGACGTTCACGCTCAGCTTGCCGCGCGCGCTCTTGTCGCCAAAGAGACCGTAGAGCTCATTTCTGAGCTTGGCTGCGGGCATGAGCGTCGTGTCGATGACAAAGTCGGCGTGCTCGCGCAGCGGGCGCAGCAGCTCCTGCTCGCGGTGCATCGCCTGCTCGATGGTCATGCCGTCAGACATCAGCGGATGGCGGCGGCGCGTCTCCTTGTAGCGCTTGATGATGGTCTCAAGGTCCGCCGTGACGAACAGCAGCCGGCAGATATCGCCGCCCTGCTTGAGCCGCTCCATTGCGTCTAAAATCCCCTGAAAGTTGCCGTTGCCCGAGCGGATGTCGCTCACGAGCGCGACGCGGTCATAGCGGCCATCGCTCTGCGCGCAGAATTCGGCAAATTTCAAAATGATGTCCGCCGGTACGTTGTCCACCGTATAGTAGCCCATGTCCTCCAGATAGGTGGCGGCGCTGGACTTGCCCGCGCCGGACAGACCGGATATGATCAGAATTTCCATCGTTGTCTCTCTTTCTATTTACCGGATGATCTTGACCTCCGGCTCCAGCATCACGCCGTGCGCGTCGTAAACGGTCTTCTGTACCTTTTCGATGAGGGCGAGCACATCGGCGCAGGTCGCGCCGCCGACGTTCACGACGAAGCCCGCGTGCTTGCTTGATACCTCTGCCCCGCCGACGCGGCAGCCTTTGAGGCCGCAGCCCTCGATCAGCGGGCCCGCGTAGTAGCCGGTCGGGCGCTTGAACGTGCTGCCCGCGCTCGGCAGCTCGAGCGGCTGGCTTGCCTTGCGCCGCGCCATCAGATCGTCCATCTTTGCCTTGATGGCGTCCGGATCACCCGATTCGAGCTTGACCTTCGCGCCGAGGACGATGCCCTCGCCCGCGGAAAACACGCTGTGGCGATAAGAAAAATCCAGCTCCGCAGGTGTTAAAACCTTCACGCCGTCGGGATACAGCGCCGTCACTTCGGTGACAACGTCCTTGAGCTCGCCGCCGTAGGCGCCTGCGTTCATCACGACGCCGCCGCCGAGCGTGCCGGGGATGCCGTGGGCAAATTCCAGCCCCGTCAGGCCGTTTTTCCATGCGAACAGCGCGAGCTTCGCGAGCGACACGCCTGCGTCCGCTGCGATCTCGCCCTCGTCCGTCAGCTCAATATGAGAAAGCTCAGCGGACGTGTCGATGACCACAGTGTCAAGGCCATTGTCGGCGACGAGCAGGTTCGTGCCGTTGCCGATCAGCAGCGGCTTGACGCCTGCGTCCTGCAAAAAGCCCATCAGCACAACGAGCTGCTCGCGCGTTTTCGGAAAGGCCATGCGTTTGGCCGGCCCCCCGATGCGGAACGACGTATGCTTTGCCATCGGCTCATCTGCGGCCCATTTGAGGTCGGGCAGATAGTCATGGATCTGGCGGTCGAGTGCGGTTTCCCAAGACATAGATGCTCCTCCGTTCACGGATTCTGGTTTTTCAGCTCATTTTCGCGGGTCACGCGGTCAATGTGGCCGTCGATCTGCGCGGCGAATTCGCGCGCGGAGTTGAAGCCGTGCTTCTTCTGGCGGTTGTTCATCGCTGCCAGCTCCACGATCGCGGCGAGGTTACGACCCGCACTGACGGGAATGGTGATCTGCGGCACGGGCACATCAAGGATGGTCGTGTCGTTTTCGTCGAGACCCAGACGGTCATAGAATTTGTCATCCTCCCACTTTTCAAACTGGATGACAAGGTCGATCTGCGTCGAATCCTGCACTGCACCCACGCCGAAGAGCTTTTCCACGTCGATGACGCCAACGCCGCGCACCTCAAGGTAGTTGCGGATGAGCTCAGGCGCCGTGCCCGAGAGCGTTGAGCCGATGCGTGTGATCTCGACCGCGTCGTCGGCGACGAGGCGGTGGCCGCGCTTGATGAGCTCGATGGCCGTCTCACTCTTGCCGATGCCGCTGTCGCCGAAGATCAGCACACCCTCGCCATACACGTCGACGAGCACGCCGTGGCGTGTGATGACGGGCGCGAGCGCGTGGTTCAGGTAGTCGATGGTCATGGCGGTGAACTCGACGGACGTGTACTTCGTGCGAAGCAGCGTGCGGCCGTGCTTCTGTGCCATCTCGAGGCACTCAGGGAAAACATCTAAATTGCGCGAGATGACCAGTGCCGGGATCTCATAGCAGAACAGGTCCTCGAAGCGCTTGCGCCGCTCCTCGGCCGAGTAGCCGCGCAGGAACGTCACCTCGCTCTTGCCGATGATCTGCAATCTTCTCGGATCAAAATAATCGAAAAAGCCGATGAACTGGAGGCCGGGGCGGTTGACGTCCGTGATGGTCAAGATCTCGGTGTCGTAATCCGTGCCCTTGTTGATGACCTCCATCTGAAATTTTTCTACGATGTCCTTTACGCGGACGGAGCGATTGGTATTCATAGTTCCCTCCATGCGGGCCTTGGCCCGCGTGATAAAATACACTTTAATTATAATCGCTGCCCCCCTTTTTTACAAGCGAAAACGCCCTGCCGCGCCACGCTTTTTTCGCATTTGCGCCGCGAGCGGAAAAATTACAGATTTTTTCATCTTTTTTGAAAATAGTACTTGCATTTTGTGATGCAATCTGTTATAGTATCAACTGCTTGTGAATGACCAAGCCTTGATTTGATTACAGCAAGGAGGTGCAACGGATGGCAAAGTGCGAGTTTTGCGACAAGGGTGTTGCGTTCGGTATCAGAGTTTCCCACTCTCACCGTCGTTCCAATCGTCCCTGGAAGCCCAACGTCAAGCGCGTGAAGGCTATCGTCAATGGTACGCCCCGCCATGTCTATGTTTGTACCCGCTGTCTGCGTTCCGGTAAGGTTACCCGCGCGATCTAAGCGACCAAACAGATTAGAAGCACTGCGAAAGCAGTGCTTCTTTTTGTTTTCCTGCTTGCATCCCCCTTTCCTTCTGTTATACTGAAGAAAAGACCCATCGAAACAATTTTGTCAGGAGGATACCAATGGAGCGCATCAGACGTGTTTGTCCCGGCGATGAAGAGCGCCTCGCCTACGTGCAGACAGAGAGCTGGAAGTCCGCCTTTCGGGAGATCGTCCCCGCAGAGATCCTTGCAGAATGTACCGAGCTTGAACCGGCCAGAGCGATGTATCGTCGCCTTCTCAGTGAGGGCTTCGGCAATGGCTACCTTCTTGAGCTGGACGGCAAAGCGCACTGCATCGCATGGTGGAGCGAGGCGCGGGACGAAGACGTGGCCGGCTGCGCGGAGCTGATCTGTATCCACTCGCTTCCGGAAAACTGGCGCAGGGGCTACGGCAGCGCAATGATGGAGCGACTCCTCGCAGACGTGAAGGAAGCGGGCTATGAAACGCTCGTGCTATGGGTGTTCGAAAAGAACACGAGCGCAATCAGGTTTTATGAGTCCTTCGGCTTTGCGCCGAGTGGAAAAAAGCGCCCCTCCCTCGGCGCAGTCGAAGAAATGTACTGCAAAGCGCTGTGATGCGCACGAAAAAAGCCGCCATGGGGCGGCTTTTCCTTTTATTTCTTTTCCGCATAAAACTGCCGCATCTTCTCGTTGAGTTTATTGTAGATATGCTCGCGAAACCATTTTTCGCTGCTGGCTTCCACCGCGCCCTCGGGCGTGAACCATTTCACGCCGCTGTTCTCGTCGGGCTTGACCGTGAGCACGTTCGTGTCGTCCGCGATGAGAAGATACGTGACGTTCAGATGCAGGTGCGAGGAGACGTACTTCCCGCGCTTCATGTGGCCGTCGACAGTCAGCACCTCAAGCGAGAAAATGTCCTCGCTTGCCGGACGGACGTTTTTGACGCCGCTCTCCTCGCGGACCTCCTTGAGCGCGACGGCGAGCAGATCCTCGTCTCCGTCGGCGTGTCCGCCGAGCCACGACCACGAATCGTAGATGTTGTGATACGCCATCAGCACGCGGTCGAAGCGCTCGTTCACCACCCAGGCCGACGCCGTCATGTGCGCCAGTGCATTTTCCCGCGTAAACACATCCTCAAACGCGCGCAGACAGTCGAGGATCAATCCCTTATCCCGCTCCTCCTGCTCATTGTAAGGCCGGTAATTCTCAATTTGCGTCAAAATATCCATCGTTACCCTCAATATATTTTTTCGCGCCCGCAGGCGCAAAAGCCTCGCAGAGTTTGCGCCGCGCACGGCGCAAATAAATTCAAACTGTAATTTGTCGCGACATGCGCGTGACAAATTACTCTTCTCGCTCCGCGCGTGTCGCAGCCGCCCTGCGGGCGGCAAGGCACGAAGCGGAGTGTATCTTACTCAAAAAAGCGGCCCAAGGGCCGCTTTTTTGAAAGTCTTATAGCCAGCTGCAATCGCTTTCCTTCTTCG
>OGYM01002593.1_pt1 | contig 11698 bp, 9 predicted proteins | sample 1576491 | NCBI WGS metagenome assembly OGYM01 (sample SAMEA3541515, study PRJEB24748) | human gut metagenome | biome: human gut; feature: human-associated habitat; material: faeces | place: China | collected 2012 | reverse complement strand
AGAAAGAATTTAATGAAAAGGTGACTCCTGTGACTTTTGTACAAGACAACGAGTCCCAATCCTGCTATGGAGTCATTCGGGGACTACATTTCCAGAAACCACCCTACACACAAAGTAAATTGGTGCGTGTCATTAAAGGCTGTGTACTTGATGTAGCAGTAGACATCCGTAAGAACTCCCCTACTTTCGGGCAGCATGTAGCAGTAGAATTGACCGGTGAGAACCACCTTCAGTTTTTTATTCCGAAGGGATTTGCACACGGCTTTGCAGTATTAAGTGAAGAAGCTGTGTTCCAATATAAATGTGATGAGTTTTATCATCCGGAAAGCGAAGGAGCTGTAGCGTGGGATGATCCGGATTTAGGGATCGATTGGAGAATTCCAAGAGAGAAAGTAGCACTTAGTGAAAAGGATAAGGGGCACAAAAGACTGAAAGAACAGATCGATACGGAAGTGTTCTGCCCGATTTCTTAATATAATCTTAGCCCCATGTTCTTATCATTTATTTTGCTACTGCTATGTATAATAGCACGACACCAACGTAGCAACCGCCGCCTTTGTGAAAAACGTAATTTAACGGACTTGGTCAAATTGATCGCAGCCATTGCAGTTGTCGTATGCCACCTGTCTACATTCTACATGCATAATCCCGCATGGGCAGCAGAAAGTCAATTTGGAAGCCTTTCCGTTTCTATCTTCTTTTTTCTGTCAGGCTACGGATTAATGTGCAGTTATAGTCTCAAAGGCAAGAAGTACCTTGAAGGATTTTGCATACACCGAATAAGTAAAATTATAATCCCTTTGCTGACAGCGTATATTATATACATACCAATATTAAGATTAATAAACCATACAGGAGGGATAATAGAAGCAATTCAAAGATTATTTTCCTCCAATCCGCTCCTACCCTATAGCTGGTACGTCACGGAAATCACTCTCTTATATTTACTTTTTTATCTAGTGATGCGTTTCATTCCCAGATATAAACTGCCGGCATTGAGCCTTGCCATAGTTTTCATGTTAGCGGGAATGCTATTGGCCGGCCTGCCACATTGGTGGATAAACGCATCTCCCTGTTTTATTATAGGCCTCTGGTATTATAAATACGAACATCCCATAATGAACCAAATGAATAAAGTTAAAAAACAGCATTTCATCACTTTGATACTCCTGTTTCTCTGTACATATCGTCTCGACATTGTTCAAGACCATATTCAGATGCTATCGCGATGGCGCTATACATACGCTTCATTCTACCTCGTAAATATCTTGTTCATTTTATTAGTCTTGTATATACTCCAAAGAGTTAATTTTGGGAAAAATATCAAAGTTACACAAAATTGTTATTATGAAATTTATCTAATGCAAGGTACTGTATTCTTACTACTTGATACAATGATACACAACAGACCGCTTTTCTTTATTTTGGCTATTGTCTCCACCATTATATCTTCATTGGGCATGCATTGGATAAATAAAAGAATCATGAGAGTGCTTAAAATCTAAATCGTAAATTCACAAAAATCAAGACATATTACACAATTAATGAATAAACCATATCATATAGTCATAGTTACAGACGAAGGCTATGTACAACATGCGGCAGTCATGCTAACCTCACTTTTTGAGACAAATCGAAGGAAAATATTTCATGTGTATGTACTGACTAACGGTTTATCACAAAAATCGGAATCACGCATATCTTCACTTTGTAGGAGGTATGATTCTTATCTCACCCAACATATCTGTTCTGACGCAAAGATCAAAGACTTACCCGTGGGACAATGGAGCACCATGATGTACTACAAACTTTACATTCCCACCATATTACCACAGGAAGCTGAACGTTGCTTGTTCTTAGATGTGGACATGGTTATCAATGCGGACATAGCGGAACTCTACAATATTGAGTTATCTGATAACGTCATAGCTGCCGCTGAGGATATTCCGGACTGTATATTGCACAAACAGCGTATTGGTCTATCACAGAACGATCTTTATATCAATTCAGGAGTCATGGTTTGTGATTTAAAGAAATGGAGAATGCTGGAATACAGCCAACCGATTTTCAACTTCACCCGTTCAGTTGCCGCCAAAATACAAAACGAACAGGATGTAATAGCCATGTACTTCAAAGATAAAATTAAAACCTTGCCAATCCGATGGAATATGGTAACATTCTATTTTATGCGTAAGCCTAAGATTTTCAGCCAATATCTCCCGCAGCTAAAAGAGGCTAAACGCAATCCCGGCATTATTCATTTTGCATGTCCCATAAAACCTTGGTTCCGTGATTGCAATCATCCATTCGGATATCTTTACCGCCAATACTTGCAACTTACTCCCTGGTATGATGTGCATCAGCGATTCCCCGTCTTTGAACGTCTCACATTATTCCAACGGTTCAACAAGCATATAAAAAATATACTCAATGATTTCAATATACTGAGGTATAATGAGCACTTGACCCAATAATATCCTCACCAATCATCTAAAGACATGAAAGATCCCTATAAACACTCGTCTTTTAACATCATTTTTACAAAGATAAAGACTCTACTGCTCGATCTCTTTTGTCATCCTATATGCATAAATGCCTGTCTACATTATTCATGGGGCAAATTGATGCACAGGAATTGGGGAGACGATATAAATGTCTTTTTAGTAGAGCGACTATTCAACAGAAAGGTATCATATCTTTACACCTCTTCAATATCCATGCATCGCAATAGTACCAATTATATAATGATAGGTTCTACAGCCGTCATGCTTGGTAATAATCGCAGTGTCATATGGGGGGCTGGGATTATTGATGGGACAGTATCACTTTCAACCCCACCTATGAAAATATTAGCGGTAAGGGGACCGCTAACACGAAAATACTTCATCAACAATGAGGTAGAATGCCCTGAAGTTTATGGAGATCCCGCAATGCTTGCTAAATTAGTCTATACACCACAACATACAACTCCCACATACAAACTCGGTATCATTCCCCATTACAGTGATTTTAATCACCCTGCCTTAAGCAAATTTAAGAATGATCCGGCAGTACTAATAATCCGCATGGAGGGTTATAAAGATTGGCATGAAATAATTGACCAGATTTGCGATTGCGAGTATATAGCCTCTTCATCACTGCACGGGCTTATCATGAGTGAGACCTATGAAATTCCTAATTTATGGATAGAGCTGTCGGGAAAGTTGATGGGAGGACATTTTAAATTCCATGATTTCTTTCTATCCATTCACGCAGATCGCGAAAAACCTTTCATCATGCGAACCAAGACAAGTCTCGCTGATATTTTAGCAACAAAATCTCTATATAAAAAAGGATATATAAACCTACAACCACTGATTGACGCAGCGCCATTCCCATTGTTTCCACAAGAGTGAGACCACAATAAATTTCGAGTGGTTCATCATGTGTAATCCACTATAAATATCAACAACAGATCTTTATCTCAAAACATAAATTACCAATGAATGAAATAAGAATTCAAGAAATCATTAAGACTGAAGATAGTATTCAGGCAAGGATTTTCATCAATGAAAACGAAGAAATAATAAAAACAACCTTTAATAAAGAAATCGCCAATGATACGATCACAGATAGAATAGACGCTTTTGTATGGGGTTTTCTGTTCTTCGCCCTTTGTGAAGGTTATGATATAGTATCAGATATACCCATAACAGATGAATTATATTATAATCTTGAATTTCATTTTATCAATGCCTTAACGGGCTGTAACCCATCATTACACAGGATTCAAATAAAGGCTCCACTGATAAATGGAATCAAAGGAGAAAGGCGCATTGTTGCAACCGGCATTTCATGTGGCGTAGATTCTTTATATACCATAGCGCAACATACATCCCAGCACACGCCCGAGAACAACCGAATTAACACATTAGCATTCTTTAACGCAGGTAGTTCAATGAAAGCGGCGGATATATTAAGGACACCTCTAGTGGAAGGAAGGTTACAGATCGCCAAAGCATTCGCCGCAGAGTATGGATTTGATTTTATATTTATTGAAACAAATCTACATTTGATCTTAAATAAATATCTCACTTACTCCCATACAGAAAATCACACATATATGGCCTTATTTTGTATTTACCATATACAAAATAAAATAAAGACATATTATTATTCTTCTGGTTATTCATATGCGGAATTTACTTTGAAGAGAGAAAACCATAATGCAGAGTTAGGCTCAGCACATTACGACTTACTAACATTATCAATGGCCTCTATAAATAATATACGCTTTTATTCTGCCGGCAGTGAAGCGAATCGCTTAGAGAAAACGAAGTATATTATTTCTTATAAACCGGCACAGAAGTATCTTAACGTATGTGTGAATGAATCTCAAAATGATAGCAAATGTTTCAAATGTATTAGAACTCTTCTTACATTAGATGCTTTGAATGTAATAGATGACTATCGCGCGGTATTTGATGTAGATTATTATAAAACACATCGCCAAACCTATATACGACGCATGTATTTAGAGGCGACTTTTAGGAGCAACAGCTTTTATAAGGAAATAATCCCCTATTATAAAGATCAACTCACTTTACTATTTAAACTTCGAGTATTTACATCTGTAATTAAAAATAAAATTTTCGATCTATTTAAATAGTAATTTAAAAGTTCTATGGAAGAAAACAACAGACGAATTGTCAAAAACACTTTATTCTTATATATGCGCATGTTCATTACCATGTGCATCAGTTTCTTTACAACCAGAATAATCCTTGAGAAACTAGGAGTCAGTGATTATGGCATATATAATATAGTAGGTGGATTCACTTCTATGTTCACATTACTTAACAGCATTCTACAAACAAGTACCCGTCGTTTTTTAGCATTAAATATAGGAAAAGGAGAAGCCACATTACTACAAAAAACATTCTCAACTGCATTTTTCACCCATTTACTAATAGCCTGTATAGTTTTACTCCTTACAGAAACATTTGGATTATGGTTTTTAAACAATAATCTTAACATCAATCCTAATAGAATTGAAGCTGCCAATTGGGTATATCAATTATCACTAATCAGTGTTATGTTAACTATTACTCAGACCCCTTATACAGCTGCGGTCACGGCTCATGAGAAATTTAACATATATGCGCTTTTAAGTATATTTGATGTAATTTCAAAACTCATCATTATTTATCTTCTGGTATTTATTGATGGAGACAAATTAATCATTTATGCAATTCTTCAGTTAGCTGTAAATATTATCAACGTCTCTCTATATAGACTCTATTGTATCAAAAAATTCAATGAATGTAAATTCTCTCTTAAAATAGATAAGTCTCTTCTTAGATCAATGCTTCACTTTTCCGGATGGTCAACAGTTGGACACTTTAGTGCAGTACTCAACACTCAAGGGGTTGCAGTATTACTAAATCTATTCTTCAATACCGCCATTAACGCAGCAAGAGGATTGGCATCTACAGTTATATTTACAATAGGACAATTTGTTGATGGCTTTATTACAGCATCTGTTCCACAATTAGTGAAATATTACGGAACCGGAGAAAAAGATAAATTTAGAGATCTTATTTTCAATATTTCTCAATATACGCTTTTCTTACTTTCAATAATAGTAATTCCAGTATTGATAGAAATAGATTTTGTATTAGAACTATGGCTAACAGAAGTACCTGAGTACACTGGTACTTTTATAAAAATAAGTATTTTTATTAGTCTAATAAGCTACTCCAACAAAATGATAGATCAAGGCATAGTAGCTATCGGAAAGATGAAACAATTAGCATTATGGACATCCTCCATCTATCTTACAAATTTTCCATTAGTATATATTGTCCTCAAATTTTGGGGATCCCCTAATTCGGCTTATTTAGTAGCTATCATCCCTCTATTCTTAGCGTTCTGTACGAATTTGCATATTCTATCAAAATATGCAGAATTCCCAGCAAAAAAATACTTTTTTTCCATATTCTTAAAGAACTTATCGCTAATGGCACTTTCAGCAGTCATCCCATTAATAGCACATAACCTTATTACAAACGATGAAGTTTCCAGATTCTTTACAGTGTGTTCTTTATCTGTTATTTGTTCTACAAGTATCATTTACAAATGGGGATTAGGATACAACGCCAAACAAATGGTAAAGCAAAAGTTCAAAGCCTTTTTTAAACGCAATAACATAAAATGAAAGCATAAAAACATCTATATAATCTCAATGAATTAACATCGGAAAAATATTTTCCACATAGTAAAAACGCCACCACACCAAACTGTAAGCACAACTCAATTTAAGGCTATAAATTAAAAGGCCTACCTTCGTTGCAAACAGAATTCAAAAATTATGTATAGCGAAGATTTAGAAAGGTTTTACTTTCAGTACCAAACGGAGGCCCCTACCTCATGGAGAATCTCTCCAGTCATTCTGTGTAAAGAACAACGTTCCTTGTAACCTCTTTCAAAAGTGGTATAAGGATACGCATAACAAAACCGTTGAAGTCCAAGTTGATGGTCTGCCAACTGATGCAGATGAAAAAGATTCTATATTAGGTTAGCGTCCATTATCTTTATCAAGAATATAACTCAATATGGGCTACAGTACCTTTATGGGTATTATAGTCAAACAGTGAGTGCTTACATAGAGTTCTCAAAAACGTTATGAAAATTTCTGTAATCATTCCTGTATATAACGCAGAAAAGAGTATTTCTTACATAGTAGAAACACTATTATCCCAAACTTTCAAAGACTTTGAAATACTACTGATCAATGATGGCTCTACAGACAACACAGCTATTATCTGCAATCAGTATGCAGCAAAATATAGTGATAGCAACAACTCCCACCATCCTATAATAAGAGTTTTCCATAAAATGAACGGGGGAGTGGCTATGGCTCGTCAATTAGGCGTAGACAATGCTTGTGGTGAGTATTCCATACATGCCGATGCTGACGACTGGGTAGAGCCGACTATGCTTGAAGAAATGTACAACAAAGCAAAAGCAGAAGAAGCCGATGTAGTAATAGCCGATTACTTCATCAATAAAAGTGCGCCTTCCTCCGCTACTCAAGGCATTATCAAAAAACAAAAGCCATCATCCATTAATGCCAACCAAGTATTAATGGATATTCTTGAAAGCAGAATATTTGGTGCCTTATGGAATAAAATGGTGAGAACAGAACTATATCAAAAATATAATGCCCGGTTTTTCTTTGGTATTAATTATTGCGAGGATGTATTAATATGGGCACAGATTCTAAAGCATGAAGAAGTAAAGGTTACTTATCTCGGCAAGGCCTACTACCATTACTTTATCAATGTGGACTCAATTACACATAAAATCAATCGTAAAAGTTATAGCATGCGAAGGGCGTTTAAAGATAAATTGGATTCAATTCTTATAGACAATAAGTACAATAAAGTAAAACGAATCTCTTCTCTTGGAATATTCGCCGAAGGATTTATGAATAAATGCCTTACAAAAGAAGAAATAAAAAGAGAATTCAAAAAAAATGAATATACAGCTTTCCATGACGTAAAAAGTCTACGCTGGAGATTGGGATATTTGATGATAAAAATAGGATGCTATCCAATAGCCCATAAACTAATTCGATATTAAAATAAATGCCACCAGATGAAAAATAAGTTTATAAATAAATATACGTATTGGAAAAATATTATTCAAATACGACACAATGCCTTAAAAGCAACCCATAATCATCAAGTACGTTTATACAATTGGTGTAATGTATGTAAACAGGATTACTGGTTAATCGATTTTATTGAGAAACGTGATTTATTAAAAAATAACCCTAAAGCCAGAATAGGGCTTTACAGTATTTTTGCACCCATGTGGCTCAATTATCTGGATCGTAGTGATATACGTATTTTTGTAGAACGGGAGAATTTACATAAGGAAACGATGCAACAATGGTTGCATCGTTTCCTTGACGACAAACGTATTGACCTGTCATTAGGTTTCGACGAGATTAACCACCCGCAATACATGCGCTTTCCTTTCTGGATCATGTGGAATGTCTTCTCACCGACCGCAACACACAATGAAATAAAACAGCAGATAGAACAAATGAATTCTCCTAAAAATCATGCATACGAGAACAGAAAGTTCTGTTCTTTCTTATGCAGTCACGATGATACAGGACGTAAAAAGATATTCAATCAACTTTGCAATATCGATAAAGTAGATTGCGATGGTCACTTGTTCCATAACAATGATGAACTAAAATTGAAGTACGGTGATGACAAATTGAAATACCTGACACATTACCGTTTTAACCTGACCCCGGAAAACTCTAATTATGACGGTTATGTGACAGAAAAACTTTTTGAAGCCATATATGCCGGCTGTGTACCCATTTATCATGGTTCAGATAACCGTCCGGAGCCTAATGTGTTAAATCAAGAAGCAATAGTATTTTTTGAAATGGGAAAAGAGAATAATGATGCAATAAAACTGATAGATGAACTAAATGCCGACAAGAAAAAGTACATGGACTTCGCTTGTCAAAAACGTTTCATCACTGGGGCAGATGAAATCATTTGGGGATATTATGTAACATTGGAGAATAAGATAAAAGAAATTGTTACCAACATCTAATGAAAAGCGGATCAAGAATAACATATATTGATAACACCCAAGCAATAGGCATAATAGTATCTATTCCACCACCAAAAGAGGATCCAAGTTTCATATATACAAAATCATGAAATATAAAGTAGCTCAAATTATACCTTACTTTGGCCAATGGCCGGGATGGATAGAACTATACTTCTATTCATGCGGGCAAAATCCTAATATAGACTTCATCTTCTATACAGACTGCCCTGTACCTCAACAGACCTATTCTAACACTAAGTTTATCTCAACGAGTTTTGAGAAATATTGTAAGCTGGTTGGAACCCGGCTTGGAATTAACTATGTCATCAATAGCGCCTACAAACTCACTGACTTAAAACCCTTTATAGGTATCGTTCATCAAGAAGAACTGAAAGACTATGATTTTTGGGGATTCGGTGATTTGGATCTTGTATATGGAGACTTATCCATGATAATCAACGACAAAATGCTAAGCAGTTACGAATTGCTAACAACCCATAATTACCATATTGCAGGCCATTTTACTCTCTGCAGAAACAACGAGTATTGGCGCACGCTATGCTTCAGAATAAAGAATTGGAAGAAACGTCTCGTAGACAATCAGCATTATGCATTTGATGAAGGTGAATGGTCAGGAATGGTAAATCCATTCATCAAATACATCCATCGCATGCATGGACTTCTATTAAAACCTTTCGGTATCCATTATTTTACTGTACTTGACCTTCTAAATCCACTTTTAGTAAACAAATGCTTATTCAAAGAGTTTTGGACAAGCCCTCATGCCGGACCGGAAAATGGGATTGACAAAGAATGGACATACGACGTAAAGAAACATCAGATTATCGATCCGGAAGGAAGAGAACTCCCCTATCTCCACTTCTTGTTCTTTAAAAAAACGCCTTGGCTAACTACTGCATACTATTGGAGAGAAGGATATTGGAAAATAGACAGCGACAATGGTATCTGCGATAAAGAACACTTTAAAGGCTACAAAAAAATAATATTCAACCATAAAGAAGTAAAAGGCTGTCTATCATGATACCTAAAACGATTCATTACTGCTGGTTTGGAGGAAATCCTATACCTGCCGAATATCAGCGATATATCGATAGTTGGAAAAAGTTTCTTCCAGACCACGAAATCAGAGAATGGAACGAGGACAACTATGATGTTCATTGCATCCCTTTCAGCAGCGAGGCTTATGATGTGAAGAAGTTTGCATACGTAAGTGACTATGCCCGGCTGAAGATTCTTTACGAGCATGGTGGCGTTTACTTCGACACGGATGTTGAGGTGATAAAAAGCATGGATGATATCCTTGCCCATGGAGCATGGATGGGTATAGAAAAGCATACCGCCACACCGGAAACAGATGACATGGTAAATGTGGGTATCGGTTTTGCCGTAGAGACACATCACCCTATCATCAAAGAAGTGATGGCTTTTTACGAGAACACTCATTACATTTTTCCTGATGGACACATGGAGCAAATCCCCATTGTTCCTGTCGTGACAAATGTATTGCAAAAACATGGTATGCACAGTAAAGTAGACAAGCCAACAAATATAGAGGGCATAACCGTCTATCCTTGGGATTATTTCTGTCCTATAGAGTTTATGTCGAATAAACTTGAGATAACGGAAAATACCCGCACCATCCATCATTACTCTGCCACCTGGATGTCCAGGAAAGATAAATTCATGATGTGGAAAGGGTATTTCTTCAGAACAAATATCTTGGGACGTGGAATTAAGACTGCAATCAGTATGCTAAGAAGATAAAGTTTTCAATGTACATTAACGTAAACATCCAAATTAGATCTAAAAAAAAATTTATTTATCACAAACCAAAATAAAAAAGGAATATTGGACAGCTAAACTAAAGTATATATTGAAATATGGATAAAAGAAAGCTTCTACACTTATCAATTTTGTGGGTGATTTACGGTTCCTTAATTAATCGATTTATATGGAACAACCAATTGATTACTATAATGCCGGATATTTTACTATGTATTCTTCTCTTTATGGAGAAACCACGCAAAGAAAAAAATAATCTGCAATTATATGTAGGCAAGGCTGTGATATCCATCTTTTACAGCATATTGATATTAGGAGTAATTTCTTCACTCATAAGTTTTACCCCCATGACTGCCACAATATGGGGTGTCAGGCAATTCTTTCGTTATGGTTTAATGGCCTATATGATTCTACTTTATTTTAGACCAAGGGATATAGTATGGGGGCGAAAACTCTTATATCAGTCTTTTTTATGGAATATGTTTTTTGTGATAGTAGAGTTTGCTTTGGGACAAGTAGGTGATTCTATGGGTGGAACATTCAGTGGTAATGGAGAGTTGTCTGTCTATCTTACGGTTATCGCCTTTATCGCAGAGATGGAATATTTGCAACATAGATTATCTATTCAAAAGTTTATAGCAGCATGTTGTTTATGCTTTGCAACAAGTATTCTGGCAGAGATCAAGTTACTTTATATACTGTTGCCACTTACGCTATATGGAGGTTATGTACTATTAAATAAATTCAATTTTAAACATGTGATTATTTTAGTAATAGCATATTTTTCAATGATCCCGATCATGAAGTTTGCGCTCTTACTTTATTATGACGAAAACTATGTAGAGTCGTTTTTTGATAAGGAGGAAATGAGCAAGTATCTCGAAAACGATTATGCGCTTCAATCCGGAACTTACCGGTTGTTAAGCTTCAACAGGAACACTTGTATAGAACGGAGCTCCATTATTCTTTCACAAGAATCTAAAACTTTCTTAATTGGAAATGGCATAGGCTCATTAACACAATCACAACTGTTCAAAACACCTTTGGCTGATATGTATTATCCCACTTTCTATTTTTTCTTTACTTTTTCATATATTCTATTAGAATTAGGATGGTTAGGATTTATACTCTTCCTCCTATTTTATGCCCTCATAGCTTATCGTTTTTATAGATACTACCAAAACACAAAAGACAGTATTATCAAATACTGGTCATCAATTGGTCTTTTTATGGCATGTGTATCTTATATTTTTATGTGGTATAACGCTGTACC
>OGYM01002589.1_pt1 | contig 11709 bp, 10 predicted proteins | sample 1576491 | NCBI WGS metagenome assembly OGYM01 (sample SAMEA3541515, study PRJEB24748) | human gut metagenome | biome: human gut; feature: human-associated habitat; material: faeces | place: China | collected 2012 | reverse complement strand
CTTATACTCGTCCACCGCATGCATCATCATCTTGATAACGTTGGAATTGAATCCAGTTTTTAATGCTCACGCTTTTAGATGAATAAATTGATTAAACCCAAACCGAATTTAAAATTTAAAGGAAATTGAGAAAATGAATCAGAAATACAGAAAAGGGAAATGATAACCGATTACCAGAGTAACGCATACCGAATTTCTTACCAGGGCGTGTCCATGACAGAAAACGCACTGGAAAACCCCAACCTGATTCAGGTGGGGGTAGTCCCGGGCTGTACCATCATGGTTGCTCCGCAGAAAAGCTACGGCATAGATTATCTGCCCAACGGAGAATACCGAAGCTGGACGCTGACGGGATACAACACCCGTCTGAACCGCACGGAGGCACACTACATCTATGCCCGTCTGGAACGTGATTCGGACGATGCCATGGTGCTGTTTTCCGTGAACGACTATGCTACTGACGGAAGCATCGGCGGAGAGAATCCCAGCAAGGATTTCTATTACATACGTATCGGAAGCATTACCGCCACCGACAGTCTGGAAGCTGCCACCCTCGACCGTGAAATTACACTGGACTACGGTAAGCTTTTTACTCCTGAAGGTAATGACCAGGATGCAGCCGGATGGAAGGAACTGTTTGAACTGACCGCAGAAGGATTGATCCGTCCGCTGAAACGTTTCACTTCCTTTATTGTGCAGGGCACGCTTTCCATTATCGGGAAACTGGTTATCAACGACAAGCAGATTACGGATGTGGCACGCCAGGTAGATGAAGGGGAATTTTCTGCCAGTGATGAACTTATACCAACGACGGCTTTACTTGTAGGGAAATATATAACAAAGATTAGAGAATATTTTTTAAGTAAAGATAGGGAAGATCAGACTAAATTCTTGCTAAGGCTTATTGGAGGAGCAGAATTTGGAACTTATGCTTCTGGTATATCAGGAGCACGAATTTCTTCCGACGGAGCAGCAGAGTTGCTTAATTTGTTGCTTAGAGGTGCTCTGATAATAGGAGAATATAAAAAAGGCTTGAAAGGAGCCAATATTGACGAACAAGGTGCAGCCGATTTGCTTTCCATACTTGTACGAAGCGGAATAGAATCAGCTAATTTCTCTACTGGTGCGTTAGGGGTTGGATTCTGTCTGAAGAAAGATGAAAACGGTGACAGCTACCTAGAGGTAGACCGTATGCTTGTCAGAAAGGTAGCTACATTTATTCAGTTGCTTATACAACAGATAAAGCATGTTGGCGGTCAGATTATTCTGACTCCGGCATCTATGTCTTGCGTTAAGATAGAGGATAAAGGAGATTTCTATCGTTGCTATTTTGAGAACACGGACGGAGAAAGAACAATAGAGCAGGAATTTGTTGTCGGTGACTTGGCAAGGGCACAGACTTTTAACGTTAAGGAAGGTGTTAATGAGAACGTCACTAATACCTACTATTGGCGTGCTGTTGTAGGCACAGGAGATAACTATATAGACCTTTCTAAAACCGATTGCGATACAGGTTCTACTGAACCTAAGGCTGGCGATGATATCGTACAGTTGGGTAATAAGTCTGATGCTACACGTCAGGCAGCTATTATCTTGTCTGCATACGGCAATGATGCACCGTATTTTAAATTGTATCGTGGTATCAATTCTTATTCTTTGGACGGAAAAGAATTTGCTTCATTTTCTCGTTCGGAAGTAATGATTATTGCCGATGCTATAAAATTTAGTTCGGGAGAAAGCGTAAAGGACTATATCGACAACGCAGTAGGGGAAGTCAATACAAAAGTAGACGATGCTATATCTGATTTATCTGAAAACATTTCATTTGTAAATCAGTTATCTAAGGATTTAGAAGCTGTTAAAAACCAAATAGACGGTGCTATTGAAACATGGTTTTATGAACCAGTTCCTACATTAAGTAACGAGCCTGCTGTAAATTGGACTACAAACAAAGACAAGAACGTACATTTAGGCGACTTGTATTATGACGGAAACGGAAAGGCTTATCGTTTCCAGATGTCAGACACTTCTTATGTATGGCAGGTAATAACCGATTCTGATATCACAAAAGCTTTGGCTGACGCTAAAAAAGCGCAGGACACGGCAGATGGAAAGAGAAGGGTATTTGTGACTACCCCGTCTAATGCCTCGGTGTATGATATTGGAGATTTGTGGGTTAATGCTACATACGGAAGCTACAAGAATGATTTGCTTCGATGCAAGACTGCCAAACAAGCAAATGCTCAGTTTTCTATTGAACATTGGGAACTTGCTTCTAAGTATACGGATGATACTAAGGCAAATCAGGCTCAGGCTGCGGCAGATGCAGCTAAACAAGCAGCTGATAGTGCACAGCAGACAGCCAATAACGCCGTTCAAAGCGCGGCAACTGCAAACGCCTTATTGTCTGATATAGCAAATGACAACAAGCTGACTGCTCAGGAAAAGCAGGAAACAAAAAAAGAATGGGATATTATTGTTTCTGAAAAGCCTAAAAACAATGCAAGTGCTGACAAGTACGGAGTAAGCAGGGCTGCTTACGATACGGCTTATAATACGCTAAGTGCTTATATAACACCGTTGCTTTCAAGTCTTTCAACAACAAGTAATATATCAGGAGCTACATTCAGAAGCAAGTTTAAGGATTACTACGATGCTCGCACCGATTTATTGAACGCTATATCAGCAAAGGCTAAATCCCTTGCAGATGCTGCACAACAAACTGCAGATGCGGCACAAGAAAAGGCTAATCAGGCAATAAAGGATGCTGCCAACGCAAAGACAGCAGCAGACAATGCACAAAGTGATGCTGATGAAGCTAAGAGCCGATTAGATAGTTGGGCTTCTGACGGTTCTATTTCTCCAACAGAAAAGCAGTCATTGAAAGAAGAAATAGCTAGAATTGACGCAGACAAGACACAGATTGCAAACGGATATAGTAAGTACAATCTAGGTACTCCTACTGCCTATAACAACGCTCATACAGTTTACCGTGCTGTGTTGGTAACTCTTACGGCTTCATCTCCTGAAACAATTGCTATTCCTTCTGATTTTTCGACTAAGCAAACTGCATATTATACACAGAGAACAAACGCTTTAACTGCTATCTCAAATGCTGCACGAGATTATGCGCAAGGTATAGCCAACGATTTAAGTTCTTATAAGAAAACGGTAAGTTCACAGTTTGAGCAGACCAACAACAGTATTACTGCTGCTGTAACTTCTTCAAAAGAATATACAGATAGTGCTGTTAGCGGCATTCAGATTGGAGGGATAAATTTATGCTTAAATAGCAATAAAGAAAATGAGCCTCTTCAAGGTATATCTCCAACAAGTCTTTATAAAATCTTAAATGTAGATACATCAATAAAACAAGGAGAGATACTAGAAAGTGAAAGATATTATACTTTAAGTATATGGTACAAACCATATAACGATTCGGACCCTAATAAGCCTTTTACAAGTTTTCCAATAGGGCAAGCACCCGGTGGTGATGGATGGAGTTTAAGATTTTGGAAAAGAGATGGTACAGTTATAAATGAAGGAGAATATTATAAATGGACAGGTACTATAAAAGCAAAAGTAGGTACTAAATTAAGAGCCAATCCAAATGTTGGATTTATACTTGAAGATTCTTCACAAAAAACTGGTATGTCTTTGTACAAGTATAAGCTAGAAGAAGGGAATAAGCCTACTGCATGGTCACCTGCTCCTGAAGATTCAGAAAATGCTTTGACAGAGTACAAAAAAGAAGTCACTGCACAATTTAGCGTATTAGAAGGAGAAATAAGCAGTAAAGTTTCTTCTACTGAAATGACTACTATTAAGCAGGAAATAATTAATACTGCTGCGAGCGATGCAACCAAAAAGGCGAATGATGCAAAGACTTCAGCAATAAGTACTGCCTCTGCTGACGCAACTTCCAAGGCAAATAAGGCAAAGAATGATGCTATATCTACTGCTGCTACAGATGCTACCAACAAGGCAAATAAGGCAAAGAATGATGCTATAACAACAGCCGGACAAAATGCAGACAAGAAGTACGCAACGATTACGACTGTAAAATCTATGCAGACAGTCATAGAACAGCACTCAGAAAAATTATTGCTAAAAGCCGAAAAGACAGAAGTTACAGCTGTTCAGAACAACCTTAATCAGACTAATAACAATTTGTCAGCGCTGACTACACGTGTAAGCAAAGCAGAAGTCGCGTTACAACCTGATAACATTTGGATTGGTATTTCTTCTAAGGTTACAAGTGTGAGCAAGATAACCAACATTGTTCCTGACAGTTGCTTTGATGATGCTAATTATAACTTACTTTACACCGGAGGTTCACGTGTTAGTGCTTCAACTGCCAACAATAGTTGTCCTACAAGTTATTGTATGAAGTCTACTCAACGTGATGTGCAAGCTAAAAATTATGTAGCTGTTACGGAAGGTGAAAAATATTACGTTTCAGCGTATGTAAATGCTCAATTAGCTAATCATACTGTAAGAGTTGGTCTTATACTAAAAAAAACCGACGGTACTACAAGCTGGTATAATAATGGTTCTTCTGTTGCAGCTAAAACTAGCGGATGGCAAAAACTATCAGGTTATATTACAATTCCCGCTGGATATACAAAAGCCGGTATTTGGTTTCAAATTGATGGGGGTTCAAACTTTGGTTCGGCATACTTCACCAAAGTTTATGCCTACAAAGTAGATGAATCTGTTAATCAAAACTATGCTTTATTGACAAGCAACGAAAAAAGATTGACTACTTTTAATAATGTAGCAAATCAAAGAAATACATTATACAAAACGTCAGGTTTAAAAAAAGGAGATATAGTAACCATTTCATTTGAATACGAAGCAAGTAATCTTATTTGGAACGCAACGGAGAACTCATATTTTAGGGTTCAGTTTGACGATAAATTTGGTTGGACTGCTTATAATATTCCTAATTTAAAATCTAATGGTACAGGTAAAATTATTACTCCTCCCTTAACTTTAGGTGGTAGTGATACAAATATCAAAGATTCTAATATTGAAATGGTTTTTTATTACATTTCTTCTGTGTTACAAGACAATAAACCAATAGGTTACTTCCGTGTTTGGAATCTCAAAGTCGAAAAAGGAGAAAGGTCAACACCGTGGAGTGCTGCACCTAGCGATTATTCCACAACAGAAGAGATTAAGACAGGAATTACCGTTAAAGAGAACGCCATAAGTATTTTCGGAAAAGATGTATCTTTACAAGGAAAGATTACATTCAGTTCTCTTAATAGTAGTTTGCAGAGCACAATCAATAATAAAGCTGACTCAGGCGATGTCACTTCTAGTATAAATTCCTCCAAAGAGGATTTAGCTAAAAAGCTTGGTTATGCCAGCTATGCTGATATGGTTTCCGCAGCAACAGCCGGAAATACAATCATTGAGGGAGGACATATTCGTACAAGTCTGATTGAAGCGGATGCTCTTGTAGTAAAAACACTTAATGCAACAAATGCCGATGGTATAAGTACTTTAGTAGATAAAGACGGTATGAATATATCCAAAAGCAATAATTCACTTTTAAATATATACTTTGGTAACTTCGGTCCTGTTAACTATGGAGTTATTAATATGTATAGTTATGATAAAAAAAATGATAGAAGAAGTGAAGCAATAGGAATAACTCCGTCAGGAATAGAACTGTATACCTATGATGGTTCTGGTGCAGAAATACTTAGAAGTGAAACAAGACTTTCATTTGGAGAACTTAAAATATTGGATGAATCTCAGACAGGTATTCACATCCATAAAACTGGCATTACTCTAACATACAGTAAAAATAAAGACGAATTAGGACTTCCAGTTCATTATGTTAAATGTATATATTCTGCTTATATATCAAGTTCCGGAAGTGTCATTGATAAAATGGGAACTAATATTCCAAACAGCTCAGGAAATCCTATTACATTTTCTGTATCAAAATATGCAACAGGACGCTATAGGGTTAAACATAATATAGGGAATACACTTTATCATGTTCAGATAACAGCTTTATCTAATGGAAATTTAACTGTTGCATTAATTGAAAACATTTATAGTACATACTTTGAATATAGTACGACAAGTTACTATAACGGCTGGCCTCTTATGGATACTAAAGTATTTATAGCTGTTTATTACGAATCACCCAAACTTGGAACATTTTAAATATAACTTTCTATAAAAACTGTTTAATTATGAAAAAACTTAATTTTAAAGCTGTCCCGACAAGGGACATTGAAGGAAACCTGGAGCCTAGAGATATATCAAAAGAACTGGGGAATTACATCTATCGTGAAACTTCTGACTTGGGAGAATTAGACCTTGCACAGAGAATCTACAAAGACGGAGAAGTAGAAGCAAATGAGAGTGAAATAGAAATCATCCGAAAGTACATCGACAGCGGATATAAGGCGTTTGTAAAGAAAGCCTTTGAAGAAATGGTTTCGGATGTTCAAGAAGTTCAACCTTTATAAAAAATAATTATGGATATTAAAAATCAATCTTATGGCAAGGTTATCAGTGCTGCATACCAGCACTACATTACATTAACAGAAGTAGAGGACAAGTACAAGCCTATCTTCACGACTATCACAGTACCGTCATGGGAAGGGCTAGATCAATTTGCTGAGATAGACGAAGCGGAAGCGGAAAGAATACGTACAGTCAAGAACGCTGCCAAAGGGAATGTAGAATATCCCGAAGAGCAGGTAAATCAAATGATTGGATTGTTCGCAACTTTTATCAATACTATGAGCCTGGCAGACGAACAAGCATTGCAGTTCAAGAATATTTATCCTAAATGGGAAACATTTATCAACAAACAGCTTGAGCAAGGTTACAAGGTATTGTATCAGGATAAACTATACAAGGTTAAACAGACAATATCTACCGTACTTGAGAATCAGCCACCTTCAATAGATACAGCAGCTTTGTATGAGGAAATCAATCCTACAGTTGAGGAAGGAGGTCATGCAGGCACACTAGAAGTTCCGATCCCTTACAACAACAATATGGAGTTGTTTGAAGGGAAATACTACTCTCAGAACGGTGTGACTTACAAATGTACACGAAATACAGAGCAGGCAGTCTATCAGGATTTGTCGGACTTAGTAGGTATTTATGTTGAACAAGTATAATAAAAAGGTATGAAAGTATTTAATTGGTTTACTGATTTTGAACTTATGCAGGCGCAAGCCATTACGATTACATGCTCCTTGCTAGCTGATTTAACCGTATTTATTTCCATGTGTGCCGTGGAATATGTACAGAAATCATCCGGCATAGGTAAGTTTGACTGGCTCGATATTCTGGCAGGGATGATTACTCCTCTAATTATTACTATTGTAATTATATATCTATTATAAATAATTTTAGATATTTGAATAGACCAATTAAAAACATTAAAATATATTTTCCTATTAATATTTTTTGTAATTTAGCGGCGTGATAGGGAAAACAGGGATTCCCTTCTTCGATGAGAGTTTTATCAACACAGAAAGGAAACAAGCGATTGTCTCCTTTCTTGTTTTTGTCTGCCGAGAAACCGTCGTTTTTTTGTCCTTCATTCTCCAATGTGCTCTTCGTAACTTTGTATTGCAACTAAAACCAAATGTTTAACTAAAAACGACGACAAAATGAAAAAGATGATTTTAATGTTTGCAATGCTGATCTCTGCAGTGGCCGTTTTCGCACAGGGAGCTGTAACCTCTGAACCTTCTACTGCCGGATTCGTAATCGACCTGGGCACGTTTACCGGAATCGTAGCACTTATTTCGGCCATCGTGACACAGATTCTGAAAGTCATTCCTGCCATTTCAGAAAGCAAGCTCGCAAAAATCGGTGTGAGCGTGGCGGTAGGTATGGTGGTGTGCGTGCTGGCATGGGCACTTCAGCTTACTCCACTGCTCGAAGGATACCAATGGTGGGGAACGCTTATTTACGGACTGGCTGCCGGCCTTAGCGGATGCGGTTTCTACGATGTGATAAAAGCTATTGCCGCTCTTTTTGAAAAAAATACGGAAGAGATGGAATAACGGGAAATCGGAAGGAGGCACGGAATGGACGCAGAAATGGTGACGGCCATAAGCGCAGCTGTAGTTTCCGTGGGTACCTTTATTCTTACTCAGTACAATAAAATGACGCAGAAGTATCGTGACAAGATGAACGATATGAAGTTGGAACGGTACAAGCAGGAAACCGAACGTCTTAGCTTCAAGCGAAGCGAGAATACGGCAAAGGTATTCGGCGAACTGTGGAAGGTGCTCTACGAGACAAAGGCCGACAGGGTGTACATCGTACAGCCGCACCCGCTGGGTAACGCAGCCTTCCTTTCCATCTATTTCGAAGTGAAACGCAAGGGGGTGTCGGGCATGAAGGATAATGTGCAGCGGCTCCCCATGAGCGAAATGGCAGTATTCAGCAGAGGACTGGCCGAAAACCTTTTTCTCTGCTATACGGATATAGACTCTCAAGTGAAGGACAAGATGGCCAAATCCCTGTTTATAACCAATGGCTGTCGCGCCGTAGCCATAAAGAGGCTGAACAGCGCTTCCGACTGGGTAGGAAACATCTTCTGCGAGTTTACCGACGAAATGGAGGTAAGTGAGGAACAAACCCACAAGGTGCTGCACGATGCAGCGGTGAACATACAGTTCATTCTTCCGGAATACCGGGAGAATCCCTATAAATAGAGTTACAAACCAAAAACACAACACAAACAATGGACGAAATCAGTTTTAAGAAGGGAGCTGAAGGCTATGTGGCCGAATATACTTCCGAAGGACGTACAATGGTGCAGATTCAGGGTGTGAAAAGCGGAAGGCTTTCAATCTCCCAGTTTATTGACTCCATGGAACCCGTCGCAATGGATACGGTGAATTTCACAAATTCAGTAATTGAAATCAATGTACCTGCCGGCATGAAGGTACGGCTTCTGAGCGATGTGGAGGTGAAAAAAATCAAGGCATTGGTCATCAAGGATACCGCAGCAGCCGGTGGTGGCGGAGGAGGTGAAAGCTATGTGCTCCCGAAAGCCAGCGACTCTGCTTTGGGAGGAATCCAGACCGGATTTTCAGAAAGCGGAAAGAACTATGCTGTAAGAGTAGACGGAGCAGGTAAAGCGTATGTCACGGTAAACTGGACAGACACCACATATACCAATGCTACAACAGCAAAGCCCGGAATTGTAAAACAGGGTGCCCATGTAACAGATGCTACAGGTTCGGAAGATGCACATACCGTACTGAACAAGCTGATTGACGAGCTTGAAAAGGTGAAAGTCAATGAGGATGCCAACGGCCTTGTCCGAAACGGCGAGATTTCGGACACTGGTGCGGTCAATACCATCATTTCTTGCCAAAGGGCATCCCTCCTTTCAAGGGGTACTGTTTAACACTCTTACTCATAATGCAGATGGTTTTTCTGATAAACGATAAAAATATATTGATTTTCAATTTAACGTGTGCTATTCTAAATGTGAAATCAAAGGGGGATGCAATATGGGTAAGAATGATTTTCGGGTTGATACAACTTCTTCCGAGAAAAAGACGTTTTTCAAAAAGAAACAAACACTTCTCGGACTGGCATTCTTACTGACTGTTCCGCAAATGTTCAGTGCAGTGATTCTTCCTATTCAATGGCTTTTGGGTGCAAGGCATGGAGTGGCTCTTAATGTCACTTCCATTGCATCGCAGGAACTGTATTTCCTTGTAATGACGATTGCCGGAATCTCTGTTTTGAAGATGATGCTTAGTGATAAAACTTTTTCTAAAACGCTGGTTCAATGCACTCGTCTTGAAGGCTATCTTATTGCGGTTGCATCTGTGATATTTCCACTTTTACCGGGATATCAAGCGTCTGGTTCGACCTTTTTCTTCTGTGATTCAGTATTGCTGTTGCCTGGAGTACTTCTGATTATCATGGCTGAGTTGTTGAAAGAAGCTGTTGCGATGCAGAAGGAATTGAACGAAGTTCTTTAAGGGGATAAGAATGGCAATCATACTACGATTAGACCGCATTATGGCAGACCGAAAGATTTCCTTGACAGAACTTTCTGAACGTGTTGGAATCTCTATGGCGAACCTCTCAAATCTAAAGACCGGAAAGGTTAGAGCAATTCGTTTTTCTACACTGGATGCAATTTGCCGGGCTGTTGTTGCTACAGCAACCACGCAAATGCTGACAGCGCAAGTTCAGCAAATGAATGCAAATTATGCTAACGCCATCGGCTGGATTTATGTGCCGGATACGCACATCAATTACCCCGTCATGCAGTCGGAGGATAACGACTTTTATTTGCATCATGGGGCAGACGGCGGTTATTTGTATGCTGGTTCCATCTTTTTGGATTACCGCTGTAACGCCGATTTTTCGGGCGTTTCCAATATTTTATACGGTCACAATATGAGCAATCGTTCCATGTTTGCGGACGTGACGAATTTCACTGACAGAACATATTTTGATAGCCATCGCTATGGTTGGCTGACCACGGAAAATGATGTATATTGCGTGTGTTTTTTCGCAGTGGATGTAACGGAAAACACAGGCGAAATTTACAATACGGATTCCAGCTGGCGGACTGTCATGAGTGAGGCGGTAAATCGTGCGGTAATTTACGATGACATTGAAATTGCCGATACGGATCGTCTTGTGATGCTGTCCACTTGCACCGGCGCAAACAGTTCTTCCCGGACAGTTTTGGTTGGAAAAATCATGGAGGATGAGAATATATGAAATTGAGTAAAAGAACGAAAAAGATCATGATTGCGGCGGTTTCTGTTATTGTGCTGGCTTTTCTTTGCAGCCTGACGGCGTTTGCAGATGGTGAGGTTGCCGGAGCAGTGGAAAGCACTTGGAATGCTGCCAAGGGACAGATCAAGACCATTGTCAACAATGTGGTGTTCCCGGTGGTTGATGTCATTCTGGCGATTTTGCTGTTTGTGAAGATCGCAACTTCGTACATGGATTATCGCAAACATGGACAATTTGAATGGACGGCTCCGGCGATTTTGTTTGGTTGCCTGATCTTTTCTTTGACTGCACCGCTGTATTTATGGAGTATTGTGGGACTCTAAGGAAAGGATGCAAATATGCCGTATATTCCATACACAGAGGAGGAAAAGCAGCTTGCGAACAGCGTGGACTTGACAGAATTTCTCCGCATGAGGGACGAGAAATTAGAGAAAGTTGGGCGAGAATACAAGCTGATTTATTATGACGGCAGTGGGAAACACGACAGCATTATGATTCACGGCGCAGCTTGGTTCGATCACAAGAATCAGGTCGGCGGCGGTGCCATCCAATTCATGCGATATTTCTATGGCATGGATTTTCAGACTGCCATGAACGAGTTGCTTGGAAGAAGTGTTGCTCCCATTGCCCACAGTCCGCCGAAAGCGGCTGTGCAGGAGAAAAAGATAAAGAAATTCCACTTGCCGAAAGCCAATGAAAATATGCATCGTGTGTATGCTTACCTCATAAAGCAGCGCTTTATTTCGCCGGAAATTATCACACATTTTGCAAAACAGCACACGCTGTACGAGGATGCAGAACATCATAACGCAGTGTTTGTGGGCATGGATGAAAACGGTGCTCCCCGGCAGGCACATCTGCGCTCTACCAATTCCTTTGGGAAAGCTTTTCGAATTACTTGTGAGGGTTCCGACACCAGATACAGCTTTGCCCACTTTG
>OGYM01002582.1_pt1 | contig 11744 bp, 11 predicted proteins | sample 1576491 | NCBI WGS metagenome assembly OGYM01 (sample SAMEA3541515, study PRJEB24748) | human gut metagenome | biome: human gut; feature: human-associated habitat; material: faeces | place: China | collected 2012 | reverse complement strand
GGCAGAGAATGAAATCGTCCGTGAAAAGTATTTGGGTAGCCGATGTAGCCCAGCAGAATGAGGGCGATCCAGGGGATGAACTTTTCAAACGAAGAGAACAGCTCCACGATGGTGTGGACGCAGACCCAGCCCGTCATGGGCATGACAGCCTGAAAGATGGCGAAGGTGCCAGCGATCTGGACGCCCCGGCGGCGGGACATCTGCGGATCATGCAGACCGTTTGCCATCGAGACGGAAAACGCATCCATGGCAAGGCCCACGCCCAGCAGGGCGCTGTTGAAGAAAAACAAAAAACTCCATTCCATAACGATGCCTCCTGATTTGACCGGAATTGGTGGGCAGACAAAAGACCCGGGATCGGCGCGCATTTCGCCAATTCCGGGTCGGATTTTTACAAACTGACTCGATGTGGAATGGGCGTGGTACTCGCACCAAAGCACATGAGTCTCGCAAATGAAAGCAAGCCAGACAGCCGCCCGGGCCGTCATTGTGTTGACTTGCTGCGCTGCCTGCAAAACAGCGCCTGCTACTCCCCCATGAGGATCTTTCCTGTTGTCCGGCTATCTTACCACACAAACAGCGGATTTGTCCAGTATAACCGTGATTTTTTGCAAAAACCCTGCGGGAGAGCACCGCAGAAAGCGTGTACTCCCCCGCAGGGTCAGTTTATGTGTGGAAATGAGGTTTATTCCTCGTCGCCGGTATCAGCCTCGGGAGCTTCGGCGGCCGATGCCTCATCGGCTGCTTCCATCTCCGCCAGCTGCTCGGCAGTGGGCTCGTCCTCGGTGTCGGCCTCGATGCTCTCGGTCTGTGCCTCGTCGTCGTGGTCGGTGCGCCCTTTGGGCATGCCCAACGTTCGTTTCATGGTAGAGCTTACTCCCCGAAAAGAACCGGATTCCAAAGGAATGGACTGTGTTACTTTCCTTTTCTCGGCCAATAAAAACGGAACATTGCAAAATGTAGCTTCTGTTGCTTCGGGCGGTGAAATCGCACGTGTCATGCTATCCCTGAAAGCCATGATAGCGGGAGCTGTGAAACTCCCCACCATCATCTTCGATGAAATAGATACCGGAGTATCGGGCTCCATCGCCGAAAAGATGGCACTCATCATGGAAAAAATGGGAAATCAAAACCGACAGGTAATCAGCATTACCCATCTGCCCCAGATTGCTGCCCGTGGACGCGCCCATTACAAGGTGTACAAGCAGGACAACGAGACGGAAACAAACAGTCACATCCGTCGTCTGACCGACGATGAACGTGTGGAAGAAATAGCCCATATGCTGAGTGGTGTTAAGCTGACCGAAGCCGCACTGAACAATGCCAGAGCATTGCTGGAAGTATCAAATAGTAAATAGTAAATCGTCAAATAGTAAATACCCATATATGGTTGATAACAGTGAAATGATTTTCGGCGTTCGTGCCGTGATAGAAGCCATTCAGGCAGGAAAAGAGATAGACAAGATATTGGTAAAGAAGGACATTCAGAGTGATTTGTCAAAAGAGCTGTTCGCTGTCTTGAAAGGGACTTTGATACCGGTACAGCGCGTTCCGGTGGAACGCATCAACCGCGTGACGCGGAAGAATCACCAGGGAGTGATTGCCTTCATCTCTTCAGTCACTTACCAGAAGACGGAGGACTTGGTACCTTTCCTTTTCGAGCAGGGCAAGAATCCTCTGTTTGTGATGCTTGACGGCATCACGGATGTCCGCAATTTCGGCGCCATTGCCCGTACTTGCGAGTGTGCGGCGGTAGATGCCGTGATTATCCCTGCACGGAACAGTGTATCTGTCAACGCAGATGCCATGAAAACCTCGGCAGGAGCCTTGCACACTTTGCCCGTTTGCCGCGAACACAGCCTGAAAGAGACCCTGCAATTCCTCAAGAATAGTGGTTTCCATATCGTGGCAGCCACGGAGAAAGGCGATTACGACTATACCAAAGCCGACTATACCGGTCCGATGTGCATCATTATGGGTGCCGAAGACAAGGGGGTGTCCTATGACAACCTGGCGTTGTGTGACGAGTGGGTGAAGATTCCCATGTTGGGAACCATCGAGTCCCTCAATGTTTCCGTTGCAGCCGGCATTTTGATTTATGAAGCGGTAAAACAAAGAACCAACTAAGATATGAAAAAGAAATTGCTGTTGATGCTCACTCTCTGTTTATTGGCTCAGTGGAGTGTGGCACAAGCCCCGAAGTGGGTAGACAAAGCCAAACGTGCCGTTTTTTCGGTGGTGACCTACGACCAGAACGATAAGATACTGAATACTGGAAACGGCTTTTTTGTCACTGAAGATGGCGTTGCGCTTTCTGACTACACCTTGTTCAAAGGTGCCCAGCGCGCCGTTGTGATGAGCTCGGACGGGACACAGATGCCGGTGGAGGCCATTATGGGGGCCGATGACATGTACGATGTTGTCAAGTTCCGTGTCGGCATACCCGGAAAGAAAGTCACGGCACTCACTTTGGCTGCTGTGGCTCCGGCTGCCGGTGCGGATGTATATCTGCTGCCTTATTCCACCCAAAAGGACCGTTCCTTCACTGCCGGGAAAGTAAAGGAAGCTGATAAGATTTCCGGCAACTATTCCTATTATACGCTCGATATGCGTCTGAAGGACAAGATGGTGAGTTGTCCGCTGATGACTGTGGACGGGCAGGTCTTCGGCCTTGCGCAGAAGTCCTCCGGACAAGACACGGCTACCATCTGCTATGCCATTGATGCCAATTTCGCCATGTCGCAGAATATCTCCGCATTGTCTTATGGAGATATGTCATTGAAGGGCATCGGTATCAAGAAGGCATTGCCCGATACCGAAGAGCAGGCTTTGGTGTTCCTCTACATGGCTTCTTCCCAACTGTCTCCGGAGAAGTATATGGAGACTCTGAACGATTTCATTGCACAATATCCTGCCAGTGCCGACGGTTATCTGCGCCGCGCTTCCCAGCATCTGTTCATGTCCCGTGAAGATGCTTCCATGGATAAGGTCGCCGCAGATATGGATAAGGCTTTGGAGGTTGCGGCAAAGAAAGATGATGTGTATTACAACCGGGCCAAGATAATCTATAATTATGCATTGGGCAAGCCCGAGAAAGTTTATAAGGATTGGTCGCTCGACAAGGCTCTGGACGAGGTACGGAAAGCGATAGCCATTGACGAGCTTCCGGTTTATGTCCAGTTGGAGGGTGACATCCTGTTTGCCAAGCAGGACTATCCGTCGGCATTTACCAGCTATGATAAAGTGAATAAGACCATTCTGGCCTCTCCGGCTACCTTCTTCAGTGCCGCCAAGACCAAGGAATTGATGCAGGCGCCTGCCGAAGAGGTACTGGCTCTGATGGACAGTTGTGTGGCCCGCTTTACCCAGCCCTATACGGAGGAAGCCGCCCCTTACTTGCTGGAGCGTGCCCAAGCCCGTATGAATGCAGACCAGGCGCGTAATGCCATGCTGGATTATGACGCCTATTACAATGCCGTGAACGGTAAAGTGAACGACATGTTCTACTATTACCGTGAGCAGGCTGCTTTGAAGGCCAAGCAGTACCAGCGTGCGCTGGACGATATGGCGAAAGCCATCGAACTGAATCCGGAGGATTTGACTTACCGTGCCGAACTGGCAGTGGTGAATCTTCGCGTGGGACGTTACGAAGAGGCGTTGAATGTGCTGAAGGCTGCTCTGGAGAAAGACCCTAAGTATGCCGAGGCCTACCGTCTGATGGGTATCGCCCAGCTGCAGATGAAGAAGGACAAGGAAGCTTGTGCCAGCTTTGCCAAGGCAAAGGAATTGGGTGACCCCAATGTGGATGCTTTGATTGAGAAGCATTGCAAGTAAAGGGATGGGATAGAATAAAGGCTCTGCTTTCGCAAGCAGAGCCTCTGTTTTGGGGAACTCCCCCGTGTTAAATGAGTTAAGTCTAGGTATAACAGGTTATGAGTGAAATTACGTTGTTTTATTTATAAAATGCGTGGATTTCCGGAATACTGCATATACTTCGGATTTTTTTATTTCAAAAAAGAAAATAGACTCGATTATTAATAAAAACAAACTTTGACAATCATGAAGAAAGTGATTTGCAGCCAGAAGGCACCGGGCGCCATAGGCCCTTATAGCCAGGCTATCGAAGCCAGTGGAATGGTATTTGTATCAGGTCAGTTGCCTATTGATGCAGCTACCGGAGTGATGGCTGAAGGTACGGAAGCGCAAGCCCGCCAGTCCTTGGAGAATATAAAGCATATCCTGGAAGAGGCAGGTCTGAGCATGGCGAATATTGTGAAGACAACCGTTTTCCTGGCAGACATGTCCTTGTTCGCTGATATGAACAAGGTATATGCCACCTATTTTGACGGTGCTTTCCCGGCACGTTCGGCTGTGGCAGTGAAGGCGTTGCCCAAAGATGCCTTAGTAGAAATTGAGTGCATCGCGGTTCGCTAACAAGTCGGCCACAATGAAACTGCTGCCTCCCACGAAGATGAAATCTTCCGGGAGGCTTTTTTCTTGTGCGGCCTGCACGGCGGCAGGTACATCAGGATAGCAATGTCCTTCCAGACCTGCTGCTTCGGCAAGCTCCTGTAGTTCGCTTTCGGGCAATGCTCGCTTCACGCTGGCTTTGGTGAAGTAGTAGGTCGCTTCCCGGGGCAGCAGGGCCAGTACCCCCCGTATATCCTTGTCATTCACCATGCCTATGATGATGTGTAGCTGGCGGTAAGCCTGCTGTTTCAGTTGTTCTGTAATGTAGGTGATGCCTCCCACATTGTGGCCGGTGTCACAAATCAGGGTGGGCGAGTCCTGCAGTTTTTGCCAGCGTCCCATCAAGCCCGTCAGTTCCACCACACGGGCAAAGCCACTGCGCACTGCTTGTCCGTCCAGCCGGTAGCCGGCTTCTTTCAGTAGCGGGAGGGCGGTGAGGATGGTCCGGGCATTTTTCTGCTGGTAGAGCCCTTTCAGTTCGTATTCTATTCCGGGATAGTCTTCACGGTCATTCTCCTCGGCAAAGTAGATGGGAGCACCCGTTGTCTGTGCTTTTTCCAGAAATACCGGTTTCGTTTCGGGAGTGGTCTCGCCGATTATAACGGGGATACCGCTTTTAATGATTCCTGCCTTCTCTCCTGCGATTTTTGCCAAGGTGTCCCCCAGGAATTGGGTATGGTCAAAACTGATGTTGGTGATGATGCATACATCCGGACGGATGATATTGGTACAGTCCAGGCGTCCGCCTAGTCCCACCTCGATTACGGCTACATCCACCTTTTCATCGGCAAAGTAGCGGAAGGCCATGGCGGTGGTCAGCTCAAAGAAAGAGGGATGGAGGGGTTCGAAGAAGCCACGTTCCTGCTCTACAAAACGGATGACGTATTCCTCGGGTATAGGCTGTCCGTTAATCCGGATGCGCTCCCGGAAATCCACCAGATGGGGCGAGGTATAGAGCCCGACCCTGTATCCTGCCTCTTGCAGTATGGCGGCAAGCGTATGCGAGCAGGAACCCTTTCCATTGGTACCAGCCACATGAATGCTGCGGAAACTACGGTGGGGATGTCCGAAATGTTCGTCCAGGGTCAGAGTATTTTCCAACCCTTCCTTGTATGCTGAGCCGCCCACTTGCTGAAACATGGGCACACTGTTATATAAGTAAGTTAAAGTGTCCTGATAATCCATCTTTTATAATATTTAACGGAGAAGCAATCCTTTCTCCCTATTAATTTGTTATCTTTAAAAGCGACAAAGATAATGCAAACCGGACGCAATCAAGCTTGCTTGAAATTGCTTGCAGTGTAGCTTATCTTAAGCTTATGCAAAGGTATTAACAATTTAAATCTAACGTGTATGGGAGCTAAGAAAAATTTTGTGATTGATACGAATGTGATTCTTCACGATTATAACTGTTTGAAGAATTTTCAAGAGAATGACATTTATCTTCCCATCGTAGTCCTTGAAGAACTGGACAAATTCAAGAAAGGTAATGAGCAGATTAATTTCAATGCGCGTGAGTTCGTCCGTGAGCTAGATTTGATTACCGATGATAATCTGTTCACCAAAGGGGCGCCATTGGGAGAGGGCTTGGGCCGTCTGTTTGTGGTGGCAGGTATGGTGGACTCTCCCCGGGTACGTGATTCCTTTCCCGAACGCATCCCCGACCATCAGATTCTGTCGGTAGTGGACTGGCTTTCCACCAAAAAGCCTAAAATGAAAACCATCCTTGTCACGAAAGACGTGAATCTGCGCATGAAGGCGCGTTCCATCGGTCTGCTGTGCGAAGACTACATCAATGATAAGGTAATCAATGTGGATATATTCGAAAAGTCGAATGAAGTGTTCGAGGGTATTGACCCTGCGCTGATAGATCGCATTTATTCTTCCAAAGAAGGACTGGACATCAACGAGTTCGATTTTAAGGACATCATTCGTCCCAACGAATGTTTTGTGCTGAAGAGTGACCGCAGCAGTGTGCTTGCGCGTTATAATCCCTTTGCCCATTCGATTTGCCGGGTCCACAAGACAAAGAATTATGGCATTGAACCGCGCAATGCCGAGCAGAGCTTTGCTTTTGAGGTGCTGAACGACCCGAACATCAAGCTGGTTGCCCTGACCGGTAAGGCGGGAACCGGTAAGACCCTGCTGGCACTGGCCGCCGCATTGGGAAAACTTACCGACTACAAGCAGATTCTTCTGGCACGTCCCATCGTGGCCTTATCCAATAAAGACCTTGGATTCCTTCCTGGTGATGCCAATGAGAAAGTGGCTCCTTACATGCAGCCTTTGTTCGATAATTTGAATGTAATCAAGCATCAGTTCGCTGCCAATTCCTCTGAAGTGAAACGCTTGGAGGATATGCAAAAAAGTGAACAATTGGTCATCGAGGCATTAGCCTTTATCCGTGGGCGCAGCTTGAGCGAAACCTACTGTATTATCGATGAAGCCCAGAACCTGACCCCACATGAGATTAAGACCATCATCACCCGTGCCGGCGAAGGTACAAAAATGGTGTTTACCGGTGATATTCAGCAGATAGACCAACCCTATCTGGACAGTCAGTCCAACGGGCTTGTCTATATGATAGACCGCATGAGAGACCAGAATTTGTTTGCCCATGTCAATCTGGTGAAAGGGGAGCGCAGCCAGTTGAGCGAGTTGGCAAGTAATCTGATGTAGCGGATACCGCATTTTCCGGGGCAAAACTATTTCTATCCCGCTTTCTGACTGTTAAAACGGGGGAGGTGGGATGGTTTCTTTATAGACGATAAATAATTGTTATAACATTTTTTTATCGATTTATTGTCTGTTTTGACTAAAATAGTGTATCTTTGCCTCGCCTAAAACAAAACTGTCAAGCGAAATGAAGCGAAATTTTTTTCATCGGTATCTTTCCGCGAAAGTGCTTCCGATATGGACTATTCTGTTAATTGATGTATTTATCATCGTCATATCCAGTCTGTTGGCCTATGCTCTCCGATATGATTTCAGAAGCATTTTTCTGGAATCATCTACCATTGACAAGACCATTTTATGGACGGTTGCTGTCAACCTGATTTTCTTCCGTGTTTTCCGTACGTATTCCAATGTACTGCGCTTTTCCTCCTTTGTGGATATCATGCGCATTTTTGTGTCATTGACGGTGTCGTATGCACTGCTGATGATAACGAGCGTCCTGACGGAAAGCTATTTGGAGTTTAACCTGGCTCCGGTCAGCGTGCTGTTCATGTCCTATATCATCAGCTTTGCCATGATGGCATGCTCCCGTGTGATTGTCAAGACTTTCTTCGAGGCGCTGAACTTCGACGGCACCCATAGTGCCAATGTGTTCATTTACGGTGCCAAGGAAGCCGGGGTCAATATTGCCAAGGCATTACGTGTCAATCTGCGCAACCACTACCGTCTGCGCGGATTCATTGCGGACGAACCTGAGCTTATCAATAAGGTGATGATGGGTGTCAAGGTGTTCCCCAACGATGATACGCTGATTGATGTGCTGAACGACCGCGATGTGCAGACTATTATCATTTCTCCCGCCAAGATGGAAGAATTGAAGAAGTCCGACATGGCTGACCGCCTGCTGGTGCACAACATCAAACTGATGACCGCACCCCCCTTGAGCGAGTGGAACGGCCAGGCGCTGAGCCGTACGCAGCTGAAGGAAATTCAGATTGAGGACCTGCTTCAGCGCAATCCCATCGAGATAGATATCCGTAAGGTTGCCTCTCATCTGGAGGGCAAGCGTGTGATGATTACGGGCGCCGCCGGTTCTATCGGCAGCGAAATCATGCGCCAGGTGGCTTCGTTCAATCCCTACAAGCTTATTTTAGTGGACCAAGCCGAGACTCCTCTGCATGACATCCGTCTGGAACTTCAGGACCGTTGGCGCGACATCGATGCCGAGACCATCATAGCCGACATCTCCAATGCCACGCGCATGGAGGATATCTTCAGGGAGTTCAAGCCCCAGTATATTTTCCATGCGGCCGCCTACAAGCATGTGCCGATGATGGAGGACAACGTTTCCGAGTCCATCCAGGTGAACGTATTCGGTACGCGCACCGTTGCCGATCTTGCCATGAAATACGGTGCCGAGAAGTTTGTGATGATTTCTACGGACAAGGCTGTTAACCCTACAAACGTGATGGGCTGTTCCAAGCGTATTTGCGAGATTTATGTGCAGTCTCTTGCGAAGAAGTTGCAGAAGGAGGGAGGCCATGCCACTCAGTTCATCACTACGCGTTTCGGCAATGTGCTGGGTTCCAACGGTTCTGTCATTCCCCGTTTCCGCGACCAGATTCAGCGTGGCGGCCCGGTGACAGTGACCCATCCTGAGATAATCCGTTACTTCATGACCATTCCCGAAGCTTGCCGCCTTGTCCTTGAGGCCGGCAGTATGGGTAACGGCGGTGAAATCTACATCTTCGACATGGGTAAGCCGGTGAAGATTGTGGATCTTGCCAAGCGTATGATCAGCCTTTCCGGACGTACGGATGTGAAGATTGAATTTACCGGTCTCCGTCATGGCGAGAAGCTCTACGAGGAACTCTTGAATGTGAAGGAGCTTACAAAGCCCACCTATCATGAGAAGATTATGATTGCCACGGTGCGTGAGTATGACTATGACGAGGTGAAGGAGCGTATCCAGAAGCTGATTGATGTAAGTTACACTTATGACCAGATGAAAATTGTTGCTGCCATGAAGGATATTGTTCCGGAATTCGTGAGCAAGAATTCCTGCTTTGAGGCGCTGGATAAGAAGAAATGAAAAGATAGCGGTATAGTATAAAATGAAGGGTGATAACGTCATTGTAGTGTTATCACCCTTTCATTTTTATTGTCTTGTCACCCTTTTGTCTCATTCATGTGAAGAGAAGTATTTCAAGAACTGTGTACGTTCGAAAGTATTGACTCCCTTCGGGTCGTTTACGTTCAGAATACCTTTGAACTGGCTGATGGTTTCCATACCTTTGCGGTCCATCCACAAGTTGAGGAAGCGGATGTATTCTTCAATGATGGTAGCTGAATTCTGATAAAGCACACTGCATATCTCTACGGCCGAAGCACCTGCCAATATTGCCTTGACAACGCCTTCGGGCGAGTGGATACCACCGGAAGCAGCATAATCGAGTTTGTTTACGGCTGCCGAAGCGATGCCTATCCAGCGCAGGGCTTTAGACAAATCGGCTTCATTGCTGAATACGTTACCGGATACTTGTATCATTTTCTCAATGTTGATGTCCGGCTGGTAGAAGCGGTTGAACAGCACTACTGCGGCGGCACCGTTGGCGTACAGCTGGTCTATCAGCGCTATCGGGTTGGTCAGGTTGTCACCCAGCTTCATGATGACGGGTATCTTGACCGTCTTCTTGATGTGGCTCAGAATGTCGATGTGGCGTTGCTCGAAACTGCCGTAAACATATTGTACATCCGTCTGCAGTGCAAGGATATTGATTTCCAGTGCGTCTGCACCGGCTTCTTCTATTTTGGCGGCAAATTCCACCCAGTCGGCATTCTGATAGCAGTTGATGCTGGCTATGATGGGGATATTGCAAACCTTTTTGCTTTCCTTAATCAGGTTCAGATATTCACCCAGCTTATGTTCGCGGATATATCCTACAAGGTAGTCACTGCCTTCGGGGTACATGTTCGGGTCTCCCATCCAGTCAGCCTCCATCATGATTTGCTCTTCAAAGAGTGATTTTAGCACAATGGCACCTGCGCCGGCCTCAGATAGTTTCTGGTTCTTGGCGGCGCTGTCTGTCAGTCCGGAGCTGCTGACGATAATGGGGTTTCTGAGTTTCAGCCCTGCAAAAGTAGTTTCTAATGTTGCCATGATAATGATTTTTTATGGTTAATAGTTTCTTTCTCCAAAAATCTTGCTTCCTACACGTATTAAGGTGCTCCCGGCTGCAATGGCCTCGTGGTAATCGTGAGACATTCCCATGGACAATTCCCGGAATGACTCTGCATCGGCAAACCACTTGGTTTTCACTTCATTGAAGAAGCTACTTAAAGAACAAAACTCAGTTTTGATTTGTTCGTCATTGTCCGTATTTGTGGCCATGCCCATCAATCCGCATATCCGGATATGATTGAGCTTTCTCCATTCACCGGCTGCCAGCATTTCCCGGCATTCGTCAAAGCTGAATCCAAACTTGGTCTCTTCCCGGGCAATGTGCAGCTGCAGCAGGCAGTTGACGGTTTTTCCGGCTTTGGCAGCCTGCTTGTTCACTTCGGCCAACAGCTTGTAGGAGTCTATGCCATGAATCAGCGCTACGTAAGGAACGATATATTTTATTTTGTTTGTTTGCAGATGCCCGATGAAATGCCATTCTATGTCTTTGGGCAGACTTTCGTATTTGGCAGTCATTTCCTGCACCTTACTTTCTCCGAACACACGCTGGCCGGCACGATACGCTTCTTCTATCGCCTCGTTGGGGTGAAATTTGGAAACAGCCACCAGCCGTACCTTTTTAGGCAGTTCGCTCAGTACTTGTTTTAAATTCTCTGCAATCATCGTTTTTTTGAGTTATGAGTTATGAGTTATAAGTTATGGGTCGCAATAATAACTCATAACTTATAACTCATCACTCAAATTAAACTTCCGGTTTGTCGTCGGGCTCTGCACTGTACGGATATACATCCATAATGGCGGTTTCCGCTACAGATGCTATCTGATAGTCGGCCATTGTGCCTTTCATGCCCTCATCCAGTTTCTTCACTGCATCACGCAGGTCGGCAGCCTGCACCAATACCTGGGTAGAGGTTTTCTTTTCCGCACCGCTTTTCTCGTCCAGTGTGATGAAAACCAGTTTACATTTAAACCAGCGGTCGGCAGCTTCCTCTTCGCTGGGGAACAATTCGCTATAGTTGGCACGTTTGATGTCCGATACGGTGAACTCTCCCGAAATGAACGGCGTCATCTCTTCGATGATGCGTGCTTCCGCTTCCGTAAAACTGAGGGCATCCACCAGGTACGGTTCGGTCACCTTCTTGTTCATTCCATTTTCCATTGTTTTCTCGTAACGGATCTTACATTCAAACCATGTATGCATTGCCATAATTTTCTGTTTTTAATTATTGATTTATTGTTAGTTAAGCTGCTTTATGCGTGCCTATGCCCGCCGAAAGCAGTGCAAAGATAGCCAAAAACTAAATGGATATAAAAAGTTGCCTTGCATTTTACGTGAAAATTTTATTGGAGAACCGGGACGGTACGTATGGGCATAAAAAAAGGAGTACCGCTGTACTCCAACCTTTGTTAACCTTAA
>OGYM01002572.1_pt1 | contig 11772 bp, 7 predicted proteins | sample 1576491 | NCBI WGS metagenome assembly OGYM01 (sample SAMEA3541515, study PRJEB24748) | human gut metagenome | biome: human gut; feature: human-associated habitat; material: faeces | place: China | collected 2012 | reverse complement strand
ATAAGAAAGCTAAGCGGAGTGAAGATAGCTGTCATAGGCAAAGGCACGGTGCAGCGATCAAAGTTGTGATATTTCCATCAAAGATCGCGGCCGATAACAGATTCGCTGACGCCAAGGTGCCGTGCGATGTTGCTTGCTCCCTCTACAAACCATTGTCCCCCGAAAATAAGTCCGGCCAATCCGCCCAGAATGAAAAGTACGGATTTCCACATCGGGAGGCTTTTGATTTCCTCTTCCGGTTGAGTATTGTTTGTGGGTGAGGCTATGGCAAATGTGTAGCCCAGGAAGATGGTGAAGAAACAGAGCAGAATCAGTCCGTCCGAGATGCTTAGTATGTTGCTGGAAGCTTTATTCAGAAAAACGTCATTGGCGCATATCAGCAGGACGATGGAGGAGAGAATGCATAGCGGAATCTCTTTCCGCAAAGTATTCCGGGTAATTACGATAGGAGCAAATAGAGCGGTGCACCCGACGATCATCAATGTATTGAAGATATTACTTCCCACTACGTTACCTACGGCGATGTCCGCGCTACCTTTCAGGGCGGACGATACGCTAACGGTCAGTTCCGGGGCGGAAGTTCCGAAAGCTACGATAGTCAGGCCGATTACGATGGAAGGAATACGGAATCGCTTGGCTACGGACGCAGCACCATCTGTCAGGCAGTTGGCACCTATCAAAATGAGGAGTAATCCTCCAATAAGCAGTAATATATCCATGTCTATACCTTTAAATTACGGATTCGGGTGCAAATATAATGATTTCGATCTATGCTATGTCAAAAACAATCTGTATGTTTGGCACGTTTATCCATTCCGGTGACAATTACTTTATGAGTTTTTGATATGAAAAAGAACAGATTATTCGGCCTTTTGTTGTTTCTGTTGGTGACCAACAATATGTGCGCACAGTTGGGAAAGGCGGTTCGTGAGATATTGACGGGTGATAGTGTGGCTACCCGGACCGCAGTTCGGAACGATTCGGATTCCGTACGGATGGCAGATATGAAGAAAGAGCTGGAGGAGGCGCGTCTGAGCGAAGCCAATATGCGTATGGAAATGGAGCAGATGAGGCTGAAAGCTTTTGCTGCCGACTCTGTGAAATTAGCTCAGCAAAGGGCACGTATCGACTCACTTCGCCAGTTTACGCCGGGAGTACCGGTAGTGGTCGAAGGCGATACATTGTTTTATTTGTATACCAAGCGTGGGGGATATACCCCTTTGCAGCGGGCCGAAATGATCGATGCGGCCATCATGCAGTTGGGTAAACGGTTTACCCTGCATCCCGATTCTGTCTATATCGAGAGCAGCGATATCGTAACCGATCTGATGTACGGCAATAAAGTCATTGCTTCGTTTACCGACCAGGACGGACTATGGGAAGGACGTTCGCGCGAGCAGTTGGCAACGGATAAGCGGAAGATTGTAGTACAGAAACTGAAAGAGTTGAAGGAGGAGCATAGCTTGTGGCAACTGGGTAAGCGTATTCTGTATTTTGTCCTGGTATTGGCAGGGCAGTATCTGTTGTTTTGGCTTACAGGCTGGCTGTTCCGTAAACTGAAAGTACGTATCCAAAAGCTGAAGGATACCAGGCTGAAGCCGATCTCCATTCAGAATTACGAGTTATTGGATACGCAGCGGCAGGTCAACCTGTTGATCTTCCTTTCCAATTTGCTGCGCTATGTAATCATGCTTCTCCAATTGTTGATTACCATCCCCCTTTTGTTCGCTATCTTCCCACAGACCAAGGGGCTGGCCTATCAGATATTTTCGTATATCTGGAACCCGATCAAGAACATACTGGTAGGTATAGTCGATTATATTCCCAATTTGTTTGCCATTCTTATCATCTGTTTTGCCGTTAAGTATCTGGTGCGCTTGGTTCACTACTTGTCCCGTGAGGTAGAGGCGGGGCGGCTCAAGTTCGGTGGCTTCTATCCCGACTGGGCAATGCCTACTTATCATATCATCCGTTTTCTGCTTTATGCTTTTATGATTGCGATGATCTATCCCTATTTGCCGGGGGCTAAAAGTGGGGTATTTCAAGGAATCTCGGTTTTCATCGGATTGATCGTTTCTTTAGGATCCAGCACGGTAATCGGTAATGTGATTGCGGGGCTGGTCATTACTTATATGCGTCCTTTTAAACTGGGCGACCGGATCCAGCTGAATGATACTACCGGGAATGTAATCGAGAAAACGCCTTTGGTGACCCGGATCAAGACACCGAAGAATGAGGTGGTAACCATTCCGAACTCGTTTATCATGTCATCCCATACAGTGAACTATAGCGCTTCGGCCCGCGAATACGGTCTGATTATTCACTCGGAAGTGACCATCGGATATGATGTTCCCTGGCGTCAGGTTCATCAGCTATTGATAGAGGCTGCCTTGAATACTCCCGGGGTGATTGACGATCCGCGTCCTTTTGTGCTTGAAACTTCGTTGAGTGACTGGTATCCGGTTTATCAAATCAATGCTTATATCCGTGAGGCGGATAAATTGGCTCAGATATATTCGGACCTGCATCAGAATATTCAGGATCGCTTTAATGAAGCGGGCATCGAAATCATGTCGCCTCACTATATGGCTATGCGTGACGGCAATGAGTCTACGATTCCCAAAGATGATTTGAGGCCCAAGACTGATAAATAATAAACAGAGCCGGCTCTTTCGTCACGAAGAAGCCGGCTCTTTCAAAATTGTGCATTTTTCAAGAGAGTGATTTATTTTTTCCGGGTTACCGTATAAAGTATATTCCCTTTTTTATCGATCATCCGCAGGTTCAGTTCCTTTTTATCAATGGAGCAGACTGAGAAGCCGGGTTCGGGGCTGCAGAACTGAGTTCCCTCAATCGGTTTCACCTTGCGTGCCAGTGATCCGGCAGAGTTTACGATATAGTCGATGTCGCTTCCCGGTACGCGGATGTGTTGGAAGTTGTGGATATGTCCGCAAATGTACATATCTACTTTATGCTTTCTCAGAATAGGATCGAGGCGGCTCTGTAAGTCGTTGCGTTCGCTCTGGTCTTTCGGGGTTTCGGCATAGATCGGATGATGCCCGGCAACGATCACCCAGTCTTCTTTGGCAACAGTCAGCACCGAGTCCAGCCAGGCCAACTGTCCGTTCATATCCTGATGACATGCATCGGGATAGGTTGCGCTTTCGTTACGGTATTTATCGATCAGAGGAGCAGTATCTATCCAGACGATGCGGACGGTGGCTCCTTTTTCTTCGAATGTCTTGGTGTAGTAACGGGCAGGCATGGTCCAGCGGCGGCTCACTCCGCTGTAGTCCAGTACAGCTTGTGTGTTGCCCCGGTATTCGTGGTTTCCCAGTACGGGATACCAGTCGATCATGAGTTCCGGGTGACTGTAAATCAGTTCAAAGTTGGTCATCCAGAGCGGGTCGTTCACGCTGCGTACTCCTTCGAAATGATGGACATCTCCGGCAGCCAGCACAAATTCCGGTCCTATTTCCTCACCCATAGTTCCCATTAATTCGGCAATCGGCTTTTGATCGTAGTAGCCGTTACGTCCCAGGTCGTTAGCAATGTAGAAGTTAAACTTCTTGTCAAACATAGAGTAATCCTTGAGCTGGGCCGAAGCGGTTGCGACAATGGAGATAAACAGTAGTATCAGTAAGTTTTTTAATTTCATAAATATGAGTTTTTATATTGATTATTAATGAATTGAATACGTTTTTTCGTCAGTGATGCGAGAAGACGGTTTTGATCTCAGACCCACGGTGCACCGTTCCTTTAGAAACGGTGCACCGTTTTCTGATCAACGGTGCAGCGTTTTCTGATCGGCGGTGCACCGTGGGTTCAACCTCCTCTGATAGCCGGTTAAAAGTTGATCTTAAATCCGGCATTAATCTTTACACCGTAGTATTCAGCCTGCATGGTGCGGTCCTGAGTCCCCTGATAATAGCGGAGGGGTTGGTTCAGCAGGTTGTTTGCTTCGGCATAGAGGGTGTAGTGTTTCGCAAAAGTGTAACTGGCGTTTACGTCCAGATAGTTCACGCGGTCGTAATAGCGGTCGTGAAAGGTGTCTTCACCCATTTCATCGATGAAGGCCGATGCAAAGTTGTAGCTCAGGCGGAGGTTCAGTCCATTTTTCTCAAAATAGAGCGATGCATTGGCTGTATGCTTCGGAGAACCCGGCAGGCTCAGATCCTTTTCATTTTCGCGTCCTTCGAAGTTGAAGTCTTCCACACGGGAGTGAGTGAAGGTGTAAGTGCCATAAAAACCGATACATTTCAGGGCAGGAGCGATAAATCCGAAATCACGCTGGTAAGAGAGTTCCATACCTATCAGATTGGCATTACCCGCATTCTTGGGCTGGATAAAGCGGTTGTATAGGTTGCCGTTGTATTCGTAGTTTGTAGACACTTGGTTGACAATGAAATCGTCTATTTTCTTATAGAATACTCCTGCGCTGACCAGACCGATACTTTTGAAATAATAATCCGCACTCAGGTCGAAGTTATAAGAAAGAGTAGGTTTCAGGCCGGGATTACCCACTGTCACTTCGTTATCCGAACGTTTGATGTTGACACTGGGTACCAGGGCAGAATACTTCGGACGTGACAATGTCTGAGTAAACGAACCGCGTACTTTGAAATCCTCGTTTACGTTCCATTTCATGAGGAGTGACGGGAGGAAGTTGATGTAACTGTTCGTTTCTCGGGCAGTCTTCGAGGTTTGGTCTGTTTCGTCGTCATACGTGCGTCCGGTATAGCTGAGGCTGGTGTTTTCGATGCGGAGCCCGGTCATCAGTTCTACGTTGTCCGTGAGCTTCTGGTCGAAACGGATGTAGCCCGAACTTACGGTTTCACGTGCTTCGAAGTTACCGGCTAACTCTTCCTGCACCTGTTCTTTGTCAAAGAGGGAGGGATTGTTCAGGTCCAGTGAACCTACATATTGTTTGTCGGCGTAAATGCCTGCCTGATATTTATGGTCCGGCATGAAGTTTTTGTTGGTTTGATCTACCGTGTTCTGCAGGCTGTTGGCCATGAATGCCTCTTCATCTTTCGGAGTATATTCATAAAAGTCTACCTCTTTATCTTTGGTTTTGCGTACCACCTTGGCACCGAATTTCAATTTGTTTCCGTTCCGGAAGGGGAGTTTGAAGTTCATGGAGAATTTCAGGTCTTTTTCCTTGATGTCTTCCTGTTGTTCGGTGAGTTCCTTCAGGCCGAAATCTTTGTTCAGTGTCATTGTAGAACCGGACTTTGGTGTAGCCAGCGGTTCGCGTTCGTTGCTCAGATCCATGTCGAATTGCTGTTTCTTCAGTTGGAAATCAATGTAACGTTCGTTCGGACGCTCCTCTGTTGCTTTGGCGTAACTGGCATTCCAATCCATAGACACCGGTCCGAACAGATGCTCGCCTCCCAATGTGAAGTCCATCGTGCGTTGGCGTTCCAGGCGGGCGTTGCGATTGTCCGGCGTACCGGCTTTAGTCTGTACGCGTACAGTTGCTTTTCCCTCTTCATCCATATCTTTCAGAGTAGTGCGGTATCGGTTCTCCCAGTCGTTCCGGTTATTGAAAATTCCTTTAAACATCAATTTGTGGTTTTCGCTGATATCCCAGTCCAAGGCTGCCGAATAGCTTTGGCGTTCACGGGTTACATAGTACCGGCGTATTTGGTAGTCGTTGATATATACGTTTCCTTTGTCGTCTTTCTCCCAAAGAAACTCGGTATCGTAGGAACCCGATGGGGCATTCTGATAGGAAGCCGATAACATGACCCCCAGTTTGTCGTTAAAGAAACGGTCGCCATAAGTCAGTCCCAGATTCAACTGTGCTTTCTCGCTGATCCAGTTGTAGCCCGAACCGGCAGTAGCTGTCAGCGTCCGTTTATAGGGTGAATTCTTGGTGACCAGATTGATAGATCCGCCGATGGCATCGGCATCCATATCCGAAGTTACCACTTTACTGACTTCGATGGTCTGAATCATATCGGCCGGAATCAGGTCAAGTTGTACGTTGCGTGTATCCCCTTCGGCCGAAGGAATGCGGTTGCCGTTGATGGTGACCGAACTGAGGTCCGCCGATGTACCGCGTACCTGTCCGAAACGGGCTTCACCCTGATCATACTGTACGTTGATACCCGAAATACGTTTCAGTGCATCTCCGATGTTTGAATCCGGAAACTTGCCTACCTGGTCGGCAGAAACTACATTTTTGATGCCCAGACTGCTCTTTTGTGAGTTGATGGCACGGCGCTGTCCCTGAAAAGCACCGCCTATTACAATTTCCTGCAATTCGACTCCTTCGTTCAGTATGACATCTCTTTCGAGTGTCTTGCCTTCGGGAATGGTTATTTTCATTTCTACGGGGGCATATCCCACATAAGTTACTTTTACCGTATAAGTCCCCGGGTTGAGGTTGGCGAAGGTATAGAAACCGTTTACGTCACTGATAACTCCTGTCTTCAGGTTCTCGATGTAGATCGAGGCACCCGGTAGTGTTTGTTTGGAAGTGTCGATGATACGTCCCCGGATCGTACCTTGTTTTACTACGTTTGCTTTTTCGTCGGCGTAGAGATGACCGCCCATGACTGATAATAAAAGAATGGATGATACTAGCTTCAGAACTCGTTTCATGTTTTTTAGTATGCGTTAATAATTTGATGCAAAAGTAGAGGAGTAAGATTTCGTGCCCTTTACGATCGTTTGAACGCTGAGTGACAAACTCGTTACATCCATGTTACCGTAAAGTCCCCCCTTGAAGTAACTTGCGTGATACGTTTTGTACGCTGAGTGATAGCATATCCCTGAAAAAATCCGTAAACTTGCACTCAGGTTTTCCATTATTAACTAACAAAATAAAACTATGCATTTGACTACAAAATTATTTTTTACCGCAACGCTGCTTGCCGGTAACCTGTTTGCTTCATTTGCCGGCGACGTTACGCTGAAGATAACGAAGAAGTATATCAACCTTCCTGTTTCCCACCAAGTGGACCGGAAGAAAATGACATTCGAGGTAAAAGGTACTCCGGAACGTAACTTCGTAATCCGTCTGGCTGACGAGAAACCCGACTACTGGGTATTCTGCGATGTCTCTTCCTGGAAAGGAAAGACACTTCGCATCAGCTATGAAGGGGAGTCTGCCGGATTGGAGAAAATCTATCAGGACGATGTGATTGCGGGGCAAGATAGCTTGTATGCAGAAAAAAACCGTCCGCAATTTCATTTCACCACTCGCCGGGGATGGATCAACGACCCTAACGGACTGGTTTTTTACGAAGGTGAATACCATCTTTTCTATCAGCACAACCCTTATGAACGGGAATGGGAAAATATGCATTGGGGACATGCCGTGAGCCGTGATCTGGTACATTGGGAGGAACTGCCGGATGCTCTGCATCCCGATGAGCTGGGAACTATTTTTTCCGGTTCGGCCGTGATCGATTATGATAATACCGCCGGATTCAATAAGAAAAACGAACCGGCATTGGTAGCTGCCTATACAGTGGATAATCCGGAGAAACAGCGGCAGTGTATCGCTTACAGTCTCGATAAAGGACGTACGTTTACCAAGTATGAAGGTAACCCGGTGATAGACTCGAAAGCGAAATGGAACAGTAAGGATACACGCGACCCGAAGGTCTTCTGGTATGCTCCCGGCAAACATTGGGTGATGGTACTTAATGAACGGGACGGACACTCGATTTATAATTCTGCCGACCTGAAGAATTGGGAATATAAGAGTCATGTAACCGGATTCTGGGAATGCCCGGAATTGTTTGAATTACCGGTAGATGGCGATAAGAATCACACTAAATGGGTGATGTACGGAGCTTCCGGTACCTATATGCTGGGCTCATTCGATGGACAGACGTTTACCCCGGAAGCCGGCAAATACTATTATTATACCGGAAGCATGTATGCTGCCCAGACTTATAGTAACATACCTGCCAGTGACGGACGTCGCATACAAATAGGATGGGGACGAATCTCACATGACGGTATGCCGTTCAATGGAATGATGTTGCTGCCCAACGAACTGACACTCCGCACTACCTCAAAGGGAGTTCGTCTGTTTAGTGTGCCTGTCAGAGAGACCGAGCAACTGTTCCAGCCTGTAGGAAACTGGACTTCACTTAGCTCTGATGCGGCTAATCAACGCTTACAGGCGTTCTCCGGTAAGGATTGTTTGCGGATCAGAACAACTATCAAACTGTCACATGCTACCAGTGCCGGACTGAATCTTTACGGTCAGCCTCTGGTGGACTATGACATGAACTCCAACCTGATCAATGGAGTGTTCTACTCACCTGACGACCGCACCAGCATGGAATTGACAGCCGACATCTACATTGATCGCACTTCCATCGAAGTCTTTATTGATGGGGGAGCCTATTCGTATTCGATGAAGCGCAGTCCGCGTGAGGGCAATCGTGAAGGGCTCCATTTCTGGGGTAACAACATAGAAGTTAAGAACCTGGAAGTGTTCTCGGTAAAGTCTATCTGGTAAAGTCGACGGATAGAAAGGGGAAGATGTAGGCAGAGGCGTGTCATCGTTCACCACAGAGTGGCACAGAGTCCCGATACACCTTGTCGTTCATTTTTTCCGGAAAAGGCGTCCTGTTTCTTTGCTTCAGGACGTCTTATATATGTATTATTAAGGAAAACGCAACATGAAAAACACAAATCTATTCCGACTGGCCTTTCTGCTTTTTGCAGGTTTATCTATATTCTTGTCCTCTTGCCAACCCAAAGAGGAAGGAGACAAAAAGTACGTCATTGGTTTTTCTCAGTGTACCTCCGATTCCTGGCGCGAAGCCGTATTGCTCGAAATGCAGATTGAGGCCTCCAATTACCGCAACGTAGAGTTGGTGGTATATAATGCTATGGACAACAGCAGCAGACAGGTATCTCAGATTCGGAAATTGATTTCCCAGAACGTGGATGTACTCATCATTTCGCCTAACGAGGCTGTTCCCATTACCGATGTGGCTGTAGAAGCTTATCGGAAAGGTATTCCTACCATTATTCACGACCGTAAGATACAATCGGATGAATATACGGTCTCTATCGGTGCCAATAATTACAACATTGGTTCTGCCATTGGTGAATACATTAACGGACAATTGCCCCCCAACTCCAAAATACTCGAGATATGGGGACTGGAAGGTTCGTCGCCTGCTATGGAGCGTCATGATGGATTTATCGATCATCTTCGTAGTGATAAGAATTTTCAGGTGACTCAGGTTTTTGGAAAATGGCATTATAACAGTGCTTATGACGCTGTCAACAGGTTAGCTACTTTTGCCGACATCGATCTGGTCTATGCCCACAACGACGTGATGGCGCTTGCTGCCCGGGACGTCATCATGAAGCGTGATTCCGTGTCCGGCAAACGTATCCGGTTTATAGGTATCGACGGGGTATATGGTGACGGTGCCGGATTGCAAGCCGTAGCTGATGAGAAGTTGGAAGCCTCGTTCCAGTACCCTACCGGAGGTGCTATTTCCATTCAGGTGGCCATGCAGATTATTAATGGAGAAAAGGTGAAGAAAAACTATGTATTGAACACTGCCATTATCAATCGGGGGAATGCGAAGACCATTTTGGCACAGTCCGAACAACTCAACCACTACCAGAAAAGAATCAACCGGCAGAAGCAGGAAGAAGATAATTTATTGTCTCGTTTCAAGTTCCTGCGCAACTCTACTATCCTGATTTTGGCATTGATGTTGCTCATTATCCCTTTGCTGGGATATGTAATGTACATGAACCTCCGGGTTAAAAATAAGAATAAAGAACTGCATGATAAAAATCAGCTTGTAGAAGCTCAAAAAGAAGAACTGGCTGTCAAGAATAGCCAGATTGAGAATATCTCCAACCAGAAACTACAATTTTTCACCAATATCTCCCATGAAATCCGTACTCCTCTTACACTGATACTTGGACCGGTCAATAAATTGATAAAGAACTCCAGGCTCGATCCTTCTATTCAAGAAGACGTGGCTTTGATGAAACGGAATGTAGACCGGCTCTACAGGATTGTCAACCAGATACTCGATTTCCGAAGAATCGATAACGATAAGATGAAATTGATTTTGCGTCAGGTAGATTTGATCGGTATGGTAAGGGAAGTTTTCGACTACTTTACCGGTATTGCCGAAGAGAAGCAGATTCATTACCGGTTCTCTACCAATATTGACGAACTGAACATTTACATAGATGTCAATAAGATAGAGCAGGTGTTGGTAAATATCATTTCGAATGCCTTTAAATATTCGGATAGTGGGGGAGATATTTCTGTCCGGATTACCGGTGAAGCGGAAACTGTCCTGCTGGAAGTGGAGGATCACGGGCGGGGAATTTCAAAAGAGAGTATGGAACACCTGTTTGAACGCTTCTATACCGGTAATAAGACTTTCGGTACAGTAGGCTTTGGCATTGGACTCAATCTTTCAAAAGAGTATGTCGACCTGCATGACGGTGAAATCCGTGCAGAGAGTCAACCCGGAGAGTATACTTTATTCAGCGTCCGGCTTTATAAAGATATCACCCACTATACACACGAGTATATACTGGAAGAGACCGATCGCTTCAATCTCAGTTATCACGATATGGAGGTGGATACGACGGTGGTCAACGAAATGCTTTCTAAAACCTATGATTACCATGTCCTGGTCGTGGAAGACGATCCCGATGTACGATATAGCTTACGGAAAGAGCTGTCCGCCAATTTTCAGGTAGAAGTGGCAGGTAATGGTAATGAAGCATTGGACTTGTTGGGACAGGGTGATGCTTTTCACTTGATTCTGAGCGATGTATTAATGCCCGGTATGAATGGGTTCCAGTTGGTTAACCGGGTGAAGAATGATCTTGCTTTCAGCCATATCCCCATCATACTGCTGACAGCCTTGTCCGAAGACAGCCAGCGCATCTACGGCATTGCCGAGGGGGCAGACGAGTATATTCCCAAACCTTTCAACATCGACTTCCTGAAAATACGTATCATCAACATGATTTCGGAACGGCAGAAGATGAAGGAAGCTTATATGAAGAATCTCCAAGCCGGTACGATGGACAATGTGGAGGTATGCAAACTGATGAAGGTAGACGAGTTGTTCAGGGACAAGCTGCTGAGCATTGTCGACACGCAATATGAAAACTCCGATTTCAGCATCGAAGACCTGAGTGAACATTTGGGATTGTCGAGGGTGCACCTTTACCGGAAGATGAAAACACTGTTCGGGGTTTCCCCCACCGATTACCTGAGGAATTACCGGCTCAATAAAGCAATGCTTTTGCTTAAAGCCCGGCAGTACAATATCAGTGAGATAGCTTATATGACCGGTTTTACTTCGCCCGCCTATTTCACTAAATGTTTCCGTACACTTTATGGGGTCACTCCGACAGAGGCAATGGTGGCTAACTGAATATGGGAAACAGATCGTTCTGTTTACGCACCGCATGCAACTCTGTATACGGTACGTATATAGAGTAGTATACGATCCGTAGATAATGCTGTATACGCATTATACAAAATTGTCCCGCATTGAATTTTCTCAATGCGGGACGATATGAAATGTGCCGGTATGTTTACTATCAGGCCGTTGGATCATCTACAATATCGTCATCACCACTCCCCTGGGATGCGCCGATATTGATAAATCGACTGACGGTTCTCGGCGTTTTTAGCATTGTCTGCGAACTGTGGCAGTATTGTGTAGTCAGTCGCAGCTCATAGGTTCCGTCTTTCAAGTCGGCAGGAAGTAGCACCAATACTTCCGAAGGGTTGTTTAC
>OGYM01002568.1_pt1 | contig 11784 bp, 10 predicted proteins | sample 1576491 | NCBI WGS metagenome assembly OGYM01 (sample SAMEA3541515, study PRJEB24748) | human gut metagenome | biome: human gut; feature: human-associated habitat; material: faeces | place: China | collected 2012 | reverse complement strand
CGTCTTTGTTAGCGCCTCGTCCTGCTGTGCCGTACCGGAGAACATGGTGAGATTGTCGCGGATGGAGGCGCTGTAGACAAAGGTTTTCTGGGATAACAGCGTAACCTGTCTGCGGAAATCCTCATAGCGGTAATCGCGGCAGGGGCTGCCATTGATCACGTATTCCCCGTCCGCGGCGTACATGGAGGCCAGCACCTTCAGAAGCGTCGACTTCCCCGCGCCGCTCTCGCCGAGCAGCGCGACGCGGTCGCCCTTCCGGAGCGTCAGATCGACGTGCTTTAAAATCTCACGATCATCCCTGCGGCAGGAGATATCGTTCAGTGTGACCGTCTTGATCTGTGTCAGCGGTTCGCTGCCCCAGCTGTCCGCCTCGTCCGTCGGCGCGTCCAGAAATGCGAGGACGCGCTTGCAGACCGCCGAGGCGGCGATGGTCGAGGAATAGCGTTCGCTGATGATCTGCACCGGGGAATTTTTCGAGAGTTTCGTGATTTTTAATTTTGTTATCATCGGAAATATCAACCGCATCTTGTAGTGTTTTACCTGATGCGACTTTGTGATAAACCCCATAGAAACCCATAGCTACGCTGATAATTACTGCAACAACAGTAAGTGCATCTAAGAAAGCTGAAAGAAATGCAGCACTAAAACAGAACGCGATAGAAAGTACGATTTTAGAACGGATACGGACTAATAATTTGGTGAACACATAAAGCAAAAGTTGCTTCATAAAGTAAATACCAGCCACCATAAAGATTAAAAGTAAAACGACTTCAAAGTTTGCCATGATCTCGGCTTTAACGTGCTCTGCATTCGTCATACCAATAGCAATAGCTTCAACGGCTAATAAACCACCTGGTTGAAGAGGATAGCATTTTAATGCCATAGCAAGGGTGAAAATAAACTCGGCGACGAGTACCCAGCCAGCCACAAATGGGCTTACCCAAAAAAATAAAATTGGGTTAATTACCAAGAAGGCAATAATAGTTAATTTATACCAATCAGGGCTCGAGCCCAGAAAGTTTTTCATAAATGCTTGTGTGTAAGTCATATCGAACTCCGTTTTTTTATAGTCCTGTCATTGTAATATATACTGCTTTAAAGGATAATAGACCAGTTAAAGATTTATTCAATAAATCACATTTTTTTGATCTTTTTAGACTTTTTTATATTTATTTTATACTCATGCAAACAGATAATACCCTTTTACGGGCTCAAAGCCCAGCCGCGCTTGCCGAAGAATATATTGTTAGAAGTATTTGGGATGATGTATTTCCCGCCGGCACTAACCTTCCTTCTGAACGTGATTTAGCTGATAAAATCGGTGTAACACGCACCACATTACGTGAAGTATTACAGCGTTTGGCTCGTGATGGCTGGCTTACCATTCAACATGGCAAACCGACAAAAGTCAATGATATTTGGGATACAGCTGGTCCAAGCATCATTGAAACCTTAATTACCTTAGATCGCCAAAGCGCGCCGTTAATCATTGAAAATATGTTGTCATTGCGTAGTCGCATGTCGGAATCTTATATTTATGAGGCAGTAAAAAATTCGCCTAAAGCCTCAGCTGCCTTATTCAAAGGAATGGATGCTTTAGAGAATACCGCTGAAAGCTACATGGAGTTTGACTATGCCTTATTTCGTCAGTTTACAGTAATGGCGAATAAACCTTTCTATCGTTTAATTTTCAATAGTTTACGTGGGGTTTATCATAAAATTGGTTTGCTATTCTTTAGTGACGAAAAACATCGCCAAGTGACTTATGATTTCTATGTCGAGTTGCGTGATATTTGTGAAAGAGGTCAATCCGATCTCGTGGTGGAATGTATTCGTAAACACAAGCAAGTTACTTCCGCTTACTGGCGAGCTATTTTAGAAAGCTTGCCAAAAGATTTAGCAACAGAATAATATTAAAAGTGCGGTTGAAAATGACCGCACTTTTTCCTTATATCAAAGACTCAATATTATGCGTATTCCAAGAATTTATCATCCAGAATCCCTTAAAAATCAATCTACTTGCCAACTTTCAGAGGATGCGGCTAATCACGTAGGACGAGTACTTCGCATGACTGAAGGTGAGCAAATTGAATTATTTGATGGAAGTAATCATATTTATCCAGCGAAAATTATTGAAGCGAGCAAAAAAAACGTTAAGGTGGACATTCTTGGTTGTGAATTAAGTGATAAAGAGTCGAATTTATCGATTCATTTAGGGCAGGTTATTTCACGCGGCGAACGAATGGAATTTACCATTCAAAAGTCCGTAGAGCTGGGCGTGAATGTGATTACACCATTATGGTCAGAACGCTGTGGGGTGAAGTTGGATGGCGAACGCATGGATAAGAAAATCCAACAATGGCAAAAAATTGCCATTGCAGCTTGTGAACAATGTGGCCGTAATGTAGTACCAGAAATTCGTCCGTTAATGAAATTACAAGATTGGTGTGCAGAAAATGATGGTGCGTTGAAATTGAATTTACATCCAAGAGCCCAATATTCTATTAAAACCTTGCCTTCCATTCCAAAAGAAGGTGTTCGTTTGCTTATTGGTTCAGAAGGTGGTTTATCACCTCAAGAAATCGCTCAAACTGAACAACAAGGATTTACAGAAATTTTATTAGGAAAGCGTGTGTTACGCACAGAAACAGCTTCTTTAGCGGCGATTAGTGCGTTGCAAATTTGTTTTGGAGATTTGGGATAATGATGGATTTACAAGGGCAATTTTTAATTGCGATGCCACAGTTGGAGGATTATTTCCAAAATACCGTGGTGTATATGTGTGAGCATAATGAGCAAGGTTCGATGGGTTTAGTGATTAATCAACCCACCGATTTAAGCATTGCTGAGTTGTATTCAAAAATGAATTTTATGATGAAAAATGACCGCACTTTTAGCAATGAACTTGTTCTTGCAGGTGGTCCAGTGCATTCTGAGCGTGGTTTTATTCTGCATAAGAAAACCGCGAAAGAATTTGAGCATAGTTATAAAATTACCGATGAGATGTTTCTAACCACTTCGGCAGATATTGTGGAAACCTTTGGTTCAGAGGATGCGCCCGAAAAATATCTTGTGGCTCTTGGTTGTGCAAGTTGGACAGCTGGACAGCTAGAACAAGAGATTGCGGATAATGCGTGGTTAGTGGCGCCAGCTTCAGACACCATTTTATTTGAAACTATTTATGAAGATCGTTATCCTGCCGCGAATCAATTATTAGGGATTAATCCTCATAATTTTGTCTTTTCACAAGTAGGGCATAGTTAATGGGCATCACGGCAATCGCGTTTGATTTTGGCACAAAAAGCATTGGTTGTGCCGTCGGGCAAAGCATCACGGGGACGGCGCAAGCCTTACCTGCATTTAAAGCGCAAGATGGAATCCCCAATTGGGATGCTATTGAAAAATGCCTAAAGGATTGGAAGCCCGATGTCATTGTGGTGGGATTACCTTTAAACATGGATGGAACCGAGCAAGATTTAACACTTCGTGCGAAAAAATTTGCCAACCGCTTAAATGGTCGTTTCGGTATCAAAGTAGAACTACAAGATGAGCGCTTAACGACGGTTTCTGCTCGAGATGAAATTTTCCAACGTGGCGGTTATCGAGCGCTCAATAAAGGCAAAGTAGATGGGATTTCTGCTTGCTTGATTTTAGAAAGTTGGTTTGAAAACTATTCAGAATAAGCCAAAAACAAACCGCACTTTAAGGTGCAGTTTGTTGTATTGATAGGTTTATTTTTTTATCCAAATCAGACTCGCCATTCTTCCTGTTTTGCCATCTCGACGATAGGAAAAGAAGCGCTCTTTTTCATTGAATGTGCAATGCTCCCCACCGTAAATTTGGGAAATACCTAATTTATTGAGGCGTTGTGTGGCGATTTGATAAAGATTGCCGAGGTATTTTCCGGATTCATTCGGATCTGGTCGAAAAGCCGTTTCTGCAATCGGGTCAAATGCCATAAATTGCTCAATCACTTCTTTACCAACTTGGAATGCATTAGGGCCGATAGCAGGCCCAAACCACGCAATAATCTCTTCGGGGGCAGATTGGAAACATTTCACGGTTTCTTCTAATACACCATCACAGAGTCCGCGCCAGCCTGCATGGGCTGCTGCCACTTCAGTCCCTTGTTTATTGGTGAATAAAACTGGCAAGCAATCCGCTGTCATCACCAAACATACTTGGTTCGGTTGATCGGTGTAAACCGCATCAGCCTCTAAATCATTGCCTTCATAAGGCAGCGTAATTACACGAGTGCTGTGCGTTTGAGTTAAAAACAACGGGAAATGTGGCAGATTAAATTTTTCGACCAATAAAGTGCGGTTAGTTTTGACCGCACTTTTATCATCTTCGACATGATCGCCTAAATTGAAACTATCGAAAGGCGGCAGGCTTACGCCACCTTCTCTTGTGGTTGTAAAAGCTTGGATATGTGGTGGAACATTCCAGTTTGGAACAATGGTTTTCATCTTAATAATCCAATTCGTCTTTATGTTCGAGGTAATCCGCTTTTAAGGCATGCAGTAATTCGACAAAGTCATCTGGCAACGGGGCATACCATTCCATCATTTCACCTGTGATAGGATGAGCTAAACGCAACATAACCGCATGTAAGGCTTGGCGTTTAAAATTGCGTAGCACCTCAGTGAAGGATTCGCTTGCATTTTTGGGTGGGCGAGGGCGGCCTCCGTAAGTTTGATCACCCAATAGTGGATGCGCAATATGTGCCATGTGCACCCGAATTTGGTGAGTGCGACCCGTTTCTAAACGTAAGCGTAAACGCGTGTAATTACGGAAATTCTCCATAATGCGATAGTGCGTAACAGCGGGTTTACCCATTGGGTGAACCGCCATTAATGTGCGTTTTGTCGCATGACGAGCCATTGGCTGATCTACTGTGCCACCTTTGGTCATAATGCCACTCGCAACGGCTTCGTATTCACGAGTGATTTTGCGTTTTTGTAAGTCACGCACAAGTTTCGTTTGTGCTGGAATGGTTTTGGCAACAACCATGAGACCCGTTGTGTCTTTATCTAAACGATGCACAATCCCTGCGCGCGGTACTTCGGCAATAGGTGGATAGTGATAGAGTAGCGCGTTAAGTACCGTGCCACTTGGATTGCCTGCACCAGGATGAACCACGAGATCTTTAGGTTTATTAATCACGATAATATCGTCATCTTCATAAACGATATTGAGCGGAATATTTTGTGGCTCAAAACGGTTTTCATCTTCCACTTCTACCGAAATTTCAATTTGCTCTCCGCCATAAACTTTTGCACGGGGAATATCGGCAATTTCACCGTTCATTTTTACCTGTTTTGCTTCAATCCAGGTTTTTAAACGCGAACGGGAATATTCTGGGAACAACTCTGCGAGGGTTTGGTCTAAACGCTGTCCCATTTGTTCGGGCTGAATTTCAGCCGTTAAGGTCATTTGTGGCATAAAAAATCCATCTAAAAATTTAAAAAGTTGGCTTATTGTGTAATGTTCTATACAATATTCGTTAATTGTAACTTATTTATTGATTTTCGTAAAAATTAAGGAAAAAAGAATGCGTAAAATAAAATCTCTCGTACTTATTGCACTTACCTCATTCGCTATTGCAGCTTGTAGCAGTGGTAATAAAGAAGTGGAGCAAGCTTCTGTTGATGAGCTTTATGCAAAAGGCGCGGCTGCATTACAAGAAGGAAGCTATTCTGACTCGATTCGTTATTTAAAAGCAGCGACAGAGCGTTTCCCTGGTAGTACTTACCAAGAACAAGCAATGCTTGATTTAATTTATGCAAACTATAAAACACAAGATTACACAGCAACGTTGGTTACCGTAGATAACTACTTACACCAATTCCCACAAAGTCCAAACCGTGACTATGCAGTGTATATGGCGGGTTTAACAAACTTAGCAACGGCTGATAACATGATCCAAGATTTCTTTGGTATCGATCGTGCAACACGTGAAACCACTTCAATGAAAACTGCGTTTTCTAACTTCCAAAGCTTAGTGCGTGCGTTCCCAAATAGCCCATATTCACAAGATGCAGTAGCACGTATGGCGTATATTAAAGACTCATTAGCTCGTCATGAATTAGAAATTGCGAAATTCTATGCAAAACGTGATGCGTGGGTTGCGGTATCAAACCGTGTAGTGGGTATGTTGCAACAATATCCGGATGCAAAAGCGACTTACGAAGGTTTATTCTTAATGAAAGAAGCATACGAGAAAATGGGTTTACAACAATTAGCAAGTCAAACTCAACAAGTCATCGATGCGAATAAAGATAAACAATTTGCAGATGTGAAAAAACCGGAAGAGTCTGATTTAATTCAACCGGTTAAAAAATAATTCTCGTCCCTTGTGGGACGAGCTTGACTAAGCAAAATTATTCAAATAAAGGCTAGTCAAACTAATCAAATTGAGCTAGTATAAATTTAAAAGATTTCCTGGGGTGTTCGTGGATGGGTTATGTCCCTGAGCCGATACTTAGAACTTTATAAATCGGTTTCCCGCCATTGGTGTGTAGGCTTGACCTTTGACTTTGTCATTGGACTAAAGAAACCTAAAGATGGCCTTACCGATTTCCTTGGACCGTCGGGTTCAAGGACTACTACTCGTAGCGGCACTCTGGGACCTTCCTTTAAAACCATTCTTTCCAATCGAATGAAATCAACACAGCAAACGCTTCGCAATCAACTCCGTCAACAAATTCGTAAAACACGAGCAAATTTGACCGCACTTCAGCAACAACAGGCGGAAGATTCCATCACTCAACAAGCGCTTGCATTAATTGAAGCACGAAATGCGCAGCATATAGCCTTGTATGTTTCCTTTGATGGAGAAATCTCCACGGAGAAACTTATCAAAACCCTTTGGGCACAAGATAAACACGTTTATTTGCCGGTGTTGCACCCTTTCAATCCTAATCATCTTTTGTTCTTACGTTATTTGCCAGATACACCAATGCTGAAAAATAAATTTGGCATTTGGGAGCCAAAACTTAATGTGCAAAACGTATTGCCTTTGGATGAATTAGATATTCTTTTTACACCACTTGTCGCTTTTGATAAAGAAGGGAATCGTCTTGGCATGGGCGGTGGTTTTTATGACCGAACCTTACAAAATTGGCAAAATGCTTCTTTTATTCCTGTGGGATTAGCCCATCAATGTCAGCAAGTCGAACAGCTTCCAACTGAAGCGTGGGACGTGCCTCTTCACCGAATTTTAGTTGCTTAAACCTATCAAGAAATAGAATTTGATAGAAAAAATTAAAAATTGTTGATTTTTTCTCTTGAAATACCAAAAAAAGGTCTTATTTAATCACTCGTAAAGGGGATGACCCCAAGAATTTAATCAGGAGAAGATAAGCATATGAATATTGAAAAATTTACCACAAAATTTCAACAAGCACTCAGTGAAGCACAATCATTGGCGCTAGGTAAAGATAATCAGTTTATCGAACCAGTGCATTTATTGACCGCACTTTTAAATCAACAAGACGGTTCAATTGCATCTATTTTGACAGCAAGTGGCGTGAATGTGGCGTTATTACGTAATGAATTAAACGCAGAATTGAATAAATTGCCACAAGTGTCGGGTAATGGCGGTGATGTGCAGATTTCTCGTCAATTACTCAACTTATTGAATTTATGTGACAAATTAGCTCAACAAAAACAAGATAAATTTATTTCCAGTGAATTGTTCTTATTAGCAGCGCTTGAAGAGCGAGGCGCATTAAATGACATTTTGAAAAAATGTGGTGCGAAAAAAGAACAAATTCTACAAGCGATCCAACATATTCGTGGAGGACAAAGCGTGAACGATCAAAATGCAGAAGAAAGCAGACAAGCTCTTGAAAAATATACAATTGATTTAACAGCTCGTGCTGAAAGTGGTAAACTCGACCCGGTTATTGGTCGTGATGAAGAAATTCGTCGAGCCATTCAAGTATTGCAACGTCGTACCAAAAATAACCCGGTGTTAATTGGTGAGCCTGGTGTAGGTAAAACCGCCATCGTGGAAGGTTTGGCACAACGTATTGTTAATGGTGAAGTGCCTGAAGGCTTAAAAAACAAACGTGTACTTTCTTTAGATATGGGTGCTTTGATTGCCGGTGCGAAATACCGCGGTGAATTTGAAGAGCGCTTAAAAGCTGTTTTAAATGAGTTATCAAAAGAAGAAGGTCGCGTGATCCTCTTTATTGATGAAATCCATACCATGGTTGGTGCAGGTAAAACTGATGGTGCAATGGATGCGGGTAACTTATTAAAACCAAGTTTAGCGCGCGGTGAATTACACTGTGTGGGGGCGACTACACTAGACGAATATCGTCAATATATCGAGAAAGATGCCGCACTTGAGCGTCGTTTCCAAAAAGTCTTTGTGGATGAGCCAAGTGTCGAAGATACCATTGCGATCTTACGTGGTTTGAAAGAGCGTTATGAGATTCATCACCATGTAGATATTACTGATCCGGCAATCGTGGCAGCAGCAACGCTTTCACACCGTTATATTTCCGATCGTCAATTGCCAGATAAAGCCATCGACTTAATCGATGAAGCCGCTTCGAGCATTCGTATGGAAATTGACTCTAAACCAGAGCCGCTTGATCGTCTTGAACGCCGTATTATCCAATTAAAATTGGAACAACAAGCATTACAAAAAGAAGAAGATGAAGCAAGCCGTAAACGTTTAGAGATGTTAGAAAAAGAGCTTGCTGATAAAGAACGCGAATATGCTGAACTTGAAGAAGTTTGGAAATCAGAAAAAGCGACCCTTTCAGGTTCACAACACATCAAACAAGAGTTAGATGCAGCGAAAACTGAAATGGAGCAAGCGCGTCGTGCTGGCGATTTAAGTAAAATGTCTGAGCTTCAATACGGTCGCATTCCTGAATTGGAAAAACAACTTGCTGCCGCTGAAACCAGCGAAGGCAAAGAAATGACCTTATTGCGCTATCGTGTGACTGATGAAGAAATTGCGGAAGTACTTTCTAAAGCAACCGGCATTCCAGTTTCTAAAATGATGGAAGGTGAGAAAGAAAAACTCTTACGCATGGAAGAAGAATTACACAAACGTGTGATCGGTCAAGAAGAAGCGGTAGATGCCGTAGCAAACGCAATTCGTCGTAGCCGTGCAGGACTTTCTGATCCTAACCGCCCAATTGGTTCATTCTTATTCTTAGGACCAACTGGTGTAGGTAAAACAGAGCTTTGCAAAACTTTGGCGAAATTCCTCTTTGACAGTGAAGATGCGATGGTGCGTATTGATATGTCAGAGTTTATGGAAAAACACAGCGTATCTCGTTTAGTGGGTGCGCCTCCAGGCTATGTTGGCTATGAAGAAGGTGGTTACTTAACTGAAGCGGTACGTCGTCGTCCGTATTCGGTAATTTTGCTCGATGAAGTGGAAAAAGCACATGCGGATGTATTCAACATTTTATTACAAGTGTTGGATGATGGTCGTTTAACGGATGGTCAAGGGCGTACTGTGGACTTCCGTAACACGGTTGTGATTATGACCTCTAACTTGGGTTCTGATTTAATCCAAGGCAGCAAAGACGAAAGCTATAGCGAAATGAAAGCCTTAGTGATGTCTGTGGTAGGCCAACATTTCCGTCCGGAATTCATCAACCGTATTGACGAAACAGTGGTATTCCATCCACTTGGTAAAGAAAATATCCGTGCGATTGCAAGCATTCAATTAGAACGTTTAGCAAAACGTATGGAAACTCGTGGTTACGAATTAGTGTTTACCGAAGCGTTATTAGATTTCATTGGTGAAGTGGGTTACGACCCAATTTATGGAGCGCGTCCATTAAAACGTGCAATCCAACAAGAGATCGAAAACAGCTTGGCACAACAAGTTCTATCTGGTCAATTATTACCAGGTAAAGTGGTCACAGTGGATTATGTGGATGGCAAAGTTCAAGCCAGACAATAATTTGTAAAATGAAAAGCCATTTAGTGAAAGCTAAATGGCTTTTTTATGCTTTGGTAAAAGATAAAATAGGGTAGAATGTCGCTGTTTATAGCGTACAAAAATGAGGAAGAAAATGACCGCACTTTTAAAAATTGGTTTGGTTTCGGTGTCAGACCGTGCATCAAGTGGTGTGTATCAAGATCAAGGGATTCCCGAATTACAACAATGGCTAGAGCAAGCGTTGGTGGATCCTTTTGAAGTGGAAACGCGATTAATTCCAGACGAGCAGCCATTAATTGAACAAACACTGAAAGAATTGGTGGATGAGCACCATTGTCATTTAGTGCTTACAACAGGTGGTACAGGGCCGGCAAAACGTGATATCACACCTGATGCCACATTGGCTGTTGCTGATCGTGAAATGCCGGGATTTGGCGAGCAAATGCGTCAAGTGAGTTTACATTTTGTGCCAACAGCGATTTTATCTCGTCAAGTTGGTGTAATTCGTAAAAACAGCTTAATCTTGAACTTACCAGGGCAGCCGAAAGCCATCAAAGAGACTTTAGAAGGCGTGAAAGATGAGCAAGGCAAAGTCTTAGTGAAAGGGATTTTTAGTGCGGTGCCTTACTGCTTGCAATTAATCGATGGTATTTATATTGATACCAAGCCTGAAGTGATTACAAGCTTCCGACCGAAAGCCGCACGTCGCGAAAATTTGGAGAAATAAGATGAAAAAAATCGAAGCCATTATTAAGACATTTAAATTAGATGATGTACGTGAAAATTTATCTGATATTGGCATTAGCGGAATGACGGTGACTGAAGTTCGTGGTTTTGGTCGTCAAAAAGGGCATACAGAGCTTTATCGTGGCGCAGAATATATGGTGGATTTTCTGCCTAAAGTGAAAATGGAAATTGTCGTGCCGGATGATTTACTTGAACAATGCCTTGAAACCATTGTTGAAACTTGCCAAACAGGCAAAATCGGTGATGGGAAGATCTTTGTTTATGATGTAGAACGCGTGATTCGTGTTCGTACAGGCGAAGAAAATGAGGACCCGGAATGAATTTCTTGGTGACCGGTTTGGCTATATCATGCAGTAAGGCTGCCCAGCGTAACCACAGGTTATCGGAAACACGACTTACCGAATCCACGACAGTCAGCGTGTGGTAAAAGTTATCTTTGTGTCCGATGCCATCCACGTGTTCCACGCCTTTTAAAGCGGATAGTTCCGGGAAGAATACTCTCAACAGGCCGGATTGTTCCAGTAATTTTAATCCCACGGAAGGTTTCGGTGAGGCCATGATCTTGTTGAACTCGTCCATGATGCGCTCTTTGGAGACGATTTTCAATCGATCCCGATTTGCGATGATACTTTCAAATGTCACGGGTTCGATCGTGAAATTCAATTGTGAGGCAAAACGGACGGCCCGCATCATACGCAAGGGATCATCCGAAAACGTGATAATCGGATCGAGGGGAGTTTTTAATATTCCATCCTCTAAATCCTGAAGTCCCCCGAACGGGTCAACCAGTGTCCCGTAGTTCTCTTGGTTCAAGGATATGGCCAAAGCGTTGATCGTGAAATCACGCCGTTTCTGATCGTCATCGATGGTTCCTTCTTCAACAATGGGTTTACGAGAGTCCAGATGATAGGATTCCTTGCGGGCTCCCACGAATTCAATCTCAACTCCTTTATAGCGGAACATGGCAGTTCCGAAGTTTTTGAACACGGAAACCGTTAAATCACCGAGTTGCTTGGCAGCTGTCTCAGCCAATTCTATTCCGCTCCCCAACACGACAATATCAATGTCCTTGGAGGGGCGTCGTAATATCAGGTCGCGCACGTATCCCCCGATAACGT